>Ga0066903_100000077_pt1 | contig 42620 bp, 41 predicted proteins | sample PanSoiMetaGPlot1_FD_67491 | JGI IMG/M metagenome (GOLD analysis project Ga0066903, IMG submission 67491) | Tropical forest soil microbial communities from Panama analyzed to predict greenhouse gas emissions - Panama Soil - Plot 1 (version 2) | ecosystem: Environmental > Terrestrial > Soil >... | reverse complement strand
GCGACCGGCGGCGATTCACGCGTGATGGAAATTATCGAGGAAGGCGCGCGCATGCTTTGTGAATATACGGAAGCGGTCGCGACGCGACTGCACGTGCTTGCGCCGAAAGTGGTATTGATCGGCGGACTCTTTCAACGCGACTCGATTTACACCCACGCTTTTCGCCGGCGCTTGAAAAAGTGTTTGCCCGATGCCCGCGTTACTAATTCAGAACGCGCGCCGGAGCTTGGTGCTGCCTGGCTAGCCACCGAAATGCAGAGCTGGCTTGAAACTCACCCGGCTGCGCCAATTGAAAGGATCGATGACCTGGCAGCCGCCCTGACTGAACAGCACAATCCGCGTTCCGAAAACCTGGAAAAGATGAGCGCCGAGGAACTGGTGAAGCTGTTTATGGACGAAGAGAAATTCGTCGATGAAGCGTTGCGCGCGGTCACCGCGGATCTTGCGGCGGCGATCGGAATTGTCGGCGGCGCGCTCGGGAAGGGCGGTCGCTTGTTTTACGTCGGCGCGGGAACCAGTGGTCGCCTTGGCGTGCTCGACGCGAGCGAGATTCCGCCCACGTTCGGCGCCCCATCCACGCTTGTTCAAGGAATTATCGCCGGCGGCGCAACCGCCCTGCATCGCAGCGTTGAAGGGGCGGAAGACGATTCCAGTAACGGAGCTCTCGCAATCGACCGCCGTGGCGTCAAAGAGGTCGACGTTGTGATGGGCATCAGCGCAAGTGGTCGAACGCCGTTTGTGCTCAGCGCGCTAAGACGGGCAAAGTCAATGGGCGCAAAAACAATCCTCCTAAGCTGTAATCCATTGCGTGAAAAAAATGTAACTGTCGATCTCGCGATCGACCTTAACGTTGGCCCGGAGATCTTAACCGGTTCCACCCGTCTTAAAGCGGGGACTGCTACAAAAATCGCACTCAACATCGTGAGCACGGGCGCGATGGTCGCGCTTGGCAAAGTGCGTGGCAATCTCATGATCGATTTGAACACGACAAGCACGAAACTACGCGACCGCGCGATCCGGATGATTGCGCAGCTGACTGAGTCCGACTACGACTCTGCGCGCGCCAGGTTGGAGGAAAATGGCTGGGACCTGCGGGCGGTCATGGCAAAGGCAGGTAAATAAAAGGCCGCCCCCTACGTCTAAATTTCGTTAGGCGCGCCTGCGCCTCGCAAAACGAATGATTGATAACAACTTAAACGAAAGGCTTATATGCTTTGGACTATCTTTGTTATCCTGCTGATCCTGTGGCTGCTCGGTTTCGTGGGTTTCCACGTTCTGGGCTCCTACATCCACATCCTGCTGCTGATTGCAGTGGTTGTTCTGATTCTCCAATTGATCGGCGGACGGCGCCCGCTGTAGTATCGCGGGCGTGAAACCTGCAGGTATCATTGGCATTATTCTGATCATTGTCGGCATCGTTGGCTTTGCCTGGGGTGGCCTTCGATGGTCGACGGAAAAGAAAGACGCGCAGTTTGGTCCGCTGGAGATCAAGCACACCGAAAACCAGGGAATCAATTTTCCTCCGATCGTTAGCGGCATTTGCCTAATCGGCGGAATACTCTTGGTCGCGGTGGGCGCGCGCAAAAGCTAAGTTTACATCCAGAAGTCGCTCTGATTGAATTTGTTCCGTGGCCGGAACAATGAATCGGCGCGCGCTTCGCTGGCTGCGCGGCCAACTCCCCGAATTGGTTGCCGCAGGCGCTATCTCCTCTGAAAACGCCGCCGCGATCGAGCGTCATTACGGATCGGTCGAGTCGCAAACAAATCTTGGTTTCGTAATCCTCGCGACCGTTGGCGCCGCTCTCGTCGGCGCTGGGATCATTCTCCTCATCGCACACAACTGGGACGAGCTCAGCCGCGTGACCCGGACTGTGATTGCATTCATCCCTCTGCTTCTGGCGCAGGGGTTGGTCGCGTTCGTCCTGCTTCGACGCAACGAATCGCGACCATGGCGCGAGGCGGTTGCTATCTTTGATGTCGCTGCGGTGGCCACCGCGATTTCCTTGATTAGCCAGACCTATCAGATTTCGGGATCGTTCGCGGATTTCATGAAGATCTGGCTACTGCTCAGCATTCCGATTGTTTATCTTCTTCGTACCACGCTCGGTGCCTGTGCCTATGCGATTGGCTTGATCGTGTGGTTGTTCGCGCGTGAAATGGGATTCATGGTCCGCTCGCCAAGTCCAATGTTCTTCTGGATCGCGTTTCTTCTGATCGTTCCGTATTTTTTGCTTCGGTATTGGAAGAACCGCGAAAGTCGCGAAACGACTTCGCTCAGCATTGTCTTCGTCGTTGCCCTGACCTTTGCGATCGGTTTCACCGCCGATTTTGCCAAATCGGACCTCGGGTGTGTCGCATTTGCGGGCTTCTTCACCGCGATCTATCTCGCGGGGATCAAGTTTTTCCCGCCGAAAGGCGAACGCCTGCACTCCGTCGCGCTCATGGGTGGAATCGGCATTGGTGTTACCGCCATCGTGCTTAGTTTCGAGTCCAGCTGGCACATGGGGCGCGAATTTTTTTGGGGCGCGCGCACTCTTGAGGCAAACATTGCCTTCGCGCTGGAATTTCTTTTTCCTATTGTCGCCATCGCTTTGGCGGCGCGGAATGTGTTGCAAAAGCGCTTTCAATTCAGTGTTGCCGCAGCGCTCTTCCCGCTCATCACCGCAGTTGCGATGGGGATCGCCAACATTTGTGAGACATCGGCGGGGCAATATATCTACGCGACAAACTGTTCCTTCGCCGCAGCTGCGCTCCTGAACTGTTACGCGCTCTGGCTCGCCGTCGATATCCTGGTTCGCGGCATTCGCGCCAACAGCGTCGCGCGCGCGAATTTCGGTTTGCTGCTTATCGCTGCGCTCGCGATCAGCCGTTTCTTCGATAGCGAGCTGAGCTTTGTCACGCGCGGGCTGGCTTTTATCGTCGTCGGCGCAGGGTTTTTGGTCGCAAACATTCTCCTCTTCAGGAAGCGGTCGGCCGTCCCGGCATGAAAAGTTTACCTATTTTGATTTTCGTTTTGGTCGCGCTCGCGCAATTGGGCGTGCCCGCGTCGATGGCGTGGAACCGTGTTCAAACGCTGACCCACGGCCGGGTATGGAAATTCAAGACCGCGCCGGTCGATCCGGAGGATGCGGTGCGCGGGCGCTACGTGCGGCTTAGCTACGATGTCGATCGATTCATCGGGAACGAGAAATTTCAGTCCGGCGATTCGGTCTATGCCGTTCTGAAAGAGAACGCGGATGGTTTCGCGGAAGTGGACCGGCTAACCAATAAAAAGGTCGGCGGCGATAATTCTGTGAAAGTCCAGGCCTGGTGGTTAAACGATCGGGAAAACATCAGCTTCCCGTTCGATCAATATTGGGTGACCGAGCAGGATGCGCCCGCAGCGGAAAAAGCCTACGCGGAAAATAGCCGGCGTGGACAACAGAATGCTTTTGTGACCGTGCGCGTGCACAACGGCGATGCCGCGCTCGAGCAACTTTATATCAACAATCAAACATTGAGTGATTACCTGCGCGCGCAGGCGGCAAAGAAGTAAAAATCGATTTTAGCGATCGGCCGGCGGCTCGTTACCTGTCGCCTTAAGAACCGCGAAGGTCTTGCTCCCTTTGCGATCGAGATAAAGAAGCACGCCGCGCTTCGGGTCAGCTTTGTTCAGGGCTTCGCGAAATGTTTTTACATCCGTCACCGGTTTGCCATCGACTTCGGTGATCACGTCTTCACGCTCGATTCCCTGTTGTGCGGCCAGACTATTGTCTGTCACGTCGGTCACAATTACGCCTTTCTGGACGCCGAGCTTGAAGCGCTGCGCCATTTCTTTTGTCAGCTCCTGGACCTGCAAGCCAAACTTCCCGACTTCTTCTTCGCGGCCCTGGGGCGGACGGGCCGGCTCGTTCGAAGCTCGCGAGATTTCACTCGGCAATTCGCCGGTTGTGACCGGGACCTTCAGCGTTTGTCCCTTTCGCCAAACCGTCAGGTCGACTTTTTGGCCGATTTTTTTCTTTAAAATCTCATGCTGTAATTGCGAGTCGGTCGTCACGGCGTTCTCGTCGACCTGGGTAATCACATCGAACGGCCGAAGATCGCTTTTATAGGCCGGCGCGTCCGCCTCGATCGTCCGTACGACAACGCCTTTCTCGATGCCTTTGAACAACTCGCGAATGGACGGATCGTCGCCCAGCGTTTCAATGCGAATCCCCAGCCACGGGCGCATGATTTTTCGACCGGCAATTAGTTCGTTGCCGATGTCTTTCGCCATGTTCACCGGAATCGCGAACCCAAGACCGCGGTTAATCCCGTTGATCAGCGTGTTCATGCCGATGACTTTCCCGTCGATGTCGCAAAGCGGCCCGCCGCTGTTGCCGGGATTAATGGATGCGTCGGTTTGAATATAATCCGAAATCGAATAGCCGCTGGTCGCGAGCAATTTGCTGCGACCTTTGCCACTGACCACCCCGTAAGTGAAGGTGTAATCGAGCTTGAATGGCGCGCCGATCGCAAAGGCAAACTGGCCGACTCGAACCGCATCGCTGTCACCGAGCTGCGCGGCGGGCAAATCTTTCGCGTCGATTTTAATGACCGCAATGTCGGTCTTCTCGTCCGTTCCGACCACTTTGGCCGAGAATTCCCGACCGTCCTTCAGCTTTACATCAATCTTATCCGCGCCTTCAACCACGTGGAAATTGGTGAAGATGTATCCGTCCCCCCGCACGATGAAGCCGGAGCCCTCGCTTTGGATCGGCTGAAGATTCCTCTGGTTGCGGCGGGGGTTGCTTTCATCGGGAGGACCTTGAAAGAAAAGGTCCTCGAATGCCGAAGTCTCAGTATCAGCCTTTTTTGAGATTTCAATGATGACCACGCTTGGCGCCACCGTTTCGAACACTTTAGCGAAAGCATTATTCAACTGATGAACCACGTCCTTGCCCTGCTCGGCCGCGGCCGAAGAAACTGTCGGAGTCGGAGCCAGTTCCGGTGTGGCCGCGAATGCCGAAATGGCACTCAAGCAGGCGCCGAAAACGAAGAATTTTATCAAACGCATTGGTTCGAAGTTGGACAGCATCCAGCATGCTACGTTCAACCCCGCCAGTCCACCGGGCACCAGCCGAGGTTGGGCGAATTTCGCCAGCGAACGCCTTGACTCATGATATACTATCGATGGCCTTTCCTCCGGATATGCGGTCCATCCATTTGAATTGGTTCTCCGTCGGCGCACTAGCAGCTCTCTTTCTCGCTGCCGCCGTGTGGCTTGCGTTAGAGCCGCGTATGACAAAACCGATCGCGGCGGATGATTTCGTTCAGGCTCTGGAAACACATCAAACTTCGTTGATTGATCGTTACTTTCGGGAGCGTCAAAACCCCAACGCGCGCGCAGCGAACGATCGTTCTTTACTTTTTGCGGCTCTCCTCCGTGAAGATCACGGGGTGGCGGACCGGCTTCTCGCGGCGGGAGCCAGTCCGGACTTGTCCGACGATGCGGGGGTAACCCCATTGATGCTCGCCGCGATGCATGGCGATCTTGAAATGGTTCGCGCTTTAGTGGGCCGGGTGAGCGACGTCGTGACCAGGGATCGTGCCGGTCATTCCGCGCTCTATTACGCGGTCAATGCTCAGAAAATCGAGGTTGTTGATCTTCTTCTGAACCTCACGCCGAACCTCGAGTTAAGTTACGGCGACCCTGGTGAGCTATTGGCGATCGCACTTGGCACATCTGATATCAGAATCGGGCAGGAAATTCTTTCGCGATTACCACGTTTTGACGCCTGGAGTCCCGGCGCGCTGCATGTGCTGGATAATTTTTTACGCGCAGGCGATCGCGATTCCATTCGACTTCTTCTTTCAAAGCACGTTCCTCCACCCACGCCCGAAGGTAAGCGCGTTCCGCTGCTCGCTTACGCGATTTCGACCGAGGACACGCCGTTGTTTACAACGCTCCTCGAATGCGGCGCTGATCCGAACACGACGCTGCCGTCAAAGTATGACAAAGAATTTCTCGATTCATTGCCGTCCAAGTCGTTTCGCAATTACATCGAAGATGATCGGAACGTCACCTGTCTGATGCTCGCGGCCGGTTTGGGCAAAACCGATTACGTGAAAACTTTGTTGCAGGCCGGCGCGGAGAAAAATCGCTCGACTGGACGTTACAAAATGATGGCGCTCTACTTCGCGGCCGAGCTCGGACATTGGCAGGCGTCACAGATCCTTCTCGGAAGTGGACCAGACCCGGAGAAACTCCGCATCGAAATTTCGCTCTCGTCCCAGCACATGGCACTAATTAAGGACGGCGTGCCGATTATGAACTCCGTTTGCTCGACCGGTCGCGAAGGTTACGGCACGAAACGCGGTTATTTCGTGATCACTGACAAGGAGCGCAATCATCGTTCGACAATTTATCATGTCGACATGCCCTATTTCATGCGCTTGAGCTGCCTGGATTTCGGTATGCATGAAGGTGTGGTCCCAAATTATCCGGCATCGCACGGCTGCATTCGACTCCCCGGCGATACCGCACGCAAACTTTTCGCCGAGATCCCAATCGGCACTGTCGTCGCTGTTCAGTAGGGTAAAATCTGATTCGGGCGTGAGTGCGCCGCGCACTTTTCGGTGCGCGCGTTGACACGAATCTGACCGGTCTTAGCGTTTCGATCCTTACTCAGATGCAAACGCCTCAAAATGGTGATGGAAAAGAGTTCGTCTCGCACGCGCCGGGCTATTGGCCGCGCATTGCGCCCGAGCTTTGGAACGATTGGAAGTGGCAGCTGAAGAACCGCGTTACTTCGCTTCCGCAGCTCGAAGAATTTATCGACCTGAGCGACGAGGAACGTAATGGCGTTTTGCTCTCCGGTGATAAACTCGCGCTCGCCGTCACGCCGCACTTTTTTAATTTGCTCCCGCGCGACGGGAATGCGGACGATCCGATCCGCCGTCAGGTGATTCCGCGCGTGGAGGAGACGTGGTCGTCACCGTACGACATGGCCGACCCGTGCGGCGAAGATTCGCACATGCCGGTCCCGGGACTCGTTCACCGCTATCCGGACCGCGTTTTGTTTTTGGTGACCGATCGATGCGCGGCGTATTGCCGGTATTGCACGCGTTCGCGAGTAGTGAGCGGTGTCGGCGAACAGGAGTTGCACACTGATTTCGAAGAAGCGTTTCGTTATCTCGAACAGCACACCGAAGTGCGCGATGTCCTGCTGAGCGGCGGAGATGCGCTTATTTTTTCAGACGACAAGATCGACAAGTTGCTGACCCGCCTGCGCGGGATTAAGCACATCGAATTTCTGCGGATTGGAACGCGTGTTCCGATTTTTCTCCCGCAGCGCGTCACGCCCGAGCTGGGCGCGATTCTGGCTAAACATCATCCGCTCTGGATGAGCGTGCATGTGAATCATCCGCGCGAGCTCACGATTGAAGTGAAAGAAGCGCTCGAGCGCTTGGCCAATGCCGGTATTCCGCTCGGCAACCAAAGTGTGTTGCTCGCGGGAGTGAACGACAATCTCGAGACCATGAAGACGCTCGTGCAGAAATTGCTGATGTGCCGCGTTCGACCGTATTACATTTACCAGTGCGATCTGATCAACGGCTCATCGCATTTGCGCACATCGGTCGCGAAAGGAATCGAGATCATTGAGGGTTTGCGCGGTCACACCACCGGTTACGGCGTTCCGCAGTTCGTCATCGACGCGCCTGGCGGCGGCGGCAAAGTGCCGATCAATCCCGGCTACATCCTGTATCACGACAACGAAAAAATCGTGATCCGCAATTACGAAGGTAAGATCTTCGAATATCCGGAGACCGGAAACGAGAACGTCCAGTTCGCTCCTCAGCGTGAATATCACGATGAGTATTTGTATTCGTAAGCTGCGTGCGCGCTCATTAGGCTGAGCACATGCAAAGTTCGGGCTCCTTGCAGCTTTATTTGCTTCAGCTTCTCGTTTCCGCGTTTCTCGCAGTCCTATTCTTGCAGTCCGGAATCGACAAAATGATCGATCGTCAGGGGAACCTGAGCTGGCTGAGCGGACATTTCGCAAAAAGCCCGCTCGCGGGAATGGTGCCGCTCTTGTTTACCGTTCTAACGATCGTTGAAGTCGCGGCCGGTGCAATCAGCGCGATTGGATTCCTCGTTCTTCTCTTTACGCACAATCCGACAATTGCCTTTTATGGCGCCACTTTGTCCGCCATCGCGATCCTTTGCTTGTTCTTTGGACAGCGAATGGCGAAGGAATATGCAGGAGCGGCAGTTCTGGTTCCGTACTTTCTTTTGACACTTGTGGCGATCTATCTGCTTGCGCGCTGATGTTATTTGTCATTCCGACCGACGCGGAGGAATCTCTAACTCTTGTCTGGCCATGTGGGTTAGCTCCGAAATATTTAGAGATGTCTCGACCTCGCTCGACATGACAGAAAGGGGCTCATGAAAACTCTTTCTCGAATCCTTTTAATTTTCTCGGCGCTCGTGTTTGCCTTTGGCGCGTGGGTTCACACGTCAGCGTTTGGTAAAGTGTCTGCAGCGGTCGCGAAATCGGACTTGGCGGATTTCTTCGGCAAAGGTTTCAAAACGATTTGGTTAATGGATTCGTCGGTTCAGGTGATTTTAGCGATCGTGTTTGCATTTGTGGCGATTCGTCCGCACGCGGCGACAAAACTGATCGTTGTTTTGATCGCTTTGATTCCACTTACGACCGCAATCTTCGCTTATTATTTTATCGGCAATTTCATTGCCGGACATTTGTTTCTGACTGGTTCAGTCGCCGCAGTCGTGGGCGGGCTTTTAAAGACAGGCGATTGAGGGCGATCGCCCTACCTGGGATTCCGATTTGTACGCCTAGGCACGCGATTGTTTGGCTACTTCACCACCAGCGTGGTTTTCATTCCACGCATCGTGTGGAAGGGCAGTGGGCAGGTAATTTCGTAGGCCCCCGGTTTTAGGTCGACTTGCAATGTTTCGGTCTGTCCCGGCTTGGGGTTCGGCGTCAATTTCTGATCGATACCTTGCCCTTTGATCGCAAAGGCGTGTTCTTTGCGGCCGGTATTCTTAATCACGAATGTGGTCTTACCGGCTTTTGCCGTCGCCGGCATGTTGAAGTGATATTCGCTCATCGTCACGTTGATCTTCTGGCCGTCCTGCGCCGAAAGAGCGCCGAGTGAAATGGCGCTTACCCCAAGGAGACAAATCAGTGTTTTCATAATTCATAACGAAGCGCAGTAACGCGTTCGTTTCAATGCGACGTGTAAACGACTTCGCCGCCGATGATCGTCATTTCGCAGCGGGTCTTGAGAATCTCCGGCGCAGGAATTTTCATGATGTCGGCCGACAGAACTGTGAAATCAGCGAGCTTACCGGGTTCGATGGAGCCTTTGTCCTTTTCTTCGAATGATGCGAACGCCGGCCAGATTGTGAACATTTTTAACGCCTGGTCGCGCGAAACGGCTTGCTCCGGGTGCCAGCCCGGTCCCGATTCGCCGTTGACGCTTTTACGCGCAACGGCGGCATAGAATTCAATCATCGGTTCGCCGCGCTCGACCGGTGCATCCGACCCGCCGCAAATGATCGATCCTTGTTTCAAGAACGATTGCCACGCATATGCGCCGGCGAGGCGTTCCATCCCCAATCGATTCGGCGCGAAAAATAAATCGCTGATCGCGTGAGACGGTTGCATCGAGGGAATCACGCCAAGTTTTTTGAACCGCGGAATATCGGCCGGATCGACAATTTGCGCGTGTTCAACTCGCCACCGTGGCTCTTTGGTTGGTTGTTGATCTGGCGGGACCGCTGTGAATGCGGCTTCGTAAAGATCGAGAATCGTTCGGTTCGCGCGATCGCCGATAGAATGCGTCTCGACCTGGATCCCGCGGCGCAACGCCTCTTCAAACATCGGCTTCAACTCCTCCGGCTTTTCGGTGAAGTAACCGGAGGTCTCGGGCGCGTCGCTGTACGGTTTGAGTAACGCCGCGCCGCGCGAGCCAAGCGCACCATCGAATACAACTTTGATCGTGCGCTGTGTGAAATGATGATCGAACGCGTCGATTGTCGCGCCTTCCTTCAAAAAATTCTCGGCGTCTGGTCCCGGACCGTAAACGCAATTAACGAAACGAATCTTCGCGGCGCCGTCGCCGTAAACCTTCTTAATAAGATCGATATCGTCTTTGTGGCTGCCGGCATTTTGAATTTCGCACCAGCCGAGCCCGATCTCGCGATTGATTCCGGTGAGCAACGCTTGCTCGCGTTCGGCGGGAGTTGGCCTCGGAATATTTTTCCGAACGAGATCCTGCGCCGCGTCGGTTAACATTCCGGTCGGCTCGTCGGTTGTCTTGTCTCTTAGAACCTTGCCGCCGAACGGATCGGGCGTGTTCTTGTCGATCTTGGCGAGCGCGAGCGCGGCGGAATTGGCGACTGCAGCATGACCGTCGGCCCGAGTCAAAAAAACCGGATTGCGCGCCGCGACCTTGTCCAAGTCCTGTCGCGTTGGGAATTGCGCCGGTTTCCAAAAAGTCTCGATCCAACCGCGGCCGGTAATCCATTTGCCGGGTTCGGTTTTGGTGGCGCGCTCACCGACCTTGGCCAGAAAATCCGTCAGCGTATTCGTTCCTTCCAAATTCAGGGTCAGTTCGCGTTCGCCGATCCCGAATATATGGCAATGCGAATCGGTTAGGCCCGGCAGAACGGTCTTGCCGCCAAGATCAATCGTTCGGACGGCGTGAAACTTCGTCGCTTCTTCATTCGAGCCGACGAACATGATCCGTCCATCTTTGACCGCGATCGCATCGGCGTGAGCGTGTTTTTCGTTAACGGTGTAAACATTTCCATTAAGAAGAAGAAGATCGGCGTCGTCGGCCGCTCGTAGCGGGAGAAAAGGCGCCGCCGCCATTAACAAATAAAAAGCGAAAGAAATCAGCGCTTTCACTTGACGCTCCTCGAAAGTTTTGACGTGATCATTTTGCGTAAGGGCGACTTTTCCGTATCAGAAGAGTTGCCGCTGTGGAATTTACAATGTTGGAGTTTTCTTTTGCCGAGGCAATTTCGATTTATAGACTGAAGCGATCGATGCGCGCACATCCTGAAAGTGCTCAGAATTCGTTTCTAAGTTGGCGGCCGTGTTGGCCCGGGAAGGGCGTCCGCTGATCTTATGGCGAACTTTTTCCCACGCTGGACGAACTGGCTCCCGCTGCAGATGGCGATCGCCGGTATTTTGATTGCGTGCGGATTGACTGCGGCCACGTGGTATTATGTGACCCCCAAGTACACCAAGGTCGGCTATCAACCGGTCCAACCGGTCCCGTTTCCACACGACATCCACGTCACGCAACTGGGGATGGATTGCCGGTATTGTCATAGCTTCGTGGAAGTGGCGGCGCATTCGAATGTGCCAAATACGCAGACCTGCATGAATTGCCACCAGCAGGTGCAAAAAGATAATCCGAAGCTGGAACCGGTTCGCCAGAGCTGGGAATCGGGCAAGCCGGTGGAGTGGGTCTGGCTCCATCGCACGGTGGACTACGTTTTCTACGATCACAGCGCGCACGTGAACCGCGGCATCAGCTGTTTCAGTTGCCACGGTCCGGTCAATCACATGTCGACTGTTTATATCGACAAGCCACATAGCATGAAGTGGTGTCTGGAATGCCATCGCAACCCCGAGAATTTTCTTCGACCGGAAGACCAGATATTCAACCTTGATTGGAAACCCGAGGACGTGAAACCAGCGGAGTTTGTCGCCAAGTACGGGCAGCCGCACGGCGTCAATGAAGATTGGTCGAAAAAGAAACATCTGACTCAACAGGAGATCGGCCAGACGTTGAAAGAACGTTGGCACATCCAGCCGACAGAAAATTGCCAGGGGTGCCACCGATGAAGCGCGTTTTTCAACATCCCCCGGCGCCGGCGACAGGCAAGAAATACTGGCGCAGTCTCGGCGAATACCGTGACACGCCGGAGTTCCGCGATTGGCTCGAACGCGAATTTCCCGCCGGCGCATCTGAATTGAACGAAAACGAATGGTCGCGCCGCGATTTCATGAAATTGATGGGCGCGTCTATGGCTTTGGCCGGCCTCGGGCTCACCAGCTGTCGCCGTCCGCAATTGCATCTGGTCCCGTTCACGAAGAGTGCGGAATGGACCGTTCCAGGAAAGTTTTTGTACTACGCGACGGCGATGCCACGTCGTACCGGCGCGATTCCGTTGATTGCGACGACGGTCGATGGGCGACCGATCAAGCTCGAGGGCAACCCACTCCATCCGGCCAGCGGCGGCGCCACTGATGTTTACGCGCAGGCATCGATCCTGGATCTTTATGATCCTGCGCGCTCGCGGCGTTTCCTGAACAAGGGAAAAGACTCCAGCCGCGCGGACTTTGACGCTTATCTCGAGAAATTGCGCGGACAAATAGGGAGTGGCGATGGCCTTGCCTTCCTGGTCGAAGAAGTGCATTCGCCAACGCGGGAAAGATTGCGGGCCGAAGTTGAGAAAGCGTGTCCGAACATGATGTGGTGCGTTTACGACGCAGGTCTCAGCGAAGCGCAAAATTACGCGACCCGGACAAGCTTCGGCGAAAATGTTCGATTGCTTCCGCGTTTCGATCGAGCCGATGTGGTTTTCGCGCTCGATAGCGATTTTCTCGATTGCGGCGAGGGCGATCTCGCCGGTGCGCGCGCGTTCACGAACCGTCGCCGCGTGAGATCTTCGAGCGACACGATGAATCGCCTTTATGTGGTCGAGAACAGGTTCACGATTACCGGCGCAATGGCGGATCATCGCGCGCGTTGTGCCGCGAGTCAGATTCCAGCATTTGCCGCGGCTCTGGCAGCGAAGATCGCCGATATCACGAAGGACGGCGCGCTGACTTCGCTCTTGGGCGCAATTAACTGGCCAACGGAAGGTGGCGAAGAAATCGACGACGAATGGTTAAACGAAGCGGCCAGAGATCTCGTCTCCAAATCGGGAGCCAGCATAGTGCTTGCGGGTCAACAGCAGCCGGTCGTCACACAGTTGCTGACCCACGCGATCAATTCGGCCCTGAAAAATATCGGACGCACCCTCGTTGTTCGCGAGTTTGCGCGAAACAAAAACAACAAAAGTATTCTGCAGCTCGCCGATCGGATGAACAAAGGCGAAATCAAACAGTTGTTCATCTTGGGCGGCGATCCGGTTTACAACGCGCCACGGGCCGCGGCGCAGGATCCGGAAAAGAAAACGCCGCTCGATTGGGCCGATTTGCAAAAGAAGGTGCCCGACGTCGTGCGGCTCGGTTATCACGAGGACGCAACATCGGGCATTAGCCAATGGCACGTGCCGATGGCGCATTATTTAGAATCGTGGGGTGACGCACTCACCTCGGAAGGCGGGTATTTGGCCATCCAGCCAATGATTCTTCCATTGTTTGGCGGACTGAGCGAAATCGATTTACTCAACGCGCTTCTCGGGCGCCCGAAAGTCGAAGGCCCCGAATTGATTCAGGAGACCTACCGCGCGACCAAACCCGCCGGTGATTTCGCGACCGCCTGGTCGAATTTCTTGCGAGACGGATTTGCGGCGAACGTTCCGGCGAGAGACCGACCGGCCTCGTTCAACGGCGGGGCGGCCGCCACTGCCGCCCAACAGCATTGGACCGCGCCTCCGGCGCCAACGACCGATTCGCCCGAGATTGTGCTCGTCCGCAGTTACGCAATGGATGACGGCCGCTACGCGAACAACGCCTGGTTGCAGGAAATGCCGGACCCGATGACGAAACTGACGTGGGACAACGCGGCGATCATGAGCCCGGCCATGGCGAAGTCGTTAGGCGTTGAGACCGGCGATCTGATACAGGTTTCAATCTCCGACACGGCGAAGGATCAAAATAACGAACCGATCCGGCGCGAACTCGTCATCGCGGCCTACGTTTCTCCGGGACACGTTGACGATTCGATCACGATTCCGCTTGGTTATGGCCGCAAGAAAACCGGACCACTTGCCGAAGATTCCGGTTTCAACGCTTATTTTTTGCGCACTGCGACCAATCCGCATTTTGTCGTCGCCGACGGCAAGAACATCGAAGGCGTGCGCGTCAGCAAGGTTGGAAAGAAATATGCGCTCGCTTGCACGCAGGAACATTGGAGCATCGAAGGGCGCGGGGTGGTGCGCGAAGCGACCGCCGATCATTACCGCGCCGATGCCAAGTTTGTCGAGAAGTGCGGCGGAGCAGACGAGCCGGTAGCCAATATTTTTTCGCTTTACTCGCATCCACCGCTGGATGCGGCGCAGCAATGGGGTCTGAATGTCGATCTCAATGTCTGCACCGGTTGTAGCGCGTGCGTGATCGCATGCCAGGCGGAAAACAATATCCCGATCGTCGGTAAACTTCAGGTCCAGCATGGCCGGGCCATGCACTGGCTCAGGATCGACCGTTATTACGCGAGCGCCAAACCGTTCAACGAAGACAACGGCGAGTTTCCTGAAAATCCCGAGATGGTGCATCAGCCCATGATGTGTCAGCACTGTGAGAACGCCCCGTGCGAAACCGTTTGTCCGGTGAACGCGACGATACATAGCGAGGATGGGCTGAACGTCATGGCCTATAATCGCTGCGTTGGAACGCGTTATTGCGCGAACAACTGCCCCTTCAAAGTGCGCCGCTTCAATTTCTTCGATTACAACCAGCGGCCAATTGGGAAGAAGAAGATCGCAGGTGAGTTCGGGATTTATCGCGAGTATGTCGCGCCATTTACCGAAAAAGGCGCGCCTGACGTCACGAAGATGCAGAAAAATCCGAACGTCACCGTCCGGATGCGCGGGGTGATGGAAAAATGCAGCCTCTGCGTCCAGCGAATCGAGGAAGCGAAAATTGCGGCGCACGTGCGAGCGGGCGCGTCGGGCGAGAGCCTAAAGATCCCGCGCGATTCGTTCACGACCGCTTGCGCTCAGGCTTGTCCGCACGAAGCGATCACTTTTGGCGATATCAAGGACCCGGAGAGCAAAGTTTCGAAACTGAAACAGCAGGACCGCAATTATCGTCTGCTTGATTATTTGAACGTGAACGCGCGAACGAGTTATCTCGCGCGAATTCGTAATCCGAACCCGAAGATGCCGGACGCTGAAGACATCGGCGTCGCCAGTCCCACGGAAGAGGAACACGGCAGCGAGCACTCTTAATTAAATGGACGAGACACCCACCGCGCCTGATGTGATCGAGAGCGAGGCCTCGACCGCGGTCGAACCGCGTATCAAACGCGCGCCGCTGGTCTTGAACAAGCGCAACTTTAGCTGGATCACGGAGCGAATTTCGGGCGTGGTCGAACAGCCGGCGCCACGCTGGTGGTGGGTTTGTTTCACCATCACGAGTGCGATCGCGATGTTCGGGTTGTTCTGTCTCGGTTACCAGATCTCGACCGGTGTCGGGACGTGGGGATTGAATCATCCGGTCGGATGGGCGTGGGACATCACCAATTTCGTGTTCTGGATCGGTATCGGACACGCCGGCACTTTGATCTCGGCGATCTTGTATTTGCTGCGGCAGAAATGGCGCACCTCGATTAATCGCTCGGCCGAAGCGATGACGTTGTTCGCCGTCATGTGCGCTGCGATTTTCCCCGGTATTCACGTCGGTCGCGTTTGGATGGCGTGGTACCTCGCGCCGATTCCCAACAACTACGGCATCTGGCAAAACTTTCGTAGTCCATTGATGTGGGATGTCTTTGCGGTCTCTACCTATTTCACGGTGTCGGTCCTCTTTTGGTACACCGGCCTGATTCCGGATCTCGCGACGCTGCGCGATCGTGCAACGTCGAAGATCAAAAAGTTTTTGTTCGGCGTATTTGCGTGCGGCTGGCGCGGCTCGAACCGGAACTGGCGCCACTATGAAATGGCCTACCTGCTTCTGGCCGGACTTTCGACCCCACTGGTCCTTTCCGTTCACAGTGTCGTGTCGTTCGACTTTGCGACGTCAATTCTTCCGACCTGGCACACCACGATTTTTCCGCCTTACTTCGTCGCCGGCGCGATCTTTGGCGGATTCGCGATGGTGCTGACGTTGCTCATTCCTGCGCGCGCGATTTTCAAACTGCATGACATCATCACGCCGCAACACATCGATAAAATGGCGAAGATCATTCTGCTGACCGGCTCGTTCGTCACCTACGCCTACGCGATGGAGTTCTTCGTGGCCTGGTACAGTGGCAACGCCTACGAACGGTTCGCGTTTTATAATCGCGTCCTTGGTCCGTATTGGTGGGACTGGTGGGTCGGCATGTTGTTCTGCAATATGCTCTCCCCTCAATTGTTCTGGTTCCGTTGGTGCCGGCGCAACATTCTCGTCGTTTACTTCGTCTGCATGTGCGTGAACGCCGGTATGTGGTTCGAGCGTTTCATCATCATCGTCGGCGGATTGCATCGCGATTTCATTCCGTCTTCCTGGGGGTTGTTCATCCCGACCTGGGTCGATATCTGGACATTTATCGGCACCCTTGGAATTTTCACGTCTCTCTTTCTCTTGTTCATCCGCTTCTTGCCGATGATCGCAATGTCGGAAGTGAAAATCGTCCTGCCCGAAGCGGATGCGCACGCGCATTCACCGAACGGACATCATCCTGTCCAAGCCGGAGGAACGGAGCGCATATGAGAACTCCTTACGGTCACGAAGTTTACGGAATGGCGGCGGAATACCCGAGTGCCTCTGCGCTCTATGAAGCAGCGAAGATGGTGCGCGACGCCGGATTCAAGCGTTGGGACGTGCACTCGCCCTTTCCGATTCACGGAATGGACGACGCGATGGGGCTCGGAAAATCGTGGCTCAGTGCGGTCGTATTGACGGGTGGCGTTACCGGATTTCTCACCGCCATGATGGTCGAATTCGGACCGTCCTGGGGTTTGTATCGACTCGTCGTTCACGGCAAACCGTGGGACTGGAAAACAGTACCGGCATTTTTCCCGATCATGTTTGAGTTGACCGTGCTCTTCTCCGCCTTCGCGGCTTTTTTTGCGGTCCTGATCATGAACGGATTGCCGCGGCCGCATCATCCGATTTTCAACTGGGAGCGTTTCAAGCGCGCGAGTAACGACGGCTTCTTCCTCGTGATCGAAGCGCGCGACCCGCGATTCACTGAAATAGAAGCGCGCGAGCTGCTCGAGCGCAGCGGTGGTCAATACATCACAATGGTCCACGAGGATTAACCGATGTTCCTGCGCGCTTTTCTTCTCATTTCTCTTTTGCTGACGATTGCGGCCGTCGCCGTGCTCGGTTTTCGCGGTGACAAAAGGACCAACGAGCCGTGGGAGATTTTTCCCGACATGGTGCGACAAATGAAAGTGCGCGCCCAGGCACCGTTGAACTTCTTTGCAGACGGACGTGGTCCGCGTATGCCGGTTAACGGCACTGTGCCAATCGGCTACGAAATGCCAGCTCACGCTGCTTCAGCTAGCGATGCAGCCGGGCCGAAGCCCGCGCAACCGAATGCTCCGGCAGAATCACATTCGTTTGGATTTAGCGTCGGCACCGATTACGCCGACACCGGGAAGATGGGAAACAACTGGGGCACGGGAATTCCGATCCCGGTCACCCCGCAGTTGCTTCAGCGCGGACGCGAACGATTCAACATCACCTGCGCGATGTGTCATGGCGCGACTGCGACCGGTAATGGAATTACAAAATCGTACGGTCTGGCGACGGTGGTGACACTGCAGGACGATCGCATTCGCAAAATGTCGGACGGCGAAATTTTCAACACGATCACGAACGGGAAAAATACGATGATGGCCTACGGACCGAACATTCCGGTTCAGGATCGTTGGGCGATCATTGCTTACTTGCGCGCGTTGCAACGCAGCCAGAACGCTACCGCTGCCGACGTGCCGCCGGAACATCGCGCCGAGTTGGACAAACCCGCCGAGAGCAAACCGCCGGAAGCGAAACCGGGCGAACAAAAACCTGCCGCGAAACCGGAGGCGCCAAAGAAATGAGCGAACGACTACACAACGCGCCGACGCCGGAAGGTGAATATTTTGAGACCGGCCGGTTTGCCGGAATGTCAGTCATTCTGGGCGTAGTCGGATTCGTTGCCCTCGCCCTTTGTGTAGTCGGGGCCTTTATCGATCAGCATCAGTTCGCCTATTCCTGGCTCTTCGCTTTCGCCTACTTCTTCACTCTTTGTGTCGGCTGTTTCTTCTGGACGATTGTTCACTACGCGACGGATGCGGAATGGACGGTAGTTGTTCGCCGGCAGCTCGAAAACCTTTCAATGCTGGTGGCGGTACTCGCGCTCCTTTTCATTCCGGTGCTACTTTTGCGGCACCAGCTTTACGATTGGATGAGTATTCCGCCGGGTAAAGAACCGGTCCTGGATTCGAAGCGGCTCTATTTGAATTTGCCTTTCTTTCTTTTCCGCGCGGCCTTCTTTCTCGGGTTTTTCATCGTCGCGTCCTACCTGTTGCGAAGCTTTTCGGTTCGCCAGGATAAGGATGGCAATCCGCGTTTCACAATCTGGCTGCGCAAAGTTTCGTTCGTAAGTTTGCCGCTCTTTGCGCTCTCACTGACTTTCGCCGCCTACGATTGGCTGCTCGGTCTCCAGTACCGCTGGTTCTCGACCATGTTTGGCGTGTACATCTTCGCCGGCGCCGCCGGCAGCTCGATGTCGCTGCTCGTACTCGTGATTACGGCATTGCGCACTGCCGGTTATCTCAAAAACGTCGTCACGATGGAGCATTACCACATCATGGGGAAGTGGATGTTCGCCTTCTGTGTTTTCTGGGCCTACATCGGCTTTGGGCAGTACATGCTCATTTGGTATGCGAACATGCCGGAGGAAACGCAATATTTCCTCACTCGAAATACCGAGTCGTGGTGGTACGTGAGCATGCTGCTCGTCTTCGGGCGCTTTTTTGGGCCTTTCCTCATTTTGCTTTTGCGCTCAATCAAGAAACATCCGCACCAGCTCTGCTGGGTTGCGGGGTGGATCCTCTTCATGCAGTTGCTCGATATTTACCTGGTTGTATTGCCGGCGCTGCACGGAACCGGAGTTCATTTGAGTCTGTGGGATTTTGCAGCGCTCATCGCGATCGGGACCTCACTGGCATTCGTTTATGTGCGCATGGTTGGCAGGACTTCGCTCTTCCCCGTCCGCGATCCACGTTTGGTTGAATCACTGAAACTCGTGAATTGAAATGGCCGATTCCGCACAACTTCAATCGCGCGCGCCGCTTTCGACATGGTTGGGCGTGGTCCTTTTGTTCGTGCTCTTCGGCGCGATCGCGGTTGCAATTATTGGACCCGCTGCGCGCACGGATGATTACGAGAAAATGCGGGCCGAAAATCGCATGAAAAAACTTAGAGACGCGCGCGATGAAGATGCGAAGGCCCTGACGGCCTATGCCTGGATCGACAAGAACAAGGGGACAGTACGCCTGCCGATCGAACGAGCGATGGAATTAACCGTGACGGATTTGGCGAACAAAAAACCGGCTGCCGCCGGACCCATTGCAACTCCGGAAGCCGCCGCCGCACCCGGGGGGGCAGCCGAGGCCTCGCCGGCGCCGTCAGCGTCGCCGCACCCGAGTGGCACGCCCAAACCTGTTTCGGTAAGTGGGCCGCAATCTGAATCAAGGGGCCAGCCGGCCGGCGCCGTGAATCCGCCGCCCGTTGAACCAAAAACACAGCCGGGCGCGTCCGTTGCACCAGCCGCTTCGCCTCAATCGTCCGCTGCGGTCGCGCCATCTCCCGCCGCGTCGGTTCCTGGATCTCCTGCGCCACCTGCGAGCCCACTGCCAGATCGCGGGGCGACTGCGACTGCAACGCCCTCTCCGCAATGATGACTTCGATTTTGCCTAACGAATGACACCTGCGACCGACATACCGTTAAAGGAACCGACGATCTCTGCGGCGGCGAGCGATGCGGAACAACTCGAGCGCGCGAGAATCGATGCATCGACTCGTGTGCCAGTGCTGATGTTTTACGCATCGGCCATGGTCTGGCTGCTAATCGGAACGCTGCTCGCCGGTTTCGTTTCGTTCAAAACGCACTCGCCCGATTGGTTTTCGGACATCAGTTTCCTTACCTGGGGTCGACTACGTCCCGTCGTCATCAACGTGATGATTTACGGCTGGGCATCAATGGCCGCGATGGGCACAGCAACCTGGCTGATGGCGCGCTTGTGCAGGACGACGTTGCGGCACCCGTTGTTAATCGTCGCGGGCACCTGGTTTTGGAACATTGGAGTGCTGATTGGGGTGACTGCGATTCTGATGGGTTACAGCACCGGCTATGAGTGGCTTGAATTTCCGCCGTACGCATCGCTGATTCTCTTCGCCGCGTATGCAATGATCATGTCATGGGCGGTCTTGATGTTCCGCTTCCGGCGTGGCGATCAGATTTACATCACTCAATGGTATCTGCTAGGAGCCTTTCTCTGGTTCCCGTGGCTCTACGCCGCAGCGCAAGCGATGTTGTTCATCGTGCCGGTGCAGGGCGTGATGCAAGCGGCGGTCACCTGGTGGTACTCAAATAATCTTCTCTTTCTCTGGTTCGGCGCGATCGCGCTCGGCACCGCCTATTACATGATCCCGAAGGTGATCGGTCGCCCCGTTTACAGCTATCATCTGGCGACTATCGGTTTTTGGACCTACGTGCTTTTCTCAAGTTGGACCGGGATGCAACGAGGTGTCGACGGACCTTTCCCGGCCTGGATGGTCACGGCGAGCGTCGCGGCCACGATCCTGACGATCATTCCGGTCGCGACGGTTGGTTTGAACCATCACATGACGATGCAGGGGTATTTCCCAGTGATGCGTTACAGCCCGACGCTGCGGTTCACCGTTTTCGGCGCGATGGCCTACACTGTCTTTAGCGTCGTTGGAATTTTGATCTCGCTTCGCACGACCGCGCGTTATCTCCATTTCACACAAGCGACCGTCGCCTACTCGCAAATGGGTTTGTACGCATTCTTCACGATGATCATGTTCGGTTCGATGTACTACATCGTGCCCCGATTAGTTGGCCGGGAATGGCGTTACGCCACGCTAATCAAACTTCACTTTTGGGCATCGGCCTATGGAATTGGATTGCTGTCACTCATGTTCCTTGCCGGAGGCATTGTTCAGGGCTCGAACGAACAGGATCCGTCCCTGCCGTTCATTGAAAGCGCATCGAGCGTCCTGCCGTATTTGCGCGGAGCCACCCTTGCGATGCTTTTGTTGATCATCTCTCATTTCATTTTCGCGTTTCATTTTGGCCTGATGTTGTTCGGCCTCGGCCGCACATCGACGGTGCCGACATTTTTGAATCCGGTTGAGGCGGAAGGAGCGGAGCCACATTTATGAAGGGGCTGACGCCACTTTTCCTTGGGCTTTTCGGAACGTTCGCGTTCTCGTGGATCGGTTTGACCGTGATCCCGAATGTCCAGATCGGAGCCCTCAATCCGCAGAGCGACGAAGAGGGCACCGATATTTATCCCGCGCCAAAATCAGGGATGGCGCAACAAGGTCGTCTCGTCTACGCGGCCAACGGCTGCATCTATTGTCACAGCCAACAAATCCGGCCGGATTACGCTTCCGCAGATATCGACCGCAAATGGGGCGTCCGTCGCAGTGCGCCGCGGGATTACCTTTTCGACCGGCCGGTGCTGCTCGGACAGGAACGATTGGGCCCTGATTTGGCCAATGTCGGTAAACGTGGATCCCCCGAAGAAGAGAAACTGGCTGCCGCACCAGGCCCCAACGCGTCCGCAGCTTCACCTGCGGCTGCGCAAGCACCACCAACTGCGAATGCCGGTCCGCAAAAGCCCCCGGCAGCTGGAGCCCCGCCTCAACCGGCGAATGCTCCTGCCAAACCGGCAGGCGCAGCTGCGCAACCTGTCGCGGCAAATCCGGCCCCATCTCCTTCCGCGACACCCAATCCAAATGGCATGCCGCCGCTCTATTCAGAGGCGTGGCATCATCGCCACCTTTATTCGCCGCGAAGCATGACTCCCGACAACGTTGATTCCACGATGCCTGCCTACAAGTTTCTGTATTCCAAACAGCGTATTGAAGGCGAACGCTCCGCCGACGCGTTGCAACTGAGCGGCTCCGAGGCGACGCCGCCCGGTTGGGAAATCGTTCCGAGCTACGACGCGAAGTGCCTCGTTGCTTATCTGATGTCGCTCGATCAGTCACATCCATTGAAAGAAGTTAAAAACATCACCGCAGCAGCCCAGCCTGCTGGTTCGCCCGCCGCGGCCGCGCCTGCGCCAGCACCAGCTGCTCCGCCAAAGAAATGAACGATCAAACTCCAAACCCATCTTCGCTCACGCGCCAGGGAATGGATTACGGCGAAACTGCCGACGTTCATGAAGTTCATGCTGCCATTCAGCGTGAGAAGCGCGAACCGCGGGTTGGCCTCGAGCCGTTGTCGATGTGGTTGATTGTTGTTTATGGGCTCGCGCTTTTCACCGGCGGTGCTTATCTCGGCCGGTTCGCTGGAAATTTTTCAGGAGACAGTCTCGACATCGCCTATATCCCGCCGAAAAAAGCTGGTCCTGGTGGTGGCGCCGCGGCTGGTCCGGAAAAGGAATTAACTCCGGCCGAACGCGGAAAGAAAATCTTTGCGGCGAATTGCCAAACTTGTCACCAGGCGAATGGCCAGGGTGTTCCCGGTCAGTATCCGCCGCTCGCCGGCTCCGAGTTTACCAACGGCGGTTCGCGTCGAATGGCGATGATCGTCCTGAAAGGCTTGCAAGGCCCGGTGAAGGTAAAAGGTCAGACGTATGGCAGCGCCGTCATGCAACCGTGGGACAAAACGTTGACCGATCAAAAAATCGCGGACGTTATGACCTATGAGCGGAGTGACTGGGGGAACCAAGCAAGCCCGGTTAGCGCAGAACAAATCGCGGCCTTGCGGAAAGAACTCGCCAGTCATCCGGAATCGTACGGCGAGGCAGATATTCTGGCCGCCCCCGATGAAGATCTTCCGGGTGGCGCGCCCGCTGGCGGCGGACAGCCGCCAAAACCGGGCGAAGCGCAAAAGCCAGCCCCGCCAAAATAATTAATCGAGCGCCTCGGCGAGCAGCTCGGCCATATGCTTCGGCCGTGTTTCACTCAGATCGACAATTTGATGACGGCAACTCGTGCCAGACGCGATCACCACGTCTGCATGTTGATCGTCGATCTTTCGAAGTAGATCGGCGGCAACCTGTTTAGAGAGATCGTATTTATCGGCGAGAGCCCCAAACGCGCCGGCCATTCCACAGCAACCTGTCTCGAGCAAGGTTGCTTTGTGCCCTGGCAATCTTTCCGCCAGGCGCGTCATAAACTCCGGTTTGGTCAGTGATTTCGCGTGACAATGCGCGTGGATCGCGACCCTCGTCTCGCATTTCTTGAAGTGCACTGCGTCCGGCTCGCGCTCGAGTAAATCGTCCACGAACCTTTCGAACAGGAAACAGCGGCTCGCGACGTCCTCCGCGCTGGTGATCTTCAGTTCGCGATAATCTTCCACGAACATCGACCAGCACGAGGGTTCGAGGAAGAGAATCGGAGTTGAACCGTCGATCGCATTCGCAAGATCCAGATTGTGTTGACCGAGCCCCGCCGCGTAATCGAGGTTTCCCTGACTGAAAGCCGGCCGCCCGCAGCATTTCCGATCTTTGAGCAGCTGGACCTCAAAACCGAGCACTTCCAAAACTTTGGTTGCTGCGATTCCAATATTCGGCTCGTGATAACGAACGAACGTGTCATCCCACAAAATCACTTTACCGCGGCTGGAGCGGCGGTCTCCGACCGCCGAATCAATCGTCCGACGATCAGAGATCGCCGCTGCAGCAGAATGTCTTGCGAACCAGCGATCGAATCGCTCGCGCGCATAATGGGGCAGGGAGCGTTTTGCCGAGATCCCGAGCTGTTTCTCCAACAACGTTCTGAAGGACGGAAAATCGGCAACCGCATTGGCAAGCCAGGGCAAGGTGCAACCGACCCGGCCTAACAAATCGACATTGCTGAAAACGTGTTCCCGAAACGGCAATCCGTCACGTTTCCAGCGCGCGTGCAACATTTCCGCTTTGAGCAGTGCGAGATTGACGTTGGAGGGACATTCCGGCGTGCAACCTTTGCATGACAGGCAGTTGCTTAGCGCGGCGTCGAGCTCCGCTGATTTCAGTGAATCGTGTCCGTTCGCTTTCAGTTCCAGCGAGTGCCGAATAATATTCGCCCGGCCGCGCGTGGACATCACTTCCTCACCGGTTGCGATGAAAGTCGGACACATGACGGGCGGATCTTTGCGGCACCCGCCGCAGCCGTTGCATTGCTCGAGGTTGCCGATGAACGAATGGTCTTTGAACGCGAATGCGAGCCGCGGTTCGAACGGCAATTCGATGGTTCTGGTGAAGTTATTTCGCAGGTGATTGTCGATCTTGTAACCGAAGCCAAAAATCTTTCCGGGATTGAAAATATTTTTTGGATCGAACGCGCGCTTGATCTCGCGCATAACAGTGAGCAAGGCATCACCGAGCTGGTCACGCATGTATTCTGTGCGCGCGATACCGACCCCGTGTTCGGCGGAGATCGATCCCTTGAATTGCCGGACGAGCGCGGAAGTTTGATCGGCAACCAACCGCATTTTTTTCAAATCTTGCGGCGCGTGAAGATCTAGGACTGGTCGGACATGAAGCAAACCACTGGCGGCGTGACCATAGTAGCTCGCTTCCAGTCCAAGCGATTTCATGATCGACTGCAACCCGCGGACGTAATCGGGAAGCTGCACAGGCCGAACGGCCGCATCTTCGATGAAGGCGACTGGTTTGGTCGGGCCGATACAGCCGGTTAGGAGAGAAAGCCCGGCTTTACGTACCATCCAGACGAGATCCATTTCCTTTTGGCCGTGGCAAATACGCGTGCGCAATCCAAGATTCCGCTTCTCCAGCTGAGATAGTCGCTCGTCGATCTCATCATAAAATTCGACGAGCAATACCGCCTCGCACGGCTTGGTATCGAGTTCCATCAAGTCGCGAGCAGCTTGGAAATGAAGTTGGCCCTTCGTTTGGTTGAGAAGGGGAAGATCGATGTGTTCAATCGCCGCTGGCTTGAGATCGAGCAGGGCGACGGTAGCCTGCATCGCCTCCATCACGGAGGCGAAAAAAATGAGGCCAAGGCCTTTTTCGCCCGGCAGCGGCGAAATTTTCAGTTCGGCGGAAAAAATTGCTGCGAGTGTGCCTTCGCTGCCAGCTAGAATTTCATTTAAATTGTTCGGCGCGCGCGAAAAACGTTCGATCCCATAACCCGGCCAGCGTTTAAGTAATCCGCTCGGCCAGCGATCGGCTATTTCGGCCGCATTCGCGTGGACGAGATTGTTCACTCTCGCCTGTTCATCGCGCAGTGATTTGTGTTTTGGGCCAACATCTACAATGCGGCCATCGGCCATTATAATCTCCGTGGAAAGCACGTGGTCTGCGGTCGTTCCGTAAACCGGAACGCGCGCTCCGGAAGAATTGTTCGCGATCATTCCGCCAATCGTGGCGCGTGAGCTCGTAGCCACATCCGGTCCGAAACAAAATCCATGCGGTCTCAAAAACGCATTCAATTGATCGAGAACAACGCCCGCGCCAACCTGCACGCTGCGTTGGTCGATGTTGAGGTTGTCGATCTTGCGGTTGTGTCGCGAGAAATCGACGATTAGTCCGTCACCGATCGCATTGCCGACAAGGCTTGTGCCGGCCCCGCGCGGTGTAATCGAAACATTTTCATCCGCCGCGATCTTGATAATCTCGCTCGCTTCATGCGCGCTTGTCGGAAACGCGACTCCGGCGGGCTCGATTTGATAAATGGAGGCATCGGTCGCGTAAAGGTGCCGAGTGAGATCATCGAAGCGCACGTCGCAACCTGAGACGCGAATTCTATGTTGCGCAGCCGCCGTTATCACCGGGGGCAATTTATCACAAGAATGGGCGCAGAAAGGGCGCTGGCAGGTGAATTGCTACCTTTTTCCGCGGCAGTGAGCATTAAGCTGAAAAGCAAGATCCGCTACAACGGGCAGGAATACGCCAGTCCGTCTGCCCTCCCCCCCGAAGTGCGACTCGCCTACGAAAAAGCGCTGCACGGTGGCACGGTAAAGAAAAAGTTCACCAAGTTCACCATCAACGGGCAGGATTTTGAGAGCGAAGATGCGATGCCGGCCGATATCCGAAAGCTATGTGACGACGTGATGGGCGTGATCGAAAACAACGGTGAGGTCACGATTCCGAACGGAAAATCGGAGCCCTTGCTGACGAAAAAAGAACTGGTCATTGTCGGCCTCTTCGCGGGAGGAATTATCGCTCTAATCGCCGCCCGGCTCTTCGGCGGCTAGTTCGCCGCGTCGGAGAAGAGCGGCATCTGCAATTCTTCCGTCAGGGGGTCCGCAAAGCGTAATCCGACGCCGATTAAACGCACTTTCTTACCGGTCCGGGCAAACGCTTCCGCCAGCAGGGCGCGGAACGCCTGCAACGTGGGCTCCAATCCGGCCCGTTCGATTGTCGTGCGGGTGAAGTCCGAAAACTTCAGTTTCACAAAAAGCTTGGTAATGCGGCGGCTTGTCTCCTTTTGGTCGAGATCCGCCATCAGGTCCTGAAAAAGGTCAGCCAGGTGTTCTTCGCATTGTTCGAAAGTCTCCAGGTCGCTGACAAAAGTTTCCTCCGTGCTGAGCGATTTTCGCGGCCGGTCAGGTTCGAGCGGGCGATCATCGACTCCGCGGCAAAGCTCGAAGAGTTCGCTGCCAAACTTGCCGAAAAGCTCGACCAGCTCCGGCCGCGAGAAGCGCTGCAAGTCTCCACAGGTTTTGACGCCGATTTCCTGCAACCGGCGTTCAGTCTTTTCGCCAATTCCCCAGATTTCGCGGACAGGCAAATTTTGCATGAAATCGGGAACTGCCGCGGACATGATCTCCAATTGCCCGTTTGGTTTGCACATGCCGCTCGCGATTTTGGCGATCAACTTGTTGGGGCCGATTCCGGCGGAGGAAGTGAGTTTCGTCTTCTGAAAGATCAAGTCCCGGATCACCTGCGCGAGCGCAGCAGGTGCGCCCGGATGCCCGCTGACGTCAAGATAGGCTTCGTCCAAAGAGAGCGGTTCAATCAACGGACTAAACCGATACAAAATTTCCCGGACGACTGCAGCCTCGCGCCGGTAAACATCGAAGCGCGTCGGCACGACGATGAGACTGGGGCAACGTTGCAGCGCCATAAATGTTGGCATGGCCGAATGAACCCCGAATGCGCGCGCTTCGTAATTGCAGGTGGTTAGCACCCCGCGTCGATCACGGGCCCCGCCGACGCCGACCGGTCTTCCCCGCAACGATGGGCGATCTCGCACCTCGATCGCCGCATAAAAGCAATCCATGTCGAGATGGATGATCGCCCGCCGTGCTGCGTTGGTCGGCACGCTGCAATGTAGCTTTAAAAACGCCTCGTCTCATATGGGCTGCGACATCTTTGGGTTGACTGCGAAAATCCGAATAGCTAAAAACGTAACTCCCAGTGCCCGGCCATGTCCTTGATCCCGAGCGAAAGTTACAGTTTCCCCGACCATTTCACGACTACGCGCGCGGGCTCTCGCAAGCCGAAAGTGGTCGAACCGGAAGCGGAGCCTGAAGCAATCGAACCGCAGCCGCAAAAGCCGACCATCGTAGCTCTGCCAAATCCACAACCCCGTCCAATGCCGGCACCGATACCGGTGGTCGCGAAAGAGAATACGGCTCCAGTCCAGAAAGTCGCACCTCCGATACCTAATCCTGCGCTTCGCAGATCGAGTGCGCCACCGCCGCGAATTCCCGCACTCCCGGTGCGCAAGATTGCGCTGGCCCCGCCATTGAAACCGAAGGTGCGTTGGAACAATCGCGCGCCGGCGATGAATCCAAGCCCGCCCGTTGCGAACAACGGGAATGGCAACGGTTCGGAATCAATCGTTCGTGAAGTTCCGCCGCTTCCGGCGCGAAATGTTATTCAGATGCGACCGCCGGGCCCGCCCCAGATGCTACCGCGGCCGGACAGCAGAGCTCCTGAAAACCCGCGTCCGGTTGTCCCCGAATCGGTTGAAGACCAGCCCGAGACCTTGTGGCCTCAAAATCCACTGCAAATGGCGCCGCCGGAAGCGAAGCCGCCTTCGCCGACCCCAAAGGCGACACCCGCGCAACCTGGTCCAGTGAGTCGGCCTGCCGCGCCGACGCCGGCACAACTGGCAATGCCGCAAACGGACTTTTTCGACGCGTTCGCCGAAAGCAATCAGGCCATCGTTTGGAAACGGTGCCGCAGCCAAAAGATGCGACGGTTCATTGTCTGCGAAAGCGTTGCGGTCGGTATATTGCTGCCGCTCGCCGGCATCGGAGTTCTTTTTCATCCGGAAAATGCGGGCCTGCACTGGATCCTGAACATTTTAACAATCAGCGCCGCGGTCGCCTCCGCCTTGATTCCGATCATTTTCTTTGCTGCCACGCCGACCCTGCCGGAAATCGAGCGATAGATCGGAGGTGCGAACTGGCACTTTTGCGGCGCCGATCTAAGATCGGCATAATATGAAGCCGGCGGTGACACGCGTCTTCATGGTGCGCCATGGCGCGACCGTGCTCAGCGCGGAAGATCGGTTTGCAGGTGCGACGGACGTTGCGCTTTCCGATGAAGGCCGCGAGCAAACGCGTCGATTGGCCGACCGCCTGAGCGATGACAACATCTCGGCGGTTTATACGTCTCCTTTAAGCAGAACCATCGAGACCGCCCGAATTCTCGCCGAGCCGCATAAACTCGAAATTCAATCACGCGATGCGTTCCGCGAAATCAACCACGGCCACTGGGAAGGAATGACGCGACGCGAGGTGGAACACAAATTTCCAGATGAAGCAGCGGAATGGGAAAAGGATCCATACACATTCGCGCCGGTCGACGGCGAAAGCGGACTGGCAGTCACAGCGCGTGCTTTGCCGGCGTTGCTCGAACTGGTCCGCGAAAGCCCCGGCAAAAACATTCTCGTAGTTTCTCACAAGGCAACGATTCGCCTGCTGCTCAGCTCCCTTCTCGGATTCGATCCGCGCCGCTACCGGGATAATCTGGATCAAAAGCCGGCCGCGCTGAACATTGTCGACTTTTGCGATGCCGTGCGCGCGCGACTCACGCTCTTTAACGACACGTCGCATTATGACAAAGCCGGCGCTGCGATTCCGGAGATTCCGAAATCGCGTTTGTCGAAATGGTGGAATAGTGGAAGCGCTTAGCGCTCGCCGAAATTATTTCTCCGACGTTTCCGCGCGACGTTCGACTAGTTTGCGCTTGAGTTCGGCAATCAAGTCCTTGTGCTCGTTGCGGTCGATCAAGTCTTCCATTTCGCCGGGATCGTTTTTGACATCGAACAACCGGTAAGGCTCACCCTTCGCGTTCAGCATCAATTTCCAGTTCCGGTCGAGATACATCATTTCCTGTTTCAGTTCGGATAAGGCAAATTCCCGGTGTTTCGCATGCGATTCCCGAACCAGCGGTGCCAGAGAGCACGCGGAGTTTGGGTAACCAAGTTGCGCTCCGGCGAAGTCCACCAAAGTTGGTCCGGCATCAAACAATTCAATCGGATGATTGAGAATTTTGCCAGCGCGCGACGAGTTTCGAATATCTGGAGTGGTCATAATGAGCGGGATCCGCACGGCGGGATTGAGAAAGTTGGATTTATGAATCAGGTCGTAATCGCCGTTCATTTCGCCATGGTCAGAGGTGAATAGAATAACCGTTCGATCTAATTCACCGCGACTTTCGACGGCCTTCAAAACGTCGCCCACCTGATCGTCTATCAATGTGACTTTCCCGGCGTAATTCGCGCGGAGCTCGCGCGCGTTATCGATTTTGTCCCGAGCTTCGGCGAAACGGTTATCCAGTTCGCCTTTTGGACCGCGGTGCCGGAGTGGCGGACGCGGGATGGGCGCCGGCATTTCGTCCGCGCGATACATACTCGCGTACGGCTCGGGCGTGTCCCACGGTTCGTGCGGACCGGCAAAGCTGAGCCAGCAGAACCAGGGCTCGCTGCGTTTGTAATTCTCCAGGTAATTTCTTGCCTGCTGACCAACGTAAACGTCGTAGTACTCGCTCAGCGGTAGCGGCGAAGGGCGCACCAGCGTCTGGTTTTTCCCGGTACGTTCCTGGATGTCTTTCTTATACGCTTCAAACAAACCGCGCGATTCCCATCGCGCGCTGAGGTGTGAAATCGTTTCCGCATTGGCGCGCGGTCCGCGGATTTCATCGACGTCATGGAGCCCGTACGAGCGCACAACATCTTCAAACTTGCGAATGTCCGGTCCGCGCCGATGAAGCGCGAATTTTCCGAACAGGCTCGTCCGATAGCCGGCGTCACGGATCGCCTTCATCCAGGTTGGCGTGCCTTCGGGCAATTCGTACGGGCAATTGTCCCACACGTTGGTGTCATGCGGGTAACGTCCGATAGCCAGCGAAACGCGCGCCGGTAAACAGACCGGCGAATTCGTAACGCAATTCAAAAACCGAACGCCTTCCCGCGCAATTCGGTCGATGTTCGGCGTTTTCACCCAACTGCCGGTGCAACCGAGCGCGTCAGCGCGCAGCTGATCGCAAATAATGAAAAGAATGTTGGGTTTCGAATTCATTGACCAGATCTCGTGAACAGTGACTTGAGACGATCACGGCGTTTGCCGCGCGCGTAAATGGCGTCGGCAGATTTTCGATAGTCTCGGTATCGCCTCGAGGCGTAGAGCTCGGTGAGCGAAATATAGGAGGCAGGGTTTCGGGCCTTATCCAATTGCAGTGGGGATTGCTCCGCAGTTCGACCCAATTCGGAGAGTAATCGCTCGTTCGATTCCGCGAATGCTTCGCGCAACCGTGCTAGGTTAGCCGCGCTTAGGATGCTGCGATTGTCGTGAACGCCGAGCCGCCGCGAAGCTTTTTCGCTTGCGCTCTTGTGCCGCAAAAAATTCGCGTAATCGAATGGGGCCCGCAAATCGAGCAGATAAGCGAGCTCATAAACATCGAGCGAAACTTGTGCCCGATCTACTTCGATAAACTGCGGCATCTGGTCGAATCCGGCTACCGTGAAAAATGCGCGGAAAACATCGGACGCGACTTCGTCGTAGAACACGACCTTGCAGTCGCCAAAAGCATTGCGCCAAGCTTGGTAATACGTGAACCAATCCGGACGACATAAGCGTTCATCGTCGCCGCTTAAAATCCGATCAAGAAAGAGATCAATCTGCTCGTGGATCTCGTTCGTCTTGATCATCTGGTTGAAATAGGAATCGAGCCAGCGGTCCTGGCGTCGCACGAAAAGGACAACAACAGTTGGCACACTTCCCGGAAGTAATTCACGCAAGCGTTGCGCGTGAATTGGTCGAAGGTTTTCCGCTGAAAGAATGACCGATTCCGAATCAGGTCGCCAATCACGCAGAAGCTCGGCAACAATTGTGGCGGGCTCAAGCGCGTGAACGTCGACCTTGGCAAAAGCGCGTTGAAAAGTTAAGGAAGGGCACCTGCTGATTACAACCGGCAATAATTTCGCGTTGCCCGACATCTCCGCGACTTCGCGCAGAACGGGCACATAGATTCCGTGTCTGCGCAAGCGCTCCGCATTCGCGCGTAGGCGACGTTGAATATAAGTGGACGCCGTTTTGGGAGCGCCGACATGAAGAACAAGGCGCGGACGATCTACCGCGTTCACAACGGAACCTTCACTGCCTTCACCAGTTTGCCTTTCTCGAATCGGTGAAGATAACCGGGTTCGAGCGATGCCGCATTTTTCGGCACTGCTTCGTAGGAATGCCAAATGCGAATCGAGCCGCTGATCAGTTCGCCGAAGCCGCGGTGGTTAAAGCTCGCCGATAGACAATGGGGATTGAATCCGAGAAGCTCAATCGCCAGCGAAAAGTAGGTCTGATCGCTCCAAACGCGGTCACGATACTTTTCCGCGAGCTTCAAAGTTAAATCGAAAACCGCGCGCACGTCAGGACGATGCGGCGTGTAAAACATCACTCCCGAATTGTAAATCAGCTGCCCGCGCGGAGTGACGCCTTCTTTTTCCATCACTTCGCGGAAATCGCGAAAATGCGCGAGCGAATAATGCGGCGCGGGAACGAGCGCGATCCCATATTTCTCCGCTTTTTCAAAGCCAAGCGAGACGTCGTCGATCACTCGGGTATCGGCGTCGAGCAGGAGAGCGGTCTCGATTTGGCCGGGTAATTGGTTGAAAAATTCGGTCTTTCGGGCTTTCCCGGACAGTTTCGATGCGCGCCGGATGAGCTCGACATTTTTTGGTAGACCCTGAACACGCGTCGTCTCGTCGGTCATCAGGAAGATCGGATAATCCGGAAGCCGGCTCTCGCGGATGCAGGCCGTGACCAGTTCAATATGCTTATCGCCCCAGGCTATAAACACGATTGCACGCTTGTTTTTCATCGACCTTCGGAACTTCCCATCGCGCAGGATATTGCTCAGCGGCCTTCGCCGTGGCAAGTGTCCGCGTGGCTCAATCCGCTCCATTAGTGATCGGCGCAACTGGTGGTTCGGGCACGCGCGTAATCGCGCGCATTGCCAAACACGTCGGCTACGATCTCGGAAGCAAACTCAATCCGGCTGAAGACGCGCTCGAACTTTATTCGTTTTTCGACGCGTGGATTGATCCGTTCATTCGAGCGCAGGGGCAGGCGAGGGCGATGACACCGTGGCAATCGGCCCGCATGAAGGAGGATTTTTACGGTGCGCTCGCGCGCCATATTCCGGAAGCCGAACGGCGCGGACGGCTTTGGGGTTGGAAAGCACCCCGTAGCATTTATTTGCTGCCTTTTTTTCACAGCGAGTGTCCGCACATAAAATTCATTCACCTTTTGCGCGACGGTCGGGACATGGCCCTTTCCTCAAACCAAAATCAGCTGCGCAAGCATGGCGCGGCCGTCCTGCGTTTTCGCGAACGGCTTTTTCACTCGACCGCGGAGCGCTCGCTTTTGCTGTGGCAGAAAATCAATCTTTTCGCGGCCGATTTCGGCGAGTCGCGCATGGCTGGGAATTATCTGCGTGTTCGATTTGAAGATGTTTGCCGGTCGCCGCTCGAAAACGTCACGAGAATCGTCAATTTTCTGGAAGCGCCCGTTGATCCGGAACCGATTGCGCGAACAGAGATTACGCCGCCGAAGAGCCTGGGCCGTTGGCGTGAATGTTCGCAAAATACGATTTCCAGGCTGGAAGCGACGGGAGCGGCCGGCCTGCGAAGGTTCGGCTATCTCGACTAATCGAGTAAATTTTGGGCGTTACGGCCAATGCCAAACCGATATCCGATCAATTTCTGACTTTGCAATGAGGCTTTCTCTCTCAATATTGAGGGGCTAACTTTTTCCGGAATGGACGCCACTACTTTTGAGACCCATCACGATCCGCACACTCCTCACGGTGGGGAACACGAACATCGCGAGCTCGGTTTTTGGCGAAAATACATCTTTTCGACCGATCATAAGGTGATCGGAATTCAGTACGGTATCTGCGGGCTGATCTTCCTCTTTTTGGGCTTCAGCCTGATGATGATCATGCGCTGGCAGTTGGCCTATCCCGGCCAATCGCTGCCCCTGATTGGCCCGTTTCTACCTCACATTTTCGGCCCGAATACCATGCCCGACGGCAAAATGACGCCCGAGTTCTATAACTCTCTCGGCGCCATGCATGGCACAATCATGATCTTCCTCGGAGTAGTGCCGGTTGCCTTCGCCGCCTTCGGTAATTTCGTCGTGCCGCTGCAAATCGGCGCTCCGGACATGACCTTTCCAAAAGTAAACGCGGCCAGCTTCTGGGCGTTTGCAGTCGGCGGCGCGATCATGTTGACCAGCTTTTTTGTTCCGGGTGGCGCGGCCAAAGGGGGGTGGACCTCTTATACCCCATTATCGGACATTTCTGACAAGGGCGAGGGCTACAACCTGATCTTCAACGGACAATCGCTTTGGCTCATCGGATTCATATTTCTCATTACTTCGTCGCTTCTCGGCGCGGTTAACTTCATTACCACGATCATTCAATTGCGCGCGAAAGGACTCACGTGGATGCGGCTTCCGTTCTTTGTCTGGTGTCAGCTTGTCACCGCGTTTTTGTTGTTGCTCGCGTTCCCGCCGCTCGAAGCCGCGATTGTGATGCAGTTGATGGATCGCACCGCAGCCACCAGTTTCTTTTTGCCGGCCGGAATGATCGTGAATGGTCAGCCGGTGCACATCAGCGGGGGCGGCAGCCCACTCTTATGGCAACACCTCTTCTGGTTCCTCGGCCACCCGGAAGTTTACGTTTTGATTTTGCCGGCATTCGGAATTGTTGCCGAAATCCTAGCTAACAATTCGCGCAAACCGCTTTGGGGATATAAATCGTTGGTCTTCTCGGTTCTCGTGCTCGGTTTTCTGTCTTTCATCGTTTGGGCGCACCACATGTGGCTGACTGGGATGGGCTCAACCGTGAGCGCCTTCTTTCAAACGACCACGATCATCATCTCGATTCCTTCAGTCATCATTCTGAGCGCGTTCTTTATTTCGCTCTGGGGCGGCTCCATTCGATTCAATGTTCCGATGCTGTTCGTGACCGCGTTCCTGCCGATGTTCGGAATTGGCGGACTCACCGGCATTCCGCTCGCCTTTAATTCCGCCGATCTCTTCCTGCACGACACTTATTATGTGATCGCGCATTTCCACTACATCGTGGCCCCGGGAACAATCTTCGCTCTTTTTGCGGGCGTTTATTACTGGTTCCCGAAAGCAACCGGCCGAATGATGAGCGAGTTTTGGGGCAAAGTGCATTTCTGGCCGTCGCTGATCTGCATGAATATTATTTTCCTGCCGATGTTTTTGCAGGGAATGCTCGGCATGCATCGCCGCTGGTACGATGGCGGCCAGGGTTGGACGCTTTCCGGGGAACACATTTGGGGCCTGACCGGTTTCCAATGGAACACCCCAATCTCGTGGGCCGCGTGGGTCATGGGTGTCGCGCAAATTCCGTTCATTATCAATTTCTTCTGGAGCATCAAACACGGTAAAAAGGTGGACGACAATCCGTGGCAGGCGACGACGCTGGAATGGACCGCACCGAATCGCCCGCCGCACGGCAATTTCGTGACCACTCCAGTCGCGTATCGCGGACCGTATGAGTACAGCCTCCCGGGCCGCGACAAAGATTTCACGATGCAAAACGAACCGATCGAGCCAGCTGAGCGCTCGCGCAGAATGGCCGAACCGGCGCTGGTGCACTAAACGATGGAAATCCCTTACACAATATCCACACGCCCGGACACGGGTTTGTGGAACGCAAAAATCGGCATCTGGCTGTTCCTGGCCTCCGAAGTGATGCTCTTCGGCGGACTTTTCTCCGCCTACGTTTTCTTGCGACTCGATGCCCAACCGGGCGAATGGCCGCACGGCCTGCTCAACGTTCCGGTTGGGACGATGAACACCGCGATCCTGATCATGTCGTCAGTTACAGTCGTGCTCGCGTGGGCTGCGCTGAAAATGCGCCGGTATCGCGCTTACTGGTGGTACATGCTCGCCACGATTTTGTGCGGCATAATTTTTCTTTTCGTAAAACTTTATTACGAGTGGCCCCAGAAGTTTAATCACTTCGGCGCGTTCATTAAACCGGAAGCGCGGGAAAAGTACGAGCCCTACCTCGGCAATCATCGCCAGGAAGAGAAAGGCTTGGAGCCGCGGATTGAGATCACCGGCCACCTCGAAAATCGCGAAGCGTTACACGACGCAAACATCAAAGAGTACGAAATTGCAGTCGATCCTGTTTTTGCAGACCCGAACAATCCGGCCAATGATCGTCCCCATTTTTTGTATGTGCCGCCTACCGACAAGGTAGTGAAGGTCGACAAGGAGGACGTTGAAAGGATCGATTCGTTCGGTCCGTGGCACAGCGCCTACTTCGCGAGCTATTTCACGATCACGGGATTGCACGGCGCCCACGTTCTCGGAGGCGTGCTCGTGTTTCTTTACATGTGGCTGCCCGTCAGCAAAAAAATTTATCAGCGAAATCCGGAGCACCTGGCCAACCGCGTCGAAGTCTCCGGACTTTTCTGGCACTTCGTCGATCTTGTTTGGATTTTCGTTTTCCCGCTTTTTTATCTGCTCTAAACCATGAACAACCCGCCTGATGTGACCCAGGATCCGAAAGAGTATGAGGAATACGCGCATGGCGTTCACATGCACGTTAAACGCTACATCATGGTTGGGGTCACCTTGCTCGCATTCACGCTGATCACGGTGGCGCTGTCTTATGTCAATTTTGGCACGCGCAAAGCGAACATCGGCGTCGCGATGCTGGTTGCCACATTCAAGGCCGGATTGGTCGCCGCTATCTTCATGCATCTCGCCGCGGAAAAGCGTCTCATTTATCGCGTGCTGGTTTTCACCGGATTTTTCGTGCTTGGACTCTTTTGGCTTACATTTTTGGCCTGGTACAACCCCGTGGTTCGTTAGATGTCCCTCAAAGCGTTCCATATCGTCTTCGTTGTCTTCTCAACGCTGCTCGCATTGGGCGTTGGCGGCTGGTGCGTTTGGGTAAACCTCGTTGAGGGCGCGCCGGTTTATCTGGCGGGGGCAATTGCTTCGTTCGCGTCCGCGGTGGCTCTCGTTGTCTACGGCGTCTGGTTTTACCGAAAAATGAAACGCCTCCGCATCATCACATGAAGAAGGTTTTGTTTATCTCGATGATGGCGATCCTGCTGGCCGCGCAGCAGGCGAGCGCGTGTCCGTTTTGTTACGGCGCAAAGGATGGCAAATCGACCGAGCACATGGCCGTGGCGATTTGGTTTTTGTTCGGCGCAGTGCTGTCAGTTCTCGGCGGCGTTGGTGCATTGAGTTTCAAAATCTGGCGACACGGCCGGATGCCGATGCCGCCGCATGAGCAATTGATGGAGGACTTGGAGAAGAATGAATAGCCTCGCGCTCATCAATGAATTCCTGGGTCAGCCGCCGAACGCTTCCGAGCACGGCTACCAGATCGATCACATCCTCGAATTCTCCCATTGGTTCATGGGTGCGCTCTTCGTCGGATGGTCGGCATTCTTCATTTTTGTGCTGATTCGCTTTCACCAAAGCCGGCATCCCAAGGCCGATCATCACGGAGTGCGCAGCGCAATCTCAACTCACCTGGAATTTTCCTGCGTTTTGATTGAGGCGGTCTTGCTGCTCGGATTCGCCATTCCGCTTTGGGCAAAGCGTGTGAACGAATTTCCACCGACGGGCGATGCGATTCTGGTCCACGTCGTCGGCCAGCAATTCAACTGGACCTTCCACATGCCCGGTCCGGATGGGCAATTCGGACGGCGCGAGCTTGGTCTGGTCACGAATTCAAATCCGCTCGGCATCGATCCAAACGATCCGGCAGGCAAAGATGACATTGTCGTTTTGGGTGAATTGCACGTCCCGGTGAATCGACCTGTTATTATCGAGCTTTCTTCAAAGGACGTGATCCATAATTTCGATTTGCCGCACATGCGCATTGCCGCCGACGCGATTCCGGGATCACTCATTCCGATGTGGTTTAAGCCGATCAAAACCGGAACCTACGAAGTTGTGTGCGCGCAGCTGTGCGGACTCGGTCATTATGGAATGAAAGGGACGGTAGTGGTCGATTCCGACAAGGATTACCAGCAATGGTTGAAAGAGCGTGCCGAGCTCGCCGGGACACAGAACGCGCCGCCAGCGACGCAACAGCAGCCGGGCGCAGCGGGCGCCGGCCCTACACCTGGAACCGTTCCGCCACCGGGCGCGCCCAAACAACAAAACCCTACCGCTCAGCCGGAACAAGAGCCGGCCCAACCGGCGCAAACCCCGAGCGGCGAATAGTCGCTCGACGTGGCGGCAGAATCGACCTCAACGTCCGTCAGCCGCGGAGGATCGCGCTGGCTCAATCGCTTCATCTGGTTTACCGCGTTTGCGACACTGCTGTTGATTTGCAGCGGTGGAATGGTCACGAGCAAGAACGTCGGGCTCGCCGTGCCCGATTGGCCGACCACGTTTGGCTACAACATGTTTTTGTTCCCGTTTTCGAAATGGATCGGCGGCGTTCTGTTTGAGCACACCCACCGTCTGATAGCTTCCACAGTCGGATTTCTCACGCTCATCCTCGCGGTGTGGCTTTGGCGCGACGAAGATCGACCATCCGTCCGCACGCTCGGCCTTCTCGCCGTCGCCGGCGTAATGCTGCAGGGAATTCTCGGTGGATTGCGCGTAACGATGTTGAAAGATCAGATCGGGATCTTTCACGCCTGTCTCGCTCAGGCATTCCTTGGTCTGCTCGTTTTAATCGCAATGATGCGGACGAAATTCTGGCGCTCCTTCTCAGGCCCAGCTCTCGATCCAATAAAGTTGCGCTCGATGAAAACGATTGCGATTGGATTAACGCTTGCGACTTACGGCCAACTTACGCTTGGCGCCACGATGCGCCATCAACACAAGGATCTGGCGATCCTCGATTTTCCAACGGCCAATGGCGCCTGGATCCCGGACACAAGCGACGACGCGCTAGCAAAAATTAACGCATGGCGTGACGCGCGCGGATTTTCGGACGTGGATGCGTTTCAAATCTGGCTGCAAATGGCGCATCGTGCTCTCGCCGTTGTTATTGGGCTTGGCGTGATCTGGTTCGCCATTCGCGTTTCGCGCGATGCGAGCGACGTGGGACTGCTGCGTCGATTGTCGATCTGGTGGATCGCGTTTTTCATTCTCCAGTTTAGTCTTGGCGCCTCGACGATTTGGAGCAACAAAGCCGCTGATATCGCCACCACCCATGTTGCGGTCGGTGCGATCATGTTATCGTTCGGAGTGAGCGCCTGGGCGACCAGCGTCCGCGTTCTGCAATCGCTTGGCAGATGAAATTCGCGGCTATGGAATCAATTCAACCCGACACCAGGAGACCACGCTCCGGAATCGTTGGTGACCTGATGGAGCTGGTCAAAGCGCGTCTGACGTTGCTGGTGTTGTTGACCACCGCAGTTGGTTTTTATCTCGGCCTCGAAAGTCCGTTAAACTGGGCGGCGTTGCTACATGTGGTGTTTGGGACTGCGGCCGCGGCAGCGGGGGCGGCTGCGCTCAACCAATGGTGGGAATACAGGCTCGATGCCTTGATGCAACGAACCCGATCCCGCCCCGTGCCGGCCGGCCGTATGCCGGCAACCGAAGCACTCTTCATTGGAAGCGCGTTGTCGATCTTTGGCGTGGTTTATCTCGCTTTTCTGTGCAACGCGCTGAGCGCCGCTCTCGCCGCGATCACGATCATCATTTACATCTTTGCTTACACGCCGCTCAAACTTGTCAGTACTCTCAACACGGCGCTTGGCGCAGTGCCCGGTGCGTTGCCGCCAATGATTGGGTGGGCCGCGGCGCGCGGGACTCTCAACGCCGGCGCCTGGATGCTTTTTGCAATTCTGTTCTTCTGGCAGTTGCCTCATTTTTTCGCCATCGCCTGGATGTATCGCGAAGATTACGCGCGCGCCGGTTTTCAAATGATCTCAGGCGACGATCGCACCGGCGAACGCAGTGCCAGCCAGAGTGTCTTTTTCTGCATGATTCTCTTCGTCGTCGCTGGCCTGCCCGGGTTTCTCGGTATTGCTACAGTTTTTTATCTTTTAGCTGAGCTCATTCTCGGAGCGGTTTTCATCGGAATGGCGATGCGATTCCTGAAGACGCGCACCCGCTCTGACGCAAAACGCCTGTTTATCACATCAATCATTTATTTGCCGCTCCTTCTCGGTACGCTTGTTTTGTCCAAGGCATGAACGGAACCGCAACTTTGGATCGGCCACAGAGCAGGAGGAGTACGCTTTGGAAAGCGATTTTGATCGCGATCCCCATTGTCACGCTCGCGATTTTGATCTGGTTGCGGCAGCTCGAAGTGAACGCGCTTCGTCAGCGCACAGTTTCTTCCTACGGAACGGTTCCGGAGTTCACCTTGATTAATCAGGACGGGAGAAACTTCGGTTCGGCTGATCTGCGCGGTAAAATTTGGATCGCTGATTTTGTTTACACCACTTGTCCGGGACCATGTCCAATGATCAGCAATCGCATGAGCGAAATTCAGGAACCGCTGAAGAACACGGATGTGCACTTGGTGTCGTTCAGTGTCGATCCGGAGAAAGACACACCACAGGTCTTGCAGGGATACGCGGAGAAGCTGGGCGCGGAAGCGGGCCGCTGGGATTTTCTGACCGGTCCGAAATCAACGATCTACAATTTGTCACACAATGGGTTCAAACTGGCGGCTATCGAGGCGAATGAAGCTCCGGAAGGTTTGCCGGTGCATAGCACGCGAATGATTCTGGTCGACCGCCACAGAGAGATCCGTGGCTATTACGATGCGGTTGAACCGGACGCTATTACGAAATTAGTCGCCGACACAACCCATCTCCTGCGCGAGCAACCCGAGCAAAAGCACCGCTAGAGTTATCGGTTATCCTCGAACCAGCTAACGATTTTGTAGCTGTTGATCATCCCGGTCGCACCCAGGCGCTCGTCGTAGTGCAAATTAGAAACGCCGGTCATAGTAACTGTTTTCCCAACAAGTGAGCCATAGACGTGCCCGTTCGTGCCGCCTCCGTTGACGGTGACGTCGTGTCCGGGCGCATAAACCGAGGCAGTTATCTGGCTGTTTCCGCCAAAGTTGACGTGTTCGGGCGTATTGGTCGGTGGCTGTATGCCGTACAATAGAAGATCGCCGGGTTGATTCCAGCACCTGACGTGCCCAGTTATGGAAATTATAAGTAGAACAAAGCCTGATTGTTAGCCCACAGGTCCTGCCCCCGGGGTCGGCCCTTCGTCGCACACCATTTTTAGGTAGTCGCGGTAATCGCCGTTCGGCAGCTGGCCAATCGACTTCGCCAGATCATCGCAGGTGATGAACTTCATTCGCAAGGCCACTTCTTCGAGACAGGCTACCTTGAGTCCCTGCCGGTGTTCGATCGTCGCGATGTAATTACCGGCTTCGAGCAAACTTGTTTGCGTTCCGGTGTCGAGCCATGCCATTCCGCGACTAAGCAGCTTTACCTGGAGCTGGTTCCGCTTGAGATAAAGCAGGTTTAGATCGGTAATTTCCAACTCGCCCCGGTTGGATGGTCTCAGTGATTTGCAAAGATCGACAACCTGCGAGTCATAGACGTAAAGCCCCGGAACGGCGAACTGCGTCTTCGGCGTCTTGGGTTTTTCCTCGAGACTGATCACTCGTCCATTGCGATCGAACTCGACAACTCCGTAGCGTTCCGGGTCGCGCACTTGATAGCCGAAAATGCACGCGCCTTCCTTGATCGCAAGTGCCTCGCGAAGGAAATCCAGTTTCCCGTAAAAAATATTGTCGCCCAGAATCAGACATGCGCCCGAATTCCCGATAAATTTCGATCCGATTAGGAACGCTTCGGCGATTCCATTTGGCTTCGGTTGCTCCGCGTATTGAATCTTGATCCCGAGCTGCGCGCCGTCGCCTAAAAAATCGCGGATCATGGGCAGGTCTTTCGGCGTGGAGATGATCAAGACGTCGCGCAGGCCGCCGAGCATTAGCGTCGCCAGCGGATAACAAATCATCGGTTTGTCGTAAACCGGCAGCAGCTGCTTGCAGACGATCTTGGTGATCGGGAAAAGCCGGCTCCCGGCGCCGCCCGCGAGAATGATGGCCTTTTTAGTCAAAGAGAATCAGGAGAACCGCACGTCTTTGCCCGGGTCCATTTCAAAATCGAGACTGAGCGAGTCGGCGACGTTCGGCTTGATGACTTCTTCCATGAACTTCACGAAAATCGGCTCCTCCCGGAAGATGGCGAACTTGTCCATCGATTCAAAATCGATCGCGATGAAAAACGGCCACTGCAATTCGGGGTCGATTCGCTTGCCGCATTTGATGTTAAGCACCTCTGGAATCTTCAAAAGTTGCATGCGCGTGTTCATCATCATCTCCTCGACGCGAGCAGGAGTGACCTCGGGCTTCAGTTTGTAGAGGACGATGTGGTGAATCATGGAGGCTAAAGGTATTAGGCGTTGTCGGGGGTGCGCAAGTGGTAATCGGGCGCGATAAAATCACCCTTCCGGCGCCAATTTTGCCTCCCTCTGTAAGGTCAAATCGCGCGTCTTTATTCGCCACCTAAACAGGAAATGTCGGTGCTCTGCCAGGCACAGACTAAACAGCGGATAAAACCAGAGCAGATGGTTTCCATGAACTTGCTTAAAGGTCACTTCGGCCACGATTAAGAGCAACGTGAACGTCACCAGAACATTCTCGTAATCGATCGGCACTGCATAATTTCGGTAAATCGAGTAACCGACAGCGGCCAAGAGTGAGAGAGGAAAAAGAAAATCCCACGCCGGCGGGATGATTGAATAAAGGCTCGTCGAATCGAACGGCAGCGCAATACCTCGGTTCCAGAAAACGTTGTTAAAGATGCCTTTTGCGTCCCAAAGGGCGAATAGGAACAGTGGAGTTAGTCCCGCAAGAAAGCCGTTCACGAGCGATCGCCTTAGATCTTTTCGCAGCAAGGCTATCGTCAAAAACAGCGCAGGTGAAAATTTGGCCGAGAAGGAGAGTCCGAGAAGAACGCCGCTCCAGAAATAGCGTTGCCGTTGCAAAGCGAGGAGTGATCCAAGGATAAACATAACCGGGAAGACATCATTGGACCCCTGCAGAAACAGTTCGTACCACAATCTTTCCGGCAATAAGAAAAGGCAAAGCC
>Ga0066903_100000076_pt1 | contig 42725 bp, 40 predicted proteins | sample PanSoiMetaGPlot1_FD_67491 | JGI IMG/M metagenome (GOLD analysis project Ga0066903, IMG submission 67491) | Tropical forest soil microbial communities from Panama analyzed to predict greenhouse gas emissions - Panama Soil - Plot 1 (version 2) | ecosystem: Environmental > Terrestrial > Soil >... | reverse complement strand
CCGAGCACCCCACGCACCCCACGCACCCATGCACCCCTCCGCGCGATCATCCGATAACCTAGAGGACACCCATGTCCACGGCTTCGCAGCTCCGCGAGCAGATCGCGGCTCTCGTCCGGCAGTACTACCAGGCGCAGTTCGGGACCCGGACCTTCACGCCGGGCAAGGATCTGATCCACTACGCCGGGCGCGTGTTCGACGAGCAGGAGCTCACGAGCCTCGTCGACTCGAGCCTCGATTTCTTTCTGACGGCGAACCGCTACGCCGACCGCTTCGAGGCCGACTTCGCCGAGTTCCTCGGCGTGACCGACGCGCTCATCGTCAATTCCGGGTCGTCGGCCAATCTCGTCGCGCTGACGACGCTCACGTCGCCGAAGCTGGGCGAACGCCGCCTCAAGCCGGGAGACGAAGTGATCACCGTCGCGGCCGGCTTTCCGACGACGCTCGCGCCGATCGTCCAGAACCAGCTGCTGCCGGTGTTCGTCGACGTGCGGATGGGGGAATACAACGCCGATCCCGATCGGCTGCGCGCGGCGGTCGGGCCGAAGACGCGCGCCATCATGATGGCGCACTCGAGCGGCGTGCCCTTCGACCTCGACGCCGTGATGGATCTGGCGAAGCGGCACGACCTCTGGGTGATCGAGGACAACTGCGACGCGCTCGGATCGCGCTTTCGCGGCAAGCTGACCGGCACGTTCGGCCACCTGGCGACGATCTCGTTCTATCCCGCGCACCACATCACGATGGGCGAGGGGGGCGCGGTCGTGACGAGCGATCACAATCTCGCGCGGATCGCGCGCTCGTACCGCGACTGGGGACGCGACTGCTATTGCGCCGGCGGCGAGAACAACACGTGCGGCACGCGGTTCAGCCAGCAGTTCGGCACGCTGCCGTACGGGTTCGACCACAAGTACGTCTACAGCCACGTCGGCTACAACCTGAAGGTCACCGACATGCAGGCGGCGATCGGCTGCGCGCAGCTCGCCAAGCTCGAGGGGTTCATCGCCGCGCGGCGCCGCAATCACGATCGGCTGTACGCCGCGCTGAAGCGCCACGAAGACCGGTTGATCCTGCCCGTGACGCCGGCGCACGCCGAGCCGTCGTGGTTCGGGTTCGTCCTGACCGTGCGCGAGGACGCCGGCTTCACGCGCGCCGACATCGTGAAGTTCCTCGAAGCGAACCACGTCGAGACGCGGACGCTCTTTGCCGGCAACCTGCTCCGGCATCCGGCGTTCCAGTCGATCGCGCACCGCGTCTCGGGCGATCTCGCGGTCACCGACCGCGTCATGCGCGACACGTTTTTCGTCGGCGTGTATCCCGGCCTCGATGATGCGCGGCTCGACTACATGGCGTCGGTGTTCGACCGGTTCCTGAGCGGAGAGCGGTGACGCTGAAACTGGCGTGTCTCGTGGAGCGCGTCGTCGCGCACGGCGAACGCGTGTACACGCTCGAGTTGAAGCCGGAACGTCCTGCGCCGCGGTTCCGGCCGGGCCAGTTCCTGCACCTGGCGCTCGATCCCTACGATCCCACTGGCTTCTGGCCCGAGTCGCGCGTCTTCTCGATCGCGAGCGCGCCGCACGAGCGCACGCGGCTGCGGATCACGTACGCGGTGTATGGACGTTTCACGGAACGGATGGAAGCCGAGGCGCTCGAAGGGCGGCAGGTCTGGATCAAGCTGCCGTACGGCGACTTCGTGATCGACGGCGACGCCGACGTCGCGCTGTTCGCCGGCGGGACGGGCGTCAGCGCCTTCACCGCGTTTCTGGAAGGCCTGCCGCCGGATCATCCGCGGCGCGTCACGCTGGCGTATGGCGCGCGGACCGACAGTCTGCTGATCTATCGCGACGCGCTCGAGCGCTGCGGCGCGCGCGGCCGCGCGCTCGAGCTCATGTACTTCGCCGAGCGCGCGGACGGGATCGTGCCCGAGTTGACGGCCGGCCGGGTGTCGGTCGAGGCCGTGTGGCCGCGGCTGCGGGATCCGCGGCAGACGCACTTCTACATCTCGGGTCCGCCGCCGATGCTGGAGGCCATCGCGCGCGATCTGAAAGCTCGAGGCATCGGCGCGGGAGCGATTCACATTGACGCCTGGGAATAGCGCCAACCGGCTCGCGGCGGAGCTCGACGAGGTGCTCGCGCGCACCGGCGACGTGTGGGACGCGCTCCGCGGCGCGCGGATCTTCATCACCGGCGGGACCGGCTTCTTCGGCTGCTGGCTGCTCGAGACGCTGCTCTGGGCGAACGACCGCGGCGCGCTCGGTGCAGCGGCCGTCGTGCTGACGCGCAACCCCGAGGCGTTTCACGCGAAAGCGCCGCACCTCGCGCGGCATCCTGCCGTCACGCTGCATCGCGGCGACGTACGCAGCTTCGCCTTTCCCGACGGCCGCTTCTCGCACGTCGTCCACGCCGGCATGGACGCGAGCACCGGGCTCGATGCGCGCGAGCCGCGGTTGATGTGGGACATGATGGTGAATGGCACGGCGCGCGTGCTGGAATTCGCGCACACGGCCGGCGCCGCGCGGTTTCTCCTGACGAGTTCGGGATCCGTGTACGGACGGCAGCTGCCGGTGGACTTCGTGACCGAAGACTATCCGGCGGCGCCCGATCCCTCGAGCGCGCCCGTGATGCATGGTGAGGCGAAACGCGCGTCGGAAATGTTGTGCGCGATCAACGCAGACGAGGCGCTGCAGCCGACCGTCGCGCGGTGCTTCGCGTTCGTCGGCCCGTACCTGCCGCTCGACGTGCATTTCGCGATCGGCAACTTCATCCGCGACGCGCTGGCCGGCGGGCCGATCCGCGTGTCGGGCGACGGCACCGCGATCCGGTCGTATCTCTACGCCGCCGACCTTGCGTCCTGGCTCTGGACGATCCTGGTCCGCGGCCGCGCGATGCGGCCCTACAACGTCGGATCGGCCGAGGCCGTGTCGATTGCGGACCTGGCGGCGCTCGTCCGCGACACGGTGGCGCCCGGCGCGCGCGTCGACATCGCGCGGCAGCCGGTTCCGGGCGCGGCCGTATCCCGCTACGTGCCCTCGGTCGAACGGGTTGCCGCTGACCTCGGCCTCGTGCCAACCGTGCGTTTGCGGGAAGCCATTTCCCGAACCGCGCGGTTTGTGCGACACTTGTGAACTCCCCGGCACCACGATCCGATACAACCCGATTGAGGGGCCCATGAACGTACGCATCGGCAATCGGCTGGTGGGGGACGGCGAACCCTGCTTCGTCATTGCGGAAATCGGCATCAACCACAACGGCGACATCGATCTCGCCAAGCGTCTCATCAGCGTGGCCGTCGCGGCCGGGTGCGACGCCGTCAAGTTCCAGAAGCGCACCGTCGACGTCGTCTACTCCGCCGAGGAGCTGGCGAAGCCGCGTGAGAATCCGTTCGGCCCGACCAACGGCGATCTGAAGCGCGGCCTGGAGCTGGACTACTACGACTACCAGGAAATCGACGCCTTCTGCCGCTCGAGCAAGATCCAGTGGTTCGCGTCGTGCTGGGACGAAGGGTCGGTGGACTTCATCGATCGCTTCAACCCGCCCTGCTACAAGATCGCCTCGGCGTCGCTGACCGACGACAACCTGCTGCGTCATACGCGCGCGACGGGACGGCCGATCATCCTCTCGACCGGCATGAGCACGATCGAGCAGATCGATCACGCGGTCGACGTGCTCGGCAAGAAAGATCTCCTGCTGCTGCACGCGTGCAGCACGTATCCCGCGTACTACAACGAGCTGAACCTCAAGGCGATTCCGGTGATGCACGATCGCTACGGCGTGCCGGTCGGCTACTCGGGGCACGAGACGGGCATCGCCTCCACCGTCGCGGCGGCGACCCTCGGCGCGTGCTGCGTCGAGCGCCACATCACGATGGACCGTTCGATGTGGGGATCCGATCATGCCGCGTCGCTCGAGCCCAACGGCATCTCGCGCATTGTCCGCGACATCCGCCTCGTCGAGCAGTCGATGGGCGACGGCGTCAAGCGCGTCTACGAGCGCGAACAGCCCATCATCAAGAAGCTCCGCCGCGTCGACGTGTCCACCACATGACGCATCTCAAGGCGCTGGTACTCGACGTCGACGGTGTCCTGACCGACGGCGGCGTGTGGTGGGGTCCCAACGGCGAGGAGTGGAAGCGGTTCTCGTTCATCGACATCATGGGCGTGTCGCTCGCGATCAAGGCCGGCCTCGTCGTCGGGCTGATCTCGGGCGAGGACAGTCCGCTCGTGGATCGCTTCGCGTCGAAGATGGGGATCACCGACGTCGAGAAGGGCTGCACGGACAAGGCGCGCGCGCTCCGCGCGTTCGCCGACCGCCGCGGCCTCGCGCTCGGCGACATCGCCTTCATGGGCGATGACGTGAACGATCTCGGCGCGATGACGTCGGCGGGCGTGTCGGCGACGACCGCCAACGCCGTGTCGTCCGTCCGCGCCCGGGCGACGTTCGTGTCGGAACGGCACGGCGGGCACGGCGCGGTGCGCGACTTCGTGGACGCCATCCTGCGCGTCCGTCCGGCGGCGAGGGCGTAGACGTGTCTCGCGAACATGGGCCAAGCCGCCGGAGCGGCGAGCGAGCACCGCGAGCGAGCCACGCGAACGGAGCGCGCCGGCGAAGCGGCGCGCGAGACAGCGTGTCGGGGAGTCCGAGGGGCGAAGCCCCTCGGATTGAATGACGTGGCGAAGCTCTCCGACTACGTGATCCGCTTCCTCGCGGACCAGGGCATCCGGCACGTCTTCCTCGTCACGGGCGGCGGCGCCATGCACCTCAACGAGTCGCTCGCGCGCGAGACGCGGCTCGAGGCGATCTGCAACTCGCACGAGCAGGCGAGCGCGATCTGCGCCGAGATCTACGGCAAGACGACCAACAACCTCGGCGCCGCGGTCGTGACGACGGGACCAGGGGGCACGAACGCCGTCACGGGCGTGGCGGGCGCGTGGCTCGACTCGACGCCCTGCATCTACGTGTCCGGCCAGGTGAAACGGCCCGACCGGATGTTCGACGCCGAGGGCAAGCCGCTCGGCATGCGACAGCTCGGCGTGCAGGAAGTCGACATCGTGTCGATCGTGAAGCCGATCACGAAGTACGCCGTGACGGTGCTCGATCCGCAGTCGATCCGCTACCACATGGAGAAGGCGGCGCACATCGCGCGGACGGGACGGCCCGGTCCGGTGTGGATCGATCTTCCGCTCGACGTGCAGGCGATCCAGGTCGATCCCGCCACGTTGAAGGGTTTCGATCCCAGCGAGCTGGACCCGGTGTCGTCGTCCGCCGCCATCGGCAGCGCCGCCGACGCGGTCATCGCCGCCTTCAACCGATCGACGCGCCCGCTGATCTTTGCCGGCAACGGCATCCGGCTGTCGAAGGCCGCGCCGGCGTTCTCGGAGCTGACTCGCGCGCTGAACGTGCCTGTCGTGGCGACGTGGTGCGCGGCGGATCTCATCTCGAGCGAGGACCCGCTGTACGTCGGACGTCCGGGGTCGGTGGCGTCGCGCGGGTCCAACTTCGCGCTCCAGAACTGCGATTTCCTGCTCGCGATCGGCGTGCGCCTCGACTTCGCCATCACGGGCTATGCGCCCGACAAGCTCGCGCGCGCGGCGCACAAGGTCGTCGTCGACATCGACGCGGCCGAGCTCGCGAAGCTGAGGCCGCACATGCAGTCGCCGATCCAGTCCGACGCGAAGGCGTTCATCGAGGCGCTCCTGGCGCGCCGTGGCCAGGTGACCGCCGTGGATCGCTCCGACTGGGAGCGCCGCTGCGCCGGCTGGAAGACGCGGTATCCGATCGTGACCGACGAGCACCGCGATCCGTCGACGCAGGTGAGCGTCTATCACCTGGCCGAAGTCATCGGCACGGAGGTCACCGCCGAAGACGTGATGACGACGTGCAACTCGGGGAGCGCGATCGAGATCTTTCTGCTGGCGTATCCCGCGCGCACGGGTCAGCGGCTGATCCACACGGCCGGTCTCGGCGCGATGGGCTACGGCATTCCGGCCGCGATCGCCGCGTGCGTGGCCAGCGGCCGGCGCCGGACGATCTGCGTCGACGCCGACGGCGGGTTTCAGTTCAACATCCAGGAGCTCGAGACGGTCGCGCGGCTGAAGCTGCCCATCAAGTTCTTCGTGATGAACAACGGCGGCTACGCGTCGATCCGGGCGTCGCAGGCGAACTATTTCGGGCGCGCGAGCATCGGGTGCGACGCCGGCACCGGGCTGACGGTGCCGGACGTGTCCCGCGTGGCCGCTGCGTACGGGCTGGCGACGGCGGTGATCGACGACCAGAAGGATCTCCGCGGTGCGGTGCGGCGCGTGCTCGCCGCGCCCGGGCCGATCGTCTGCGACGTGCGCGTCATCCCCGACGAGATCCGCGCGCCCAGGATGACGTCGGTGCAGCGCGCCGACGGCACGTTCGTGTCGAAGCCGCTCGAAGACCTGTTCCCGTTCCTGCCGCGCGAGGAATTCCTCGCCAACATGATCGTGGAGCCGCTGCCCGAATGAAGAGCGTGACGATTCTCACGCCGTGCTTCAACGAAGAGGAGAACGTCGACGAGGTCTACCGGCGCGTGCGGGAGCAGTTCGTCGGGATGGGGCGCTACCGCTACGAGCACATCTTCATCGACAACTACTCGAGCGACCGGACGGTGGAGATCCTGAAAGGGATCGCCGCGCACGACAGGAACGTCAAGATCATCGCGAACGCGCGGAACTTCGGGCACATCCGCTCGCCCATGCACGCGTTCCTGCAGGCCCGCGGCGACGCGGTGATCGGGATCGTGGCCGACCTGCAGGATCCGCCTGAGCTGATCCCGGAGCTCATCGCGAAGTGGGAGCAGGGCTTTCCGATGGTGCTGTGCATCAAGCGCAGCAGCGAAGAGCGCGGCGTCATGTCGTGGGCGCGCCGGAAGTACTACAGCTGGGTCGAGAAGCTGTCGTCGATCAAGACCTACCAGAACTTCACCGGCTTCGGCCTCTACGATCGCATCGTCGTCGAGGCGGTGCGGGCGTTCGACGATCCGTACCCCTACTTCCGGGGGATGATCGCGGAGATCGGGCTGCCGCACGCCGAGATCCTGTACGACCAGCCGCTGAGGAAGCGCGGGATCACGAAGAACAATTTCTACGCGCTGTACGACATTGCGATGCTCGGCGTCACGAACCTGTCGAAGGTGCCGCTGCGCTTCGTGACCTGGCTGGGGTTTCTCTGCTCGGCGCTCTCGCTGCTGGTCGGTTTCGCGTATCTGATCTACAAACTGCTCTTCTGGAACCGGTTCAGCGCCGGCGCCGCGCCGCTCGTCATCGGGCTGTTCTTTCTCGGCTCGGTGCAGCTGCTCGCGATGGGCATCCTCGGCGAGTACATCGGGTCCATCCAGACGCAGGTGCGCAAGCGGCCGTACGTGATCGAGCGCGAACGCGTGAACTTCGACTTTCCGCCGGCCGAGCCGGCGCAGGAGCGGCCCGATGTCGTCGCCTAGGATGAACGATCCGCTCGAGCGCGTGCTGGCGGAGCTGGGGCCCGCCGGCGGCCTCGAGCCCCGTGAGCACGGGACGTTCGACGCGCTGGCGCGAGGCGCGAGCGCCGCCGTCATCTTCGGGAGCGGCGCGCTCGGCCGCATCCTGCTGACCGCCGCGCGCGCGTCGGGCGTCTCCGTCGCGGCGTTCGCCGACAACAAGGCGTCGCTCCAGGGCACCGATGTCGACGGCGTGCCCGTGCTGTCGCCGGCCGACGCCGTTGCGCAGTTCGACGATCGCGCGTACTTCCTCATCGGCGTCTTCAACAGCGCCGCGCCGATGCGCCAGCTCCGCGAGCTGGGCGCGCAGCGAATCGTCCCGTACCCGGCGTTCTACTGGAAGTACGTCTCCACGATCCCGTGGGCGCCCGGCATCGAGCTGCCGTCGCGCATCGTGGCCAGCGCGGCGGCGATACGGGACGGCTACATGTGCCTCCACGACGAGAAGTCGCGCGAGGAGTTCGCGGCGCAGATCGCATGGCGGTGCACGCTCGACTACGCGCGGCTGCCGCCGCCGGATGCGGGCGCCGACATCTACTACTCCCCCGAGCTCGTGAAGCTCACCGACGACGAGGTGATGGTGGACTGCGGCGCCTTCGACGGCGACAGCATCCGGCTCTTCGCCGCGCAGACCGGCGGCCGCTTCCAGCAGGTCTACGCGTGCGAGCCCGATGCGAAGAACCGCCGCACGCTCGCGACCTACATCGAGAGCCTGCCGAGCGACGAGCGCGCCCGCTTCACGGTGCTGCCGTACGCCGTCGGCGCGAAGAACGGCGTCGTCCACTTCGACACGTCGGGCACCGCCGGTTCGCACATGACGGCCGACACCACGACGGACGCGATCGACTGCCGGACGCTCGACACGTTGATGGACGACGCGAAGCCGTCGTTCATCAAGATGGACATCGAAGGCGCGGAGCCCGAAGCGCTGGCCGGCGCGACCGCGACGCTCCGGCGCTGCCGTCCGATTCTCGCGGTGTGCGCCTACCACGTCTCTGAGCATCTCTGGACGCTGCCTTCCATCATCCAGGCGGCCGTGCCCGACTACCGCATCTCGCTGCGGCGGTACGCCGAGGAGTGCTGGGAGACGGTCTACTACGCGATCCCGCCGGAGCGCGCGATTCAGTGAGCTCGCGCGATCTCGCTGCGCTCATCGACGCGCTCGAAGGCGCGATCGGCGATCCGCGCGGCGGGCTGCCCGAGGACGTCTTCCGTTTCGTCAGCCGCCTGACGCCGCTCGTCAACGTCGACCTGCTGATCCAGGACGAAGGCCGCGGCACGCTGCTCACGTGGCGCGAGGACGAGTTCTTCGGCACCGGCTGGCACCTGCCGGGCGGCATCATCCGCTACAAGGAGACCGCCGCGGCGCGCGTGCGGGCGTGCGCGCGCGAGGAGCTCCACGCGGACGTCACGTTCGACGACACCGCGTTCGCGATCGTCGAAGGCTTCAGCGAACACGACACCCGGGGCCATCACATCGCGCTCCTCTTCCGCTGCCGGCTGGTTGGCGAGCCGGCGGCCGATCACGCGGCGGCCGACCCGCCGCGCAGCGGCCAATGGCGCTGGCACGCGCGCTGTCCCGAGGACCTGCTGCCGGTGCAGCGGCCCTACGCCCAGTACTTCATCGAGGTGTGACGTGCGGCTCCGGCAGGCGATCTGGTGGACGCTCGCCGTCGGCCTCGCGCTCGTCCTGCTGCGCTATTCGCTGCGGGGCATCGGCTGGTCCCGTGTCGGCTCGATTCTCGCCGGCGCGGACGTGCTGCGGCTCGTCCTCGCCATGGCGATCGGCACGGCCACGTTGTTCCTGCGGGCGTGCCGATGGCGCGTGTTGCTGAACGCCGAAGGTCACGTCAGCGTGCCGGCGGCGTTCCTGGCCACGGCGGCGGGCTACTTCGGCAACAACTTTCTGCCCGCGCGCGCGGGCGAACTGGTCCGCACCTACTTCGTGAGCTCGTCGAGCCGTCTCGAGTATCCGTACGTGCTGGCGACGGCGCTGGCCGAACGCGTGACCGACGCGCTCGTGCTCGTCGGCATCGCGCTGGCGGTGTTGCTGACGGGCGACGTCAGGCCGGCGTGGCTCGCGTCGGCCGCGAAGCCGGTCGCGACAATCGCCATCGCGGCCGCAATCGGGATCGCGGTGCTGCCGTTCTTCGCGTCCGCCGTCGAGCCGATCGTCGCGCGCCTCCCGATCCGTCCGTCATGGCGCGTGCGGCTCGGCGCCATCGTCCATCAGGGCCTGTCAGGCCTGCGGGCGTTTCACCATCCCGGACGGCTGGGGGCCTTCTTCGGTCTCACCGCGGTGATCTGGACCGGCGACGCCGCGAGCACGGTCGTCGCTGCGTCGGCGCTCGGCCTGCGCATGACGTTTCCGGCCGCCTTCCTGCTGCTTGCGAGCCTCGGCCTCTCGAGCGCGCTGCCCTCGACGCCGGGCTACGTCGGCATCTTTCAGTTCGTGGCCGTGACGGTGCTCGTGCCGTTCGGGCTGAGCCGGACCGACGCGATCGCCTACATCCTCGTGGCGCAGGCGCTCAACTACGTGATCATCGCCGCGTGGGGCTCGGTCGCGATCGCGCGCTATCGCGCGCTGCGCCGCAAGTAGTTCGCAGCGCCTGTCACGGACCGCAAGAGACGAGGAGCTCAGGAGAAACCCCGCAGGAGAACAGGAGGACAGGAGTTGGTTTGTATCCAAGAAACCACATAGCTCCTGTTCTCCTATCCTCTTGCGTACGTCTCCTGATCTCCTTGTCTCCTGCGATCCGCGACAGGCGCGTCGAATGAATCACCGGCGGGCAGCGTAGGCAGCGGCTCCCGCCCAGATCAGCAGCGCGGCGAGGGCGAGCGCCGAGATGCGCGCGCCTTGCACCAGGCCGGGCGGCTCGTAGGCGAACCGGACCTCGTGCGATCCCGCCGGCACCGGCACACCGCGCACGGCGAGGTTCGCGCGATAGAGCGGGGCCGGGTGGCCGTCGAGACTTGCCGACCATCCGGGATAGAGCGTGTCGGCGACGAGCAGGAAGCCGTCGGTCGGCGCCGTGACGCGGACGGTGAGCCCGCGCTGATCCTCGGCGACGATCGCCGCCTGGCTCGCGCCGGGCGAGGCCGCCGGCCGCGACATGCCGAAATCCGCCGGCGCGTCGTGCAGGACGATCTCGCGGGCGGGATCGAAGTCCGCGGCGAGCAGCGCGGCGACGGCCTGACTGTCGTCGGTCACGACGCGGGCGCCGGAGACGAAGCGGACGCGTGCCGAGCCCTCGACACGATACACATACGCCTGGCCCGCGCGGCCGGCGAACGGCAGAATGTCCGCGCTCAGCGGAAACGGCGTCAGCATGTGCGTGACGCCGTACGTGCGCAGGAAGGTCGGCAGGCGGGGGTCGACGCGCATCTCCAGCCGGTTGAAATCGGGCGTCACCAGCAGCGCCGCGAGCGACGGCTCGCGGTTGTGATCCCCCCAGACGTCCACGAACCAACGCGCCGAGATCCCGGCGTAGCAGTCGGCCGACGCCACGCCCCAGAATCCGCCGCCGAGGTTCGGTTCGAGCAGATCGCGCGCCGCGTAGTACGGCTGCACGTCGGCCCACCCGCGCGCCTGCAGGAACGTCTGGCGGTGAATGTCGCGATGGCGCGGCGTGAAGGTCCGCGGCGCCGCCGCGCCGGCCCGCACGAGGTCGACGCTGGCCGGCGGCGTCAGCCACGACGCCGGCACGATCGGGTTCTGCCGCGGCTGATGAAACGTGAGATCGACGGCGGTCAACGCGACGAGGACGATCGGCACCACGGAGGCCATCGGCGCCGCGGGCCAGCGCGCCCGCAGATCCTCGCGCAGCCGCGTGAGACCGATCGCCGCGAGCAGCGCGAGCCCCAGCTCGACGACGATCAGGAAGCGTGTGGGAAAACGAAACATGCTCATGCCCGGCACGATCGTGTACGCGATCCAGTAGACCGGCGTCGCGCGGCCGAGCACGAACAGGTAGGCGACCAGCGTCATCACCAGCGCCGCCCTCGCGGCGGTCTGGTGGCGCTCGCGCACGCCGCCGTAGATCGCGAGCACGAACGTGAAGAACCCCGCGTAGCCGAAGTCTTCCCAGAAGAACGGCGGTCCGGTGTAGCTGTTGTCGGAGATGTCGCCGTTCGCGTACGGAAAGACCAGGTTCCAGATGTTCTGCGGCCAGTAGGCGAGCCGCGTCGCCCACTCCCAGCCGAGCGTGCCGCCGCGGTCCGAGACGGCGCCCAGCTTCGCCAGCGGCAGCATCACGATCGCGCCCGACGCGGCGCCGAGGGCGATCGCGATCGTCGCGACGCCGAGCCACACGATCCACGCGTACGGCGACCCCATCGCCCGCCGACGTTCGATCGCGCGAAACAGCGCGAAGCCGCCGTACACCAGCGCGCAGATGTAGACCGACTGCGGAAAGCCGGACAACACCTGCTGCGCGAACACGAGTCCGAACAACGCGAGGTACAACGAGCGCTTCGATCGCGAGATCTCTGCGATCTCCGCTCCCTCCGCGTTTCCACCCTCCGCCCTCCGCCCTCCACCCTCCGCGAAGGCGCGATCCAGCAGCAGGAGACCGACGGGCAGCCACGCGACGGTCGACACGATCGACAGATGCTTCAGCTGCGCGGCGAAGTAGCCGCAGCCCGAGAACGCGATGCCGGCGAGCACGGCGCCCGTTCTGTCGGCGCCGAACCGCCGCGCCAGCCCGTATGCGCCGTGCGCCGCGGCGAGCACGAGCACGAGCACACACACGTCGAGCGCCGCCGCGGGGGGCAAGAGCGCGAACGCCAGCACGCCGACCGGATCGCCCGGCAGGCCGACGAGTGGAATCCCCGAGCACAACTGGGTCGTCCACCGCGGGATCTCGCCTGCGCGCAGCATGCTGCCGGCCAGCACGCGTCCCGGTAGTTCGCCGTTGAAGATGTCGGACGCGAAATAGTCGTCGGTGACGTAGAGCGCGTGGAACGAGAGGAACCGCCAGTACGGCAGCAGCGCCGCCAGCGTCAGCACCGCGCGCGCGCGGAGGTTACCAGACGCTTCGGCCGCCATCGATGACGACGTTCTGTCCCGTCATGTACCGCGAGGCATCCGAGCAGAGAAACTGGACGATGCCGCGGTAGTCGGTGCGATCGGCCATGCGGCCCATCGGAATCAGGTGCGTGAGACGCGCGACGAACGCCGGATCCTGCTGGTTGTAGACGCCGCCCGGCGACAGCGCGTTGACGCGGACGTTGCGATCGGCCCAGTACGTCGCGAGGTACTTCGTCAGGCCGACGAGGCCGTGCTTGATCACCGAGTAGGTGACGGGCTTCACCGGCTGTTCGGCTTCGGTTGCAGCGTCGGCCCGGCGATACAACCGCTGGTCGGGCGCGATGACGCCGAGGTCCGACGCGATGTTGAGGATCACGCCGGTGCGGCGCCCGGCCATCGCGGCGCCGAACGTCTGCGCACACAGCATCGCGCCCGTCAGGCCGACGGCGATCTCGCGGTTCCACTGATCGACGCCGAACGCTTCGAGGCGCGATCCGTGCGTCATGCCGGGCGCGCTCGTGACCTTGGGGTCGATCGCCGCGTTGTTGACGAGGACGTCCACCGCGCCGAACCGCCGCGCCGCGTCTTCCGCGACGGCGCGCACCGACTCCGGGTTCGTCACGTCGAGCCGTAGCGGCACGAGATCGGCGTCGGCGATCTCGCGGCGGACTTCCGCAGCCGCCGCCTCGGCAGTCGCGACGTCGAGATCGGTGAGCAGGACGCGGGCCCCCACTGCCGCGAGCGCCGCCGCGTGCTGACGGCCCAGCAGGCCGCCGGCGCCCGTGATGAGCGCCGTGCGCCCCTCCAGGTCGAACGGGGTTCCCTGGTACGGCTTCATGCGCGCAATTGTCCCCCGTCCACGACCAGTACGGCACCTGTGATGAACGCCGCCTGCGGCGACGCCAGGAACGCGACGGCCGCCGCCACTTCCTCGGGACGTCCGAACCGCCGCATCGCCACTTCGCGATCCAGCATGGCGTCGACGCCTGCGCGGTGCTCCTCGAGCCGGCGTGCCCACGAGCCGCCCTCGAAGAAGATGTTGCCCGGCGCCACGGCGTTGACGCGGATCCCGTCGCGCGCGAACGGGCGCGCCAGTCCGCGAACCATCGCGTTCACCGCCGACTTCGCCGCCGAATAGGTGACCGGCGCGCCAAGCGCCGCGAGTCCCGCGATCGACGAAATGCACACGATCGCGCGGTCGCCCCCGCCTTGTGGTCGCGCCATCAGCGGCCGCGCCGCCTCGATCGTGTTCGTCGTCGCGAACAGGTTCAGATCGAAGACGCGCCGCCATTCCGCGGCCGTCTCTGCACCGGGCGGCAGCGACGTGCCGCTGCCGACGTTGCAGATCAGCACGTCGATCGCGCCCCAGTGGTGTGCGGCCTCGGCCACGACGCGTGCCGCCTCGTCAGGTTGACTGAGATCGCCCGCATGAATGGAGGTGGGGCCGTCGATCGATCGCCGCGCCTCCTCCAGTCCGGCTTCGCCGCGCGCCGCGAGCGCGACTCGGCAGCCTTCCGCCGACAGCGCGTGCGCGATCGCGAGCCCGATGCCGCGGCTCGCGCCCGCGACCAGCGCGGCGCGTCCGTCGAGCCCCAGGTTCATGCGAGCGGCTCCCCGAGCCACGCGCGCGTCATGTCGCGGTAGCGCGCCAGCGCGCCGGCGTGATTGCCGTCGGCCGCGCGGGCCGTCTGCAGGATGTAGCGACCGTCGTAGCCGGAGGCGCGCAGCAGTGTCACCGCGCGCGCCAGGTCGGCGGCGCCGGTGCCGAGCGGGACCGTCGTGCCGCCGCGGACGCGATCCTTGACGTGCACGTTCACGATGCGGTGCGCGTAGGCGGCGATCTCGTCGCCGCAGTCGAACCCCAGCGCGGCGCTGTTGCCGGTGTCGTAGTTGATGCCGAACACGCCCGCGGGAAAGCGGGCGATGAACGCCGACAGGCGCGCCGGCGGAAAGTCCGATTCGAACGCGATCGTCACGTTCCGCTGGCGGAGCACGTGTTCCCGCGCGAGCATCGCGTCGACCAGCGGTTCCTCGCCGTCCTGCGCGATGCTCCCGTTGTCGACGAGCGGTACGACGACGATGCGGGCGCCGGCGAGGGAGGCGGCTTCCACGACGCGATCGAAGTGCAGCAGTCGCGTGGCGTGCGCCAGGTCGGCGGCCCTCCAGAACGGACGCTGCATGAACAGATCGCCGGTGATCGTCTCGACCGACACGCCGTGGCGTTCGCCGAGCGTGCGCATCTCGGCGCGCCCCGCCGGCGTCATCAACGGATTGCCGTCGAGGTCGTCGTCGTCGAGCGTCCACTCCATCAGCGGCAGGCCGAGCCGCTCTGCCGACGGATACTCGTCGCGCCAGTGCCGTGCGGGGAAGGCCTGAATCTTTCCGTCCACCATCGGCGAGAGGCGGCCCTGCATGAACCCCAGGCGGTCAGAGGCCATTGATGGTCCATCCGCCGTCCACGACGATCTCCTGTCCGGTGACGTAGGCCGCGGCCGGCGAGACGAGAAACACGGCGGCGCCCACCACGTCGGCGGGCTCGCCCCAGCGGCCCAGCGCGGTCCGCCGGCGCCGCATCTCGTGCAGCTCTGGATCGGCATAGCTGCGTTCGGTCATGCCGGTGCGGACGTAGCCCGGCGCGAGCGCGTTGACGCGAATGCGATCCGGCGCGAGATCGACGGCGAGCGCGCGCGTGAGTCCGGCGAGTCCGGCCTTGGCCGCGACGTATCCGGGGTTGCCTGGGAAGCCGAGCGTCGAGTTGATGCTCGTGACGTTCAGCACGGCGCCGCCGCCGGCGGCGCGCAGGTGCGGCAGCGCCGCCAGCGTGCACGCGTACGCGGCGGTGAGATCGATGCGCAGCGTGCGTTCGAACGTCTCGACGAGCTGCGCGCCCTGATCGGACGGGAACGTGGCCCCGGCGGCGTTGACGAGGATGTCGATGCGCGACGTGTCGCGCGCGATCGCCTGCACGCACGGGCCGATCGCCGCGGTATCGGCGAGATCGCACCTGTGATGAACGACCGTGCCGGGTCCGTGTGCGGTGCGGCTGACGCCGTGAACGACCGCGCCGGCCTTCGCGAGCCCATCGGCAATCGCGGCCCCGATGCCGCGTGACGCGCCGGTGACCACGGCGACCGAGCCTGCGAGGCTGAACATGTGGGCGCCATGGTACCGTACCCCTCTTCGTGACGAATCGGTGTCACCTAAACCGATCGCCCGTCATCTCCGTCTAACTCTCTGGAAAGGGGGTCATACGGCAATGCGCACGGTCATACGGGACATTTCGTGGGATTTCTCGAGCAACGCCGAGCGCCTCGTGGCGCTGCTCCTCGCGATGACGGTCCTCGCGGTCCTCGTGTAACGCTACGGCGTCCCCGAAGACGCCACGTAAGTCTTGCGGGCCCGGGTCGTCATCCCCGCCTTCTTCACGCGAACATCGAGCTTGTGGATCTTGCCGTCCAGCGTCTCAGGTGAGAACCCGAGCACGTACTGGCTGTGCAGTTCCTGCGCGACCCGCGTGAAGGTTTCGTTCAGGTCGGCGGTCCGCTTCAGCTCGAAGTAGCCGCCGCCCGTGTCTTCCGCCAGCTTCTTGAGCCCGCGGTCCGGGGAGCTGCGCACCTTCGACTGCCCGTTGAAGTACTCGCTCATGAAGCCGACGCCGTAGACCATGATGTCTTTCTCGCGGGCGCGGTCCATCACCTTGCTCAGGCTGCTGTTCTTGCTCGCGGTGTCGTCGCCGTCGGTGAAGAGCACCAGCACCTTCCGTCCCGGCATGGGCTCGAGCCGCGCGAGGCTCTCGTCGCCCGCGTCCCACAGCCGTGTCGGATACCCGAAATCCAGGTCGTTCTTCAGCATGTAGATCAGGCGGTCCCGGTTGTCGATGAATTCGCCCGGGTGGAACTTGATCTTGTCGCTGAATTCGCCGACCTGCGCCTTGTCGTCGGGCAGGAGCCGGAGCAGGAACTGCTCGACCCCCTGCTTCACGAAGTCGAGGTTGCCCGTCATGCTCCCGCTCGTGTCGATCATCACGATCGTCGTGATCGGGACGGGTTTGTTCTCGAAGACGTTGATGGTCTGCTGTTTCGTGTTGTCGAGGACCTCGAAGTCCTCCATCGCGAGATCGGGCACGAGCCGCTTCTCGGTGTCGGTGACGGTGACGTACACCGGGACGGATTCGGTCGTGACCTTTATTTTCTGCTGAGCGGCGAGCGAGGCCGTCAGCGCGGCGGCGGCAACGATGGCAGGTGCAATACGGCGCATGGTGGTCGTCCTGAACAGCTGGCAGCTGGTTTCTCCCAATATAGCGCGTTACGCGCGGCCGCGGGCCGGGCGCCGCCGCCGCGCCGTATTCCGTGACGCCGTGAGGATGGCCTCGATGCCGCGTGCCTCGAGGATCAGCTCGCGGGTCGCGTCGAGGCTCGGGTGGTGCAGGTGGGTGAGGTCCTGCAGGATCCGCCGTTCGCGCCGGGCGTGCCGCGCGGCCGCCGCCACGTGAAGGATGAAGCGATCGCGCGAACCCGCGACGCAGGCGGCTTGGTAAGCAGCGTCAACCGCCGTTGACGCGGCTGTCAACCGCCGGAGGAGCCGCCGGCTTGCGGGCGACTCCGTCATGGCGGCGCCAAGTCCCTGAATCTGCGTATGAAGCTCCCGGATGCGCGCGATGAGGTCCGCCGTTTTCTGGTGCATGGCACCCGCGCGATGTGCACGGCCCGCGCCACGTGATCTATGATGGACATGTCTGAAATGGACATATCACCTCCGCTGAAGCCGCAAGTCCTTCACATCCTGCTCGCGCTGGCCGGCGACGAGCGCCACGGCTACGCCATCATGCAGACCGTTCGCGAGCAGAGCGGCGGCACCGTGCCGATCCGGACGGGCTCGTTCTACCGGCACATGGCCGCGCTCATCGACGCCGGCCTCGTCGAGCAAGCGACCGGCCGCCGCGAGCACGACGACCCGCGACGCGGCGCGTACTACCGGCTCACCGCTGACGGGCGGCGCGTGCTGCAGGCCGAGAAGCAGCGGCTGGTGGCGCTCGTCGCCGCATTCCCGCGCGGTACGGGCGTTCCGCGGAAGGGACGCGCGTGACACGCCGGCCATCCGCGCGCGTGGAACGCGTGTTCGCCGCGCTGCTCCGCGCCTACCCGGCCGGGTACCGCGAACGGTTCGCGGCCGGCATGTTCGACGCCCTCTGTCACGACTATGCGGACGCGCGGGGCCTGCGATCCCGCGCGGCCTTCTGGTTCTGGTCGTGCACGGAGGCGGCCTGCTTCGGGCTCGCCGAGCGCGCCCGGCCCCACCGTCCTGGAGGAGTCACCATGAGAGGCCTCTTCACCGTCGATCTGCGCGACGCCCTCCGCTCGCTGCGCGGCACACCGGTCGTGACGCTGATCGCCGTCGCATCGCTCGCGCTCGGCATCGGCGCCAACACCGCGCTCTTTTCCATCCTGAACAGCCTCGTTCTCAAGACGCTGCCCGTGCACGACCCGTCGCGTCTCGTCGTGCTCGACGATGGCAGCTGGACGAATCCGATCTGGGAGCAGATCCGCGATCATCGGCAGCAGCTCGCCGAAGACGCGTTCGCGTGGTCGGCGGCGACATACAACCTGTCGCCGCGCGGCGAGACGAACTTCGCCGAGGGCGCCTGGGCGAGCGGGGGCATGTTCAAGGTCCTCGGCGTTCACGCGGCCCTTGGACGCCTGTTCACCGAAGCCGACGACGTACGCGGCGGCGGCCCGGACGGCCCGGTCGCCGTCGTCAGCCACGGCTTCTGGACGCGCCGGTTCGGCGGCGGCCCTGACGTCATCGGCCGCCGGCTCACCGTCGACGGGATCCCCGTGACCGTCATCGGCGTGATGCCGCGCGACTTCTTGGGCCTCGACGTCGGCCGCACCGCCGACATCGTCGTGCCGATCGGCGTGCTGGCGAACGACTCGAATCAGGTCCGCCTGCTCACCGGCCGATCGACGTGGTGGCTCGAGATCATGGCGCGCCTGCGGCCGGGCCAGACGATCGACGAAGCCAACGCCGCTCTCGAGCGCGTGCGCCCGCAGATCCGCGAGGCGACGCTCCCTACGGACTGGCCGCCGAAGGAGCTCGCCGACTACCTGACGAAGCCGCTGACGTTCGTTCCCGCCGCGACGGGCCTGTCGTCGCTGCGCGGCAGCTATCTGACGCCGCTGAAGATCGTGCTCGGCGTCGTCGCGGTCGTGCTCGTCATTGCGTCGGCGAATCTCGCGAATCTGCTCCTTGCGCGCGCGGCGTCGCGCCGCCACGAGATGGCCGTGCGGCTCGCGCTGGGCGCGTCGCGATTCCGGCTGGGGAAGCAGCTGCTCGCGGAGAGCGCGCTCATCGCCGGCGCGGGCGCTGTGCTCGGGTTGTTCGTCGCGCGCTGGGCGGGCGCGCTGCTGGTCGGTCAGCTCGCCACGTCGGCGCGAGGCGTGACGCTCGATCTCTCCCTCGACTGGCGCGTGCTGGCGTTCACGAGCGCCATCGCGGCCGCGGCGGCGCTCCTCTTCGGCACGGCGCCCGCGCTGGGCGTCAGCCGCATCGCTCCGCAGCATGCGCTCAAGGAGCAGAGCCGGACCGTCACCGGTGAGCGGGCCTTCGGTCTGCGCAGCATGCTCGTCGCGCTCCAGGTCGCGTTGTCGCTCGCGCTGGTCGTCGGCGCTGCGCTCTTCGTCCGGACGCTGACGGCGTTGACGACCGCGCCGCTCGGGTTCGACGCGGCGCCGCTGCTGGCCGTCAACCTGGACGCCGGCCCGCGGATCGACGGCCGCGAGGCCCGGCTCGCCGCCTTCGAACACGTGCGGGAAGCGGTGGCGGCGGTACCGGGCGTCGCGAACGCGTCGCTGTCGGCGCTCACGCCGATCGGCAGCATGCGCTGGAACACCGAGATCGAATCACCGGCGCCCGCGGGTTTGAGCCGCAAGGATCGCGCGCCGTGGGTGAACATCGTGTCGCCGGGCTGGTTCCGCACCTACGGGATGCGCATCCTCGAAGGCCGTGATGTCGACGCGCACGACGTCCACGGCGCCGAGCGCGTCCTCGTGGTGAACCGCCTCTTCGCGCGCCGCTTCTTCCCCGACGGAAACGCGCTCGGCCAGATCGTCCGCACCGGCCTCGAAGGCCCCGGGGTCGAGGCGTATCGCATTGTCGGCATCGTGAACGACGCCGTGTACACGTCGCCGCGCGCGGGTTTTGCCCCGACGATCTATGCGCCGCTCGCGCAGCTCGACGGCGTGTCGGCGGAGATCGCGATCACGGCCGCGGCGGCGCGGGGCGAACCCGACGCGCTCTCGCGCGACGTGTCGACGATCGTGTCGAGCGCCGAGCCCAGAGTCGCGTTCACGATCCGGGCGGTGTCGTCGTCGGTGCGCGCCTCCGTGCGACAGGAACGGCTCGTCGCGATCCTCGGCGGATTCTTCGGCGTGCTCGCGCTCGGACTCGCGGCCATCGGTCTCTACGGCGTTGCGTCGCACTCGGTGAGTCAGCGGCGCGCTGAAATCGGGATCCGGATGGCGCTTGGCGCCGATCCGGCCGGTGTCGTGCATCTCGTCCTGTCGCGCCTCGGGAAGCTGCTCGCTGCGGGTCTCGTGGCCGGACTGGTCCTGAGCTGGTGGGCGGTACGGCTCGTCGATACGCTGCTCTTCGGGCTTCAGCCGCGCGATCCGTTCACGTTCATGGCCGCGGCGGCCGTCCTTGCGGGCGCCGGGTTGCTCGCGGGCTGGATCCCCGCCAGACGTGCGTCGCGCATCGATCCCGTCCGGGTCCTGCGGGAGGCCTAGCGGAGGAGCCTCTGAATGGCCGGCGCGATGGCGTCGGCCATCCTGCGGTAGCCGCCGGCGTCGGGGTGAAGGCCGTCCGGCGAGCTGGCGAGCTTGTCCGGTTCGCCGTTCGCGGCGACGGCGGCGCGCGTATCCACGAACGTCACGACCCCGGCATCCGCCTGCGTCTTGATCCACGCGTTGATGTCGTGCATGCGCGCGTTCTGATCGGGCGTCGCGGTGTTGTAGGGAATGATCGTGCCGGCGACGACCTTGATCCCCGCGGCGCGCGCCTTCTGATACATCGCGGCGAGCTGTTCCTTGACGTGCTGCGCCGGCCGTCCCTGATACACGTCGTTCACACCCGCGATGATCACGACGATCTCCGGCTTCTTCGCGATCACGTCGTCGTCGAAGCGTGCCGCGATGACGTCGCTGCGCTGCGCGTTGACGCCCTGGTTGATCACGTCCCAGTCGGGATGCGTCTTCATCAGCCAGTAGGCATACTGGCTCGTCTCGTCGCCACTGCCGTTCGGCGGGGCCTCGCGCGGCGACTTGAACGCGGGCGTCCCCGCCGTTGTCGAGTCGCCCATGGCCACGATTCGGACATCCGACGCGGGAGAGGCGGGCCAGTTCATGCGGAAATCCTCTCGGGAACCGGGAGTGAAGATAGGCGAGCAGTCGTCGGCTGTCTGCACGGTCCCGGAGATGGACTGCGCACCGGCAGGACAGGCCGCCAGGACGTACGCGAACAGCGCCCAGCGGATTCCCTTCATTCGTCACCGCTGATCATTCGTCGGTAAGGAGCCGGAGGACGAGCGCGTAGTCGCACGGCTTGCCCGTCGCGTAGACGACGAGATGGCCGGCGTTCGGGCGGGCCGCGTCCGCCAGGCCATCGCGGGCGCGATCGGCGGCGTTGCGGCCGCGTTTGTCCCGCGCCGTGGGATCGCCGCCGGCGGCGAGCACCGCGCGCACCGTCTCGGCGTCGCCCGATGATGCGGCCTGCATGACGAGCGTGACACCGCTGTCGTCGGCGGCGCGCGCGTTGTATCCCGCCTTCAGCAGCGCGCGAACGACCTCGGCGTCACCCGTCAGGAGCGCCTCGCGCATCCAGCGCGCCCCTTCCGCGGTCTCCGCGCGCCAGCCGTTCTTGCGAAGGTCTCCGATCGCCGCGGCGTTGACGAACACGTACCCGCGCGCGCCCGACGCGCGATCGATTCGTGCTTCGATCTCCGTCAACGCGGGCGGCGCGCCGAACTCGTCCTTGACGGTCTTTGTACGCGTACCGCGCGTCAACGTGACGATGGTGGTCGGGAAATCGCTTCCGTGTGCCGTGTACTCGTCTTTCAACTGGAAAAAGCCGGCTCGCTCGATCTCATCGGCGAGGGCGCGCGCGGCGGCCGGATCGATCGTCCACTTCTGTGTGCCCGTCACGCGCACGTAGTTCAGGCCGTCGTAGCGTACGGCGCCGTTACCGGCGACCGACACGGTGTAGACCGGGCAGCCGCCGAAGCACCCCGTTCTCGAGAGCACGATCCGGACGTCTTCCGGTGCAGACGCCTGCGCGGCGTTGATGGCGAGCAGGAACGCTGCGGCGATCGTCGTCATTTCATGACCGCGGTGGACGGACCGCGTTCTGCCTGCAGCTTCTTCGAGACCTTCTCGGCCTCGCGGAAGACGCGCAGCACGTTCTCGCCGAGGATCTTCTTCACGTCGTCGTCGCTGTAGCCGCGCTTCATCAGTTCCGCCGTCAGGGCGGGGTACTTCGAGACGTCGTCGAGCCCGGGGATCGTCTGCGTGATGCCGTCGAAGTCGCTGCCGATGCCGATGTGATCGATGCCGGCGACTTTCCTGATGTGATCGATGTGATCGGCGACGTCGGCGATCGCGGCGGCGGGTGCGGGGTTGGCGGCGGTCCACTTGTCGACGCCGGCCTTCACCACCGCAGGATCGGGGTTGATCGCTTTCAGCCGATCCTGCTCCGCCGTCTGGCGCTTGTTCCACTCGTTCACCTTCGGCGAGACGAAGCCGGGCACGAACGTGACCATGATGACGCCGCCGTTCTTCGGCAGCATCTGCAGGATGTGGTCGGGGACGTTGCGGATGTGATCGTTCAGCGCCCGCGCGTCGGAGTGCGAGAAGATGACCGGCGCCGCCGTCACTCGCAGCGCGGCCTCCATCGTCTCGGGCGAGACGTGGCTCAGATCCACGAGCATGCCGAGCCAGTTCATTTCCTTGACGACGTCCTCGCCGAACGGCGTGAGGCCGCCGTGTTGGGCCGGGCCGTTCGCCGAGTCGGCCCACGGCGTGTTCGCGGTGTGGGTCAGCGTCATGTAGCGCGCGCCGAGCCGGTAGAACATGCGCAGCACGGCGAGCGAGTTGTCGATCGAATGGCCGCCTTCCATGCCGATGAGCGACGCGATCTTTCCGCTCTTGTGGATGCGCACGATGTCGTCGGCGCCGAGGGCCAGCTCGAACGTCTCGGGATACTTCCGCACCATCCGGTGGACGATGTCGATCTGTTCCATCGTGGCGGTGACGGCCGTCTGGCCCTGCATTTCGACCGGCACGTACACCGACCAGAACTGCCCGCCGACGCTGCCGGCCTTCAGCCGCGGGATGTCGGTCATGATCGAGGGTTGCGGCTTGCGGATGTCGAGCGAGTCCAGGTTGCGCGCCGGGTCGTGCTCGCGGAGCGCCCACGGGAAGTCGTTGTGCCCGTCGATCAGGAGCGCCTTGGCGTGGAGCGCCTTCGCGCGGGCGAGAAAGTCGGTCTGGGCGGACGCAGCCGTCATCGAGAGCACCACCAGAGACGTCAGGATCAACACACGCGGCATACCTCCAACTATAGGGTGGCTGGCACCTTTCCGGGAAAGGTGCCAGCCACCTTTTCGGGATCGCGGCAGAATGCCGACTTGACCGGTCGGACTTCGATCGATAAGATTTTCGGCTACCGATGCTCCAGGCGTTCGTCATCACCCTTCGTGAAGGCCTCGAGGCGTTCCTCATCGTCGCCATCAGCCTGGCGTACCTGCGCAAGACGGGGCGTCAGAGCCTCATCCCGGCCATCCATTGGGGCATCGCCGTCTCGATCGCGCTGAGCATCGGCGCCGGGCTGCTCCTCGCGAAGGCGCGCAACCAGGCGCTCTGGGAAGGCATCCTCGGCATCGCGGCGGCGTTCCTCGTGGCGTCGCTGACGGTCCACATGTGGCGGGCCGGCCGCCACATGAAGAAGGAAATCGAGGGGAAGCTGGAGGCCTCGTCCGAGCGGATCGGCGCGGCGGCGTTCTGGGGCGTCTTCTCGTTCACGCTGCTGATGATCACGCGCGAGGGCATGGAGACCGCCATGCTGATGAACGCGCTGCTGTTCCAGGTGCGCGCGCTGAACATCCTCGGCGGCGCCGTGGCGGGCACCCTGATCGCCGCGTTCGTCGCCTTCCTGTGGTCGCGATACGGCCACCGCGTCAACCTCGCGCGGTTCTTCCAGGTCACGGCCCTCTTCCTGCTGGTCTTCGTCGTTCAGCTCTTCATCTACGGCTTCCACGAGCTGGCCGAGGCGAACGTGCTGCCCAACAGCGAAGCGCTCCACTGGGCGACGGAGCCGTACGGCCCCGACGGCGTGTACGGCCACTACCTGACCTACATGCTCGTCGCCCTGCCGCTCGGATGGCTCGTGGTCAGCGCGTTCTTCAAGCGGAACCAGCGCCTGACTTCGGCGTAGAATCGCGCGTCGCGATGGCCCCCAAGGCACCCACAACGGTCGAGCTCGTCTGGACGCACGATCTCGTGTTCGAGGGACGCTCGGGCGTGGCGTCGATGGTGCTCGACAGCGGCGGCCAGGCCGGACCGTCTCCCGTGCAGACGCTCGCATTCGCGCTCGCGGGATGCATGGGGATGGACATCGTCCACATCCTGACCAAGGGTCGGCACGATCTGCGCGGCCTGAAGATCTCGCTCGTCGCCGAGCGCGCGCAGAGCGACCCGCACCGCGTCACCGCCGTCACGATCGACGTCACCGTGACGGGCGCGGTGCCCGCGGATCAGATTCAGCGCGCCATCGATCTGTCCCACGACAAGTACTGCTCCGTCTGGCACTCGATGCGGCAGGACATCAGCTTTCACACTCGATTCTCAGTTGCGAACTAGCTGTGCGAACGAGCGCATGCGAGTGAGCCACGCGAGCGGCGCGGGGCCTGGGGCCCCCGCACGCGAGCGTGTGAGGGCTAAATGATGACCGGGACCCCCACGCGCCGCACGTACCTTGACGTGCTGCGCGGCGTCGCCGTCCTCGTGATGATCGAGGCGCACGTCATCGACTCGTGGACGCGGGCGGCGGATCGCCAGACGCACGGATTCCGGCAGTCGCTCGTGCTCGGCGGCTTCGGCGCGCCGCTGTTCCTGTTTCTCGCCGGCGTCGCGGTCGCGATGTCGGCCGGCTCGAAGGCGCGCCGCAGCGGCGATCCGGCCGCGGCGACGCGCGCGGTCCAGAAACGCGGACTGCAGATCTTCATCCTCGCGTTCGTGTTCCGGTTCCAGGCGCTCGTGCTCAGTCACGGCGAACTGTGGACGCTGCTGAAGGTCGACATCCTCAACATCATGGGGCTGGCGATCATCCTGGCGGCGACGCTCTGGGGGCTGACGGCCGACCTGCGATCGCGCCTCGCCATTTTCGCCGTGGCGACCGCCGCCTTCGTGTGGCTCGCCCCCGCGGTGCGCGCGTTCGAGCTCCTCGCGCTCCTGCCGAATTCGATCGAGGGGTACCTTCGTCCGATTCCGGACCTGACGAACTTCACGCTCTTTCCGTGGGCCGGGTTCGTGATGGCGGGCGCGTGCGTCGGCGTCCTGCTCGACGCCGCCCGGCAGCCGGATGCAGACCGGCGCGCCAACCTGTGGTTCGCCTCCGGGGGGCTGATCGTGGCGTTCGTCGCCCACCGCATGTCGTTCCTCCCGCCGCTCGACCCGCGGTCGCGGTTCTGGACGACGTCGGCGAGCTTCTTTTTCATCCGGCTGGGGCTGATGGTGGCGGCAGTGGGCGCCGCGTATCTGTGGGAGCAGCGCCCCTCCCTGCGACTCCGCCCCCTTGGACTCCGCTCAGGGCAGGCGGCGGGCAGGCGCTGGAGCCCGCTGCAGGTGCTGGGGCGCAGCTCGCTGTTCATCTACTGGATCCACGTGGAGCTGGTCTACGGGCTCGTCTCGCTGCCGCTGCACGGCGCGTTCTCCCTCGCGGGGGCGTGGGCGGCGCTGGGGGTGTTCTGCCTGCTGATGCTGGCGGTGGCGGCGCTGAAAGACTGGATGGCGGGTAAGTTCAACCGCGGCAGCAGCTTGCGCAACCAACTCGAGCGGACGGCTCAACCCTTGATGTTCTAGCAGTTACACAATATAAACAGCAGTTACTGGGAGGCCCATTGATCAGCGTTGCCGCCATCCGGATGCAGCAGTTCGGGGTGCAGTTCTACCAAGCATCTCTTTCGGCCAACGACATCGACAAGCTTGTGCGATTCGAAGTGCTCGACTACGGCGATCAGGCGCAGCCGGTTCGCGGCGGCAAGAAGAAGAACGCCGCGCCGTCGAAGGTCAACTGGGACCTGCTCGAGAAGCGCATCGCGTCCAGCGAGAAGGCCTACCAGCGCGCGATCATCCGGCGCAAGATCGACGAGCTCGTCGCCTACTACGAGCAGTGCCGCCAGGCGAGAGATCTGCCGTCGATTGCCGGTGCGGTGATCATTTCGTGCGACGAGACGCTGAAGTTCGAACCGGTCGAGAGCGGATCGCCCCTTGGTACGCTGAGGGTGCCCGAGCGCGAAGGCATCCTGCGCGCGATCGACGGGCAGCACCGGCTCCTCGCGCTGCACGCCGACATCGAACGGTTCGGCGACGAGAACTTCACGGTGCCGGCGATCATCTTCGACCGTCTCCCCGAGGATCACGTCGTCCAGATGTTCGTGACGATCAACGCGAAGCACACGCGCCTGAACGCGTCGCACCTGGTGTCGCTCTCGGGCCGGCAGCTCTATCGCGACGACAACCTCGCCGCGGCGCACGACATCGTCCGCGCGCTGAACGATCGCGAGGACTCGCCGCTCTACGGCGAGATCAAGCTGCTCGGCGTCGGCACCGGGCGCGTCGCGCAGGCACCGCTCGCGCAGGAGCTGAAGAAGCTGTTCGCCGCCGAGGCATTCGGCCAGGGCCGCAAGGGCGACGCGTTCCGCGACGAGTCGAAGAAGTTCTTCGTGAATTACCTGAAGCAGGTGGCGCAGGTGTTCGGCGCGGCATGGAACGGCCGCAAGTACAGCATCAAGAGCGCGACGGCGCTGCGCGCGTTCATCAAAGTCGCGCCCGACGTCGTCCGGCGGCTGGATCAGGAGCACGCCGACCGCACCGACTTCCGCGCGATCGGCCGCGTGATTTCCCCGTGGGGCCGGCGGATCGGCGACCTGCGGTTCGAGACGGAAGGCGCCTGGAAGCGTGGCGGGACGACTGTCGATTCGCTGGCGAAGGAACTCCGGCTCGCGCTGCAGTACCCGGAAGGCGCCGCGGTCTAAAGCGAGCGGCTGGAGGCCGCGAGCGCCAAAAAAAAGGGGCACCGATATGCTCGGTGCCCCCACGGTTGTGCATGCGACCCGGCTCCCCAGCAACTCACGGCTCCCTGCCGTAAATATTCAGGCCGCCTGCACCACTCTATTGAGCAAGGGGCGTACCCGCTGGTTTTCCTAACAATTCGGCGGATCAGTACCGTGCGCCAAACACAGTTTTTGGACAGTCGATTACGGTTTTGGCTGGTTCTCGTAATCCTCTGTCTGACAGCGGTACCGGCGGCATCCGCACACCAGGGTCAAACTGGGGTCAAACCGGGGTCAGACCAGGGTCAGACCACCAATTTGATCGGGACTGTCGTAGATGCGCGTACGGGGACGCCTCTGGAGCGCGTCCTGGTCGTCCTTGAACCGATAGGTGGCTGGCACCTTCCCGGGAAAGGTGCCAGCCACCTCGAGGCGATGACGGACGCTGCGGGGCGGTTCGAATTGAAGGACCTGCCTGCCGGCGCGTACCGCGTCACCGTATCGGTCGTCGGCTACGCGCTGTATCGCCAGGACGTCACGCTCGGGACGGACCCTCTGAGCCTCGTCCTGCGCCTCAGCGAAGGCACCACGGCCTTCAGCGAGACCGTGACGGTGTCGGCCGGCGCCTTCCGTTCGCCGCCCGACCCCGTGCCGTCGGCGTCGGTCCTCGGCAGCGCCGAGCTCCTGAACCTCCGGGGCGTCCTCGCCGACGACCCCCTGCGCGCCGTGCAGGTGCTGCCCGGCGTCGCGACCGGCGACGACCTGCGGAGCGAATTCACCGTCCGGGGCAGCGACTTCCGGCACCTGACGTTCACCGTGGACGGCTTCGCGACGCCGTACCTCCTGCACACCGTGCGCGGCGTGGAGGATCGCGGCGCCACGGGCTCGGTCGCGATGATTAACAGCGACGTCCTGGACGACGTGACGCTGCTCAACGGGAGCTATCCGCAGCGGCACGGGTACCACACGGGCGCCGAGGTGGACTTCCGGACGCGCGAGGGATCGCGCGTGCGGCCGATCGTCCGTGTCGCGGTCAGCGGGACGGCCGCGTCGGGCGTCGCCGAAGGACCGCTGGGCTCTGGCGGCCGCGGCTCGTGGCTCGTCTCGGGACGTCAGTCGTATATCGACCATCTCGTGCAGCACCTCACCGAACGCTCGGTGAGTTTTGGCTTTGCCGACGCGCAGGGACGCCTGGCGTACGATCTCACGCCGGTCCAGCACGTCGACTTCACCGTGCTCGCCGGGCATTCGCGTTTCCTCAACGAGCCTGGCGACCACGACGTCGACTATCTGTACGACGGGCGGAACGCCTCGATCGTGGGCGTCGCCGGCTGGCGCCTGGCGCGCCCGCGGTTCCTGCTCGCGCAGCACATCCTCGTCGCCGACAATCACTTCCGCAACACCAACGAGGACGGCCTCGAGCTGGACGACGGCCGCGACCTGCAAGTGGCGTGGCGGGCGGACTCGACGGTCGCCGTGACATCCGCGCTGCGGGTCGACACCGGCGGCGCCCTCGAGCATCGCGAGGATTCGCGCGTCCGTCAGCGGCGGGCCCCGTCCGGCGACCGGCTGACCCAACTGGACAACTACTCGGCTGACGCGCTTGCCGCCGGAGGCTACGCGTCGTTCGCCTGGACGCCGTGGAAGACGCTCACGATCGCGCCGGGCGTGCGCGCCGATCACTGGACGTTGACGGATCAGTCCGTCGTGTCGCCGTGGGCGCAGGTCGAATGGCGCCTGCGTCCGGCGGTCGTGGTGCGAGGCGGCGGCGGACGCTACGTGCAGTTTCCCGACTTCGACAGGGTTCTCGGCGTGTCGGGTGGCATCGATCTGGAGCCGGAACGCGCACGGCAGTACGACGCGGGCGTCGAGTGGCGCCTGTCGCCGACGCTGCGCGCCACGGCGACCGTTTACGATCGCGAAGAGGACGACATGCTGCGGCGTCCGTCGTCCGAGTCGCGCCTGGTCAACGGCCGGGTGGTGATCGGCCGGACGGACACGCGCTACATGAACCGGCTGGACGGCTTCGCGCGCGGTGTCGAAACCATGGTGCAGCGCACCGTGACCGGCCGCGGCGTGTCGGGATGGCTGTCGTACGCGTACGGCCGCAACCGGTACCACGACGTCCTGAACGGCGAGACGTTCTGGGGCGACTACGATCAGCGGCACACGCTGAACGCGTACGCGCTCTATCGGCACTCGGATCGCACCAGCTTCGTCGTCAAGCTGCGCGTCGGCAGCAATTTTCCGATTCCCGGCTACTACGCCACGGTGCCTGGCACCGATCGGTATACATTGACCGACCAGCGCAACACGGAGCGGCTGCCGGCCTATTCGCGCCTCGATCTGCGAGCCAACCGCGCGTTCACCTGGTCGAAGCGGCGGCTCACGCTCTTCGCCGAGGTGATCAACGTGCTCAATCGCGCGAACTACCGGTTCGATCCGCCCCGGGTCAGCGCCGCAACCGGTGCGGTGAGCACACCGCTCGACTCGCTGCTGCCGATCGTCCCGTCGGTGGGATTCCTGATCGAGTTCTGAAGGGCTCGGGAGTCGATGAGAAAGCTTGCGGCGATAGGGGTTCTGGGAGCGGCGCTCGCGGCGCAGGGGCCGGATCTCGCGCAGATCGTGCGCGCCGACGTGGCGCAACATCAGAAGGCGATCGTCGACGAGCTGCTCGCGCTGCTGGCGATTCCGAACGTCGCGGCCGACAAGCCGAACATCCGCCGCAACGCCGTCCACCTGCAGCAGCTGCTCGCGCGGCACGGGCTCGCGTCGGAGATCCTCGAGACCGGCGGGAACCCGCTCGTCTATGCAGCGGCCGACTTCCACAAGCCGGCCACGATCCTGTTCTACGCGCACTACGACGGACAGCCGGTCGACGCGAAGAAGTGGAACCAGTCGGATCCGTTCGAGCCGATCGTCAAGGGCGAGGGGGCGGACGCCCGGATCTACGCGCGCTCGGCGTCCGACGACAAGGCGCCGATCGTGGCGCTCGTCTCGGCGCTCGACGCGCTGAAGCGCGCCGGGCTCGAGCCCGCGGCGAACGTCCGCCTGATCCTCGACGGCGAGGAAGAGGCCAGCTCGCCGAGCCTCGTTCCGGCGATCGGGCGTCATCGGGACAAGCTGCGCGCCGACCTGATGGTGATCCTCGACGGTCCGGGCCATTCGAGCGGACGTCCGACCGTGGCGTATGGCGCGCGCGGCATCGCCACGGTCGACCTCACGGTGTTCGGCCCGAAGAGCGGCGTGCACAGCGGCAACTACGGCAACTGGGTGCCGAATCCGGCGCAGCGGCTCGCGTCGCTGCTGGCGTCGACGAAAGACGACTCGGGGCGCGTGACGATCGCGGGCTACTACGACGGCGTGCCGCCGCTGACGGCGGAGGACCGCGCGATGCTCGACGCGGTGCCCGAGGATTCGGCGCGCATGCTCGCCGCCTTCGGGATCGCCGCGCCCGAACGCGCGTTTCCGAAGCTCCAGTACGCGCTCGAGGAGCCGACGCTCAACGTGCGCGGCCTGGCGAGCGCGTTCGTCGGGGACGGCGCGCGCACGATCGTGCCCGACCGCGCGGTCGCGGCGCTCGACATCCGGCTCGTGAAGGAAACGCCGGCCGCGGATCTCGTCGCGAAGCTGCGCGCGCACGTCGAGAAGCAGGGCTACCATCTCGTGGACGGCGATCCGGACGATGCCACGCGCGCGGCGCACGGGAAGCTGGCGCGGCTGCAGGTGAAGGGGCCGACGATCGGCGCGTTCCGCACGCCGACGTCCGATCCGCGGGCGCGCGCCGTGGTCGCGTCGCTGACGCGGACGTTCGGCCAGCCGCCCGTGCAGCTCCGCACGCTGGGCGGCACGGTGCCGATCGCGCCGTTCATCGAGGCGCTCGGGTTCCCCGCGATCGTCGTGCCGATCGTCAACTTCGACAACAACCAGCACGAAGAGAACGAGAACCTCCGCCTCGGCGCGCTGTTCGACGGCATCATCACGCTGGCGGCGGTGCTCAGATGAAGATCGATCTCAATTGCGACATGGGCGAGTCGTTCGGCCCGTGGCGGATGGGCGCCGACGAGCGCGTCATGCCGTCCATCACGTCGGCCAACATCGCCTGCGGCGCGCACGCCGGCGATCCCACGGTGATGCGGCAGACGGTGCGCCTGGCACGCGGCGCGGGCGTCGCGGCCGGCGCGCATCCCGGCTTCGCGGACTTGCAGGGGTTCGGCCGCCGCGAGATGCACGCCGATCCCGCGGAGATCGAGGACTCGCTGATCGCGCAGATCGGCGCGCTGACGGCGATCGCGAAGGCGGAGGGGGCGTCGCTGCAGCACGTCAAGGCGCACGGCGCGCTCTACAACATGGCGGCGCGCGACCCGCGCCTGGCGGCGGCGATCGCGCGCGCCGTCCGCGCGTGCGATCCCGCGCTCATCATGTTCGGGCTGCCGAACTCGCCGCTGCTCGACGCGGGACGCACGGAAGGGCTGCGCGTGGCGGCAGAGGGCTTCGCCGATCGCAGCTACGAGCCGGACGGCTCGCTGACGCCGCGGTCGCGCGCCGGCGCCGTCATTCACGACGTCGACGCCGTCGTCGCACGCGCCGTCCGGATGGCGCGCGACGGCGTGGTGCTCACGCCCGACGGCCGCCAGATCGCGCTGCGCGTCGAGACGATCTGCGTGCACGGCGACACGCCCGGCGCCGCGGAGCTCGTGGCGCGGATTGCCGACGCGCTGCGGAGCGCCGGCGCCGCGGTCGCCCCGATCGGAACGTGGCTGTGAGGGCGCTGTGAGCTGGTGGAGCGAGGCCGACGGGCCGGCGCGGCGCGCGCTGGCGGCCGGCATGGTCGGCTGGATGCTCGACGCGTTCGACGTGATGCTGTTCGCGCTCGTCCTGCCGAACCTGAGCGCCGAGCTCGGCCTGACGAAGGCCGAGGGCGGCCTGCTCGGCTCCGTGATGCTCATCGCGGCGGCCGTGGGCGGCGTCGCGTCCGGCCGCTTCGCCGATCGCTTCGGCCGTACGCGCGCGCTCACGCTGAGCATCGCGGTGTATTCCGTGTTCACGTTCCTGTGCGGGTTCGCGCACACGCTCGCGCAGTTCGTCGTGCTGCGCAGCTGTCTCGGGTTCGGCATGGGCGGCGTCTGGGCCAGCGGCGCCGCGCTCGTGTCGGAGTCGTGGCCCGCGTCGAGCCGCGGCCGCGCGCTCGGCTTCATGCAGAGCGGCTGGGCGATCGGGTACGCCGCCGCCGTCCTCGTGGCGGGCGTGATTCAGCCCCGCTTCGGCTGGCGCGCCGTCTTCTTCGTCGGCATCCTCCCGGCGTTCTTCGCCCTGTGGATCCAGCGCCGCGTGAAAGAGCCGGCGATCTGGACGCAGGCGGCGTCGGCGGGCGGGACGCAGGGCGGCTTCGGCGCGCTCTTCCGCAGCGACATCGCGAAGCTGACGATCGTGCTGACGCTCATGAACACGTGCACGCTCTTCGCCTGGTGGGGATTCAATCTCTGGCTGCCGAGCTTCCTGAAGTCGAGCCCCGAGCAGGGCGGGGCGGGGCTCACCGGCGCGTCGACGACGTGGTATCTGTTCGTGATGCAGGCCGGCATGTGGGTCGGCTACGTCACCTTCGGATTCATCAGCGACCGCATCGGCCGCAAGACGAGCTACGTGATCTACCTGCTCAGCGCGGCCGCGCTGCTGGCGATCTACGTGTCGGTGCGGCAGCCGCTGCTCCTGCTGACGCTGGGACCGCTCGTGGCGTTCGCGGCGACGGGGTACTTCAGCGGCTTCGGCGCCGTGACGGCCGAGATCTATCCGACCGCCATTCGCGCGACGGCGCAGGGCTTTACCTACAACGTCGGCCGGCTGGCGAGCGCCGCCGCGCCGTATCTCGTCGGCACGCTCGCCGACACCCGCGGGTTCGGGACTGCGCTCCTCGTGTGTTCCGCCGCGTTCGTCGCCGCCGCCGTCTTCTGGATCTGGATCCCGGAGACGCGAGGAAGGATGCTGAGCTGATGCGTCGCGTGTCCGCCGTCGCGCTGCTGTTGATGTTCGTCGCGCGTCCCGTTGGGGCGCAGAATCGCGCCGAGGACGAATACACACGGTACGAACTGCTCGCCCCCGAGACGAACAGCTTTCGTATCACCTACGACGTGTCGGCGGTGACGCCCGGCGCGAAGTACTTCTTCAACCCGATTCGCAAAGGAAGCCAGGCGAGCGACGAATCGGTCGTCGATCTCATGACGGGCGCGGCGCTGGCCTTCAAGGAGGTCAGCGGACAGGACGCGCGCGGAGCGGGGCTGGGCGATGCCGACCTCGACACGCGCTACATCCAGATCACGCTGGCCCGGCCCGTGCCGAACGGCGGACAGGCGCGTATCCGGATCCTCAAGACCTACAAGGACGCCGCGAGCTACTTCCGCGAGGGCGACGCCATCGTGTTCAAGCGGGCCCTCGGCATCCGGCGGAACGCGGTCGTCCTGCCGAAAGGATTCGAGCTCGTCGGCGCCAGCATTCCGGTCCAGGTGATCCAGGAGAACGACGGCCGGATCACCGCCAGCTTCATGCACTCGTATCCCGGCGAGGCGCCGCTCGCGATCAGCGCGCGGCCGCTGAAGAACCCCGCCGCGAGCGGTGACGCGGCCTGTTGTGCGGCGCCGCCCGCCGCGGCTCCGGACGCGCTGCCTGCGCCGACGCCGCTGGATCAGATCCGCGTGACGGAGCGCGCCGTTCAGGACCGCGAGATCGTCTACTTCCTGAAGCCGCCCGAGACCCACGCGTTCTCGCTCTATCACGACTACACGGCGTCGCGCGAAGGCGAGCATCAGTACGTGAACGTCGTCAGGACCGGAAGCACGGTCTCGGATCCCTCGGCGATGATCCTCGACACGGGTGAGTCGCTCAAGACGCGGACGTTGACGGGCGCCGACATCGCGCGCGAGCACATCGAGATCCCCGACCGCGTCGAGCCCGATACCGAGGTGGTGCTGATTCCGTTCACGCCGGTCGCGAAGGGGACGTCGATCCGCCTGCGCATTTCCGAGACCTATACCGATCCGGCGCGGTACGCGCTGGTGAACGGCCAGCTCATGTGGCGCCGCAGCTTCGGCCGCAATCGCAACGACATGGTGCTTCCCGACGGCTGGTATCTCACGACGAGCTCCATCCCGGCCGTCATCACCCAGGAGCCCGACGGGCGGATCAGGCTCTCGTTCTGGAACGGCCGACCTGATAACGTGGACGTGTTCGTGAAGGGACGGAGACGGTAATGCTCAACGGATCGAAGCCGGCGATCGTGCGGAAGGTTCAACCGGTCAGCATTCACGGCCAGGTCTCGCTCGACGTCTACTACGTCGACGCGGAGGACACGGACGGGCAGGTCCGGATCGCCCGCGTCGGGAAGGAATCGGTCCCGCGCGGTCTCGACGTCGGCGACCGCGTCGATCTCCACTACGTCGTCGGCGTCGTAACGCACGTGACGAAGGCGTAGACCGGGGGAGGGCGGGATGGCCGAATCGTTTACACAGCCGCTGCCCTTCACCACGGGCCGTCCCGAACGTGTCTTCCCGGCGCTGACGCCTGCGCAGATCGCGAGGGTCGCCGTGCACGGCCGGGCGCGGGCGACGCAGGCGGGCGAGACGCTCGTCCGCGCCGGCGATGCCGTCGTCCATTTCTTCCTCGTGAAGGCGGGCCTGCTCGAGATCGTCCGCGCGGGCGGGGCCGCCGGCGAGGTGATGATCGCGACGGTCGCGCAGGGGCAGTTCACCGGCGAAGTGAACATGATCTCGGGACGCCGCGCGCTCTTCACGATCCGCGCGCGCGAGGCCGGCGAGGTGATCGAGCTGCAGCGGGAGGAAGTGGCCGCGCTCGTCCAGACCGACGCCGAGCTGAGCGAGATCCTGATGCGCGCCTTCATCCTGCGGCGCGTCGAGCTGATGGTCAGCGGCATCAGCGACGTGGTGCTGCTCGGTTCGCAGCACTCGGCCGACACGCTGCGCATCCGCGAGTTCCTGACGCGCAACGGCTACCCGCACGCGTATCTCGATCTGGAGAAGGATCCCGACGTGCAGACGCTGCTCGACCGGTTCCACGTCGCGGCGGGCGACATCCCGGTCCTCATCTGCCAGTGCGAGACGGTCCTGCGCAATCCGTCGAATCAGGCGATCGCCGACACGCTCGGGTTCAACGATGCGATCGACCGCGCCCACGTGCGCGACCTCGTCGTCGTCGGCGCCGGCCCGTCGGGCCTGGCGGCCGCGGTCTACGGCGCGTCGGAAGGGCTCGACGTGCTCGTGCTCGAGTCGGTCGCGCCAGGCGGACAGGCGGGCACGAGCTCGCGCATCGAGAACTACCTGGGATTTCCGACCGGCATTTCCGGCGCGGAGCTGACGGGCCGGGCCTACACGCAGGCGCAGAAGTTCGGCGCGCAGGTCCTGATCGCGAAGGGCGCGACCCAGCTCGCGTGCGACCGCAAGCCTTACCGTGTGTCGGCCGATGCCGACACGCGCGTCCCGGCGCGCGCCGTCATCATCGCGAGCGGCGCCGCGTACCGGCGTCCCGCGCTCGACAACGTTGCGCGCTTCGAGAACTCGGGTGTGTACTTCGGCGCCACCGTCATGGAAGCGCAGCTCTGCGCTGGTGAAGACGCTGTCGTCATCGGGGGCGGCAATTCCGCGGGACAGGCGGCGGTCTTCCTGGCGGCGACGGCACGTCGCGTGCACGTGCTCGTCCGGTCGCAGGGCCTGGCCGACACGATGTCGCGTTACCTCATCCGCCGGATCGACGAGCATCCGGCGATCGAGCTGCACACGCGCACCGAGCTCGTCTCGCTCGAGGGCGGCGAGCACCTCGAGCGTGTGTCGTGGCGCGACGGCTCGGGTGCGGTTGAGACACACGCGATTCGTCACGTTTTCGTCATGATGGGCGCTGTGCCGAATACGCACTGGCTCGAAGGATGTCTCGCGCTCGACGCCAAAGGGTTCATCAAGACGGGTCTCGATCTCACCCGCGAGGACCTGCAGGCGGCGAACTGGCCGCTCCAGCGCGCGCCCTATCTGCTCGAGACGAGTCTGCCGGGCGTGTTCGCCGTGGGCGACGTCCGGGCCGGCAGCGTCAAGCGGGTTGCCTCGGCCGTCGGCGAGGGTTCGATTGCAGTTTCGTTCGTGCACCGCGTTCTGCAGGAGTGAGGAATTGAGGTATTCTGGACGTGCCTCCCCGCCCCCATCAGGAGTTCCTGGAATGCTCGTGAAAGTCGCCACAGTGGCGGCGTTACTGTCCGCGTCCCTTTACGCTCAGGCCCCGGCGAAAACGGCGCCCGCCGCGACGGCTGCGGCGGAGCTGCCGTCCGCGCGCGAACTCGTCGATCGGCACGTCAAGGCCATCGGCGGCCGCGACGCGATCCTCGCCCACAAGTCGATGCACGCCACCGGGACACTGACGGTGTCGGCCTCAGGGATCACCGCGCCCGTGGATCTCTACGGCGCCGCGCCCGACCGCGTCCTTCTGCGGTCGTCGATTCCCGGTATCGGCGAGGTCGTCGACGCCTACGACGGCACGCACGCCTGGTCGATCAATCCGATGACCGGCCCGACGCTGAAGACCGGCAAGGAGTTCGAGCAGACCAAGCTCGACGCCGACTTCTACAGCGAGCTGCGCGACCCGAAGAAATACACGCTGAAGACCGTCGAGAAAACGGCGTTCGACGGCCGCGACTGCTACAAGGTCAGCGTCAAACGGACCGACGGCAGCGAAGACTTCGACTTCTACGACGTGGCGACGGGCCTGCGCGCGGGCAGCATCAACACGCGCGAGACGCCGATGGGCCCGCTGACGGTGTCGAATATCGAAGGGGGCTACAAGAAGTTCGGCTCGCTCACACAGGCGACGACGCTCAAGCAGACGATGATGGGCATCGAGCAGACGATTGCGCTCACCTCGGTCGAGTACGACAACGTCGACCTGTCGGTGTTCGATCCGCCGGCGGTCATCAAGGCGCTCATCAAGTGAGACGGTTCTTCGTCGCGGCGCTCGTGCTCGTGGCGGTCTCGGCGCACGCCGGGGAAGTCTACAAAGCCGCCGAGACGTTCGACGCCGTCTGGAAGATCGTCCGCGATTCGCACTTCGATCCGAACTTCGATCAGGCGGCGTGGGAGCGCGTCAGCGGCGAACTGCGGCCCAAGGCCGTCGCCGCGGGCACGCCCGGCGAACTCCGCGCCGTCCTGCGCGACATGCTGGGACGGCTCGGCCTCTCGCATTTCGCCGTCATTCCGGCGTCCCCCGACGCGCCCAACGATCATCTCGACCTCGGGGGCGTGCCGGGCTTCGACACCCGTCTCATCGGTCGCGACCTCGTCGTGTCGTCGGTCGATTCCGACGGCGGGGCGCAGTCGGCGGGCGTGCGCCCGGGCTGGATCGTGCGGTCGATCGGCGGTGTGCCGGCGTCGACGCTGCTCGCGGGGATCGCCGGCGAGATGCCCGAGCGCCTCGCGCAGGTCGAAGCCTGGCGTGCCGCGGTCACGCGCCTGCGCGGCCCGTACGGGTCGACCGTCGACGTCACGTTCGACACCGGCGCCGGCGCGACTCAGACGACGTCGATCGCGCGCAGGGGCGAGCACGGCGAGCCCGTGACCGTCGGCAGCCTGCCGACGATGTACGTGCGCGTGACCTCGTCGCTCAAGCAGACGCCGCACGGCCGCCAGGCGGGCGTCATCGGCTTCAACGTGTGGATGGTCGCGGTCGATCGCGACTTTCAGAAGGCGGTCGATCGGTTCCGCACCGCGGACGGCATCGTGATCGACCTGCGCGGCAACCCCGGCGGCCTCGCCGCGATGGTGATGGGCATCGCCGGGCACTTCATGTCCGACCGCGCGACGCTCGGCGTGATGCGGACAAAATCGGCCAACGAACCGCTCAAATTCAACGCGAATCCCCGCCTCGTCAACGCGGAGGGGCAGCGCGTCGAGCCGTACGCCGGTCCCGTCGCGATTCTGGTCGACGGGATGACGGGCAGCGCGTCGGAGTGCTTCGCCGGCGGCATGCAGTCGATCGGTCGCGCGCGCGTGTTCGGCCAGACGTCGATGGGACAGGCGCTGCCGGCGCTGTTCGACAAGCTGCCCAACGGCGATCTGCTCATCCACGCGTGGGGCGACTTCGTCACCGGCACCGGCGTCCGCATCGAGGGGCGCGGCGTGGTGCCCGATGTTCCCGTCGCACTCACGCGCGCGTCGCTCCTCGAGGGGCGCGACGCCACGCTCGAGGCGGCACTGGCGTGGATCGACGCCGGCGGGAAGTAAGGCTCGGTTGTTTGCGCTTGGCTGTACGCGTCTGCTAGACTGGCAGCTACACCTGCACGACGCGTCTAATCCAAGCCATTCTACAGGACAATTCGGGGGAGTACATGGAGCAGCGCCGGCTGCGTCTTGGCGACATATTGGACGACTACTGTCCTCGCGAACGTCGCGTGACCAACCACGCCGTCGTGGCCATGGTCGACGAAGACGTGAAGCAGACGCGCTGTACGACGTGCGATGCCGAGCACGTGTACAAAGGCGGCAAGGCTCCCCGACGCAAGAAGGCGGAAACGACCGGCAAGTTGTACAAGCAGGTGCTCGCCGGTCTCACCGATCCGGAAACCGCAGCAACATCCGCGGAACCCGACATGATTGACGAACAGGAACACGATCGCAGTCACGAGCCGATCGAAGCCGTCGCCGAAGTGATTGAAGAAGTCGAGGTCGAGGCCGAGGCCGCTCAGGCGCCGGAGCCCGCAACCGACGAAGATCCCGACGATCCGCCGCAGCCCGTCATGGACGACGGCCCTGTGCATCGTCCGCTGATTCGCGCCCAGTTGCCGCGCGTCGAAGGCGTGAAGGTCGAGCGGCAGATTCCCGATTTCACCATCCGGCAGAATGCCGGCCGCGGCAACGGCCACTTCCGCGGCGGCGGCGGTGGCGGCGGCAACAACGGCCAGCGCTTCGGACGCGGACCGCATCGCGGCGGCCGCGGCGGCGGCCAGGGTTTCCGCGGCCCCGGCGGCGGCAACCAGCCGCGCCACGGCGGCGGACGCAAACGCGGACGCTGAATCCTTCAATCCTTCATCCCTCATCCCTGATCCTCGAATCTCGCATCGCGGATCCCGGATCCCGGATCCCGAATCTCATCCCGCATCCCGAATCGCCCGCGATTCGCGATTCGGGATTAGGATCCGGGATGCGCGATCCGGGATTCGCGATCCGGGATTCGAGGATCAGGGATAAGGGATGAGGGATTCGAGTATGGATCTGTCCGGCAAGGTAGGTCTCATCGTCGGCGTCGCCAACAAGCGTTCGATCGCGTGGGCGATTGCGCAGGCGGCGTCCGCGGCGGGCGCGAAGCTCGCGATCACGTATCAGGGCGAGCGGCTCGGCGAGAACGTCCGCGAGCTCGCCGAAGGCCTCCCCGATCCGCTGCTCCTGCCGCTCGACGTCACCGACGACGCGCAGATCGCGGCGGTGTTCGAGGGCATCGATCGCTCGTTCGGCGGGCTCGACTTCGTCGTGCACGGCGCGGCCTTCGCGGAGCGCGAGGATCTGTCGAATCCGTTCGTCCAGACGACGCGCCAGGGGTTCAAGACGGCGCTCGACATCAGCGCGTACTCGCTCATCGCCCTGGCGCGCGGCGCGCTGCCGCTCATGGAGCGGCGGGGCGGCGGCAGCATCCTGACGCTCACGTATCTCGGCAGCGAGCGCGTGTTCGTGAACTACAACGTCATGGGGGTCGCGAAGGCGGCGCTCGAGTCGACCGTCCGGTATCTCGCAGCCGACCTCGGCCCGAAGAACATCCGCGTCAACGCGATCTCGGCGGGTCCGATCAAGACGCTCGCCGCGTCCGGCGTCTCGGGATTCTCGAGCATCCTCCAGGTGTACCGCGACCGCGCGCCGCTCCGCCGCACCGTCGACACCAGCGAAGTGGCCGCCGCGGCAATGTTCCTCCTGACCGACGCCGGGCGCGCCGTCACGGCAGAAGTGCTGATGGTGGACGGTGGCTACCACGCGACCGGCATGTAGCTTCCGCCTTCCCTGGCCCGAGCGAGCGAATGCGAGTCGAGGGCAGGCGGAGTCGCGTCTCGCAGTCCTGCTCGTCGTCGTCCTGCTCTCCGCCTGCGCGCCGCATCACCCTGCCGACGATCTCACGATCAGCACCAAGGTGAAGATCGAATTCCTCGCCGATCCCGTGCTCGGCGCACTGCGCCTCGACGCCTCGACGCTGAACGGCGTCGTCACGCTGTCCGGCACGGTCCCGACACAAATGGACGTCGATCGCGCGCTCGCCGCCGCGAAACGCGTTCCCGGCGTGCGTGGGACAAAGTCCGAGTTGAAGATCGCCGGCGGGTGACGAGGACTGCCGCTGACCGCGAGCGCTGCCGGCTGACAGCTGCCCGCTCACAGCTGCCGGCTTCCAGCTGTCGGCTTCCGGCTCACCGCTGCCGGCTTACGGCTTCCGGCGACGAGTTGGTTGAACGGTAAACTGTGCCTGTGAACGTTCGGTTGCTGTCAAACGAGCCCGAGACGCCGACAACGAGGCGGATTCGCGTGGCGCTGGGCGGCATCCCGTTTTCCTATCGCGCAGGCCAGGCCGCGTCGCTCGCAGCGGGCGGTGCGCCGACGCCGTACTCGATTGCTTCGTCCCCCGCCGAGACGGCGCGGCACGGTTGGCTCGAGTTTCTCGTCAAGGTCGATGGATCGAACCGGTTTGGCGCGATCGTCAGCGGGCTCGCGCCACAGACGCCGCTCGAGCTCACCGGTCCCGCCGGCGGCTTCACGCTGGACTGCGTCGACAACGGCGGGCCGATCCTGTTGATCGCGGGCGGCACGGGCATCGCGCCGATGCGCTCGATCATCCGCGAGGCGATCGAATCGCGGCGCGATGGCACTCTCTCGCTCGTGTATTCGAGCCGCACGCCTGAAGAGTTCGCCTACCTCGGAGAACTGAACGCTCTCGCGGCCGAGGGCCGCTTGAGACTGACGTTGACGCTGACAGGCGACGCACTGGACTGGTCTCACGCTCGCGGGCGAACCGGGATCCCGCACCTGGCGGAGCTCGTCCTGCCCGGCACGACGGCGTTTGTCTGCGGTCCACCGACGATGGTCGCCGAGGTCCCGGCAGCGCTCACGTCGCTCGGCATCTCACGCGATCGCGTCGTCACTGAGAACTGGTAGCTGAAAGCCGACAGCCGTGAGCCGGGAGCCGATAGCCGTGAGCCGGAAGCCGAAACCGGCAGCCGGCAGCGCTGCTCGTTACAGAATGCCCGCAGCGGCCCGTTGGATGTCGAGATCGGTGAGCTCGGGGAAGCCCGCGCTGGTGGGGACGATGTTCGCCGGCGCGCCCGGCTCGCGGGTGGTGCGGCGCTTGCGGCCGGACTTGTCCTGATACATGCGGCTGTCGGCCGTGGCGAGCAGCGCCTCGTACGATTCGCCGTCCTGCGGGAACACGGCGGCGCCGACGCTGATGCCGAGCGGCAGCCGCTTGCCTGGCCGCGCCTCGAAATACACGTCGTCGATGCTCTTCTGGAGCTCCTGCCGCTTGTGCTCCGCCTCGTCGGCGCCGCAGCCCGAGAGCACGACGATGAACTCGTCGCCGGCGTAGCGGACGCAGATGTCGTACGGCCGGATCGCGGCGCGGAGCACGCGTGCCACCTCGCACAGCGCGCGGTCGCCGACGTGGTGGCCGTGGTTGTCGTTGATCTCCTTGAAGCTGTCGAGGTCCATGACCATCAGCGAGACCTCCGACTTGAGGCGCTCGGCGCGCGCGAGCTCGCGCGTCAGGTGCATGAACAGGAAGCGCGTGTTCGGCAGGCCCGTGAGCGGGTCGGTCAGCGAGTCTTCCTGCGTCTGCTCGAACAGCATCGAGTTGTTGATGACCGCGGCCGCCTGCTCCGACACGCGGTCGAGCAGCCGGCGGTGATCGTCGCGGTAGAACGCCGCGTCGGTGTGATAGACCGACAGCGTGCCGATGAACCGCTCGTTGAACATCAGCGGGCACACCAGCGCCGACTGGAGCGTCGTCGACATGTGGTTCAGTCCGGCGGCCTCGAGGTCGGCGCTCGGCCGCGCGTTCACCAGCGGCCGCCGGTTGCGCGCGACCCAGCCGGTGAGTCCTTCGCCGCTGTGGACGGCGACCTGCTGGATGACGTCGGCGTCGGTGCCGGTCGCGAAGCGGCAGCGCAGCGTCTCGGTCTCTTCGTCAAACAGGAACAGCGCCGCGCACGCGAACGGGACGAGATTGGTGAGCTTCGCCGAAATCAGCGCCATCGTGTCCGACACGCCGAGGCTGGTGCCCATCGCCTGCGCGATTTCGTACAACGCGTAGATCTCGCGGTGCGCGAGCGCGATGTCCTCGAACACGTTCTTCTTCGACAGCTCGGGCGCGAGCCCCGTCGCGGGCTGACCCTGCGGCGACTGCTCCTCGGGCGCCTGGCGCCGCACGCTCTGGTCGAGCTCGAGCGCCTGCTGCTGCAGTTCCGGCAGCAGCTCGGTGAAGAGCGTCACCACGCGCGGGTCGAGCCCTTTGCCGGCTTCCTGCTGCAGCAGGCCGACCGCCGCCTCGGCGGTCATCGCCTTGTGGTACGGCCGCTCGGCCATCAGCGCGTCGAAGTAGTCGACGACCGAGAGAATGCGCGCGCCGAGCGGAATCTCTTCGCCCTTCAAGCCTGCGGGATAGCCCTTGCCGTCCCAGCGCTCGTGGTGGCTCAGGATGAGCGGCGCCACCGGGTACGGGAACGGCACGGAGCTCACGATGTCGGCGCCGACCTTCGGATGCGCGCGGATCTTCTGGAACTCTTCGGGCGTCAGCGGGCCCGGCTTCGAGAGAATGTGCTCGGGCACGGCCAGCTTGCCGATGTCGTGCAGCAGCGCGGCCGTCTT
>Ga0066903_100000075_pt1 | contig 43002 bp, 63 predicted proteins | sample PanSoiMetaGPlot1_FD_67491 | JGI IMG/M metagenome (GOLD analysis project Ga0066903, IMG submission 67491) | Tropical forest soil microbial communities from Panama analyzed to predict greenhouse gas emissions - Panama Soil - Plot 1 (version 2) | ecosystem: Environmental > Terrestrial > Soil >... | reverse complement strand
CGGGCCGGTCAGGCGCAGCCTGCCAACGCCGTCGCCGGCAACGAGAACACGCTGATCGGCAACTTCACCGGCCAGTATCTGACGACCGGGGTGCATGATACCGGCTGCGGTCTGCACACGATGGGCTATGAACTCACGGGCAGCTTCGATAGCGCGTTCGGCAACGACGCTATGCGGAACACTGTGGGTGTGTCGAACGGCACGGCAGCGGGCGCGAACGCCTACCGCAACTACCACGGGTCCAACGGCACCGCTGTCGGATACAATGCCCTACAGGGCAACGGCGGCACCATCACCATCACCGGCACCGCGACCGCCGGCGACGTGCTCTCGGTAACGATCACCTGTGCCGCCGTCACCGGATCGCCCATCACGGTCAACTCGCCGGTCTCAGCGGGGCAATCTCTGCTGACGATGGCGACCAATCTGGCTACTGCCATCGCCAACACCCCGGCGCTGATGGCTGCCAACATCGGTGCATATCCGAGTGGGGTCACCCCAGGCGTCATCGGCATCGACTACAACGGCTCATCGACGGTTGGCACGGCGCTGACGATGACCGCGAACGTCACCGGCGCGGGCACCGAGGTCATGGCTGTGACCGGCGGCACGACCAACGCGTTCAGCAACAACATTGCGATCGGCTATTTCGCCATGCGCGGGCTGTCGATGACGACTGCATCGCAGAACACCGCTGTCGGAGTGAACAGCCTGCAAGGGTTGACGACCGGCTCGCAGAACATCGCTATGGGCGAGTCGTCCGGTGCGGCGCTGACCAGCGGTTCGCTGAACACCTATCTTGGCTTCGGCGCTGCGCGCGGGCCAGTTTCCGGTTCCGGCATGACTGGCGGCAGCAATACTGCCATCGGCGCTGCTGCGTTCCAGAACGGCACCACGGCGGCGAACCTGACGGCGGTCGGCAACAATGCCGCGCTGAACCTGACGACTGGCAACAACAACACCTTTGTCGGTCAGAACAGCGGTCTGAATATCACGACTGGCGCGAACAACGTCGGGGTAGGTGCTAGTGCAGTGCGGGGCGCGGCAGGCTCCGGTGCTGTCAGCAACGTCGGTGTCGGGTTGAACGCACTTCTCGCCGTGACGGGCAATGGCAATGTCGCGATTGGCGGCTCAGCGGGTGCAGCGGTCTCGTCCGGCGGCAACAATGTCATCATCGGCAACGCCGTCGGCAGCGTCACGCTGACGACTGGCGGCGGGAACATCTACATCGGCAACGGATCGGCGATCGACGCGGCGACCGGCGCGGAGGCCAACACATTCAGGCTGGGCGGCAACGCGACGAACCTGATGCGCGCCTTCAACATCCAATCAGCAACGCCCTCGTTCTTCCTCGATTGGTTGCCGGCGATGACCAGCTACGCGAACGACGCGGCGGCGGCGACCGGCGGCGTGGCGGTCGGGCAGGTCTATCGCAATGGTTCTCAGGTGATGGTGAGGGTGGCATGAACCCGGAGCTTGCGCGGCTGGCGATCCAGTTCCTCGCCCGCGTCGACCTCAAGGGCAGCGAGGCGCCGGCGATGACCGCCGTGATGCAGGCGCTCGACGCGCTGGCGGCGCAGCCGCAGCAGCAGGCGCAGCCGCAGCCGCCGACCCGGTTGCGGGAGGTCACGGATGCGGCCGAGTGACGCCGACGGATGATCGGCCCGTCGATCACCGAGAAGCAGCTCTTCACCACGCTGCGCGGCTTCCTCGCCGACATCCTGCCGCCCGCCACGCAGATCGTCCGCGCGCAGGTCAACCGCACGGCGATGCCGGTCGGCGACTTCGTGCTGATGACCGCGCTGCGCCGCGAGCGGCTCAGCACGAACATCGACCTCACCATCGACACCTCGCTCACCGCGCAGATCGACGGCTCCATGCTGACGGTGCATGCGATCAGCAACGGCTCGCTGGCCGTCGGCTCGCTGCTGTTCGGCTCGCCGCCGCCGACCGACTGGGACGGCGGGACGACCGACTGGGACGGCGGGGCGGCGACGTGGGACTATTTCAGCTACGTGCTGCCAGGCACGCGGGTGACCGCGTTCCTCACCGGGACCGGCGGTGCCGGGACCTACACGGTCGACCCGCCGCAGGCCGTCGGCGTCGGGCCGATCTACGCCGGCATCACGCGCAGCGTCATGCCGACCGAGGTGACGTTCCAGCTCGACGTGTTCGGCGAGGCGTGCGCGGAGAACGCGCAGATCGTCTCGACCGTCGTGCGCGACGAGTACGCGACGCGTTGGTTCGGCGAAACGGGACTGGACATCCAGCCGCTGCACGCGGACGATGGGCGGCAGATGCCGTTCATCGACGCGGAGACGCAGTACGAGAACCGCTGGATCGTCGAGGTGTGCCTGCAGGCGAACATGGAGGTGGACACCCCGATGCAGTTCGCCGACGAGGTCGCGGTGACGATCGCGCCCGGCATCGACGCCTTCTGCGACGGCGCGCTGTTCAACCCCGACAGCCCGCCGGTCCCGATGATAGACGCGAACGGCAACATCATCCTCGTCCCCTGCATGGTGCGCATCGCATGAAGGAGCTTGAGACATGACCGGCCCGGCGATCCCCGCCTCCGCCATCGTCGCAGTCACGCCGTCGGTCATCGCCGCGGGCGGCTCGGCGCTCGACCTGTCGGGGCTGTTCCTGACGCAGAACCAGCGCGTGCCGGTCGGCTCGGTGGCGCGCTTCACCACGGCGGCGGACGTGTCGACGTTCTTCGGCCCGACCAGCACCGAGGCGGCGCTCGGCGCCAACTACTTCCTGGGCTTCGACGACTCCAACGTGAAGCCGGCGAACGTGCTGTTCTCGCAGTACAACGCCGCCCCGGTCGGCGCGTGGCTGCGCGGCGGCAACCTCGGCTCGATGACGCTCGCGCAGCTGCAGGCGCTCACCGGCGTGCTGACCGTGACCATCGACGGATCGCCGCACACCAGCGGCAACATCGTGCTGAGCTCGGCGACCTCGTTCTCGGCGGCGGCCGAGCTCATCACCACGGCGCTCGGCGTGGTCGGCCCGGCCGGCGCGGCGCTCACCGGCTCGATCGCCGGCACGACGCTGACCGTCACCGCCGTCTCCTCCGGCGCGCTCTCGGTCGGCCAGGAGGTGCGCGGCACCGGGGTCACGGCAGGCACGCAGATCACCGCGCTCGGCACCGGCAGCGGCGGCAACGGCACGTACACCGTCTCGGCGAGCCAGACCGTCGCGTCGTCGGCGCTGACCACCAACACGCCGGCGGTGACGTACGACGTGACCGCCAACGCCTTCGTCGTGCAGTCCGCCACGGTCGGCGCGCCCAGCAGCATCGGCTACGGCTCCGGCACCATCGCCGCGCCGCTGATGCTGACGCAGGCGACCGGCGCCACGACCAGCCAGGGCGCCGTCGCGGCGACCGTGGCGGGCGCGATGGCGACCATCGTCGCGCAGACGCAGGACTGGGCCTCGTTCGCCACCGTGTTCGACCCCGACGGCGGCGCGGGCAACGCGCAGAAGCTCGCCTTCGCCAACTGGAACAACGGGCAGAACAACCGCTGGGTCTATGTGGCGTGGGACAGCGACGTGACCGCGACGCAGGCCGGCAACACGACGAGCCTCGGCGCGCAGCTCACCGCCGCCAACACCTCCGGCACGATGCCGATCTACTCGCCGACCAACGGGCCGGCGCTCGCCGCCTTCGCGATGGGCGCCATCGCCTCGATCGACTTCACCGAGCTCAACGGCAGGACGACGCTCGCCTTCCGCTCGCAGACGGGCATCGTGCCCGACATCACCAACGCCAGCATCGCGGCGAACCTGGAGGTGAACGGCTACAACTACTACGGCGTGTGGGCGACCGCGAACGACCAGTTCCAGTTCTGCTACCCCGGGCAGATCAGCGGGCCGTTCGACTGGGTGGACAGCTACGTGGACCAGATCTGGATGAACAACCAGTTCCAGCTCGCCTTCATGGTGCTGCTCGCCAACCGCAAGTCCATCCCGTACAACCAGCAGGGCTACGGTCTCATCAAGGCGGCGGCGCAGGACACCATCAACCAGGCGGTCGACTTCGGCGCGGTCAGGCCCGGCGTCACGCTGTCGATGGCGCAGGCCGCCGAGGTCAACGCCGACGCCGGCATCAAGATCGACGACATCCTCAGCCAGCGCGGCTGGTACTTCCAGGTGCGCGACGCGCTGCCGCAGGTCAGGCAGGCGCGAGGCAGCCCGCCCTGCACGTTCTGGTATTGTGACGGCCAATCGATCCAGCGCATCCACCTCGCCTCTGTGATGATCCAGTAGGGACACGGTCATGGCAACGATCACCGCCGCCAACAGCGTGCTGACGCTGGCGATCCTCAACCTGTTCCCGGTGCCGCAGACCATGCAGGGCTACGCGGCCGACGCGGCGTTCGCGACCGACACGATACAGTCGGTCGAGACCGTGATGGGCGTCGACGGCATCCTGTCCGCCGGCTGGGTGCCGGTCGAGCTGCGCATGAACATCACGCTCATGCCGGACAGCCCGTCGGCGGCGATGTTCGACGCGTGGTACTCGGCGCAGCAGGCGGCGCGCGAGGTCTACATCGCCAACGGCGGCCTGATCCTGCCGTCGATCAACAAGGAGTTCACGCTGATCCGCGGCTTCCTGCACGCCTACACGGCGTTCCCCGAGGGCCGGCGCGTGCTGCAGGCGCGGCAGTTCGGCATCACCTGGGGCAGCATCCTGCCGGTGCCGATCTGATGGCGGCCGACGAACCGATCATGCAGTTCTTCGCGCACGCGCACCTGCCGGACCATCTGGCGCAGGTGTCGCGTCCGTTCGGCGACCTCGCCGATCTCGTGGTCGCCATGCTGCCGCGCAACCCGGAGCGCACCGTCGCGCTGCGCAAGCTGCTGGAGGCGAAGGACGCGGCAGTGCGCGCGAGGCTGATGGTCTGATGGCGGAGTACATCGTCCGCTTCCATGCGACACTCGAACGCAGGGTCGAGGTGCCCGATGGCATGGACTGGTCGGAGGCATACCGCTTCGTCGAACAGACCTGGGGATGGGCGGATATGGCGCAGAGCCCGCGCACCCGCGTGGTCCGCATCAGCAGCAACCACGGTCCGTTGGATTTCATCAAGGTGGGGAATGGCGCGTAAGACGAGGGAGGTGGTCGTCACCGACGGCGGCCGCGACGACGGCAAGCACTTCATCATCACCGAGCTGCCGGCGTCGCAGGCGGAGCGGTGGGCGGCGCGGGCGCTGATGGCGATGGTGCGCGCCGACGTCGAGCTGCCGGAGGACTTCGAGACGACCGGGATCGCCGGCCTGGTGACGCTGTCGCTCAGGGCGCTGTCGGCGATGCCGTTCCCCGAGGCGGCCGGGCTGCTCGACGAGATGATGGACTGCGTCGAGATCGTGCCGGACCCGTCGCGCCCGATGGTGAAGCGCCGGCTGATCGAGGACGACATCGAGGAGGTGTCGACGCGGCTGCGGCTGCGCCGCGAGATCGTCGAGCTGCACACAAATTTCTCCTTCGCCGGCGACCGATCGAGTTCGGACCCGTCGGCGACGGTTCCCCTGGCCCGAGCTTCGTAGACTACGCGAACGTGCCCAAGGCGCTCGCCGCCGTCGTCTCGTCCCGGCTGGCGACGCTGCACGAGCTGGACACGGTGTACGGCACGGAGGACCTGTACGACCTGTTGGAGATAGCCGCCGTCGACGCGCACAATCGCGCGTTGGCGAACCAGCCGCAGGAGTGAAAGCCATGCCGAGCCAGGTGAACCCGGAGAGCATCAGCCCGTACGAGATCGAGGCGGGCGCGCTGCGCCGGCAGCTCGCGATCATCCGCGACGAGCTGAACGAGCTGCGCGTGAAGACCGGCATCGATGCGCCGGTCGACGCGGAGCCTGTGCCGCAGGAGGCGCCGCCGCCCGCGCAGCAGCAGACGCAGCATGCCGACGCGCACCACGCGGGGCACGGCAGGAACCGCGTGCAGGGCGGCGCCGCATAGCCGATGCCGACCGTCGTCGACTCGCTGGTCATCCAGCTCGGGCTCGATGCGAAGGCGCTGACCGTCGGCGGCGCGCAGGCGATCAAGGCCATCGAGGGCGTCAAGAAGGCGTCGCGCGAGACCGGCGAGCAGCTGCACAAGACCGAGCAGCAGTCGCACCGCACCTCGCGCGAGATGGCGAAGCACTCGGAGGAGGTCGCTGAGGGCTTCAAGAAGATCAAGGAGCAGGCGCTCGAGCTGATGGCGGTGCTGGTCGGCGCCGAGAGCATCAGCTCGCTGGTGCGCGACACGGTCGGCGAGCTGACGCACCTCGCCGTCGCGTCGCGCGCCATCGGCGCGTCGGTGCCGGAACTCGCCGCCTACCGCAACATGGTCGAGCAGCTCGGCGGATCGGCCGAGCAGGGCGAGGCGTCGTTCCGCGGCATGGCGAAGGCCATCGACGACGTCGGCGCGCGCGGCACGTCGGACCGGGACGCGTTCTTCCAATGGGCCGGCGGCGTCGCGAAGACGCCGCAGGAGCAGATGCTGCAGGCGGCGCGGGCGGCGCAACGCAGCACGCCGGCGGTGGCCCGCATGATGCTGCGCCAGGGCGGCTACAGCGACGCCGAGATCGGCGTCATCATGCGGGGGACCGGCGCCGTCCGCGAGGCGCTGCGCCAGGGCGGCGAGGCGGTGCCGTCGCAGGAGAGCGCCGAGAGGGCGCGCGAGGCGAACAAGGCGTGGGTGCAGACCATGCAGGTGTTCCGCGAACTCGGCGCGGAGCTGGTGGTCGGCGTGCTGCCCTACATCACCAAGGCCGTCGACGCGATGCGGCACCTCGCGCACGAGCATCCGTGGGTCGCGCAGGGCATCGGCGCGGTCGGCCTCGGCGCGACCCCGCTGGTCGGCGGCGCGCTGCTGATGCGCGGGATGTGGCGCGGGCTGTTCGGCGGCGGCGACCACGGCCTGACGCGCAGCGCCGTCGCGCTCGACGGCTCGGCGATGGCGCTGACGCGGGCGGCGGGCGTGCTGGCGGCGTCCGGCGGCCTCCGTGGCGGCCTCGGCGCGGTGCCGGGCGGCGGCGGACGGGCCGGGCGCTACGCGACCTCGGCGGCGGCCGGCGCGGCGGCGGCGGGCGGCATGCGTTCGGTCGGGCGCAGGATCGGCGGCCGGTTGCTGCGCGCGGTGCCGTTCCTCGGCTGGGGCCTGCTCGGATGGGACATCCTCGAAGAACTCGGCCTAACCGAAGGCATCGTGTCCGGCGCGAAGGAGCTGTTCGGCGCCAAGCCGGCGAAGGCCGGCGAGGGCGAGGGCGGCATGGCGCCGTCGAACATGAACCTGCCGCAAGGACAGAGCGAGCGCGGCGCGGCGATCACCGCGCGGCTCGCCAAGGACCTCGGGCTCACCATCGAGCAGGCGTCCGGCATCACCGGCAACCTCCAGGCGGAGAGCGGCATCCGCGCGATACAGGAGCGCAACCCGATCAGCGGCCGTGGCGGCTTCGGTTGGGCGCAATGGACCGGCCCGCGCCGCGTCGCGTTCGAGAAGTACGCGAAGGAGCACGGCCTCGACCCGACGAGCGACGAGGCGAACTACGGCTTCCTGCTGTCCGAGCTGCGCGGCGACTACAGCGGCGTGGTCGGCCAGCTTCGCGGGCTGAGCGGCGCGGACGTGGCGGCGCAGTCGGCGAGGATATTCGAGGGCGGCTTCGAGAAGCCGAAGGTCAGCAACTGGCAGGTGCGCGCGGCGCACGCCGCGAGGTTCTCGCGGCAGGCCGACATGGTGCGCAACGACCAGGTGGCGATGAACGACAACAGCAGGTCGAGCACGGTCAACGTCCACGGCCCGATCGTCGTCAACACACAGGCGACCGACGGGCGCGGCGTCGCCCGCTCGCTGCGCGCCGAGTTCGCCAACCAGGCGAACACGGGCCTCGCCTGATGGCGCTCGCGCCGACCTCGCCGCCGCAGTACGCGAACGTGCCGCGCTCGCCCGGCGTGCCGCCGATGATGCGGTCGGCCGGCGCCGTCGAGAACACCGTCGTCGCGGTCGCGTCCGACGCGATCCAGATCGTCAAGCAGCTGCTCGGCCTCGGGCCGCAATGGGGCATCTGGTGGTCGAGCGGCGACAAGGCGGGCCAGCCGGTGCTGCAGGCCGACAGCGTGATCTCGGTCGACTACCGGCAGGAGTGGCAGATCGCGACCTATCCGATCGAGCGCGGCGCGTTCAACTCGTACAACAAGGTCAAGACGCCGTTCGACGTGCGCATCACCTTCGCGGTCGCCGGCAACCAGTCGCTGCTCGGCTCGCTGATCCCGGGCGGCGCGCTGCTGTCGGGCCTCGGCGTGCTCGGCGGGTCGAGCGACGGGCGGCGGCAGATGCTGTCCGACATCGACACCGCCGTCGGCAACAAGAAGGACCTGATGACGGTCGTCACGCCGGAGGCGACCTACCAGAACATGATGCTGATGCACTACGACTACCGGCGCGAGGCGCGAGGCGGCGTGTCGATCATCCGCGTCGAGTGCTGGCTGCAGGAGATCAGGCTGACGCCGAAAGGCGCGTTCACCTCGGGCGAGGTGCCGAACACCGACCCGATCAGCGGCGACAAGAGCGCGCAGCCGGGCGGCAGCGGCGGCGACGCCGGCAGCAGCGGAAAGGGCAGCGGCCCGGGCGGATCGCCGAGCAGCGGCTCGCCCGCGCCCGGCAACGGCGCCGCCGACGCGCCGAAGAACCCGCAGAGCGCCGCGCCGCAGAGCGGTGGCTCGCCGCAGCCGCAGCAGCAGGGGCCGTCGTCGTCGTTGCCGGACCCGCCGCCGGCGCCGAAGCCGACCGTGACGATCCAGCAGCTCGGCGAGGGCGGCGCGCCGGCGACCGGCCTCAACACCGTGCCGATCCTCAACGCGGACGGCACCCCCGCGACGATAACGGCGCCGGGCGGCGTCACGCAGCAGCAGATGGCCTCCTCGCCGTTCGCGATCAACCACACCGGCCAGTCGTGGGGCAGCTACGTCGACGGCATGACGAGCCAGGGCTACACGCCGAACTACGCGCCGGGCATGCACTACCCCGACGCGCCGATCAGCTGGACGAAACACTGATGCAGATCGTGCCGCTCATGGCGGTGCCGTCGCAGACCGTCGCACCGACGCTCGGCGGGCAGCGCGCGCGGATCAACGTGTACCACCGCACCACCGGCCTCCACTGCGACGTGTTCCTCAACGACCTCATCGTCGTCGGCGGCGTCGTCTGCCACAACGCGAGCCTGATCGTGCGCGACTACTACCGCGGCTTCGCCGGCGACCTGATGTTCATCGACCGGCAGGCGAACGACGACCCGCGATGGGACGGCCTCGGCGTCCGCTGGGTGCTCACCTACCTCGAAGCGTGGCAGATATATCCGCCATGAGCGCCACAGTTCCGCCCGACGCCGCAGCCCGCAACCGCTCCGCGTTCGGCAACGCGGACCAGAACCAGGCGCAGGCGGAGCCTCCCAAGGGAGGGATGCGCGGGCGGCGCATCGACGTCACGTTCAAGCTCGGCCAGGGCAACTTCGGCGAGGCCGGCGTCAAGACCTACAAGGTCACGGGGCTGGAGGTGCACGCGTCGATCCAGAAGTTCCCGGCCTCCGTGATGAACACCGCGCAGGTGCGCATCGGCGGGCTGAACTGGAGCCTCATCAACACGCTCTGCACGCTCGGCACGCTGCGTCTCGCCGACCTGCGCAGCAACGCCATCCTGCTCGCGGCCGGCGACGAGGACGGCGTGTCGGAAATCTACCGCGGCACCATCTGGGAGTCGTATCCGCAGATGGACGCGCTGCCGAACGCGATGCTCGTCGTGCAGTCGCAGACCGCGTTCGTCGACCAGCTCAAGCCGATCGAGCCGCTGTCGTTCATCGACCAGACCGACGCCGTGGTCATCATGCAGCAGATCGCCAAGAACGCCGGCTACGCGTTCGAGAACGCCGGCGTGCCGCCGACCATGCTGACCGACCAGTACCTCCAGGGCACCGCGATCATGCAGGCCGACCTCGTCGCCGAGGCCGGCAACTTCTCGTACACGGTCGACGACGGGCGGATGGTCATCTTCCCGCACTACGGCTCGCCGCGGCAGGGGCCGATGGCGCTGATCTCGCCGAAGACCGGCATGGTCGGCTACCCGGCCTTCCATTCCGCGGCGCACGTGCGGGTGCGCACCATGTTCAACAAGGACATCCGCGTGCTCGGGCACGTGCGGGTCGAGAGCGACGTGCGGATGGCGACCGGCGAATGGCGCGTGATGGAGCTGCACCACGAGCTGGAGACCGAGACGGCGGGCGGCCAGTGGTTCACCTCGCTCGGCCTCGACAAGATCGGCGTCGCGTCGTGAGCGGCTCGAAGTCATACGCCGGCATGGCGACGCCGTTCGACCTCGGCGGCGACTTCTCGCAGATCAAGTTCGCGATCAAGCAGCTCCAGAACAGGAACGCGACGACGACGCTGGTGCAGGTCGTGTCGGTGACGACCAACGGCGAGGTCGGGCCGGTCGGCTTCGTCAGCGTCCGCCCGATGGTCCATCAGGTCGACGGCAACGGCCAGCCGATGCCGCACGGCGTGCTGCACAACCTGCCGTACCTGCGCGCGCAGGGCGGCGACGCGGCGGTCATCATGGACCCGAAGGTCGGCGACATCGGCATCGCGACCTTCGCCAGCCACGACATCTCGTCGGTGAAGCGCACGCGCAAGGCGTCGCTGCCCGGCTCGCGCCGGCGGTTCAGCATGTCGGACGGCCTCTACCACGGCGGCGTGCTCAACGGCGCGCCGCAGCACTACATCCGCTTCCACCCGAACGGCATCGAGATCGGCACGCCGTTCGACCTGACGATCACCGCGCGCAACTTCGCCATCGACGCCACGGGCAATGCGGTTATGAAGGGGACCGTGACGATCAACTCGGCCGACGCGGCGACGACGATCAACCTCGCGACGCACCACCACCTCGGCGTCGTGCCGGGCGGCGGCGAGAGCGGACAACCCAAGCCGGGGACATGAACATGGCGCACTTCCCCAGGGACGCAGCCTACGATGCCGGCGACGGGGCAGATCACCAGCACGCTGTCGCTGCGCATTCATTGCCCGAAGGCCTGCACCAACCCGCGACGCCGCTGACCAACGAGCAGGTCGGCGCGTTCTCGGCCGATCCGAGCGCAACCTTCACCGGCAACATCGCGCCGACCGGCTGGCAGTTCTGCGTCGCCAGCATCTCCGCCGACGGCGCGGTCTCGATCGACTGGGAGGTGGTCGAGCGCGTGCTCGCCAGCGAGCGGACCGACGGCATGGCGAAGGCCATCGCGCGGCTGCTCGTCGCGGCGCGCGAGCGCGGCCGGATCGACGTCGCGATGCGCGGGCTGTGAGCGGCACCACCTCGGTCCCGCAGCCCTACCTCGGCGACGCCGGCTTCGTCGCGCCGTCCGAGCCGGACGTGCTGGCCGGCGTGCAGGCCGACATCAACGCGGCGTTCGGCGGCAGGCTCAACCAGGCGCTCGAGACGCCGCAGGGCCAGCTCGCGTCGAGCCTGGCAGCGATCATCGGCGACAAGGACGCGCAGTTCCTCGCGCTGGCGAACGGCGTCGACCCGGCGTACGCCTCGGGCCGGATGCAGGACGCCATCGGCCGCATCTACTTCCTCTCGCGCATGCCGGCCGAGCCGACCACGGCGCAGGCGACCTGCACCGGCCTGCCGGGCGTCGTGATCCCGACCGGCGCGCTCGCCGCGGCGCAGGACGGCACGCTGTTCGAGTGCAGCGAGGGCGGCGTCATCGGCGCGTCCGGCACCGTCGTGCTGCCGTTCGCCGCGACCGTCACCGGGCCCATCGCGTGCCCCGCCGGATCGCTGTCGATCGTCTATCAGGCGATCCCCGGCTGGGACCTAATCTCGAACGCCGCCGACGCGGTGGTCGGCAACGACGTCGAGAGCCGCGCCGCGTTCGAGCAACGCCGCTTCGCCTCCGTGTCGGTCAACGCGCAGGCCACGGTGCAGAGCATCCAGGCGGCGGTGCTCAACGTGCCGAACGTGCTCGACGCCTACACCACCGAGAACTCCACCGGATCGCCCGTCGTGTCCGACGGCGTCACCATCCCCGCGCATTCGATGTACTGTTGCGTGGCGGGAGGCGATCCGCAGGCGGTCGCGCAGGCGATCTGGTCGAAGAAGCCGCCGGGCTGCGGCATGGCGGGCAACCACACCGAGACCGTGTACGACCAGAACTCCGGTTACGGCGCGCCGCTGCCGTCCTACTCGATCACGTTCCAGATCGCCGCGAGCCAGACCTTCGTCGTCGGCGTCAGCCTGCGCAACAACCCCTCGGTGCCGGGCAACGTGCAGCAGCTCGTGGCGAACGCCGTGCTCGCCGCGTTCAACGGCCTCGACGGCGGCACGCGCGCGCGGATCGGCGCCGAGCTGTTCGCCTCGCGGTTCTACGCGGGCGTCGCCGCGCTCGGGCCGTGGTGCGAGATACTCGCCATCCAGATCGGCAGCACCGCCGCCCCCGCGGCGGCCTTCACCGCCGCCATCGCCGGCACCGTCATGACGGTCAGCGCGGTCGCCTCGGGCACGCTGGCGGTCGGGCAGACCGTGGTCGCGCCCGGCGTCGCGGACGGCGTGCGGATCGTCTCGCTCGGCACCGGCACGGGCGGCACCGGCACCTACAACGTCGCCATCGCGCAGACCGTCGCCAGCGAGGCGATGCAGGCGCTCGCGGCCGGGCTGAACAGCGTCGCGGTCGGCATCGCCCACGTTCCAGTTTTAGGGGCTGCGAACGTCGTCGTGAGCCTCATCTGAGATGACGCCATCTGCGCCCTTGACGGATATCGTGGATGGTCGCGGTCGCTACCCCGAACAGGGCGGCAGCGGCCGGAGCGGTCTCATGGCGGCCGAGGATGTAGAGCACGTCGTCTTCGCTCAGGATTGCCATCCCATGCCGCTCGCCGAAGGCTTGTCGGCTCTTGCTGACCATGTCGGCTTGGTTCTCAGCCTGCGATCCGACGAACAGGTGGATCGGATAACAGCAGGGACGCACGTCGCACGAATGCCGGACGATCTGTCCGCGCTTCCCGCCAATCACCTCTCGGCCGCTGAACCGCGCGGCCATGACGTGGGCGTTCTCCATCCGGCCGTTCCACCAGAACTGGCCGTATCCGTTGGGGATGAGGACCCCGGTCCAGAGCCAGCATCCGGTCGCGTCGGGTGCGATCTTGTCGAGGAACCTCTGCGGCGCGAGAGGCAGAACCTTTCGTATATCGGCGAGCGTCACTGACATGCAAAACCCCGACCCGACCGTAATCAGTCAATACGATGCGTCACCGACTATCACTCTTCTGATCGAGGCATTCAACCAGTGGATTGATCCGACCAAGAACATCAATGATTTCTATGACTTGATGTGGAATATCGACACCGCTGTTGGCTGGGGCTTGGACGCGTGGGGCCGCATCCTCGGCATCGGCCGCGTCATCGCGGTCGCCACCGGCAAGTACTGGGGCTACGACGAGGCGACCACGGTGTCGGCCGACCCGTACGGGCAGTCGCCGTTCTACTCGGGCCAGAAGCTCACGCAGAACGTCATCCTCGACGACACCGGCTACCGCACGCTGCTGCTGGCGAAGGCGGCGGCGAACATCTGCGACGGCAGCATCCCCGGCATCAACAACATCCTGCTGATGCTCTGGCCGCGCCGCGGCAACGTGTACGTCGTCGACGGCCGCGACATGACGATGCAGTACAAGTTCGAGTTCCAGATGACCCCGCTCGACGTCAGCATCGCGCAGGCGTCCGGCATCCTGCCGAAGCCGGCCGGCGTGTCGGCGACGGTGGCGCAGGAGCTGCACACCTCGACGCCGTGGGACGGCGGCGGGACCGTCTGGGACAGCCGCATGACATCGTGGGATAGAACCTGATGCCGAGCGCCATCGACGCCACCGTCCCGCCCTTCGGCAACGCGCTGACCTCGGCCGAGCGCGCGAACTGGGCCACCGCGAAGTCCGAGATCACCGCGCTGCAGTCCGGCAAGGCCGACCTCAACTCCCCGGGCTTCACCGGCACGCCGACCGCGCCGACGGCAGCGGGCGCGAGCAACGACACCACTGTCGCGACCACCGCGTTCGTCAAAGCGGCGGTGGTCGGCGGCACGGCGGGCGTCGGATCGTTCAACAGCAGGACCGGCGCGGTCACGCTGACCGCCGCCGACGTCACCGGAGCGGGCGGCGCGCCGCTCGCCTCCCCCGCGCTGACCGGGACGCCCACCGCTCCGACGCCGACGGCGGGCGACAACAGCACCAAGATCGCGACCACCGCGTTCGTGGCCGGCGCCGGCATACCGGCGGCCTCGGCGGTGAACCCGCAGATGGACGGCGCGGTGGCGGTCGGCACCTCGCTGGCCTATGCGCGCGCCGACCATCGCCACGCGACCGACACCTCGCGCGCGCCGGTCGCCAGCCCGAGCTTCACCGGCAACGTGGTGGCCGGCGGCTCGCTCTATGTCACCACCAGCTTCCTCATCGACCCGGCGAACGGCTGGGAATGGTCGTTCTATCGCAGCGCGTCCGACGGCAACCACTATCAGGTCCATCGCTCCGGCCACTACGACTACTGGAACAGCAGCAACGGCACGCGCGCGTGGGTGGCCGGCAACACGCAGGTCATGTCGCTCGACGGCAGCGGCAACCTCAATGCCAACGGCAACATCGCATCGGGTGGCGCCGTCACCACCGGAGGCTCCGGCGGTTTCAACCTGACCGCATCGGGCGGCTACTTCAGCGCCGACGCGAGCAACGCCTATCTGCGGTTCGCCGGCGCCTGGGGCCTGACCTGGAGCCGCAGCACCGGGCACCTCTACTACCTCAACGGCAGCGGGGTATCGCTGCTGGAGATCAACGAGGCGGGCCAGGGCGTGCTCTATCCGCAGGTCACGGGCGGCGGCAACGCCTTCGCGTTCGGCTGGGACGGATACGGAGTCACCAGCTTCATCAACTCCGGCAACTACGGCTACCTGATCCGCAGCACCTCGGGCGGCGGGCTGACCGGGACCTGGGAGATCGCGCTCAACGGCGGCGCCAGTCAGGTCTATGCCTACTATGGCACCGGCACCGTGGTCGCATGGACTTATTCGCCGTCGGACGCGCGGCTCAAGACCAACATCGGCGAGCCGACGCTTGATGCGCTCGCCGCGATCAATGCGCTGAAGGTCCGTGAGTTTGACATGAAGGTGCCGATCCCCGGCGCGGTCGAGCAGCACTGGCCGTTCGGCCTGATCGCCCACGAGGTCGGCGAGGTCATCCCGGTCGCCTATGCGCAGGCGGACCGGCCGGAGGCATACGACATGATCCGCGAGTTGCCGCTGATCGCCACGCTGGTGCGCGCGGTGCAGCAGCTCACCGCGCGGGTGGCCGAGCTTGAGGCGCGATTGGGGGCTGCGAATGCCACATAAAGACCCGGTGGCCGCCAAAGCCTACCATGCTGCCCGTTATAGGGAAAACCGGGAGAGCATCATCGAGAGGGTAATGGCCTATCAGGGTGACCATCATGATGAGGCACTCGCCCGAATGGCGGCTTGGTATGCGAAACACCGCAAGGAGATCAGTGAGAAGCAACGCGCGAAGCGAGCCGCCGACCCGGCACTGTTCCGTGCTGAAGAACGAGCGCGGCGTGCTGCTAATTCAGAGCATGCGAGGATGATCGGTCGTCTTCGATACGTCCGCGACAAAGAGAAGATCAAAGCCAGAGTGAAGCGGTATCGCGCCAGGAAGAAGACGGAGGCTGCCGCATGAGGCAGATCGACTCGCCTGCAAAGTTCCCGGTGGCGTTTGCTTCTGGCGCTGGACCAAGCTACGTCCGTGCGATCCCTGTCGGAAGCCAGATAAGCATCACGCCCGGCGCCGCGTCACTGACCGACGGATTTGTTCCGCTTAATTTTCAAGCAGTCAGCGCAGGCGGTATCCCGCCATTCGGCCAGGACCACAACGGCATCCTGCTGCAGATCACCTCGTGGCTGCGCTGCCTGACCGCCGGCATCCCGGTCATGTACGACGCGGCGTTCCAGACCGCGATCGGCGGCTATCCGGCGAATTGCTGGATCAGGAGCACGGGCAACCCGGCGATCGTCTATCAGTCCTCCGTCGACAACAACACGACCAACCCGGACGCGGGCGGCGCGGGCTGGTCTGCGGCGACCTTCGCGGTGCAGTCAGGTCTCGAGGCGCTCATCATCGACGGGCGCGGCGACACCAACTACGGCGCCGGCATCCGCCTGTGGGGTCCTGGCGGCACGCCGGCGAAGTGGCTGCGCGCGATCAACGGCAACTTCTCCATCGTCAACAACGCCTATTCGGCCGAGATACTGACGCTGACCGACGCTGGCGCGCTGAACACCGCGAACACGATCCAGGCGAACGCCGGCAACCTGCAGGCGCCGAACGGCAGCATCAGCGCCGGCCTCGATCTCGGTATCGGGCGCAACGGCTACGTCGCCGGTGGCTTCTCGGCGGGCGGCAACATCACCGCGGGCGCGCGGCTGCGGGCGAACTTCGGCGCGAAGGGCAGCGGCGATCCGAACGCGGCGACCATCCTCGCCGACTACACGCTGTCGGCCGCCGCCTCCGGCTACGACATCATGGCGAACGGCTTCATCGTCCAATGGGGCACCGGCGGAGGGACCGGCGACAAGGACATCGTCACCTTTCCCATCGCATTCCCCAACGCCTGCCTCGCGATCACCGCGACCGAGCAGGGCGTGATCGGTTGGGACAGCCCGTTCCGCTGCTCGGTCTACGGGGTGCAGATCATCGACAACGCTCGGTTCTACTGGTCGTGCACCGAGATCAGGGCGGCGTCCTCGGGTGCCGCGCCGAACGCGATGCAGCGCAACGGCGACTTCGGCAAGTGGATCGCGGTGGGGTGGTGACATGACGCGCTACGCGAGCTTCGACAGCAGCATCCAGGGCGCCGCCCCGGTCACCGGCTGGTACGATACCGAGGTGTTCGACTACGGCAGCAACCTGCCAGACGCAGCGAACCTGCTCGAACTGACCGACGCGGAATGGGACAACCGGCTCACCGGGCAATGGGCGGTCGATGCCGGCGCGCTCGTCAACTACACGCCGCCGCCTCCCGCGCCCACGGCAGACAGCGAGTATGCCGGCCGCATCGCACAGGGCATCGCGATCACCAGCACCGCGACGCCGGCGCTCGACGCGACCTACCCGATCGACGACGGCATCTTCCAGCGGGTCGGCGCCATCGCGCGCGACGCATCCTCCGGCATCGGCCTGCCGAACGACGCGGCCACGGTGCCGCTGCCCGACATCGACGGCACCATGCACGATTTCGCCGACACCGACGCCGTCGCGCTGTACAAGGCGGAGCGCGACCTCCGCTACGCGCTGGCGCAGCAGCGCGACATCATGGCGGGAGGCGACACACCGAACTGGCCGCCGCAGGCCGCGACGATCCCATAGGAGCGCAGGATGGCAGGCTTCACCGATCTGACCGCCCAGGCGAACCTCGACGCGCTCATCACCAACTACCCGTTCCTCGCGCTGTTCACCGCCGTCGGCACCGACGCCGGATCGGGCTTCACCGAGAGCGCGTTCGCCGGCTACGCGCGGGTCAATACCGCCGGGCTGTGGGCGGCGGCGTCCGGCTCCGGGCCGAGCACCAAGAGCAACAACGCGACGATCAGCTTCCCGCTCGGCACCACCGCAGGAGCGAACATCATCGCGGCAGGTCTCTATTCGCTCGCATCTGGCGGCAATCTCGGCTGGTGGAACTGGATGGGCAGCTATCCATGGCAGCCGGCGACGTTCTCCGCCGCCTCGCCCTCGATCATCACACTGCCCGCGCACGGCTTCGCCAACGGCGATAGCGTGGTCATGTCGAGCGAGATCGGTTCGGAGGGCACCACGCCGCCCGGCTTCCTGACCGGGCTACTCACGGTTGCCGGAGTGACGACCGACACCTTCAACGTCGGGGTGAACGCGCCCAACACCGGAGGGATCATGCTGCGCAAGGTCGTCCCGCAGACCGTCATCGCCAACATGACCGTGCAGTTCACCACCGGGCAGATCGTGCTGTCGCTCGCCTGATGCCGTATCCGAACGGCATCGCGGTCGACTACGACTTCACCGGCGGCGCGTTGCCGGCCGGTTGGGTGCATACCCGCGCGTCGGCCGCGACCGACAGTTTCTGGACCGACGCACCCGGAAGCACCTACAACACCTATGCCAACAACGCGCCTCGCTTCTCGTCGAACGGCATCGTCATCGAGGGCGCGCGGACCAACTACCTGCTAAATTCGACCGCGCCCGCGACGCAGACCGTCTCGCTCACCGTCGGCACCACTCCTATCCATACGCTGTGGGTCATCGGCACCGGCTCGTGCACCGTGACCGCAGGAACCGGCGCAGCGACCGGCCTCGGCACGGCGACCAACGGCAATCCGGTGACCTTCACGGTGACCACCGCAGGGACCTTCGTCTTCACCGTCACCGGCACGCTGAACCGCTTCCAGGTGGAGAAGTGGGGATCGGCCTCATCGTTCATCGTGACCGCAGGCGCCGCGGCGACCCGCGTGAACGAGACGTGCGCGGTCCCGCTCGGCGGCTGGTTCAACGCCGCCGCAGGGACATACTCGGTCGAGGTATCGTGGCCGACGCTCGCCGGGCTGAATGCGGCGGCGACCCAGGCTCTCGCGATAGACGACGGCCTGGGCGGGACGGCAAATCGCTATCAGCTTGGCTCGTCGGCCGGCGCCATCGGACAGCAGCTCGCCTATTCCGGCAGCGTCGCGCAGGTCAACGAGCAGGTCTACTCGCTGGCGGCCAACTCGATCATGCGTTTGGTCGGACGATACAACTCGGTCGGCGGCGCCCTGCGCTTCGCCGTCATGGGCACGCTGTATGGCGTCAACGACACCGGCAAGACGCTGCCGACCGGATTGGTGCAGATGTCGCTGTCGGGCGGCTTCATGAGCACCACGCGGATCAAGCGCGTGCAGTACTTCCCCTATGCGATGAGCGACGCGGACCTCACCGCCGCGTCGCAGTATCCGCCGCTCGCGCAACTGGCGATGTCGGGGCGAGGCGTCGGAATGGGCACCGCAAGAGCCAACGCCCGCGTGCGCCCCGGCATCGTCGGGCTGGGCAGCTCATCCGGCAGGATGACGCCCTACACGTTCTCGACCGCGCGCCCGAGCATGTCGGGCCTCGGCGTGTCCGCCGGCGGCGCGCTGCGCGCCTCGGTGTTCGCCGCCCCGCCGCCGCGCGTCGTCGTCCCGCCGCCCGACGTCGCCGTGTTCGGCTACGACACGCTGCTGCTCGACCGCGACCTGTGGGACCTCTGCGTCGACGCCTACGGCAACATCGCCGCGGCGCAGGCGCCGTACGCCGTCGAGCAGGACGTGGCCTCGGCGATCCGGCTGTTCCTCGGCGAGCTGTGGTATGACACCACCAAGGGCATTCCGTACTTCGAGGAGGTGCTGGGCCATGCGCCGCCGCTGCCGGTGCTGAAGGCGATGATCGAGCAGGCCGCGCTGTCGGTGCCCGCCGTCGCGCAGGCCAGGGCCTTCGTCACCGAGATGGCCGACCGGACGCTGCGGGGGCAGGTGCAGATCGTCACGACGGCGGGGCAGACCATCGTGCTCAACGAGACATTCCTGGGCGGCGCGCCATGACCTCGACCTCGAACGCCATCATCGACTACCTCGGGCGCGGACCGACGGCGATCCGGCCGGCGAAGCCGAACGTCGCGGGCGACGCGCTGGCGCTGTTCGAGACCACCGACGACGGCACGGTGTGGTTCTGGGACGGCGCGGCATGGGTGCCGTTCACCAACAGCGCGTACCGGCTGCCGATGGCGTCGTCCGACGTGCTCGGCGGCGTGAAGATCGACGGCATCACCACGCACATAGACCCCAACGGCGTGCTGTCGGTGCCCGGTTCCGGGGTCAGCAGCTTCAACACCCGCAAGGGCGACATCGCATTGCTCGCGGCCGACGTCTCCGGCGCGCTCGGCTATGCGCCGTACGACGGCGGGGCGAACCCCAACAACTTCCAGACCGGAACGCAGGTATCGGCGACGGTCGGCGCCTATGTGCCGCTGACCTCGATGGGCGCGGCGAATGGCGTCGCATCGCTCGACGTGAACGCGAAAGTGGTTTCCTCGCAACTGCCCGCCGCCGCGACCGGCACATTGTTCTACGTCGGCGGATGGAACGCCGCGACCAATCAGCCGCCGATGGCGAGCGGCGGCCTCGTCTCCGGCGCGCAGGCAGCGAAGGGCAGGTTCTACGTCACCACGACCGCCGGCACCTTCGCCTCGATCGACGGGACCACCACGGCGAACGCCGGCGATTGGATGATCAGCAACGGCGCGACGTGGGAGCGCGTGATCGTCACCACCACGCCCTACCTGTTGCTGACCGGGGGCGCTTTGTCCGGCGTATTGACGCTCGCGGGCGGCGATGCGTTCGGAGTCGTGGACGCGCGGATACCGGGCGTCAGCTACTATTGGCAGGATGCGGCGAGCAACATCGCGGGCGCGATCTACAACGATGGCTCGCTCTCCTGGGGCACGTTTACCGCGAAGCAGGCGACCATCCTCGCCGGCACCGCCGTGCTGTCGGCGCTGACCGCCGCAAGCCCGACCTTCAGCGGCACCACCAATGTCGCGGCACTCACCGCGAGCGGCACCATCACCGCGCCGACCATCGCGGCCAATGCGCTCACCATGCCGCCGACCGGCTCGTTCGCGCTCGGCTCGGTCTCCGTCTCGGGCGATCTGTGGGCCGCGTTCGATCCGCGCATCGTCGGCTACTCGTATGGCTGGTTCGATCCGGCCGGGAACCTCGGCGGCGCCATCGCCAACGACGGCTCGCTGCAATGGGGCTTTGGCACCTTCGCCTCGTTGACCACCAACCAACTCATCGCGGCAAGCGCCAATATCAGCAACCTGACGTTCTCGGGTGCGCTCAACGTGGCGAGCATCGTCATGCCGAGCCAGACGATGGGCGAGCTTGATCCGCGCATCCAGAACATCTCCTACGCATGGCTCGACGGCAACGCCGCGATCGGCGCCGCGCTCGCTACCGACGGTACGATGATGATGGGGTTGGCGAACGTCGCGACGAAATTGACGCTCGGCTTCGACGCAAGCGGGCCGAACGATGCGCTGCGTAAGAGCTATGCGGACGGCGCCTACATCAACTCGACCGGCGGCACGATGGTCGGCGCGCTCTATCTGCCGCTGGGATCGCCGACCGATCCGACGCAGGCGGCCAACAAGGCATACGTCGACTCATCGGCAGCGTCCGGCGGCGGCGGCGGTCTCGCCGGCCTGCAATCGCAGAGGGACTTTCCGTATCCTCCGCTGCGCGACCCCAAAAGAGATTATGGCGCGGTGGGCGATGGCGTGGCTGATGACAGCACTGCCGTCATGGCGTGCGCCAACGCAGCGATTGCGGCGGGCGAACGTTGCATCGCGATCAACGATACATTCAACACCCCGCACCTCGACCATCCGATCTCGCAAATCCTGCTCATCGGTGTCGGACAACTGCTCAACGCCAACGTCCAGATGTTCGTGATCCCGCCATTCGCACCGAGCGCGCCATGTCGAATCACGAACACCATGACGCTCAGGGTGCATTGCCCGAAGGCCGCAGCAAAGATCAGGGCTGGCACGCCGGTGACGGTGGTGGTGACAGGCGAGTCGACCTACACGACCACGACATCGGCGACCGTGCTGCCGCTGTTCTGGGCGCGCGCGCAACTGGCGATGAAGCAGGCCAATCCGGGTAAAGCGGTCACCTGGATCAACCGCGCGATCGGCGGCCAGACATGGACCAACCTCGATACCGTGTCTGGCGCGGCGCCGAACAACCCGCACTGGTACTACGACGATGCGCGGGCGTGGCTGCTCTACATCCAGGACCTCAATCCCGACATCGTGGTGGTCGGTTTCAGCGCAAATGACGGCGCCGCATTCCGCATCGCGACGATGATCAGCGTGCTCAACAAGATGGCCGCGTGGAGCAATCCACCAGAGGTCATTCTCGCCACCAGCAATCCCTACGCCCAGCAGCATTCCGGGCAAGTGAACACGGCGCTTGTGTGGGAGGCGCAGCAGGCAGCCGCTTGCATGGAACGAACGTGGGCGATCAGCAAAGGGCTTGGGCTTGTAGATACAGGGCGCGCCATCACGATCCACGCCAAGGGCTTCGACGTGGACGACATCCCGCTGAAGCGGGACTACAACGTGACCGGAATGACAAATGGCCTGCGCGGCAACATCGCGCTGCCGTTCACATGGCCGACGCGCTGCTATGGGTACCAGGGCACCTACTACATCATCGGCGGCGGCTGGGCCGCGATGGGCAACGAGCTGCAATTCGAGCTTGGCGGCTGGCAGTACGGATCGGGCCTGAACCCGAACGGCGGCTGCCAGTTGCGCTTCGGTCGCGATCCGGCGACCGGACAGCTCTACTACGAGGTCGATACCTCGCTGGTCTCGATGGGCGCCGGGGTAGATAGCATCCATGTGCCGAAGACCAATGCCACCGGCTGGATCAACACGACCGACGGGAACATGGCCTTCACCGTCGCGTGTTCCGGCTCGCGGCTGGTGCTGCAATCCTATCCGGTCGGCGGCACGAACCTCGACCAGTGGACGTTCTCGGCGATCATCAACGTGCCGAGGTACAACCAGCCGTGGCAGCCGAGGATCACATGCAGCGCCGGATCGGTGCCAGCCGGTAAGCTGTACTTCGAGCACAGCGGCGACGACGGATGGGCGCAAGCGGCGTCGGCAAATCCGGACCAGCGGATGTTCTTCATGCCCAGCATGACGGAGCCGGAGTGCTGGGGCACCGGCGCCGTGCCGGACACCGGGTGGAGCGGAGGCGGTGTCGGCCATGATTCGGCGTTGAAAGGATATTGGGCAATCCAGGCCGCCATCGAATCCTGCGATTGGAGCGCATGACATGCCGACTGCCATCACCCTCACCGCCCCCGCATCGTTCACCAATCCGATCCTCAAGCCGCTGCCGGCGATTTCTGGTCTGCAGATGTGGACCTACTTCGGCACCGACCTCGCCCATTCGCCGAACGCTGGCTCAGCCGGTGCGCTACTGCCGGGCGCTGGCTCCGTCGCCTGGGCGCCGAACTACGTCTCATGCAAGGGCAGCGCGGGCGATCTGCTGCTGCCCACCATCACGCAGGCCACGTCGGAGACCTGGATGTGTGTGTGCCGCTACACCGGCGGCGGAACGGGCGGCGCCTTCGCGCAGCTCAAGGCTCCGACAACAGGGTTCGGCGCGCTCGTCAGCATGGGATCGACCGCCCTGGTGTTCCAAGGCACTGGCTTCGCCTCGCCGCAGAACCTCGTCATCAACGGCACGCCATTTCACTTCTATGCGATGACCTGCACTCCGGGCGGCTCGGTCATCTTCTATGACCTCTCGCTCGGCACGCAGATCACTGTGGCAACGGGGACACTCACCCCGGGAAGTCCCACCCAGGTCGGTATCGGCGGCCCATATCCCGCAACCGCCAACGATCGCGGCTCAGATCTCGCATGGATGGCGTTGGCCACAAGCGTGATGACGCTGGCCGCGATCCAGCAGACCTACGCACACGTCAAGGACGCGCTCGCAGCGCGCGGCATCCCCGGAGTCTGACATGCAGGTATCGGTCACGCTCGATCAGGCGCAGTGGCAGCTCGCGATCAACGTGCTCGCGCGCGCGCCGTTCAACGAGGTGGCACCGCTGGTGCTGACGATCCAGAGCCAGCTCGCACAAGGGCTGGGGATAGCGCCGCAGGCACAAGGTCCGGTGAATGGCGGGGCGCGCCCGGAGTTGCCTGACGCGCCGTGATACGCGCCGCGCTGCTCGCCGGCGGCTACCTGCTGTTCGAGGTCCATGCGCCGTCGGGGCAGACGATCTTCGTCAACCCGCGCGAGATCACCTCGATCCGCGAGCCGATGCGCGAGAACCGGCACTACCTGGCGAAGGACGCGCGCTGCGTGATCTTCATGGTCAGCGGCAACTTCATCAGCACCCGCGAGCCGTGCGACGAGGTCCGCCGGCTGCTGGAGAGCGCGGGACGATCGTCGCCCTGAACCCGAGGCGCGCGAACGAGGCGCGCAGCTTGTCCTCGCGCGCCCCGACGTAGTGCCGCAGGACCGGCGCGGCGAACACGCAGCGGCGCGTCGCACGATCGACCAGCAGGCCGGCGACGAACGGGCGCGGGCCGTCGCACACGACACGCACCAGGATCGCATCGCAATACCGCTCGCCGAGCGTCATGTGTAGGTCGAGAGCAGGTTCTTCCGCCGCACCTCGCCGCACCTGGTGCAGTGCTGCATGTAGGACACGCCGATCGGGCGCTTCTCGCTCTCCATTTCATCAAACACCTCGTACTTCTGGTGCGTATCCCAGAGGTGCGCGCATTCCTTCGCCATGACGAGCATCGCGGCCTTGCCGCAACGCAGGCAGCGCCGCGTCTGCCGCCGACCGGTCGGATCGGCCTTCCACATCGTCCACTCGTGCCGGAACACGAAGCACCGCTTGGCGCGCGGATCATAGACCTCGCGCGCCGCCTCGTCGGCCAGCCTGCGCAGGTCGACCGGCTCGTCGGTCACGGCAGCACCGCGACGAGAACCGCCGCGAGCAGGGCGGCGAGCACAGTGAACAGCGCCATGACCGCGTGCCCCTCGTTCGCCAGCCAGCCGATGCCCCATCCGGCCGCGACGAACAGCACGCCGAGCACTATGCCCCTCATGTCCGTTCCTCCCGTGCTATGACGGCGGCCCCTTCCGCAATCGACAGGAGCCGACATGCCCTCGGCCGCGCTCAATGCTTCGGCTTCCCCGCGCCCTGCGTCTTCTCCAACAGGCGCTCGAGGACCACCTGCCGCATCTCGTCGGGGTCGGGCGCGGTGACGATGACGGTCTCCAACGAGGCGAGCAGCGCGGCCAGGACGGCGTGCACCGTCGGCCGCCTGCCGCCGGCGAAGATCGCGTTGCCGATGTCGTCGAACAGCGCCTCGGCGACGCGCATGTCCTCGTCCGTCGGCATCACGCCGCCCCCTTGATCGTGCCGCCGATCCTCTTGTCCAGCTCGTCGAGCTGGCGGCGGATCGCCGCGGCGTCGCCCTTGACCGCGTCGGCGAGTTGCTCGACCGCCGTCACCTGATCGTTGACCTTGGCGCGCAACGCGGCGATCTGCTTCTTGAACGCCAACGTCTCGGCCGACACCCGGATCGGCCCGTACGACGCCTCGCGCGACCGCTCGACCACGGCGCGCGGCACGCTCGCCTCCTCGGCGACCCGGTCGTCCGACCAATCTTCGACGTAGTAGCCGAGGCCCTCGTCGAAGTGCTTCTCCAGCAGGCGTCGGATCATCACCCGCTGGTCGGTGGTCGGCTCGCGCAGCGGGACCACGTCGGGCTTAAGGTTCGCCATCCTCGCCTCGTGCCTCCTGAGTTCGGTGTCGGTGTCCGTCGCCCTGCGCTTCGACGTGTGCGCCGGGCAGCGGATGCGGTTCTTCCTGTACGCGTCGACGTCCCAGCCGTGGTTCCTCGCCGACTGCGCGAGCAGCTCGGGGACCATCTTCCCGCCGGGCGCGATGGTCACGTCGATCGTCTCGGCGCACTCGATGCAGGCGAACCGCGCGACCTTGCGGTGGCGGTTGTCGACCGCGACCGACGTGATCTCGAAGCCAAGCCTGTCGTCCTCGACCGCCACGCGCGACACCCCTCATGCCGCCTCCGGCGGGTCGTCGGGCACGTGCCTCGCGTACGCCAGCCGGCAGTGCGCCGAGCAGTACGGCTTGCCGAGGATCGCCGGCGCCTCGCAGTAGCGGAAGCCCTTCGCTCCGGGATCGCCCAGCGGCCACCTGCAGTTGCCGCGCAGCAGCTCGACGACGTTCCCCTTCTCGCGTTCCACGGAGCCTCCCTCGATGATGGTGAACCTCGGCGCGCGCGTCGGCCTCGGCGCCTTCTGGGCGCGCTGCGCGCGGATCGGCGTCGGGCGCGGCTCAAGCCCGAGGCGGTGCGCCTTGCCGACCACCGCGTTCTTCGACACGCCGAGCGCGAAGCCGATGCCGGCGGCCGAGTGCGCGAACCTGCCGTCGGCGTTCTTCTGCGTCCACAGCGCCGCCAGCCTGAGCGCCTGCGCCTCGTTCCATTGGTCGTTGTTGCCGTTCATGCCGCTTCCCCCATTCCCCTCATCAGGCGCCGGTAGAGTCCGCGCCCGTGCGTGGTCGGCACGTAGAGATTGATCCGCCAGTCGGCTTCGTTGTCGGGGACCGCGTGCTCGACGAGGCCGCCGGCATGGAGTCGCTTGACCGCGCGCGACACGTTCTGCGCGGTCAGCCTGGCGTTCGCCGCCATGTCGGCCGACCCGAGCGGGCGTCCCGCCTCGACGAGGACGGCCAGCACGCGCAGGTCGCCGGGCGCCAGTTCGGTTCCGTCGATGATCGCGATGATCTGCGACAGCGGACGCATCGCCGTCACGACATCCTGCGCTGCTGGCGCACCTGCATCGCCTCGGACACCGCGCGCAGCCAGAACGGCGCCGGCAGCTCGGCGGCGGCGAGGCCGTCCGACAACGCCAGCAGGACCTCGCTCAGCGGCCCGTCCTCGGGGCACGCCTCGATGTTCGCGCGGTTGGCGTCGAGCCAGCCTTCGAGCATGTCGGGCGGGCAGTCGAGCAGCTCGTCGCGCACCAGGCGCGCCCAGGTCGACCACGACGGTCTGCCGGCGTTCTGCGGCGGTACGACCGCCTCGTGGCGAAAGCCGGAAGCCGTGCCGTCGTCCCGAGTCGGTCCCGGTTCGTCCGACGGATGTTCGCCAACGGTCCCGCGAGCGAGGCGGCGGTCCATGTTGCCTAGTTCGGCCTCCAGCACCCGCCTGATCTCGCCGGGCGCGGTGGTGAGCGCGGTCGCCACGCCGGACAGGCAACGCAGCGCGACGGCGTCGCCGAGCGTGCCGCACCTTTCGCAGGCGTCCTTGAACAGCCGCATCCACTTGCCGCCGTCGCCCGCGTTCTTCGCCAGCGCGCGCTCTACGGTGCCGATCCAGGTGTCGCGCGAATGGATCGGGCGGTAGCCGTCGATGTCCTCGGCCGGAGGTTCGCGACGTTCGCCGCCCGTCGCCGGGCGCTTGGCGGCGTGGCCGTCGTCGTCCTCATTCGCCGTGGCGATGCCCATCGCCGAGCAGAGGAGGCCGCGCTTCATGTAGCTGACCGCCGACTGGTTACCCTGCACGAAGGTCTTGTTGACCGCGCCGCGCGCGCCGGTCGTGTCGCTGTCGGCGTCTGGCCAGCCGATCTCCTCGATGTGGCCGGAGCGGTGGCGGATGCGCGCGGTCATCCTGATCTTCCCTTCCGGCGTGGTCACGGCGGGGAACGACACGGACAGGCCGTGCCTCGTCCAGATCGGCGCGCACGTCTCCCAGATCGTCTCGAAGCGCGCGTAGTTGCTGTTGGTGTGCGGGTTGTGCGCGTCGCGGCCGACGATCGGGAAGTCGGCCTGCGCCGCCGCCATCGCCTCGGCGTGCTCGATCCGCGCGCGCGTGGCGAGCTGCTTCTCGTAGATCGTCCATAGCTTGTCGAGCTTGTCGGCGTCGATCGCCGAGTTGGCCGCCCATTCGGTGATGCGGTCGTCGAGCGACGGCGCGTGGTCGCCGTCGCCGTTCGCCCTGGCGACCGCCTGCGGGATCGTTGCCACCGTCACCGCCTTGCGTGCCGCGCGCCTGGCCGGCGCCTTGTCCTGATGCCCGCTCATGCCTTCTTCCCCTTCGCCTTCATGACGCCTTCACCCGCAGCACCGGCTGCGCGTTCGACAGCGCGGCGCCGTCGACCTCGCGGCCGTCGAGCAGCGCGGCGCGGATCGCCGCCTTGTCCGGCTCGCGCCTCGTCCGCACGTACTCGTCGGCCAGCCGTTCCGCGTCGACGACGACGACGTGGCGCTGGCTCGGCCCGACCGACAGCGAGTAGGTCGGCCGCTCGACCCCGTCGAGGCCGAGTTCTTCCATCATCCGCAGCGCGGCGAAGCGCATGGTCTCGCGGCGGTGCTTGAGGCGCTCCATCCGCGCGTCCAGCCGGACGATGCGGCTTTCGATGGCCTCGACCATCGCCTCGGCGTCGAGCGCGATCTCCATCACCCGGTCGAGCTGCTCGAAGGCGTCGGTCTCGCCCTCGATGCTGTCGAGGTAGAGCCTGCGGTCGTCGGCGGCCATGTCGGGGTCGGCGGCCAGCAACGCCGAGCGCGCCTCCCTCGCCGTGCGCAGCGCCTCGCCGATCTGCCGCGGCGACGGCTGCACCTTGACCATCCTTCGCCTTCCCATCCGTCGTTCCTCCTTTCATCAAACAATGCCTCGGCTGGCATGCAGCGTCAATCCGATAATCAATGCTTCCGTTGACGTTTCCGTTGTTGACCGGCGCGCCGCGCCGCGCGCAATCTCCGCCCATCATCCCCATGCGGAGGCGACAGTGTCCGAGACGGTGCGGTCGAACGTGTCGAACGAGACGATCCAGGAATGGATGCGCGAATACGAGACGCAGAAACGCGTCTGCGACGTCGAGCAGGGCGTGCTGCGCAACATCCGCAAGCGGGCCAAGGCCGACGGCGTCAACCTCGCCGCGCTGACCGCCGTGTCGCGCGCGCGGAAGATGGACCCGCAGGAGGCGGTCGCCGAGCTGCGCGACACGACGCGCTACTACGCCCTGCGCAACATCCCGGTTTCACGTGAAACGCTATTCGACGGCTGGACGCCGCGCGTCACCGAGAAGGCGCGCGAGCTGGACGACGTGTGGGACGCGGAGGACGCCGGCTTCCAGGCCGGGCGCCACGGCACCGACATCGCGGAATGCCCGTACGAGATCGGCTCGATGCTGCACGCCGAGTGGCTGTCGTGGTGGCACAAGGGCCAGGAGAGCCGCTCGAAGGAGCTGGGGCCGGACGCGACGCAGGCGCCGGCCACCCGCCGCCGGCCGCGCCAGACCCGCTTCCCCGGCATGCCCCGCGCGGCCCGTCAGGAGGCGCAGGACGGCCCGGAGGCCGACGGGCGGGCGGACGGCCAGGAGGCCGCCACGGAGGCGCCCAGGAAGGCCCAGGGAGGCCGCCGGAAGGCCGCCCGCGGCACCCGCAGGCCGACGGCCGCCAGGCGGTCCAGGAACGTCCAGGGCGACCGCACGGAGGCGTCCGCCGGGCCGGCCGAGTAGGGGCCGTGTGGATCGACGACCGGCCGCTGCACGGCGTGCTGGCGCTGGACCTGTCTTCGACGGTCGGCTGGGCCATCGGCGACCTCCGGGGCGACAAGGTGCCGAAGACCGGCACGTGGCACCTGCCGCACGTCGGCGGCGAGGGCGCCCGCTATGCCGCCTTCGAGAACGTGCTCGCCGAGCACATGGACCTGTGGCAACCGGAGGCCGTCGTCTGCGAGGCGCCGCTGCCGCTGCCCGCGCTGAACAACTGGCGGAGCGCCTGCCAGCAGTTCGCGCTGCGCGCCTTCGTCGCCGCCGAGTGCTGGCGGTGCAGCGCGGCGTTCTCCGAGGTCGACGTGCACACCGCGCGCGCCGAGGTCATGGGCACGCGGCGGCTCGGCAAGGACGTGGCCAAGCAGGAGGTCTACCGGTTCTGCAAGCGGCGCGGCATCGCGGTCAATTCGCACCACGCCGCCGACGCCGCCGTGGTGTGGCTGTGGCACACGCAACGGGTCGCCGGCGTCATGCCGGTGGCCGGGCCGCTGTGGGCGGCCGAATGAACGGAGGAACACAATGAGCGACGTGGTGGGAAGCGAGGGTTGGCGACCGACGAAGGTGCATCCGCTGGCGGAGCTGTTCCCGCCGCTGTCGGATGATGCGTTCGACGAACTGGTCGACGACATCGCGGAAAACGGCCAATTCCATGCGATCCTCGTGTCGAGCGATGGCACACTGGTCGACGGGCGGATGCGGCTGGCGGCGACCGACAAGGCCGGCGTCGAGCCGGTGTTCGAGGTGCTGCCCGATGACGTCGACATCGAAGCGTTGATCTGGTCGGTCAACGGCAAGCGGCGGCAGACCAACAAGGGCCAGCTCGCGATGATTGCGGCACAGAACCTTTTTGCAAAATTGCAAAACGGATCGGATGCCGAACAGAAGGCGTGCGTTCTTGCTGCGAAGGGTTCCGGAGTAACGGGGGAACGGCTCAGCAGGGCGCTTACCGTCGCCAGGTACACGCCGACCGTCGTGCAAAGTATCATCGATGGCGGGATGAAACTCGAGGCCGCCTACGAGAAGGCGAAGGAGATCAAGGATCGGTCGGAGGTCCGCGATCTTGGCCTTGTCGAACTGCGCAAGCAGGACCGCGACCTGGCGCAGCGCGTCGTCGACCGCGAGATCGGCATCGCGGAGGCTCGCAAGATCATCGAAGACAGGAAGGCCGCAACGCGCGAGGCGCGGGACTCGGCGCTGCTCGGGCTCGCGTCCGTGCTGCGCGGAGCCGACGGCTTCGACCGGTCGGACGCGCTGCTCGCGCTGCCCGCGCAGCTCGCCACGCCGGACGGCTACAGCCACCTGCAGCAGTATTTCCGCGACGGTGTCGAGGAGCTCGCCGAGAGGTATGAACGCGCCAGGGCCGGGTTCGACAAGGTCGGCCAGGTCATCGATCAGATCGTCAACGCAAGGGGAGGCAAGGATGGCAAGAAAGCCAAGCGCACCGCGTAGCGGCACCACGTACGATACGATCCACCTGTTCTGCCTGCGGCAGTACTTCGACTACATCGACGACAAGGACAGGCTCGGCGGCTTCTGCGAGGAAGGCCGCATGCTGGCGCAGTCGAAGGCGAAATTCCGCAAGGGGTTCAAGCCAGACGAGCTGCTGCAGGCTTTGGTCGGCGAATGCTTCGACAATATCTGGCGGGAAGGTCCCGTCGTCCGCCCGCCGCCGGAGGAGGACGACAAGCCAAAGGGCAAGAAGAAGGACGAGGAAACCAAGGCGGTCGCCAAGGCAAAGCAGCCGGACCTGTTCACCGTGGCCGGCGTGGCGTTGCCGCCGTTCGTGACCATCCCCGACGCGAACGTGCCCGGCGGACACCGTCGCGTCGGCAGGCAATATGCCACGCAACGGCATTTGGAACTGTCGCTCTCCGTCTACGAGCTGAACCTGTCCGCCGCGAGCGACGCATACGAAGAACAGGTGAAACTGGTCGCGCACATGGCCGCCATCGCGCTCGACAAGGACAGGCCGCTCTACGACTACCGCGACGCCATGCCGAAGCCGAAGGAGGGCGGACTGGTGAGCCTTCCGTCTCCGGACGACGAATGACCTGCGACACCTGCGCGGCGCCGGCGGTCGTGTTCCTGCCCGGCTCCGCGCCCGTCGTCGAGGTCGGCGTCATGCTGTCGCGCGGCGCGAAGGACCGCCATTGGTGCCTCGCCTGCGCGACCGCGCGGGGCTGGCCCTGGCTCGTCAGCGAGGCGGCGCCGCGACGGCGACGACGCGATGCCGCAGCGTAAGCGCCCGCCGTCGGTCAAGCGCGACGAGGGCCGCGAGCAACGCCGCAGGCTCGCCGAGGTCTGGCACGCGCGGCACGAGGCGGGCGAGTCGTTCGGCCAGATCGCGCGCACCTGCGGCCTGACGATCGACGGCCACCGCGTCGCCGCCGTCGTCCACGAGTTCCATCCGCCGGTGCGCGAACGCAGCAAGGCGTAACGGAGCACGCGCCGCCGATCACGGATCACGGAATTGTTGGAGGCGGTCCGTTGCGAAGGTGCTGTGCATAAGTCGCTCGAAGCCTTCAATGCCGCGGAAAATCCGGCTCCGTACGCTGGATGCGTTTCCGGTTCACAGCCCGGCCAAACGGGTACAGGATGGCGGCTTCGGCGTACGGGGTACAACGAAAGAACGCCGCCGGTGTTTGAGACCGACGGCGCCTTGTAACCTGCGACGACGCGGAGGGATGGTCCGCGACGGAACGCCTGACGTTCCGTACATGGCACGCCCCCGCCCGTCGCGCAACAGCGTGGAGGGTGAAATGTCGGCGACAAATTCAAATGACGACGACGACCACCGGACGGTGACGATCCTCGACGAGGAGGCGCTGGCCTGCCCGCGCTGCCTCGGGCCCTATCTGCACCACACCGAGGTCCTCGTGTTCGACCGCCGCGAGGACGCCGAGCGCACGACGGTCACGTCCGTGCTCGGCGGCCGCATCGCCTCGCATTCGGCCGTCTCCGACGGCTGCGGCAATCCGTCGTCGCGGCGCAACGGCATCGCCGTCGCCTTCTGGTGCGAGACCTGCGACCACGCCGCCGACCCGGACGCGCGCGTCTGGCTGGAGATCGCGCAGCACAAGGGCCTCACGCTCGTCTGCTGGCGCATTCCGGAGGACCGCTCATGAGGCGCCTCCCGACAGCGCAGCGCCTCGTGCGCGAAGCCATCATCCGCCTGTGCGACGGCGGCGACATGGCCGAGGCAACCTACCGCCAGATCGCCCACGCCGCCGACGTGAACAAGGACACCGTGATCGACGCCGTGCACGCATGGGTTGCGGAAGGCGGCCTCTTGGTCCGCCACCACAGACGCCAGCCGAGCGTGTTCGTCCTGAATAGGTCCGGAAATCCGGACACAAATCCGGACAAAAGTTTTGTCCGGAAATCCGGACACAACGACGGTAGCTCCGTGGTTTTGTCCGGAAATCCGGACACAACGCTAGGAGTCTGTACTTCTTTCTTCCTTACCAAAGAGAAGAGTCAGCAAGCCGCGCGCGCGAGCGCGCACGCGAGGACGATGCTTTCCGACGCAGAAAGCAAGCCAAGGGAGCAGGACCCGGACCGCAACCGCTGGGTGCAGAGACTGATCGACGTGGGACACATCGCGGACCGTGCGCATGCGTTCGTCACCGAGGCGCGGAAGCGGAAGGATGCCACCCCGCGGATCATCGGCCTCGCGGTCGCCAAGCTCGCCGCACGCGAGGCGGACGGGATCAACGACCTCGTCAAGTACGGCCTCCGCATCCTCGCCGGCGAGATAGCCTTGGCCGTCGAGCGCAAGCGGAACGAAACGCCCGACGTCGCGGACCTGCCCGACCAATGGGCGACCGCCATCGGGAATACCGACTGGTGAGCGACCTGTTCGCGCTGCTCGCGGACGAGGGCATCCGGCTGCGCAGCCTCGCGGCCGGCCGCACCGAGCACATCAACTGCCACCGCTGCGGCGGCGGCTCGCGCAAGGAGAAGGGATCGCTGTCCGTCACCGTCGACGCCGACGGATCGGGCGCGGTGTGGGAATGCCATCGCGGCACCTGCGGGTGGAAGGGCAACGTCCGCATCCGCGACGGCGCGCCGCGATGGGAGAAGCCGTCGAAACCGCAGCCGCGCAAGCGCGCCGTGTTCGCCGATCGCTCCGGCGAACCGGGCATGCAGCCGGATTGGCTGTTCGACTTCTTCGGCGCCCGCCGCATCAGCGCGCGCACGGTCAGGCATTTCCGCCTTTGGGCGCAGGACCACCACTACCGCGAGCTCGGCGGCGTGCGGCCGTCGGTCGTGTTTCCGTACTTCCACGGCGGACGGTTGGCGACGCTCAAGTTCCGCCCGCACCCGGAAAAGAACCCGCAGTACCAGGAGAACGATGGCGGCGAGCCGGTGCTGTACAACGCCGACTCCATCGATCCGGCAAGGCCGTTGTACTGGGTCGAGGGCGAACCGGATGTCCTCGCCATGCACGAGGCCGGCTATCCGAACGTGGTGTCCCTGCGGGATGGCGCGTCGAAGACGATGGCGCGGGCGGACAGCGCGCGGTTCCTCGCATTGAAGACGCACGAGGACCTGCTTGAAAAGGTGCCGACGCACATCCTGGCGGGCGATGCCGACGAGGCCGGCGCGATGTGGCACGAGGAACTTGCCCGCCGGCTCGGTCGGCATAAGGTTCGCACCGTCACCTGGCCCGACGGCTGCAAGGACGCGAACGATACGCTGATCGCCATCGCCGACCTGCGCGTCGAGCGCACCTTCGCGGAAATCGTCGACGCCAAGGCCGCCGTGCCGTACCCCATCGAGGGCGTGCACAGCGCGCGCAGCGGCGACTTCGCGCGGATGCGCCAAGCGCCGCCGCCGCGCGTGATGACGGCCGGCGTGCGCGCGGTCGACGGCTTGGTGCATTTGCCGGCCGACGGGCGGATGATCGTGCTCACCGGCTACCCGAACGACGGCAAGTCCGCGTTCATGCGGCACCTGATGATGCACGTCTGCCGGAAATACGACCGCCGCTTCCTCGTGTTCGCGGGCGAGGACGAGACATCGCGTTTCGAGCAGGAATGCGCGACGTGGCTGATCGGCAAGCCGTTCTGGCCGCAGCCCGGCTTCGACACCATGACGCAGGAGGACGACGCCAGGGCCGAGGCGTTCCTCGCGAAGCACGTGCGCATCGTCCACGGCGTGCCGGAGACGGAGCGCGTGACGATGGATTGGATGCTCGGCACCGCGGCGATGTGCGTGCTGCGCGACGGCGTCACCGACGTGGTCATCGACCCGATCAACGAGCTTGAGCACCAGCGCGGCACGCGGACCGAGATCGAGTACATCGGCGACATGCTGCGCGAATGCCGCACGTTCTCGCGCCGGCACGGCTGCAACATCTGGCTGATCGCGCATCCGGCGAAGCCGCCGTCCGACAAGCGCAAGAAGAAGGATCGCGAGCCGCCGGAGGGCTACGACGTCGCGGGCGCGGCGCACTGGCTGAACAAGTGCGACCTCGGCCTCACCGTGTTCCAGCGTGACGGCCACGTCGAGCTGCACGTGTGGAAGTCGCGCGTCGTCAAGCTGTGGGGCGCGCCGGGCCGCAAGTGCGTCATCGACTTCGACCAGCACACCGGCCGCTACATCGACGCGATCATCGCGGAGGAAGGCTCGCAGGCCGAGCACGAACAGCAGAGAAGGGGGAACTGATGCCACTGTTCTTCGACGAGGACGACGGGCTGCCGTGGGGTTACGTGACGCCCGACGGGCAATGGCGCCCGCTGCCCAAGACGCCGATGCTGCTCGCCGGCCTGGGCCCGCCGCCGTTCGACGTCGTGCTGCCGTCGGGCGGCGTCCGCCACGTCGTCCACGAGCCGGAGGCGCCGGGCGGCGAGCCGGCGCCGTGAGCGAGCGCAGCATCGTCCTCGACGACCGCGACATCGAACTGCTCACCCGCATCCTCTACCTCGTCGCCGCCGGATGCGACGACGAGCAGGCCGCCATACGCGAGCGCGACCTGCGCCGCCTCGCCCTGTTCTGGCTCAAGGCCGAGGCCGACCGCCTGCGCAACCGCCTCGCGCCGCCCGTCCGCGCGTCCGTGACGGGCGTGACCGCCCTGACCGTGCCGCTGACGCGTCCGGAGCCTCCGCGCCGTCCTGACGCGCCGCAGGACGCGCGCGAGGCGGGCCAATGAGCGGCGCACCGACCTCACGCTGCCGACCCGCGTCGTGAACTTTCCGCTTCCTCGGGTGGGCGGCGCGCGCGGGCCGTGCTAAGGCGGCACCGCCTTCGCCTCTCCGCACGAACGCACTCCTCCTCCATCCGAAAGGACAAACGTCATGGCAGCAGTCGAAGTCACCATCACCGGCATGCTCTACGACAAGCTCGCGCGCACCACGCAGAACGTCGTGCTGATCGGCGAGGCGTCGCTCACCGGCCTCGGCGTCGGCGGCGGACCGATCATCCCGCCGCAGCAGCCACCGAGCGGCGGTGGCCCGCCCGGCACGCCGACCTTCCCGATCTGGGGACCGCCCGGCATCGAACTGCCGCCCGGCCCCGGCTATCCGCCGATCGCAGGGCACCCGCTGCCGGAGCCGCCGACGCCGGAGTTGCCGCCTGACCTGCCGACCCCGGTGCCGCCGAGCACGGTCATCAAGGAGCCGCCGGCCGAGGGAGGCTGGGGCCTCTATTCGGACAGCAACGGCGCGATCTACTGGGGCTTCACCCCGGGCGGCGGCGCCGGCCCGAAGTAGCTCGCAATCGTCATGCCGCGCGTGCTAAGGGCGCGGCGGACGTTTCCTCCCGACTGCGACTCAAATGGGGGCCTGTCTCGTGCAGGCCCCTTTCCGTGCGAACGAGGTTGCGTCGCGGCGCGCCGGACGCCACATTGGGCGCGGATGCGAGCCGTCACGGCGACGGTGTTCCTCTGTTCCCTTGAGAAGGTTCGCGTCCGAACGGAGAGAGGCCCGGCGTGTTTTGCGGACACGTCGGGCCTCTCTCTTTAGGTCGTCGTGAATCGGTCCAATCGGTGCGTCACTCCTTCGCGTCGGCCTCCGCCGCCACCGCGTCTGCCCACGCCTGCGCCTCGTCGCCGCGCTTCGCGACCTCGTTCCACAGGCCGCCGTGGTCCTTCCACCACCGCCCCCTGTCCTCCTCCGTGTCGCAGTTGCCGACCATCCAGACGGCGGCCATCAGCCGCTGCTCGAACGTGAGCGTCATTCGATCCTCCAGATCGCCGAGTACGACAGGTTGGCGAACCGCATGGAGCGGTTCTCGTTCGACCCGACGCGGTTCAGCACCACCTCGTCGTCGAGCCGCCGCGCCTCGCCGAGCCGCCGCGTGTAGGTGCCGCCGCGTCGGCCGGTCAGATAGGTCTTGATCTCGACGACGCGCCACAGCGCGCCGTGGTCGATCCGCCCGAAGCAGCGCAGCACGGTGCCTATCCTCACCTGGCTGCGGTGGAAGAAGACCGGGTCGGTCCCCTGCCATCGCTTCGGCTCCTTCGCCGGCACCGCCGCGTCCTCGGCGGACGCGACGACGCGCAGCACCGGACCGCCTTTGCGCGGCCCGTGTGGTCTGATCGTCATAGGTGTCTCCTCTGTTCCCCCGTGCCGTGTCTGGCCCAGGCGGAAAGGCGCACCGCGCGTTGCGCGGTGGCCCTTCCGTCGCGGGTCAGCCGGATAGCCGGCTCCGCTCGATCGCCTTGTCGAACAGCCGCAGCACCATGAGGTGCCCGGTGGTCGGCCGGTCGTTGAAGTCCGGCGCCGTCGTGCCGCATAGGTCCAGCGCCACCTCACTGAGAAAGTTGATGGCGTCCATCGCGATAGCGTCCCCGGTGCCGCCGTGGCGGATCGCGCCGATGGCGCGGAACCGCTCGCGCGTGCCGTAACGGATCGCGCCGATGGCGCAGTAGCGGAACTGCTCGCGCGTTTTGTCCCACGCCTGCTCGCTGTGCTTCGTCCATCGGTTCTTGTCGGCGATCATCGCCTTGCCAGCGATCAACGCCTTGGTCAGCGCGGTATCCTCTACCGGTGCCTCTACTGGTGTAGCGTCGAATGGCATCTTTCGGTGCTCCTCTGTTTCCTGTCCCAGTCCATCTGGCCCAGGGAGCAAGGGATGGTTGTCATCGCCATCCCCTACCCTCGCGGGTCAGAGCCTCGTCCGGCCCCTCGTCACCACGAAGCCGGCGAGCGACGCCGTCCGCGCCGCCTGCCGCTGTTCGCTCATGGCCTCCTGGCTTATCCGTCGCGCGGCCTCGCGGTACGCGCGCATCTCGCGCGACAGCGGGTCCGGCCTCCTCACGTCGATCCGCCGCAGTTCGGCGAAGATGATGTCGAGCACGCGGTTCTCGTTCAGCATCAGGGCTCCCCAAGGTACTCGAACACGCGCACGACGCGGTCGCGGTCGTCGACCAGCTTCCCGTCGCCGCGTATCCGGTTGACCACGGCGGTGTTCGTCACCCCCGAGTAGAAGGTGACGTAGCCGCCGTTCGCGGCGAGCACCCACATCGTCAGCAGCACGCCCGGCGAGCCGGGCGGATGCACGACGACGATGGACCTCGGCCGCAGCTCGTCCGGGCGCAGCTCGCGCCCGACGTCAGTTGTCACGGGCGATCTCCGTGATCCCCGTGCCCGGCATCGCCCTCAGCAGCAGCTCCGCCATCGCCACCTCCATCGGCCGCGGCGCGCGCTCCGGCAGCAGGTCGGCCCATCGGCTCCGCCAGCTCTCGATCGCGTCGGCGTCCGGCAGCGGCCCGGCCGTCGTGCCGGACGGCTTGCCGTCGGCGCCGCGCTCGATGACGCGCATGAGCGCGAAGGAGCGGACCTCGCCGCGCTCCCGCCACGAGGTCTCCGCGATGATGACCTCCTCGCGGTCCTCGCGCTCGGACGGCGCGAGCGAGGTCGCGCGCTCCTCGAACTCCGCCTCGCTCTCGCCGATCCTGCGCCGCATCGCCGCCGACCATGCCTCGGCCACGAACGACAGGGCCTCGGCGTTCTTGGCGATGCAGAACAGCTTGATGACCCGCGCGACGGCGAGCTTGTCGTCGGCGTCGCGCCACCCGGTCAGCACGGCGTACGACGCCTTCGCCGAGTGGATGACGAACATCGGCAGCACGCGGCCGGTCTCGACCAGCATCGCGTCGGCGAACGCCATGTCGTGCTCGGTCTGCGCGCGCCAACGGCCCTTGCCGGCGGACGCGCGGCGCGCCTTTGGCATGTCTTTTCTGTCCATGTTTTCGGTGTTCCTCTGTTCCCGGATCAGTCCATCTGGCCCAGGCCGGAAGGCGTCGCGCCTCGCGGCGCGCGCCCTCCGGTCGCGGGTCAGTTCTGCGGCGGCCGGTCCCTCCGTCGCGGGATGCCGGTCCTCATCGCCTCGGCGGCCTCGCGCAGGATGTTCGCGACCTCGTCCTTGTCGGGGACGTTGGTGACGGCCACGCCGTGCTCGCCGCCGAGTTCCCCTTCCGGGTCGACGGCGACCAGCACGTACTGCGTGTTCTCGTCGAGCAGGTTGGTCAGCAGGTTGCCGAGGATCGTCGACACGCTCAGCATCCGCCTTCCTCCGCGAAGTCGTCGTCCAACGCCTCGCGCACCGGGTCGCCGTCGACCGCGACGCGGTCGGCCGCCCTGCCGCCTTCGTTGATGAGGTCGAGCCGCGCCAGCGCGTCGGCGTCGCCGCCGGCGCGGAAGTGCCTGAGCGCGTCCGTCATCGTCATCCACATCGACCAGTACCCGGTGCGCGCCACCGCCACCATCCACCCGTCGTCGTGGTGCACGCCGACGAAGCGCGCGCCCTCGTGGTTCACCCCGGCGTCGATGACGCCGATGGCGCCGCCGAAGAAGGCGAGTTCCATGTGGTCCGGCCCGGCGAGGATCGCCCCGCGCATGTCGGCGTCGGAGAAGTTCGTCAGCCGCAGGTCGGTGTGCGACAGGTCGGCCCCGCGCAGATCGGCCGCGTGCAGATCGGTCTCGGCCAGCCCGCAGTTCGCCAGCTTCGCCCCGCGCATGCGGCAGTAGCCGAGCTGCGCGCCGGAGAGGTCGTGCCCCTCCGCGTCGCAGCCCGCGAGGTCCCCGCCGTCCAGCGCGACGGCGAGCAGTTCGCTTCGGTTCATTCAGGTGTCCCTCTGTTCTCCCATGCCAGGAGCGGCACAGGCGGAAACCGCCACCCGTTCGCGCGGGCGCGGCTTCCGTCAACGTCGCTCAGTAAAGCCAGATGGTCGCGATCAGCGCGATGACGAGCGCGCCGACCAGGACCTCCAGCAGAAGCACGATCATCATGGCCGCACCTCGCGCGGCGGCGACCGAGGCGATCGCTCTCGGGTTCCATATGCACCCGGAAGCGCAGTCCCAGCCGTAGTCATCAATCTCACCATCGCAGATAGCAGTCGAAGGTGAGCATCAGAGGTCTCATGGGCCGCTTGTGGCTGCGGTGTCGGGCTGCTCTCCAGCCCCGCCACGCGCGCCACAAATTGTTGGCCTGCCAGCCGATCACCATGATCCACAGCACCAGCACGAGCCTCATGGCTTCACCTCGTAGTGCGACCGCGACCGCAGGAAGTTCCCGCGCGTCGCCTCGTCGACGTTGACCAGCGTGTCGGCGATCCACGACCGCTTGCCGCTCTCGTACGTCCGGACGTGGCCGCGACGCACGTGCGGCACCGGCGAGGCGTGGTGCCCGCCGTGGTCGACGCGCTCGCGGGCCGTGCCCCGCATCGTCACCGCCGTCACGTACGGCAGCGAGTCGATGCGCTCGTGCGGCGGGATCGGCGGCTTGCCGCTCCGCGCCCGGGCCTTCTGCAGCTTCGCGTCGGCGTGGATGGTTTCGCGTCCGACGTTCCGCGTGTTGAGTATCAGCAGCGCAGCCCACACCGGGTCGCCGCAGTTCGACGCGGCGGCGGCCTCGGGCGTCGTGCCGAGGTTCAGCTCCGGCGGCAGCCCGTCGAAGAAGCGCATCTGGAACGGCACCACGCTCGCGTGGTAGCCGTCGCCGTCGGAGCGGCGGAATTGCGCCCGGTCGCCGACGACCAGCGTCCGGATGCCCGTCCCGTCGACCGCGAACGGCTGGAACTCGCACACCTCGACGACGCCCTCGGAACGCTCGCCGACGAGATAGACCGCCGTGCCGCCCTCCCACGTGTGGTAGAGCACCCACGGCTCGGCGAACGGCATGCCGAGGGCGTGTTGGTCCCACAGCTTGCCGCCGCGCTTGGCGCCTTCCTTGATGACCTCGTTCGGCAGGTGCCCGAAGTCGAACAGCCTGCCGCACAGCGCCGCCTCGCGGGCGGAGTGCGATATGGCCTCGACCTCCAACTGCGTGCACGTCATGGCGCGCACCGCCTCGGGCAGACCCCGGCCGATGTACGGCGAGAAGTCGTGCGACGAGATCATCCATTCGAGGATGCAGTCGCGCACCCGGCCGACCGACGCGTCCCATTTGGCGAGCCGCGTCAGGTCCAGCTCAAGCTGCCCGTTCCGGTTGACCGAAACGGGCGGTTGCTTCGTTGTCATTGTTCGGTGTTCCTCTGTTTTCCCCTGGGTTCTGGCCCAGGCGGAAAGGCGACGCACCGGAGTGCGCGGCCCTTCCGTCGCGGGTCAGGTGCGAGGCGGCTTGACGAGGCAGCGGACCATCGGGCCGCGCTGCACGCCGTTGCGCCAGAAGTCGCGCTGCACGCAGACGATGTAGTCGCCGGTCGGGTTGTCGGCGCGGTCGAGTACCGCGTCGTCCGGCACGGCGACCCATTCGCCGTCGTACAGCACCCAATAGCGTTCGCCGTCGGCGCGCACCGGGAGGTTCCGGCAGTCCGCGACGCCGCAGCACTCGCCGCCCGTGTCCGGCACGGTCAGCGAGTGGAACCACGGCGCCAGCGCGCCGTCCGCCTCGGGCGGAGCGGCGGCCAGCAGGAGCAGCGCGAGAAGCATCACCACCAGCTCGTGTAGAGCACGGTCAGCCCGTCGGCGATGGCCTCCCTCGCCTTCCCGATGCAGGCGAGGTCGCCCGCCGCCTCGGTGCCGTCGCTCTCGCCGAAGAAGAAGCCGGCGGTCTCGGGCAACGCGTCGCCCTCGACCGCCTTCTCCAATTCGTCGAGGTCCCGCCCGGTCAGCCGCAGGTACACGCTGTTGAAGTCGTCGGCCTTGCCGCCCTTCGCGCGGTACAGCCGCTCCATCCAGCCGTGCAGGTTCGGGTGCTTCCGCCAATAGTGCAGCTCCTGCGTCGAGCCGCGCGGCAGGTCGAAGTCGACCTCCGCGTCCGGCACGATCCGCGTCGTCCGCATCCACATGTCCAAGCCCATCGTTCGGTGTCCTCTGTTCCCTGGTCAGTCCATTCTGGCCCAGGGAGAAGCGGCGCGTCGCGCGCCGCTTCCCTCGCGGGTCAGTCCTTCGTTGCCTCCATCCCTTGCTTGCGCCGCATCATGCGGACGATCTGCCGCACGCGCTCGGGGCCGATGCCGAAGTTCTTGCCGACCTCCCGCAGCGTCCGGCCGCCCTTCGCGTAATCGGCGGCGATCCTCTTGTTGCGCTCCATCGTCGCGAGCGCGTTCGGATGCGGCGCCATCGTCACCCCCCTATCGCGTTCTTCTCCGCCGCGCAGACGACCAGCCACAGCATGTGGCCGAGGTGCCGCTCGCGGTCGGTGCCGCTGTGCAGGACGTCGGCGATCTGCCGCATCTTCTCCAAGTCCTCCGACTCGATGGCGTAGCCGATCACCGGGCGGGGCATGTCCCGCGCGATGTCGCCGTACGTCGTCAACACCTCGGGTTTGCCCTTCGGCTCGAAGCCGTCGCCCACCATCATCACCGTCACCGCCGGCTCGCCGGCGTGCGTCGCCGCCCAGGCGTCGAAGAAGGCGCGGTCGCGGAACGCCACCAGCCCGCGCAGCTCGTCGAGCGCGATGGCCGGCGGGTCGTTGTGGTATCCGTGCGGCCCGTCGTCCTCGACCTCGGGGCCGACCACCATGCCGTTGCCGGCCATCGGCTGCCCGTCGCGGCGCGGGGCGAACAGGAAGAAGTGCTCCTGCGCCTTGAGCAGCCCCTCGTCGTCGACGAACAGCACGTCGCCGCTGTCCCACGTCCAGGCGGTCGTCAGCCAACCGCCGACGAGCTTCTGCAGCTCGCCGGTCTCGAACTCGACCTCCCGCACCTCGCGATTGGCCGCGTCGATCAGATAGCCATGGTTAGCCATTGAGTGCCTCCTGCCGGATGCGTGCCCGGCGATTGCGTTGATATGCTGCGCCCACACCGTTCGCCGCCCACTTGCGGAAGGCTTTGCGGTTCTGCTCCATGGCCCTTTCCGGATTGCGGAGACGCCACAACTTGTGCGGTTGCACGTACGACGGATCGGCCTCGTGCAACTCGTCATGGAACTTCCGACGCTCCTTCGCCCGCGCGAGAACCTTCTCTCGATGCCTCCAATAGTACGCGATGGAGTTGCGCCTTGCGGTCTCGGGATGCGCCTTCAGCCAGGCGTTTTGACGCGCCCGCTTTCGTGCAATATCCATAGGTTTGTCCTCTGAATTGGCCGGCGTTCATACCGCCGACCCCTGAGTGTCTGGCCCAGGGAGAAGCGCCGACGGCGTCGGCGCTTCCCTCGCGGGTCAGTTGATCCTTCGGCCGCCCACGCGGCCCCTCGCCGCGTCGAGCAGCATCCTCATCGCGTCGGTGACCTCCTCCAGCGAGGAGACCATCGTCGCCATGTCGTCGTCGTCGTTCTCGTCGGCCGCCGCGGCGATCAGGACCAGCGCGGCGCAGCCGTGGACGATCATGTCCACGGCGATCTGCGCCTGCTCCTTGCGTTCCGGGGTCATCTCA
>Ga0066903_100000073_pt1 | contig 43219 bp, 36 predicted proteins | sample PanSoiMetaGPlot1_FD_67491 | JGI IMG/M metagenome (GOLD analysis project Ga0066903, IMG submission 67491) | Tropical forest soil microbial communities from Panama analyzed to predict greenhouse gas emissions - Panama Soil - Plot 1 (version 2) | ecosystem: Environmental > Terrestrial > Soil >... | reverse complement strand
TCGTCGATGAACTACACGACGCAGGAGTACGCGAACGACATCGTCTTCTCGCTGCAGGAGATCTGCGACGCGGCGAACGTGCCGCACCCGACCATCGTGACCGAGTCGGGGCGGGCGGTGGTCGCGCACCACTCGATGCTGGTGGTCGACATCCTGGGCGTCGGCGAGTTCGACGTCGGTAAGGCGCCCGACAAGCTTCCGCGCGACGCCACGCGGGTCGTGAAGAACCTGTTCGAGACCTACAAGGAGGTCTCGCGCAAGAACGTGCTCGAGTCGTACCACGACGCGCTGGAGTACAAGGAAGAGGCGCTGCAGCTCTTCAACCTCGGCAACCTGACGCTGACCGAGCGGGTCGTCGCGGAGGACGTCTTCTGGGCGATCTGCCAGAAGCTCCTCAAGATCGTGCGCGAGATGCGCGAGGTGCCGGAGGAGCTCGAGGGCCTCGAACGCGCGCTCAGCGACACCTACTTCTGCAACTTCTCGATGTTCCAGTCGCTGCCCGACATCTGGGCGATCGACCAGCTGTTTCCGATCATGCCGATCCACCGCCTGGGCGAGGAGCCGACCCGGCGGGCCGTGCTGGCCGACATCACCTGCGATTCGGACGGCAAGATCGACCACTTCATCGACCGGCGCGACGTCAAGGCGGTGCTGGAGCTGCACCCGGTCAACGGGCACGACTACTACCTCGGCATCTTTCTGATCGGCGCGTACCAGGAGATCCTGGGCGACCTGCACAACCTGTTCGGCAACACGAACACGGTGCACGTGTCGCTGGCCGAAGGCGGCGGCTACCAGATCGAGCACGTGGTCACGGGCGACACCGTCACCGACGTCTTGAAGTACGTCAGCTACTCGCGCGAAGACATGGTCGCGCGCGTGCGCCGGTTCGCCGAGCTGGCTGTCCGCGCCAACCGCATGACCCTGGAAGAGACGCGGTCGATGCTGCGCATGTACGAAGAAGGCCTGGCCGGGTACACGTACCTCGAACGGTCGTGATGCGGACGGTGGGGGTGGCGGCGGCGCTGGCCGGGGCCGCGCTCTTCTTGTCAGCGTGCACGACCTCCGAGGTTGCGCTCATAGCGCCCAAGCGGCCGAGCCGAGGGGACGGCTGCGGGGTCCAGGTGTTCCTGACGGCGGCGCCTCCCTATCCGGTCGTCGAGCTCGCGACGGCCCGGGCGGGGTGCGACGCGCTGGCCGGGCGGCACGCGTGCATCGAGGCGCTCATGAGGGACGCATGCCATGTCGGCGCCGACACCCTGTTCGGCTTCTCCGAGACTGTACGCGGCGACTACACCTACCTCTCCGCGACCCTCGCCGCGCAAGACGCGGCGGTCACCCACCGGCCGATTCAGGACGCCCCGGCGCCGAAGGCCGGAGGTGCCGCCGTTGCGGCGGACGGGGGCGGAGGCTGCGATCCGATCTGCTCGCCGGGCTTCGCCTGTCGGGGCGGGGCGTGCGTACCGCAATGCAATCCTCCCTGCGAGGCGGGCGAGATCTGCAACCGAAAGCGCGTCTGCGAAGCCGGCAAATGACGAAGGGGCGCGCGCTGGCGCTGGTCGGTCTGCTGCTGGCGGTCGGCTGCGTCGACATCGAGCTGCAGCGGATCGGACCGGATCGCCCGTCGCGCCCGCCCGGCTGCCCCGTCGAGCTGATTCCGGAAGGGAAGCCGGCCTATCCGTTCGTCGATGTCGCGTCGGGGACGGTCAGCTGCGCCAAGAAGCGCGATCGCTGTCTCGAAGAGATGCGCAAGCAGGCCTGCGTCGTCGGCGCCGACGCGGTCTACGGGTTCGCCGAGCGCACGGAGTCCATGTACATCCACATCATGGCGACGTACGCGGCGCGCAAGTCGCCCTGATCCGTGCCACAGGCGCTTCGGCGTGGCAGGATCGAAGCAACTCGGTGGGCACCCGGACCGATGAAAGGGGCATGGGAAAAGTCATGGAAAAGATCAAGCTGACGAACGACTACGACCTGACGCAGGCCGAGGCTGGGACGCTGGACGCGAACAAGGTTCGGAGCGTGGAAATCGAGGCGCTGGTCGACACTGGCGCGACCATGATGATGTTGCCCGCTGATGTGGTCGAGCAGCTGGGCGTCCCGATCAGGGGCCATCGGAAGGTCCGGTATGCGGACTCGCGCGTCGAAGAGGTCCCCTGGGTCGGTCAGATAAAGATCGAGATCCGAGGACGGGACACGCTGATCTCCGCGCTCGTGGGGCCGGCAGGTTCGACGCCGCTCATCGGCCAGATTCCGCTCGAAGAGATGGACTTCGTCGTCGACCCGAAATCGCGCGAGCTGCGCCCCAATCCGGCGTCGCCCGACGCGCCGGTGCTGGACCTGCTCCGCGTCGCCTGACAGGCGTACAATGAGCACGTGCACCGTGTCAGGTTCGCGACGCTGACGCTGCTCATCGCTGCCGCGTGCGGCGGCGGGAAGGGCGGGGGAGGGACAGGCGGGGCGGGCGGGGCCGGCGCCGGCGGCGGCGGGTCGGGCACGGCGGGCTCCGGCGCGACCGGAGGCGTGCCGAGTGGGCTGCTGGATCCAGCCCGCTCGACGACCTGGAACCCGGGGATCCTGTCGGACGAGCAGATGCACATGCCACTCGGCGCCGACGGTCTGCCCGTCCGGACAACCGTCTGCGCGAGCCCGGCGCCCGGCGCCGACCTGAACGCCGCGATCAACGCCTGCCCGGAGGGTCAGGTGGTCAAGCTCGCCGCTGGGACGTACACCGTCTCGTCGACGATCAAGTTGAACAAGGGCGTCGTTCTGCGCGGTGCCGGCTCGCACGCGGGCGGAACGACGATCGTGAAGACCGGCGGAAGCACGGTCATCCAGATCGGCGACAGCCTGGACCAGGCCTGCTACGCGAGCAACTACGGCACGGCGGTCGCGCTCGCCGACGACGCCGTCAAGGAGACCACGACCATCCACGTCGCGTCGGGCGGCAGCGGATTCGTCGCCGGCGATCTCGCGCTCGTCGACGAGGTGGACGACGCGGTCGTGCAGGAAGGCGACTGCCAGTACTTCAAGCGCGTCGACAAGCGGTCGGTCAGCGAGCGGGTCGAGATCGCGTCCGTCGACGCGGCGTCCGGGACGCTGACGCTGACCTCGCCGCTTCACTGGACCTTCCGCGCCGCGGCGCCGCACAGCGCGCAGATCGCGAAGGCCTCGGGGGTGATCGTGCACTGGGCCGGCATCGAAGGCGTCGCGCTGCAGGGCGGGACCAATCCCAGCTACGACGGCGCGATGGCGGGCGGCATCGACATCTCGAACGCCGCCAACTGCTGGATCAAGGACGTGCAGACCGACGGGACGATCGGCGGCATGCATGTGTCGCTGACCGGGACATTTCGCGTCGTGGTGCGCGACAGCCACTTCCACAACTCGGCCAACTACGGCTTCGGCGCCGACTGCTACGGCATCGTTCTGCGCTGTGGCGCGGCCGACAACCTGATCGAGAACAACATCGCGCGCTACATGAACAAGCCGATCATGTTCAACGTGTCGGGGGGCGGGAACGTCGTCGCCTACAACTACGCGGACAATTCATGGGCGACGCCGGCGGCGTGGCAGGAGGTCAACATCGACACGCACTGCGCCTTCCCGCACATGGAGCTGATGGAGGGGAACTACGCGCCGCACATGGGTGCGAGCATCACCCACGGCAACGCCGGCTACATGACGTATTTCCGCAATTACGCCTCCAGTCAGTTCGCGCCGCCGGCCGTCGCCGGCTCGACCGACAACCAGACCGGGAACATCAGCGCGCTGCAGTTCGATACCGGCGACATCGACATGACGGTCATCGGCAACGTTCTCGGCAGCGCGACCGCCACCAGCCTCGGAACCGCGCCGGTCAGCGCGTCTTACGCCGGATACAGCTCGGACACGCCTTGCATTTTCGAGCTGGGCGGCAGTACCGACGTGTCGTCCACCAGCCTGATCGCGCACGGAAACTACGACACGGTGACGGCGGGCGTGATGTGGAGCCCCTCGATCGTGACGCACACGCTGCCAGCGTCGCTGTTCCTGACGGCGAAGCCGGCGTGGTGGCCGTCGGCCAGCCCCTGGCCCTGGGCCGGTTCCGATCTGTCACCGATGGTCGGAACCTTGCCCGCCAAGGCGCGTTCGGATTCGCTCGGACCGTAGCCTCGACCATTCGCGGGGGGGCTGTGCGGCGCGCCGCTTGTGGGCGATAATCAACCTCGGCGGTAGGGCGCCAGCTTGCTCGGAACCACGATCGGTAATTACAAGATTACGGCGGAGATCGGCCACGGGGGGATGGGTGTCGTCTACCTCGCCGAGCACCCGTCGCTCGGCCGCAAGGCGGCGGTCAAGGTGCTGCACGCGCGCCTGGCCGCCGAGCCGAGCGTGGTCAGCCGATTTTTCCACGAAGCGCGCGCTTCGAATGCGATCCGCCACCCCAACATCGTCGAGGCGTTCGACTACGGCACGCTCCCGGACGGCAACTCCTATATCGTCATGGAGTACCTCGAGGGCGAGAACCTGGCGTCGCGGCTCAGCCAGGTGGGGCGGCTGCCCGTGCGGCTGGCGCTCGACTTCGCGAACCAGGCGGCGGGGGCGCTGGCGGCCGCCCACGCCAAGGGGATCGTCCACCGCGATCTCAAACCCGACAACCTGTTCGTGACGCCCGATCCGCGCGCGCCGTCGAGCGAGCTGATCAAGATCCTCGACTTCGGCATCGCGAAGCTGGCGTCGTTTGCCGACGGCGCGATCTCGCACAAGACGCATACGGGGGCGATGCTCGGGACGCCGCTTTACATGTCGCCCGAGCAGTGCCTCGGCGTGAAAGAGGTCGACCGGCGCACCGACATTTACTCGCTCGGCTGTATCCTCTACGAGATGCTGTGCGGCGCGCCGCCGTTCGTGTCGGAGGGGTTCGGCGCGCTGGTCAACATGCACATCAACCAGCCGCCGGAGCCGCCGTCGAAGCACAGCCCGCAGATCTCGCCCGGCGTCGAGCGGCTGGTTCTCAAGATGCTCGCCAAGAATGCCGACGAGCGCTTCCAATCAATGGACGCGGTGCGGGAGGCGCTGGGTGTCGAGATCGCGCGTGCGCCGACCTACCGTCCGGGCGACACGGCGCCGCCGGAGGAGCGGCCCCGGCGGTACTCGAGCTCGGCAACGACCCTGTCCGAGGCCGCCGCCGTGGCAGCCGGAACCGTCCCGCCGCGCGGAGGTTCGCGCCGCGCGCTGGGCGTCGGCGCCATCGCGGTCGCGATCGTGGCGGTCGTCGCGGTCGCGGCGCTGCGCCGCGGGCCTTCCTCGACGTCCGCGCCGGCCGCTCCCCCGCCGCCGCCGCCGGTCTTGTCCGTGACGCCCGCTCCCGCGCCGGCTGCTCCCGCCGTGCCGGCTCCCGCGGCTGCCGCCGCGACCGCACCCGCCGCCGTCGAGGTCGTCCTGGACAGCAATCCCGAGGGCGCGCTGGTCAGCGCCGAGGGCGTGGCGATCGGGACGACGCCGATGAAGTGGCAGGTCGCGCCGACCGGCAATCCCCGGACGCTCACGTTCAAGCTCGCCGGCTACCGTACCGAGATCATGCAAGCCAACCCGGCCGCCGGTCTGCGGCTCCGGCCGACGCTCGAGCGCCAGGCGGCGCACCGCTCGCACAGCAAACCGTCTCTCTCCCCGCGACCGGGCTCGCCGGTCGATGATATCAAATCCGAACGATGACCTTTCGCCGCGTGGCGCCAGCTGTGGTTGCCCTCGGTGTTTTGCTCTGCGCCGTGCCTGCCGCGGGCGAGGACGTCGCCGACGAGGCGCAGTTCCACTTCGCGCGCGGCAATCAGCTGTACCGGCAAGGACGATTCGACGACGCGCTGTCGGAGTTCTACGCGTCGAACCGGCTGGTGCCGAACCGCAACGTGCAGTTCAACATCGCCCGCTGCCTCGAGCAGCTCAAGCTCTACGACGAGGCGTTCCGCGCCTGGTCGGAGATCGGGCGCAAGGAGGCCCCGCCGGCCGAGCGCAGCGCCATCGTCGCAGCGATCGAAAAGCTGCGGCCGCATCTGGCGCTGCTCAACGTCACCTCCGATCCGCCCGGCGCCGAGATCTTCGCCAACCGGCGCGATCTCGGCTCGCTCGGGACGACGCCGCGGCTGCTGGCGCTGGCCCCGGGCAAGATGACGATCCTTCTCGATCGGCCCGGTTACCGATCGGCCGAGGTCGCGGTGGAGCTGGTGAAAGGCAAGGAGCTGGCCGTCGCGCAGACGCTGGAGCGGATCTACGGCGCGGTCGTCTTCCGCAGCCTGCCCCCAGGCGCGGCGATCCGCGACGGCGCCGCCGACGGCCCGCCCATTCAGACGGGGCCCGGGCCGGTGCGCATGATCCCCGGGCGACGCGTGCTGTTCGTGGCCGCGCCGGGTTTCCAGCCGGCGCGCATCGAGATCGACGTGCCGCCCGACGCGGTCGCGTCGATCGACGTGCCGCTCGCCGTGGCGACGGCCCCGACCGGGGCGGTCGTCGTGCGCGCGAACGTCGACGGCGCCCTGGTGCGCATCGACGGCCGCGAGATGGGCTTCACGCCGGCGGTCATCGAAGGGGTGCAGGTCGGCGAGCGCGCGATCGAGGTGGTCCAGGAGGGCCGCGAGCCGCTTCACACCACCGTCACGGTCGAGAAGGGGCGGCGCAGCTTCCTCGACGTCCACCTGAAGCGCCAGCAGCCGAAGATCGAGGCCGCGACGAAGAGCCTCACCCGCGCCGAGGATGCGCCCGCCTCGATCACCGTGATCACCGCCGAGCAGATCCGCGCGCTCGGCTATCAGACGCTGTCGGAGGCGCTGCGCGCCGTGCGCGGCGCGGTCAGCTCGAACGATCGCGTGTACGAATCGGTTGGCTTCCGGGGGCTGTCGCCGCCCGGCGACTACACGCGGCGCGTGCTGGTGCTGCTCGACGGGCATCCGTACAACGACATCGTCACCGGGCAGGGCTACGTCGGGCGCGATCTGGACGTCGACCTCGACACGGTGGAGCGGATCGAGGTGGTGCGCGGGCCGGGTTCGGTCCTCTACGGTACGGGCGCGCTGTTCGGCGTCATCAACGTCGTCACCCGCCGCCCCGCGCCCGGCGCCCACGCCGAGGCTGGCGGCGGCCTCGGCACGCTGGACACGACCACCGGGCGCGTCTCGGCCGGCATGCGCAACGAGACCGGCGAGCTCTGGGTCAGCGGCGCCGGCTACCACAGCGCGGGCGAGCCGATCTTCCCCTGGAGCAACGGGATGGTCGCGACCGACGCGGACGGCGAGACCGCCAAGCACGGCGATCTGCTCGGGCGGTACGGTCCGTTCACGTTGCGCGCCGCCATCAACGACCGCATCAAGACGGTGCCGACTGGTGTTTACGGGACAAGTCCCGCCGCCGGCACGACCTACCGCGACGAGCGGGCCTTCGCGGAGCTTCGTTTCGATCAACCGTGGAAATACGCGTCCCTCTCCGCCCGCCTGTCCTACGACTACGGACTGTTCGAGGGGCACTACCTGCAGGCCGTGCCGCCCGACCTGCGCGACGATTTCCGCTCGCACTGGCTGACCGGCGAGCTGCGTCTGGAGGTCCCTCTCGGCAGCCACCACCTGACGGTCGGCGGGCAGGTGCAGGACCTGCTCGAGGTCAAGCAGCGTTCGTTCGAGGACACCGCCGGGGGCGCCACCTACTTCAGCAACGACACCAAGGAGTTCATCACGTCGGCCTACGTCGTCGACGACTGGGTGCCGTCGCCGCGCTTCCGGGTGAACCTCGGCGTGCGCGCCGACGACTACGGGAAGAGCTTCGGGTTGACTGTGAACCCGCGCCTGGCGGTCATCGCCAAGCCCTACGCGGGCGGCAACACCAAGCTCTTGCTCGGGCGGGCGTTCCGCGCGCCGACCGTGTACGAACGCTTCTATAACGACGGCGGCGCCACCCAGATCGCGGCTGGCACGCTCTCGCCCGAGATCCTGATCAGCGGCGAGATCGAGCACACCCACGCCGTCAGCGACGAGGTGCAGATTGTCGGCGCGGCGTACGCGGAGCAGCTCGACAACATGGTGATTCTCCAGGAGACGGTGCCAATGTCCGGGGTCTTCGTCTACAGCAACCAGACCGATCCGGTGCGCGGCTACGGGGCCGACGGCGAGGTGCACTGGGAGCCGGGCGGCGACGCCTTCTTCGCGCTCGCGTTCTCGTGGAACCACACCCGCGTCTACCCGGCCGGCGGCGGCGCGCAGCCGCTGCCCAACACGCCCACGCAGGTCGCCTCACTGCGGTTCACATATCCGCTCGCTGGCCCGGCCATGCGCATCGGTACCGAGATGGTCGTCGATGTCGGCCGGCCGACCGATGTGAACGGCACCGCCATGGGCCGAGCCGCCGGCGATGCCTTCACCTGGAACGTGATCCTGTCGGGTGCCGCCCACATGGGATCGCGCCTGCGGCTGCGCTACTACGCAGGCGTCTTCAACCTGCTCGACGACCGCACCGGCTACCCGGTCGGCGCCGAGGTCCCGGCCGGCCCGACGGTCGCGCGCCTCCCGCGCACCGCGCGCCTCGGGTTGACCGGCAGCTTCTAGATTTACGCCCCGAGGCGGCGCCCGCCGGGCAGGGGTTGTAAGATGTCCGTGCGATGGACCTGAACGGCAAGCTCGGCGATCCGGCGCGCGTGGACGCGTCGCTGGGCGATCTCGCGCGCGGCGTGATCGGCTCCGAGATCCTGCGAATCGCCGCCGAGATTCGCGCGATGAAGGCGAAGGGCGCCGAGATCTGCAACCTGACCGTCGGCGACTTCGACCCGACCCAGTTTCCCGCGCCGGCCGCGCTGCTCGACGGCATGCGCGCCGCGCTGGCCGCCGGCCAGACCAACTATCCGCCCTCCGACGGTGTCATCGGTCTGCGCGAGGCGGTGGCGCGGTTCTACGCCAAGCACCTCGGCCTCTCCTATCCGGTCGAATCGGTGCTGATCACGGGCGGCGCCCGGCCGCTGCTCTACGGGTCGTACCGCACGGTGCTGGATCCGGGCGACGCCGCCGTCTATCCCGTTCCGTCCTGGAACAACAACCACTACGCCTACCTGTGCGGCGCGCGCGCGGTCGAGATCCCGGTGCGCGCGGAGCACAACTTCTTCCCGACGCCCGACGATCTACGCCCGCACATCGCGGTCGCGCGCCTGGTGCTGATCAACTCGCCGCTCAACCCGACGGGGACGGTCATCGATCCCGACGTGCTGCGGAAGATCTGCGAGATGATCGTCGAGGAGAACCGCCGCCGCGAACGGGCGGGCGGCAAGGCGGCCTGGCTCTGCTACGACCAGGTCTACTGGCAGCTTTTATACTCGGGACCCTCAAAGGGTCCCGAACCCCCCGCGACGGGCTCGGACAAGCAAAGCTCGTCCTCGCCCACACGATCGGGTCCGGGCGTTCGCCACGCGACGCCGCCCGAAGTCTGCCCGGAGATCGCGCCTTACACGATCATCCTCGACGCGGCCTCGAAGAGCTTCGCGGCGACCGGGCTGCGGGTCGGCTGGGCGGTCATGCCGCCCGCCGCGCGCCAGCGCATGGCGGACATCCTCGGCCACGTCGGCGCATGGGCGCCGCGCCCCGAGCAGGTCGCGATGGCGGCGCTGCTGGACGACGAGGCCGCCGTGACGGCGTACCTCACCGAGATGCGCGCCCGCGTGCAGCAGCGCCTCGACCGGCTGGCGGCGGGGTTCGCGGCGATGCGCGCCGACGGCTATCCGGTCGAGGCGATCGCGCCCCAGGGAGCGATCTACCTGTCGGTGCGCGTCGCGATCCCGAACCAGACCAACGAGGCGACCCGCCAGCTCTTGCTGTCGCGCGCCGGGCTGGCCCTGGTTCCGTTCCAGGCGTTCGGGCTGCGGGAGGACAGTGGTTGGTTCCGGATCTCCGTCGGCGCCGTGTCGCTGGCCGAGATCGACGCCGCCTTTCCGCGCCTGCGGGCGGCGCTGCCGCGGCGCTGACGCGGATGTCACGCAACGCCGCCGTCGCCATCGGGCTGGCGATCGTCCTGCGGGTCGCGCTGTTCCCGTTCGCCGAGAACAAGCACAGCGACGCGCCGATGCGCGCGCTGATCGCCGAACGGATGGTGCTGGAGCCGGCCAGCGCCGCCGTGCCGCGCACCTACTGCCAGTTCGGTCCGCTGCACATGACGCTGATGCGGCCGTTCATCGCGCTGGACCCGCTGGCGCCGCGGTCGTCACGTTATCTGTCGCTGCTGGCGGGGATCGCCGTGCTGTTTCCGTTCCTGGCGTTCGCGCGTCGCCTGGTCGGGCCGCCGGCCGCCGAGCTCGCCACCTTCGCGCTGGCGGTCTCGCCCCTGCACCTCCAGGCGTCGACGACGGCGGCCAGCGAGGCGCTGTACTTGCTGCTCTGGGTCGCCGCCATCGAGCGGCTGCTGGCCGCGCTGGAGACGCGCCGGCCCGGCACCTTCGCGCTCGCGGGCGGGCTGGCGTCGCTGGCGGCGCTGACCCGCTACGACGCCTGGCTGGCCCTGCCGATCATGGTGCTCGTCGCCTGGATCTTCGCGCGCCGGAAGGACGACGGCCGTCCGCTCGTTCCGGGCCTGGCGCTGTTTTCGGTCTGCGCGGCGGCGCTGCCGGCGGCCTGGCTGATCTTCGGAGCGCGCGCCGGGGGCGATCCGTTCTACTTCGCGCACTACATCAGCAGCGATCACGCGGGGCTGGCCGCGGGCGTGGCCGGGCGCTTCGGCCCGATCGGCGGGCGCGTCCGCCAGCTCGGCATCTGGGCACTGGCGTTCGTCGCGGCGATGACGCTGCCCGCGGCGGTGGCGGCGGCGTTGGCGCTGGCGCGCGGCCGGCGCTCCGATGCCCTTCGCGCGCCGGCGATGCGCATCGTCGTCGCGGCGGCCCTCGGCCCGCCCGCGTTGTACCTGGCGCGCGGCCTTTTGCTGCAGAGCTTCGAGCCGCTCGCGCGCTTCGCGCTGGTGCCGGGAACGTTGCTGCTGCCGCTGGCCGCGGGCGCGGTTCCCCCGGCGGGCGCACGGTCGTTCCGCGCCGCCACGGCGATCACCGCGGTCGCGTTCTCGATCATCATCTGGCTGGTCAGCACCGTCGGGCGCGATCGGATCTGGGCGGGCGCCGAATCGATGGGGGCGCTGACCCGGCTCGATCGCGAGGACCGCGACGTCGCGCGATATCTGCGCGACCGCCGCGGGCCGCACGATCCGGTGATGATCGAGCCGTTCTCGTTCGCGGAGATCGGCATCGCGCACGCCGCCGGCGTTCCCTGGACCGAGTCGGTCACGCTGATCGTCACGCGCGAGCCGCGCGCGACGCTGGCCGAGAGCATGCTGGCGACCGGCGCCCGGTTCGTCGTCGGCTACGACAGAGACAGCGGCTGGCCGCGCCGGCTGCCCGACTGGCCTCGGGAAGGGAGCGCGCCGTCGCGACTGGGGGCGGTGCCGCGAGTCTCGGAAACGTCAATCGGCCACTGGCGCGTGGTCGCGCGCTGACGCCCGGCGGGGCGGCCGATGTAGGTGCCACGGCGCTCCGAGCGGACGGAAAAACGCGGGCAAAGGTCACTTCACTGTTGCCGGGCGCCCCGGCCATTCATGATACTGTCGTCGCCGACCGAGGCGCGCCCCCCGATCTTGTACGTAGCGCTTACCCGGAGACTGTTGTCGCGCCTCGCGCAGGCGATGAGCGCGCTCGTCATCATTGCGACGATCGGCTGCGGCGACGATCCGCGGATCAACGGCACCCCGGGCCTGGCGGGCCACGGCGGTACGGCCGGCGCGGGTACGGCCGGCGCGGCCGGTGGCGCGAGAGGCGGCACCGGCGGTAGCGGTAAAGGTGGCAGCGCAACAGGCGCCGGCGGCAGCGCCGGCGGGACGGGCGGCAGCATCGGCGGAACCGGCGGCGGTGCCGGCGGGACGGGCGGCAGCATCGGCGGAACCGGCGGCGGTGCCGGCGGGACGGGCGGCAGCGCCGCCGGAGCGGGCGGCAGCGCCGGCGGAGCGGGCGGCAGCGCCGGCGGAGCGGGCGGCAGCGGGGGCGTGACGATGCAGCCGTGGCCGACCGACGACACCGTCGTCACCGTCGACAGCATGAACGAGTTTCCGCAGAATGTTTCCGATCTCGTCTACGAGCCCGCGGGGGGCGGCGACACGCTGTGGGCGATCCAGAACGATCCCTCCGTGCTCTATCGCCTGACCTGGAACGGAACGATCTGGACCGGCGTGACCGACGACAACTGGACGAACGGCAAGCTGATTCATTATCCGAGCGGCACCGGCGCCCCGGATGCGGAGGGCCTGGCGCGGGCCGAGTTGTCGGGGACCGCCATCTACGTGTCGACCGAACGCGACAACGGCGTCCCGAACGTCAGCCACATGAGCGTGCTCCTCTACGATACGCGCGCCACCGGCGCGACGGAGCTGGCGGCGATCACCGAGTGGGACCTGACGTCCGATCTTCCGGTGTCGGGCCCCAACCTGGGGCTGGAGGCGATCACCTGGGTTCCGGATTCGTTCCTGACCGCCAACGGCTTCTACGACGAGTTCGCGAAGGCCGCTTACGACCCGAGCCGCTATCCGAACCACGGGACCGGGCTGTTCTTCGTCGGCCTCGAGAGCAACGGGATGATCTACGGCTACGCGCTGGATCACGCGCAGGGGATGTTCCAGCGCGTCGCGACGATCGCCAGCGGCCACGTATCGATCATGTCGCTCGAATTCGACCGCGACGTCGGCAACCTGTGGGCGTACTGCGACAATACCTGCGCGAACGAGGCGTCGGTGCTGCGCGTCGTCGGCGGCCATTTCGTCGTCCAGTACCTCTACGATCACCCGGCGACGCTGCCGAACTCGAACTTCGAAGGGATCACGTTCCAGCCCGAGAGCCAGTGCGTGCAGGGGAAGAAGAGCTTCTTCTGGACCGACGACAGCCTTTACGGCGGCCACGCGCTCTACCGCGGCACGATCCCGTGCGGCCTGCTCCCCTGACCGCCTCTTAGCGACGGTCGAACTCGCTTGCCGTCGGCGCCGACTGCCGGCGTAATAGGCCGTTCGTGGGCCTCCTCATCGTCGCTCTGGCCATCGGCGTTCGCGTCGCATGGGTGTTCCTGGTGCCCACGCGGCCCGTGGGCGACTTCGCGATGTACCTCGAGTCGGCGCGCTATCTGGTCGAACACCGCGCGCTGGATCCCGAGTTCATCTACATGCCCGGTTACGTCGGCGTCGTCGCGGTCGTGTACGCGCTGGGCGGCGGGCTGCTCGCGATCAAGATGATCGGCGTGCTGGCGGGCGGGCTGGCGGCGGGCGCCGTTTACGGCATTGCCCGGCTGTTGTTCGGCGCGACGGCGGCGCTGGTCGCCGGCCTCTTGTGCGCGCTCTGGCCGGGCGGGATCGCGGTCGCCAGCGTGACCGGGACGGACATGCCGTCGGCCGCGCTGATCGCGATCGCGGTCTGGCTGCTGGTGCGCGAGGCGGGACGGCATCCCCTCGGCGGTCCGGCGCTTTATGGTCTGGTGCTGGGCCTGGCCGCCTACATCCGCGCGGTGGCGCTGCCCCTCACGGTGCTGGCCGCGCCTCACTTCCGCGCGCGCGGGGCGCAGTTCGGCCACGTCATCACGCGCACGCTGGCCGCGTGCATCGTGGCGGGGCTGGTGCTGCTGCCCTGGGGCATCCGCAACAAGATCCGCTACGGCGAATTCTTCCTGACCGACAGCCACGGCGGCCACACCGCGCTGGTGGGCGCGAACCCGAACACCGACGGCACCTACTCGCGCTCGCTGAACCGGATGTTCTGGGAGGGGACCGGCTATCGGTTGTTCAAGGAGCCGCACCTGGCCGCCGATCGCGCCGCGTTCAAGCTCGCCGTCGAATGGTCGAAGGCGGAGCCGAAGTACGCGCTCGGCTTGCTGGCCGCCAAGGCCGACCGCCTCCTGTCGTACGAACGGCCGCTGCTGTACTGGCCGCTCTACCGGCAGAGCGTGCTGCCGCCGGGGAGCCGCGCGCTCGGCTGGTTTTCGACCCACCGGACCGGCGTCGAGCGCGTCGTCGACTGGTTCTGGTACCTGTTCATCGCCGCAGTGCTGGTCGGCGTGATCGCGGCGTTCGCGCGCCGCAATCGCCCCGCGACGTCGCTGCTGCCGATCCCGCTCGCGCTCACGGTCATTTACATGCTGTTTTTTGCCGAGGCCCGGTACCACCTGCCCGTCGCCGTCTTGCTGATGCCGTTCGCGGGCGCGGGGATCGTCTGGGTCGGGGAGGCGGTGCGCGATCTGGCGCGCTTCGCCATCGATCGCCAGCGGCGGCCGCGGCTGCCCGTGGAGGGCGTGCTGGCGGCGCTGGCGATCGCGGCGACCTTCTGGGGCTGGCCGCGCATGCTGGCGGCGGGGGCACGGCTGCGCAACGAGCACCGCTGGGCGGCGGCGGTCTGCGCCGTCGACGGCAAGGGACGGATCTGCGAATTCCGGCCCGTGGTGCGGCCCGGCCAGCCGTCGCCGGTGCGCGGCGTCTGGGACGGCTTCGGGTTGAAGGTGTCAGCGGCGCAGCCGACCGCCGCCGCTGTCACCGACGTTGACCTTCCCGCCGGGAACTATCGCGTGTCGCTGCGCATCGAATGCGGTGATGCCTGTCCGGACGGAGCCGAGTTCGTGATCAGCGCGGGCGGCGTCGAGGTGCGGCGGACGCCGTGGCCGTCCCCAGCATCGGCCGTCGCGGTGGTGGTCCCGGTCACGCACGCCGGCGGAAAATTGCATCTCGAATTTCTGGCAGACGCGAAAAACGTGCACCCCGGGGAGACCCTGACGGCACTATGGCTCTCGGCATTCGAGGTTGAGCTCGAAAGACGTTGATGCATAATCCCCCGCCGATGCTTCCTGGCCCGCGGCTGGTCCTGCTCGCGGCGGCCGTTGCCGCGCTGCTCGGCTGCGGCAGCGCCACCGACGATCGGCCGGCGAAGTGGTCGTTCATCTCGGCGTCGATCACCGAGCCGTCGTGCGCGACGGTGAACTGCCATTCGGCCGTCGCCCAGAAATCGGGCGTCGACCTGCACGATCGCGCCACCGGCTGGACGAGCCTGACGAAGTACGGCTTCACGACGCTGGCCGATCCGAACGACCCCACCTCGGCGCCGGTGTTGTACTTGATGCGGGCGAGGGGCTCGATCCGCATGCCGCCCGACGTGCCGCTGCCCGAAGCGGACATCAATCTGATTCAGACCTGGATCAACGCCGGCGCCAACAACGACTGAGGATCCGACAAAGCTCCCCATGCGAAGACTCCTTCTCTGTCTGCTCGTCGCCGGCGTCGGGACCGTCGGCTTCGCGCGCGGCGCCGCGGCCTATCCGCAGTTCCAGTTCAGCTCCGGAACCAACAAGTGCAGCCAGTGTCATTTTTCGCCGGCCGGCACCGGCTTGATCTCGTCGTGGGGGCGGAGCGAGAGCGGCGACACGATCAGCATGGCGGGCGACGGCGGCTTCCTGCACGGCGCGGTGACGCTGCCGTCGTGGCTGGCGCTGGGCGCTGACATTCGTTTCGCGGGCGTGCGCAACGACGACGGCGGTCAAGCGGCGCCGCAGAGCGCCTGGTTCCCGATGCAGGCGGATCTCTACAGTCGTTTCGCGTTCAGCGACGCGTTCTCGCTGTATCTGGAAGGCGGCGTGCGCGGCGAGACCCGGCCGTCATCCGGATTCGCCAACACCGGCATCGGCAACATCAACTACGACTTCAGCACCGTCGCCGATCGCTTCATCACGCGCGAGCACTACTTGATGTGGCGCCCGAGCGCGACCGGACCGTACGCGCGCGTCGGGCGTTTCTTCGCGCCCTACGGCCTGCGCTTCGTCGAGCACGTCTACTTCGTGCGCCGCTTCACCGGTTACAACCTTTACGAGGAGACCTACACGGCCTCGGGCGGCTACGTCGGCGACGACTGGGAACTGCACCTGTCGGCGTTCACGCCGCCGCCGTCCAGTTTCCCCGACCCGCTGCAGTCGGTCGGCTCGCGCGAGTCGGGCGGCGCCGCGTACTACGAGAAGCGCTTCATCGGCGAATCCCCGGTGGTCGGGGCGGTGGCTGTGCAGGCGCGCATCGGCGTCGCCTCCGAGGAGGCGCGCTATCAGGGCGGCGTGATCGGAAAGGCGTGGGTCGAGCCGGCCAAGCTGCTGTTCCTCGGCGAGGCCGACTTGATCCGCCAGCAGGTGACCGCGGCGTCGTTCGGCCAGGACCAGTTCGTCTCCTATTCCGGCCTCAGCTGGTTTCCGATCCGCGGCTTGATGGCCTCGCTCGCCTACGAACGCTTCCAGGAGAACATGTCGGTCAGCACCACCGGCCGCAACGCCTACGACCTGCAGATCAACGTGTTCCCGTACGCCCACTGCGAGGCGGTCCTCCTCGGGCGTCTCATGACGGTCGGACAGGCCAGTCAGCCGGCCTCTAACCTCTTGATGCTGCAGCTACACTATTACCTATGACCATCGCTTACGAGGCACCCATGTCGAAGACTGACGCTTCGAGATATGTCTGGCTCCTGTCGGCGGCGTGCGGGCTGGCGGCCTGCAGCTCGACGCCCGACCAGCCGCTGCCGACGATGCCGTCCTACGCGACGGACGTCGAGCCGATCTTCGCGGCCCACTGCATTCGCTGCCACGGCGAGGGCGGGACGCTGAACGCGGCCCCGAATCCCGACGGCTCGCCCGGTATCGGCGCGCCCTTCCTCTGCTACCTGCAGATGTACGACGACACCGGCGATTGCACGGTCAACGACGCCGGGATCATCTCCGATACCTGCCACCGCGGCGCGCTTTACTGCGCGACGCCGGGGATCGACCCGCCGGTCAGTTACCTCGATACGTACGCGCTGATGCTGACGCCGGACGAAGGCGGGATGCCGCCGAAGCCGTGGCCGCCGCTCGATGCGCGGGAGAAGGAGATCCTCAGGCGATGGTTGCAAAACCCCATACCGTGACCCGCCTGCTCTCGGCTCTGGGCCTGGCCGCCGCGCTGGCGCTGCCGGTCGCCGGCTGCAACCCGGCGGTGCCGGACCGGCCGACGTATGACCACGACGTCCAGCCGATCCTGACCGCTCGCTGCGTCCGCTGTCACGGCGCGGGCGGCAATCTGAACGCGATCCCCGGCGTCCCGACCGCGCTGCCACAGCCGCAGCTCTGCTACCTCCAGACCTACGACAACATTCCGGCGGGCTGCGCCGTCGGCGCCGCGGGCTGCTCGGCCGGCGCCGGCTACTGCGCTGGCATGTTGAGCACGTACATCAACGGTGGCGACAACGCTCCGTTGCGGATGCCGCCGAAGCCGTCGGACCCGCTCAGCGACTGGGAGAAGGAAGTGCTGACGAAGTGGGGGGCGCTGATGCCGCCCCCGAAGAGTTAGCGCCCCGACGGCTCAGAGCTCGAAGCCGCGGTCGTTCTTCTTCGGTTTCTTGTCGACCTTCTTGGCCTTGGTTTTTGCGGGGCGCGCGCGGCGCTTCTTCGCGCGTGCCTGGACGACGTGGCGAGGTCCCGAAGGTGATGCGCCCGTCGCCGCGAGTGCGGCGTGACTGAATGAATGCAGGCCGGGGAGCCCGGCGATGGACAGCGACAGGGCCAGAAGAGACGTGATCAGCATGCGCATGGATGCGTCAGTGTTTCATGTCCGACGGTGGGTTCGCAAGGTCCGCCGTCGACGCCAGGCTGTCACGAACGCGACGCGATCAGCCGGGGCAGACGACGACGGGGGCCGACCAGGTGCCGGCCATGCACGAGAATCGCTCGACGCAGCCGGCGTTCGATCCGGTCGTGATCGCGTAGACGCAGTCGATGTTCCCCTCCGTGCAGGCCGCCTGGCTTTGCGGCGCGACGGCGGGACAGGTCGGAGCGGAACAGATGCCGACTGACCACTCGCTGATGCCGGCCGCCTGACGCTCGCAGGCGTTCGCGTACGACTTTCCGTCGCATCCGCAGACGGGATCGATCGTCGAGTCGCACGTGGTCGGCTTGACCATGCAGATGCCGCTCGGGTCGACGGTCGCGCAGGCGCCGATCGCGAGCTCGCAGAACTGCCCCGACGGGCACATCGTGTGCGCGCTGCCGCCGCACGGTCCGGGGCCGCCCGTGCCCGCGCCGCCGCCCGTGCCCGCGCCGCCGCCGGCGCCGGTCACGCCCGCCGCGCCCGAGGCGCCGCCCTCGGCGGTGGTGCCGCCGCGTCCATTGTTGCCTGCGCCGCCGGCCGCGCCCCCGCCGCCGCCACGACCGTTGCTCGTGCCGCCGGTACCGAGCGTGCCCGCGCTGCCGATCGCGCCCGCCCCACCTGCGGCACCGCCACGACCACCGCCGCCGCCCGTGCCCGCGCCGCCGCCCGTGCCGGCGGATCCGACCGGGCTGGTGCCACCGACTCCCGTGCCCACGCCGCCGACGCCGGTCACGGTGCCGCCCGAGCCGGTTGCCCCGGCCGTGCCGGCCACACCTGCGGCGCCGCCGGAGCCGGTCACGCCCGCGCTGCCGATCACGCCCCCGGTGCCGAGGAGGCCAGTTCCGCCCGCGCCGGTGGTACCCGCGCCGCCGCTGTTACCCGCCGTTCCCCCGGCATCCGCGGCGCCCGATCCGGCACTGCCAGCGAAGCCTGTGGAGCCGCCAGAGTCTCCGGCCCCGCAGCCTACGGCGACCGCCAGGCAGACCGCGAAGGTGAGTCTGACGGCGGCGAGCCCCGTGAGCGTGGATCTATTCGGCACGAAGATTTCGCGGATTACGTTGGCGACACTGACGAAGTCGCGGACAGCGAGAAAAGCAAGCACCGTTCCAAGCGATCATCGCGGCGGACGCATCATAACCCCCGCGCGACGGCCTTCAAACGCGCGGGGTTAGGGCCTCTGGTCAGTTTTCGGGGGCTCGCCATGCAACGCCGATCAGGGTCGGTTCGGGCACCAATGTCATACCGAACCGCGCATGCACCGCGTCGCCCACCTCCTGCGCCAGCTCGAGCAGCGCCGCGGTCGAGCCCCCTCCCAGGTGCACGAGCGCGAGCGCGTGCGCCGTCGACACGCCGACCGCGCCGCGACGCAGGCCTTTGCGGATTCCGGCGCGCTCGATCAGCCAGGCCGCCGAAAGCTTGACCGAGCCGCCCGGCGCCGGCCAGCGCGGCATCTCGTCCGCGGATGCGATCGCGCCCAGCGCCAGCGCCCGCGCCGCGACGGACTCGGCGGCGGCGGCGCTGACGACGGGGTTGGTGAAGAACGATCCGACGCTGCGCCGGTTCGGATCGCCGTCGATGATCACCATCGACTTCTTCCGGCGCAGCGCCAGCACCGTCGCGCGCGTATCGGCCAGCGTCGGCCGCGCCCGGCCGCCGAGCGCATCGGCCAGCTCCCGGTAGCGGAGCGTGGGCGCGCCGCCCGGTCGCAGCGCGAACGTCACGGCCAGGACGACGTGACGTTCGGGATCGCGCTTGAAGGCGCTGTGGCGGTAGGCGAAGGCGCAGGCCTCGGGCGGCAGCTCGAGCACGCGCAGCGTGCGACGCTCGAGCACGGTGACCGACCGGATCGTGTCCGCGACCTCTTGCCCGTAGGCGCCCACGTTCTGGATCGGCGTCGCGCCGCAGAGGCCCGGGATCCCGGACAGGCATTCGAGCCCGGCCAGGTCGCGCGCCACCGCCTCGGCCACGACGTCGTCCCAGGGTTCGCCGGCCGCGGCGGTCAGCGTGACGGCGCCGCCCGCCTCGTCGAAGCGGCGCCCGCGGGTCGCGATCCGGACGCAGAGCCCGTCCCAGCCGCGATCGGCGATCACCATGTTGGAGCCGCCGCCCAGGATCAGCGTGGGCACGCCGCGCGCCTCGCCCCAGCGGAGCGCCTCGATCACGGTCGCGTCGTCGGCGGCGTCGACCAGATGGCGGGCGCGGCCCCCCAGCTCCAGCGTCGTCAGCGGCGCCAGCGGAACGTCGTCGCGGACGATCAAGGCGTCGCGCGGCGTCACTTCGTCGCCTCGGCGATCGCGGTCGCGAACAGGCGCGCGTGCGCGTAGATCGAAAGCTGCGGATTCGCGCCCAGCGACGTCGGGAAGACCGACCCGTCGACGATCCAGAGGTTCTCGAGGTGGTGATGCCGCCCGCGCGTATCGACGACCGAGCGGCGCCGGTCGTGCCCCATCGGGCAGCCGCCCATCTGGTGGGCGGAGAACAGCGTGTGGCCGTTGGCGACGAACGGTGCGTCGGCGACCCGCGCGATGTCCGCCTCGCTGCGAATCACGATCGGCGTTTCGTGCAGGGTCATCACCTCGCGCGCGCCCGCCGCGAGCTGCAGCCGCGCCATGTTCCCGATGGCGTCGACGGCCGCCTCGCGCAGCGACGCGTGCAGCGGGTAGCGCAGGCGGATGCGCCCGTCCGCGTTCACCGACACCTCGCCGCCGTCGTCGTCGTGGTGGCCGTCGATCAGCAGCGCGATCGTGGCCTGCACGAACGGCAGCCGCTCGGCGAGGCGGCGGTGGGCGTCGCCGAAGCCGGGGACGGCCAGCGCGCCCAGCATCGGGTGGACCGGCGCGGTCTCCAGAAAGTAGCCGACACGCGCGCCGCGATCGGCGAAGTGGTGCACGGAGACCGACTGCGGCGGCCCGTAGAAACCTTCGATCGGCTGTTCGTAGAACGCCACCAGCGGCACCGTCGGATGCAGGAAGGTGCGCTTGCCGACCACGCCGCTGTCGGTGCCGGCGTGCGAGCGCAGCAGCAGCGCCGGCGTGTTGATCGCGCCGCCCGCCAGAACGACCCCCTTGCGCGCGTGGACCACCAGCCGGCCGCGCGGCCGATCCGACGCGCGGTCGAGGATGTCCGCCACGACCGCGCGGGCGCGCCCGCGGTCGGTCTCGATCAGCCGGGCGCGGCAGTCGGTGTAAACGTCGGCGCCGCCGACGATGGCGTCAGCGAGGTACGTCGTGCGTGACGTGCGCTTGGCGTCCAGCGGGCAGCCCATGCCGCAGTAGCCGAGGCGGGCGCAGCCCTTGACGCTGCGCCGGATCAGCTCGGGCCGCCAGCCGAGCTTGGCCGCGCCGTCCTGGAGCTTGCGGTTGTTGGCGTTGACGTCGTCGGGATTGCCGGGACCGATGTCGAGGCGCGCCTCCGCCGCCGCGAAGTGCGGCTCCAGCGTGGCCGCGTCCAGATCCGCGACGCCGTGCCGCTCGGCCCACAGCCGCAGCGTCGCCGCCGGCGTCCGGAACGAAGACGTCCAGTTAACGGTGGTTCCGCCGCCCACGTTGCGTCCCTGCAGGATCATGATCGCGAGATCGTCGGTGGTGCGGTTGCCGTGCTCCTGGTAGAGGGCGGGGTAGGCCCACGCCTCCTGCATGTTGAAGTCGCTCTTCGTGTAATGGCCGCCCTCTTCGATGACGGCGACCTGCGCGCCCGCCGCCGTCAGCACCGCCGCCGCGACGCTGCCGCCGGCGCCGCTGCCGACGATCGCGAAATCGACCTCGGTCGCGCTCATGTTGTCCAGCTGGGCGCCGGGGACGATCCGGCCGGCGGAGCGCGCGCCGCTCACGCCGGCACCTGCGGCACGACCGGCGGGCCCGGATACCCGACCCGCGGATAGACTTCGGGCGACGAATAGTAGGCGGCGTGGGTCAGCCGCTTGAGGGCCTGGTAGCCGCTGCGCATGACCGTCAACCGCGAGCGCCGCCAGGCCTCGAGCCGCGCGTCCTGCTCGGCCGGCGTCGCGCGCGTGAAGGGCCGCGGCGAGGCGGCCATGAACGTCCCGAGCAAGCCGCTCTCGAACAGGCGCAGCAGGCGCCGGAAGTCGCGGCCCGCGTCGGGATGCACGGTGGCCAGCAGCGCGTCGACCTTGCCCGCGCAGTCGAGCGCCTCTGCGCTGGGCCAGCTCGGCCCCGCGCCGTCGCCCGGCACCAAGCGCGCGGCGGCCGCCGCCAGCACCGCGTGCTCCTCCAGCGTCAGCAGGCGCAGCGGGCGGCGGGGCGCGCGGCCGAGGAGGGTGGTGCGGAGCGCGAACGGCAGGCTGCCCGCCAGCGCGAGCAGGCCCCCGCCGACGAGGCCCCGCTTGATGAACTTGCGCCGGCTGGTGCTCACGAATCCGAGACTAGCACCGTCACCAGAACAGCAGGCCTGTCCAGACCGCGCTCCCGAGGAACCCGCGGTTCACGAACGTCACTACCGCCCGCGCCTGGCGGTTCAGCGTCCGGACCTGTTCCACGCGCGCGTTCATCCGCCCCCACAGCAGGGCCATCGCGCCCAGCTCGTCGGCGTCGAACCAGAGCCGCTGGCAGCTGTTGCAGCGATCGAAGAAGACGACGCCGGCCGCGCAGTAGTCGTCGCGGTCCATCGGTTTCGCGCAGCGCGGGCAGTCGATCCGATCGTTGGCGTCGGCGACCTTCTCGATCTCCGCTTCGGGATCGAAGCTGTGCAGGGCGGCGCTCAGGCTCTCGAGGAGCCGCGTCAGATCGATCTGGGCGACGAACGTCCCCTTGCAGCCTTTGCAGGCCTCGACCGGGACCTTGCGCAGCTCCGCCCGTTCGAGCGGCTGCCGGCATCGCGGACAGGCCGACGGGGCCGCACCGTCCGCGGTCACGCGGCCCGCCTCACGCGCGCCGCCGCCGCCGGGCCGCGCCGGCGCGGCAGCTTGTCGACGCCGTCGCCGCTCGGCAGGGTCGCCCGCAGCGCGCCGCCGCTGAACACCCAGAGCGTGCCCGGCGTCCCCTGCTGCCAGGCCTCGTCACGTGTCAGCGGCTCGGTCGCGACGACCGCGACCCGATCGCGCGCTGTCGTCACCGCCGAAAAGTCGATCTGGATCTCGGCGTCGCGCAGGGTGGCGCGTCCGAACGGCGACTGCCGGACGATGTAGCAGAGCTTGGTTCCGCAGCGCGCGTACAGGTGACGACCATCGGCGAGCAGGAAATTGAATTTGCCCTCCGCGCCCAGCGTGCGCCCGATGTCGGCGATCGCCCGCCACAGCCGGCGCGGCTGCTTCGGGTAGCCGCCGGGAAAGGCGGCGCGCAGCTGCTCGATCATCCAGCAGAAGGCGTGCTCGCTGTCGGTCTCGCCGACCGGGAACTCGGCGTGCAGCCGGCGCCGCTTGATGTGCGGCAGGGTCCCGTTGTGCGCGAACGTGAAGTGCCGGCCCCAGAGCACGCGCTTGAAGGGGTGGGTGTTCTCCAGCGAGGCGCGCCCGCGCGTTTTGCGGCGGACGTGCGCGATCGCGAGCAACGTCTTGATCGGGTTGGCGCGGATGAACTCGGCCATCGCGCTTTCGCACGCGGGCGTCGGCTCGAGGAAGCTGCGCGCGAACTTGCCGTCGTACAGCGCCAGACCCCAGCCGTCGGCGTGCGGGCCGGTCTTCCCGCCCCGCAGCGCGAAGCCGGTGAACGAGAAGACGATGTCGGTGGGGACGTTGCACTCCATCCCCAGCAGCTCGCACATGACGCTATTTTACAGGAGTTGCCCGCGGGTTCGGTCGAGTCGGCAGCCGGCATTACCGCTTGCGGCCGCGCGCCCGCTGAGGTGGAATGCAGTTCCCGAACATCGCCGCAGGGAGGGCTCGAATGCTTCGCCACGCCCGGTTCGTGATCGCCAGTCTGCTCGTCGCCGTACCGCTCGGCTGCGGTGGCTCGGGGCTGACCTTGCACCCGGACGGCGGCACCGCCGGGGCGGGCGGGGGCGGCACGGACGCCGGCGGCTCGGGCGGGATCCGCGTCAACTTCGACGGCGGCGGGTTCACCGGCAACGGCACCGGCAACGGCGGCACCACCATCACCGGCACGGGCGGGACGGGCGTCGTGGACGCCGGCGCCCCGATGCCGACCGGATCGCTGGTGTTCCAGGGCAACCTGGCGGCACTGCTCAACAACGGCCCGCCCTGCACCTTCGAGGAGGGCGCGACGGGCGACCGGTGGTGCGCCTTCTTCACCCAGCTCGGAACCTACCCGGCCGATCTCTACGTGGTGAACGTGTCGAAGGCGGCGGCCGGCACGTCGATCACCTGCGGCACCACCGATGCCAACTGCCTGCACCTGACGAGCAGCTTCACGCAAGAGCCGTCCACCGCGACGACCATCTATCACCCGGCGCTGTTCCAGGGCGACACGCTGGTTTATTACGACGCGACCTGGACGCCGTACGCCTGGCGGCCGGGGATGACGGCCGGGCGGGCGCTGGCCGTCGCCGATCCGACCACGATGGACGTGCAGTTCTGCACGCCGAGCCGCAAGGGGACCGCCGTCTACTGCTTCCGCCCGCTGCCGGCCGCCATGCAGACCAATGCGAACATCTTCCAGGTCGACCTGCTGGCGGGGCACGTCGACGACGCGGCCACGCCGCCGCTCGCGAGGGTCGAGACGATGATCGCGTCCAGCTCGTCCGACGGGACCGTCGTCTCCCACTTCGAGGTCGAGTTCCCGGTTCCGGGGACCGACGTCATCGCCTGGTCCGCCCGCGGGACCCAGACCGGGCCGGAGATCTTGAAGATGCAGACGCTGGGCAACGACGCCAGCCGCGTCACCGTCGCGTCGGGCGTCAACACCTGGCGCGTATCGCCGGACGGCGCCCGCTGGTACTGGCTGAACGCCGTCAGCGAGACGACCGGGGCGGGGACGCTGCAGTCGGCGCCGTATCCCGCCGGCACCACGCCGGGCACCGTCCTCGCCAACACGGTCCAGTATGACTTCCCGACGCCGTCGTCGCTGGTGGCGCTCGACACCGGCAAGACCCTGCGTGCCATTGCCGACCCGGTCGGCGCGCCGACCACCTCCCTGTCGCTCGACACCGCCGTGATCGGCATGATCAACCTCTCCAAGCAGGGCCACGTCGCCTACGCCAAGGCGACCGCCACCTCGGGCAGCTTCGCGAACATGTTCGTCAAGAAGTCGGACGGGACCGGCGCCTGCACGCTGACGGCCGCGACCGACGGCTTCTACCCGGCCCTCTTCTTCACGCCCGATTCGGGCGCGGCGACCTGGCTGCAGCGGAGCGGCTCGGCCGCGGTGGCCCGCTACACGCGCCTCTCCGACTGCACGGTGATGACCTCCGATTCCAGCGCCGGCATCGTCTATTCGCAGCCGCTGAACGACCGGGGGGTCCTGTTCATCGACAACTACGACGGCGTCTCCGTCGGCGCGCTCCGGTACGCCGCCGTGACGGCCGGCAACACGCTGTCCACCGACCCCCTGTCGATGATCAGCGGCCAGGTCGGGTTCTTCGCCGTCACCGCGTCGGCGGGGGCTGACATCGTCGTCTACACCGTCAACGGCGGCGGCAACGACGACGGCGTCTACGTCCGCGCCTTCGGCCCTTAGCCAGGGTCATCGCCGGCCCGCCGTTCGGGTTGACACCATCCGCAGTTTTCCGTAGGTTGCCGGCGGTTTAGAGGACCATGCCGCTCGAGTTCTCAGCGCAATCGAAGCAGCGCATCGAGAGGGTGCTTTCGCGATATCCCAACAAGCAGGCGGCCTTGCTGCCGGTGTTGCACATCGCGCAGGACGAGTTCGGTCACCTGCCCGATCCGGTGGTCGAGCTGGTCGCGAAGACCGTCGACGTCTCGCCCGCCCACGTGTTCGGTGTCGTCACCTTCTACACGATGTTTCACCGGGCCCGGCACGGGCGGAACGAGCTGATGGTCTGCACGAACATCTCGTGCATGCTGCGCGGCGGGTACGAGATCCTGCACCACATCGAGCAGAAGCTGGGCGTCAAGGCCGGCCAGACGACGCCTGACGGCGCCTTCACTTTGGTGGAGGAAGAGTGCCTGGCGGCGTGCGCGAACGCGCCGATGATGATCTGCGGCCAGGACTATTTCCTCGATCTGACGCCCCAGAAGGTCGACACGATCCTGGACGACCTGCGCCGGCGGTGGCGCGAGGAGCAGAAGATGTCGGGCGCGCAGAGCACCCTGCACGGCGTGGGCCCCGCGCCGGGGGCGAAGGTCTAAGAAGGAAGCGCCGACCAGCCATGGCCACCGTCGAGAAGATCGTCACCAAGAACTTCGGCGTCGCCGACAGCCACAAGCTGTCGGTCTACAACCAGCGGGGTGGCGGCCAGGCGTTCCGCAAGGCCCTGACGCTGCAACCGGCGGCGCTGGTCGACGAGGTGAAGAAATCGAACCTGCGCGGGCGTGGCGGCGCCGGCTTCCCGACCGGGATGAAGTGGTCGTTCATCCCCAAGGAGGCGAAGACGGTCTACCTGGTCGTCAACGCCGACGAGTCCGAGCCGGGAACGTGCAAGGACCGGGAGCTGCTGGCGTACGACCCGCACCTGCTGATCGAGGGGATGCTGATCGCGTCCTACGCGCTCGGCTGCAAGCACGCCTACATCTACATTCGCGGCGAGATGATGCGCGAGGCGCGCATCGTCGAGGACGCGATCGACGAGGCCTACGCCGCGGGCCTGCTCGGCAAGGATCACTTCGGCGCGAGCGGCCCGTTCAAGCTGGACATCACCCTGCACCGCGGGGCGGGCGCGTACATCTGCGGCGAGGAGACGGGGCTGCTCAATTCGCTGGAGGGCAAGCGCGGCTGGCCCCGGCTCAAGCCGCCATTCCCGGCGGTGCGCGGCCTCTTCAACGCGCCGACCGTCGTCAACAACGTCGAGACGCTGATGAACCTGCCCGACATCGTCACCCGGGGTGGCGAATGGTTCGCCGGCATCGGCATGGGCAAGTCGGGCGGCACACGCATCGTCTGCGTCTCCGGTCACGTCGTGAAGCCGGGTGTCTACGAGCTGCCGATGGGGATCTCGTCGCGCGCGCTGATCTACGACGTCTGCGGCGGCATCCCCAACGGGCGCACGCTCAAGGGGTTGATTCCGGGCGGCAGCTCGATGCCGCCGCTCGACGCCAGCGAGATCGACGTGCCGATCGAGTTCGACGCGCTGATGACCGACGTGCGCATCAAGGACGTCGAGGTGCGGCCGGGCGTGCCGTTCGACCTCGGCGGCGGACGCAAGCTGAAGACCATGGCCGGCTCGGGCGGGGTGGTCGTGTTCGACGACAAGACCGACGTCGTCGCGCTGTGCGCGCGGATCATGGAATTCTACGCCCACGAGTCGTGCGGCCAGTGCACGCCGTGCCGCGAGGGCTCGGGCTGGCTGGCGCGCGTCTGCCGGCGCGTGGCGCGCGGCGAGGGCGAGCCCGGCGACATCGATCTGATGGCCAACGTCGCGAACGGCATCGGCGGCAACACCATCTGCGCGCTGGGCGACGCGGCGGCCTGGCCGATGCTGGGCTTCATCACCAAGTTCCGCGCGGACTTCGAGGCCAAGCTGGCGCAGGCGCAGAAGGCGCGCCGGCCGGCGGCCGCCGCGGTGGGGGCCAACCCGTGAACCCCGTTCATCCCGCGGCCGCGGCCCAGGCGTCCAGCGTCGCGCCCGGCGACGCGATCCTGTTCGCCGTGATGGCCGCCTGGGTGACGTTCTTCGCCATCTTCACGATCACGCGCCGGAACCCGGTCACCGCGGTCATGTCGCTGGTCGCGACGTTCTTCGGTCTGGCGGCGATCTACGCGTCGCTGTCGGCGCACTTCCTGGCCGTCCTGCAGGTGCTGGTCTACGCGGGCGCGATCATGGTGCTCTTCATCTTCGTGGTCATGATCCTGAACCGCGAAGAGGTCGCGCCGCTCGCGCTGCGGCCGATGCGGCTGCTCGGCGTCGCGGGGGCGGTCTACCTCCTGGTGGTGGTCTGGAGAGTCGTCCTGCGGGACGGCGACCTCACCGGCGCGCCGTCGGTCCTCCCGGAGTCGTTCGGTACGGTCGCGTCGATCGGCGACATCCTGTTCAAGTCGTTCCTCTATCCGTTCGAGGCGATCTCGCTGCTGTTGCTGGTGGCGATCGTGGGCGGCGTCGTCGTCTCGCGCTCGCACCAGAAAGAGGCCGCTGCCCTGCGCGCCGCCGACTACCGCAAGCAGATCGAGCACCTCGCGACGCATGACTATCCCGGAGAGCAAAGTGGAAAGGAAGAGCCCTCCGCGGCCGCGGGGGGGCACCACTAGCCATGCCCACCTCCTACTATCTGATCCTGTCGTTCGTGCTGTTCCTGATCGGGACGGCCGGCGTGCTGCTGCGTCGCAACGCGCTCATCGTGCTGATGGGGATCGAGCTGCAGATCAACGGCGGCAACCTGGCGCTGCTGGCGTTCTCGCGCCAGCTCAACGATCTGAAGGGCCACGTGTTCGCGTTCCTGATCATCGCGCTGGCCGCCGCCGAGGCCGCGGTGGGCCTGGCGATCCTGGTCGGCCTGTTCCGGAGCCGCCAGACCATCAACCTCGATGAAGCGACGCTCATGAAGCGCTGACGACAGCGACGCCGCCATGACCTTCGACCTTCGACTGATTCCGCTGTTCCCCTTCCTGGGGGCGGTGCTGCTCATGCTGTTCGGGCGCAAGTGGTCGCGCGACTTCGTGTTCGTCGTCGCGGCGCTGGCGATCGGCGCGGCCTGCGTCGTCTCGGCAGACGCGTGCTTCTTCCAGCTGCCGGACGCGGGCGCCGGCGGCCTGACGGACGTGGTCGGCACCTGGATCGCGACCGGGGATCTGCACATCGATCTGGCGTTCCGGATGGACGGGCTGTCGGGCGTGATGTGCATGGTGATCACGTTCGTCGGCTTGCTGATTCACGTGTTCGCGGCCGGCTACATGGCCGACGACCCCGACTACGCGCGGTTCTTCGCCTACCTGAACCTGTTCTGCGGCGCGATGCTGGTGCTGGTCCTGGGCGACTCGCTGCCCGTGCTGTTCATCGGCTGGGAGGGCGTCGGCCTCTGCAGCTACCTGCTGATCGGCTTCTGGTACTCGAGCAACGACAACGCCGACGCGGGCAAGAAGGCATTCATCACCAACCGGATCGGCGACTTCGGCTTCCTGCTCGGGATGTTCCTGCTGTTCCAGTACGCGGGGTCGCTGTCGGTTCCGGACATCACCAGCGCCGCGACGGCGACCGGACCGCTGATGCAGCCGCTCTGGCTCGGCCAGCCGGTCGCGTTCTGGGCCGCGCTGTTCCTGTTCGTGGGCGCCACCGGCAAGTCGGCGCAGATCCCCCTTTACGTCTGGCTGCCCGACGCGATGGCGGGTCCGACGCCGGTGTCGGCGCTGATCCACGCCGCCACGATGGTGACCGCGGGCGTCTACATGATCGCGCGCATGCACGCGGTCTACATGCTGGTGCCGGCCGCGATGGCGATCGTCGCCGTCGTGGGCGCGGCGACCGCGATGTTCGCGGCCGTGATCGGCTTCGCGCAGAACGACTTCAAGAAGGTGCTGGCCTACTCGACCGTCAGCCAGCTGGGGTTCATGTTCGCGGGCGTCGGCACCGGGAACTTCGACGGCGGCATCTTCCACCTGGTCACGCACGCGTTCTTCAAGGCCGGCCTGTTCCTCTGCGCCGGGTCTGTCATGCACGCGATGAGCGGCTCGGGCGACATCCGGATCATGGGCGGCCTGCGCAAGAAGCTGCCCGTGACGCACGCGGTGTTCGCCGCCTGCTGGCTGGCGATTTGCGGCATCGTCCCGTTCTCCGGCTTCTTCTCGAAGGATTCGATCATCGCGGGCGCGTTCGGGACCGAGATCTACGGCGAGCACCTGGCCTGGGTCGGCAAGCTGGTCTGCGTGATGCTGATGCTGGCGGCGCTCGGGACGGCGTTCTACATGACGCGCCTCTACCTCCTGGTCTTCTCGGGCGACGAGACGCGCGCCGACGAGAAGATCAAGCACCACATCCACGAGTCGCCGCCGATCATGACCGTTCCGCTCGCTGTGCTGGCGATCGGCGCGACGCTGATCGGTTTGATCGGGCTGCCGGGCGGCCTCGTCCACCACCCCGAGGCCAATCTGCTCGCGCATGAGCTGCAGCCGGTCGTCGGCGCCGAGCTGGAGGTTGCGCCGAGCATCGAATGGGGGTTCATGGCGGCGTCCCTCGGGCTTGCCGTCATCGGCATCATGGTGGCGGTGGCCTTCTACCGGGGCGGCTACAAGGAGCCGGCGCGCGCGTTCGGCGCGAAGTTTCCCGGCTTCCTCCGCCTGGTGCAGGACAAGTTCCGGATCGACGAGCTCTACGACCGCGTGTTCATCCGCCCGATCAAGACGTTCTCGCGTGGGCTGTTCACCTTCGTCGACCGCATCATCGTCGACAAGATCCTGGTCGAGGGGACCGGGTTCGTGGTCGACATCTTCGCCCGCCTGGCGCGCGCGGTGCAGGGCGGTGACGGCCAGCGCTACATGGCCGTCTTCGCGGTCGGCGTCGCGGTGCTGGTGCACTTCGCGACCCAGCCGACGCTGCCGTTCACGAAGCTCAAGGTCACGCAGACGGGGCGGGCCGTCGAGGTCGATGCCCACCGCGGCAACAAGCAATCGACGCGGCCGCTCGAATACGCGTTCGACTTCGGCGACGGCCGCCCGATCGTCAAGGGCACGGCGGCCGAGCAGCGCCACGACTATGACCGCGCCGGCAACTACACGATCCACGTGACCGTGCGGGATCCGCGCTGGGGCACGGAAAACGACCTCAAAGAGAAGGTCGAGGTGCGGTGATGGGCGTGCTCGCCTGGATCACCCTGCTCCCCCTGTTCGGCGCCGCCCTGGTGATGCTGGTGCCGCGCGACGAGGAGGCGATTCATCGCGGCCTCGGCATGCTGTTCGCGGTCGCGACGTTCGCGATCTCGCTGCTGATCCTGCCCGACTTCGACGCCAGCAAGGCGGGCTTCCAGCTGGAAGTCGATAAGCTCTGGATCGCGCCGCTCGGCATCCGCTTCCACCTCGGGATAGACGGCATCTCGCTGTGGCTGGTGCTGCTGACGACCTTCCTGATGCCGCTGACGCTGCTGTCGCCGCAGGCGATCGGCACCCGCAACATCCGCGTCCGCGAGTTCACGGTCGCGATGCTGGTGCTGGAGTCCGGGATGGTCGGCGCCTTCCTGGCGCTGGACCTGTTCGTGTTCTACGTCTTCTGGGAGCTGATGCTGATCCCGATGTACTTCATCATCGGGATCTGGGGCGGCCAGCGGCGCCTCTACGCCGCCGTCAAGTTCGTCATCTACACGCTGGTCGGATCGCTGCTGATGCTGGTCGCGATCCTCTACCTGTACTCGCAGTGGCACGCGGCGACCGGCGGCACCAGCTTCGACTACACCAACCTGTCACACCTGACGCTGCCTCAGGGGCCGCAGCTGGCCTGCTTCGCGGCCTTCGCGCTGGCGTTCGCGATCAAGGTGCCGATCTTTCCGCTGCACACCTGGCTGCCCGACGCCCACGTCGAGGCACCGACCGGGGGCTCGGTGATCCTGGCCGGCGTGCTGCTGAAGTTCGGCACCTACGGGTTCATCCGCTTCGCGCTGCCGATGTTCCCGCTGGCGGCCGAGGCGGCCGCGCCGCTGCTGGCGACGCTGGCGGTGATCGGCATCATCTACGGCGCGCTGATGGCCTACGTGCAGAACGACGCCAAGAAGCTGGTGGCGTACTCGTCGGTGTCGCACCTCGGCTTCGTGGTCCTCGGCATCCTGACCTTGAATCCGCAGGGCGTGCAGGGGGCGCTGTACCAGATGCTCGCCCACGGCGTCTCGACCGGTGGGCTGTTCCTCGCGGTCGGTCTGCTTTACGACCGGCGCCACACCCGCATCCTGTCCGACTTCGGCGGGCTCTGGAAGCAGACGCCGATCTTCGCGGCCTGCTTCCTGGTGATCGTGCTGGCGTCCGTCGGGCTGCCCGGGCTGTGCGGATTCATCGGCGAGTTCTTGGTCCTCATCGGGACGTTCACGGCGAACAAGACCTGGGCGGCCACCGGGATGGTGGGCTACTTCCCGTACCCGAAGCTGATGGGCGCCCTCTCGGCCTTCGCCGTCATCCTCGCGGCGATGTACCTGCTGACCATGTACCAGAAGCTGATGTTCGGGCCGCTCGACAAGCCGGAGAACAAGACCGTCAAGGATATCCACGGGCGTGAGACGTGGGTCTTCGGCATCGTGGTCGTCGCCGCGCTGGTGCTCGGCCTGGCGCCGCAGCCGATCCTGTCGCGCTCCGAGAAGTCGGTGGACGCGTTCATCACCGGTTACCGCGATCGGTTGACCGAGGCGCGCCGCGCGCCCGATGCGCCGGCCCACGTCTACCCGGCTTTGCCGGCCGCGGCGACGGGGCCGGCCGCGCCCGCGGCACCGGCCGCGCCGGCACCGGCCGCCGCCGCGCCGGGCCCGGCCCCTGCGCCGCCGCCGGCCCTCCCACCTGGAGGGGTGGTGCAATGAGCTTCGATTCGTCCCAGCTGTTCGCGTACACGCCGATGCTGATCCTGATCGGCATGGGCTGCGTCATCCTGCTCGCCGAGACGTTCGTGAAGGGGCAGAGCCGCGCCGGGCTGGCGTGGATTGGCGTCGCCGCCTGCGTCGCCGCGCTGGTCGCGGTCGTGGTGCAGTGGCCCGACGCCGCCGAACCGACGTCGCATTTCGACGGCATGCTGGTCGTCGATCGGATGTCGCTGTACCTCGACGGCGCGTTCATCATCGCGTCGCTGCTGACGCTGCTGTTCGCGCCGCCTTACCTGCGCGAGCAGGGCTTCGAATTCGGCGAGTTCTACGCGCTGGTGCTGTTCGGGGCGGCCGGCATGGTGATGGTCGCGCACGCGACGCACATGGTGTCGCTGCTGATCGGCATCGAGACGATGTCGCTGGCGGCGTACGTGCTGACCGGCTGCTGGCGCAAGAGCCTGCGCAGCTCGGAAGGCGCGATGAAGTACTTCCTGATGGGCGCGTTCGCGACCGGGTTCCTGGTCTACGGCATCGCGCTGGTCTACGGCACGACGGGCGGCCAGATGTCCTATGCCGGGATCGCCGAAAAGGTGAACGCCGCCACCAAGGCGCCGCTGTTCTTCCTGGGCGAGTATTTCATCCTGGTCGCGCTGGCCTTCAAGGTCGCCGCCGTTCCGTTCCACATGTGGGCGCCCGACGCGTACGAGGGCGCGCCCACGCCGGTCACGGGGTTCATGGCGGCGGGCGTGAAGGCCGCCGCGTTCGGCGCCATCGTCCGCCTGCTCGGGACGGCGTTCGCCAGCCCGGTGCTGGTATTCGACGTGACGGGCTGGGCCAACGTGCTGGCGCTCGGCGCCCTGATCACGATGACGGTCGGCAACCTGGCCGCGGTCCGGCAGGAGAACGTCAAGCGGATGCTGGCGTATTCGTCGATCGGGCACGCCGGCTACCTTCTGATCGGCGTGGTCGCGAGCGGCCTCGGCGTCGCCAGCGCCAAGCCCGCGGTGCTCTTCTACCTGATCACCTACACGTTCACGACGCTGGGCGCGTTCGGCGTCGTCGCCTGGATCGGCAACCGCAAGGACGAGCGCCTGTTCGTCGACGACTGGAAGGGGATCGCGGCCGAACGGCCGGGCGTGGCGCTCGCGATGACGATCTTCCTGCTGTCGCTCGGCGGGGTGCCGCCGACGGGCGGCTTCTTCGGGAAGTTCTACCTGTTCAAGGCGGCGATGGAGTCGCCGCAGCTGTACTGGCTGGTCGTGATCGCCGTGCTCAACAGCGTCGTCAGCGTCTACTACTACCTGCGGATCGTCGTCGCGATGTACTTCTACGATCCAATGCGGCCGCTCGCGCCGACCGACGGCGCCACGATGCGCGCAGGTCTTCTGCTGACCGCGATCGCGGTCGTGCTGCTGGGCGTGTTCCCGAGCACGTTCGTCGACTGGGCCGGGCCGCTCGCGCTCAAGTAGACGCTCGCTCGCGACCGGTCGCTCAGTTCCTGTCGTCCTGCGACGGCACGATCGCTTCGAACCTGAGCGTCGGATCGTGGAGCTTCCCCACCGCGTCCTTCCGGACGTAAAGCTCGAGATCGCCTTCGAAGGTCGTACGGATGTAGTCCGCCAGGAAGTCCGGGCGACGATCCAGTCCCCGCGAAGCGTGATCGATGAAGTCCGGGCGCCGCTACTGGACGATGTATTGCCAATCCCACTTGGAATGACCTGGCTGAAAGATCGGCACGACCATCCGGGCGATGTGGGGATCGGACTTTCCGAGCACAGCGTGACACCGAGATTCGAAAACCTTGCACGCGCTCGGCGCCGGGAAACCAGACCAGGACGCCTTGTCCGGAAGTCGGGACAGTCAGGTCAAGTGAGTACTCCCACGGGCGCCCGCAAGTGATCCGCCCGATTGGAGTTACACGGCGCGGAGAGGCGCTGAGCTAAGCTCCACCCGCAACATGAAAAGCCGCGCTCGAAACCTCGCCATCTTTCTGCTGGCCCTCGCCGGCGGCGCCGGTTGCGCCGCCGACCAGGGGTGCCCGCCGTTCGCGCACATCGTCGGCGGCGACTTCGGGCGCAACGGGAACATGCTGTGGTGGACGCTGCAGGTGGAACAGCTGTCGCCGTTGACGTTCAACCAGTCGGCGGTCCCCGCCAACTTCCTCGAGTACCGCTGGGGGATCGACATCGATTCGGATCGCGACGGCGCGGTCGATCTGCGCGCCGCCATCCAGCACTTCGCGATGATCAACGCCACACCCGTCACGACCGCCGACATCCTCTCGCAGACCAGTGACGATCTGCTTGCGGTCATGGGCGGCGTCGCCAGCAACATCGGGTCCTTCACGGCGTCGATCGACGCCGCCACCAACACGTTCCGCTTCGACACGACCACCGCGGCCGCCGCCGGCCTGGCCAACGTCACCGACCGCGCGCAGTCGACCTGGCACACCGTCTACCGGTCCGGCGCGGACGTCGAAGACCAGTGCGACGAGCAGTGGCCGTAGATTTTCGTGGCCGATTTTCGTAGCCGATCTTGGGCGGATGACTACGATGTGCACCCGAACGCACAAAGGAGGAGCGAGATGGCAATTGCAAAGGCGAGCGCACAGTGGAAAGGGACCCTGAAGGAAGGCTCGGGATCGATGAAGGGCGGCAACGGCTTCTTCGAGGCGCCGTTCACCTTCGTGTCGCGGTTCGAGGGCGACAAGAAAGGGACCAACCCCGAGGAGCTGGTCGGCGCCGCGCACGCCGGCTGTTTCTCGATGTTCCTCGCGGCGCAGCTGACCAGCGCCGGCAAGCCGCCGACCAGCATCGACACGACGGCAACGGTTCACCTCGGTGACGGGCCCACGATCACCAAGATCGAGCTGGTCACCCGCGCGGTGGTACCGGGGGTGGATCAGAAGACGTTCGACGAGAAGGTCGCCTTCTCGAAGGCGAACTGCCCGGTCTCCAAGGCGCTGGCGTCGGTCGCCACCATCACCGTCGACGCGACGCTCGGCTAGCCGCTCGCCCGACCTGTCTGTGACAAATCCGCGCCGGCGGGCCATTCGGGGCCGCCTCCTGATGGCGGGCCATCGCCCGGCCACTACCTTTGTCCATGTTTCTCGGGGTCAAGGTGGAGGTGGGCGATGGGTTGGTCGGGACGTCGGATCACGGGCGGGATCGGGGCGGGAGCGGGCGTGCTGGCGGCGGCCGCGCTGGTAGTCGGGTGCGGCGACGATGCGCCTCGCCGCGCTCCCGCGAACCAGGTGTCGCGCGGGCCGGTGCAGCCGGCGCCGGCGCACACCGGGCCGCTGCCCGACGTGCAGATCGATCACTCGCCGCTGACGGCGGCGGCGCCGCTGGCGGCGGGCACGCTGATCGATGCGCGCGTCCTGGTGATCGCGGCCGACGGCAGCGAATCCGAGCTCGGGGCGATCGAACAGGCGCTCGGCTACCTGGGGACGCCGTTCGACGAGTTCATCGCCAGCCAGCGATCGGCGCTGGCGTCGTCGGATCTGATGTCGTCCAGCACTCACGGCAAGTACAACGCCATCATCCTCACGCGCGGCCAGCTGCCGCTTTCGGGCGGTGGCAGCGCCTTCACGGCGGCCGAGTTCCAGACGCTCGCCAACTACGAGGCGGCGTTCCAGGTGCGGCGCGCGTCGCTCTACACGTCGCCTGACGCCGGTTATGGCTATTCGGGGTCGGTGTCGCAGGACACCTCGGCGACGCCGCTCGCGACGTCGTGCACGACCGCCGGCCAGGGGGTCTTTCCCTACGTCAATTGTGCGAACGGCGTGCTGATCAGCGGCGCCTTCGCCTACCGGGCCACGGCGCTGGACGCCAGCACGGTGCCGCTGCTGACCGACTCGAGCGGGCGCATCCTGGCCGCGACGCGCGCCTACGGCGATGGGCGCGAAGCGCTGTCGCTGACGTTCGCCCAGTCGGACAGCCTCGTCCATACGCTGCAGCTCATGCACGGCGTGGTCAGCTGGGCCACGCGCGGCGTTTTCCTGGGCGAACGGCACGCGTACATCGGCGTCCAGATCGACGACCTGTTTCTTCCAGACGACATCTACACGGGCGGCACCTTCCGGATGAGCGGCAGCGACGTGCAGGCCGCGCTCACCTACCAGAACGGGAAGCGATCCCAGACGGTCACGGGCGGCATGCGCTTCCACTGGGCATTCAACGGCCAGGGGGCGAGCAGCGGCGACGGGCTGACGACCACCGTGCAGAGCCTCGCCAGCAACTTCAATTTCATCAGCCACACGTTCGACCACTCGGACCTCGACGGACAGACGCAGAGCTTCGCGACGACGGAGTTCAACAACAACATCAGTGTCGCCAACCAGTTCGGGCTGCGGCCGTTCTCGTCGGCGAACCTGGTGCCGCCCGGCTACACGGGGCTCACCACCTCCGCGGTGATGCAGGCGATGTTCAACGTCGGCATCCGCTGGATCGTCTGCGACTCGTCGGTCCCGGGGGACGACAACCCGACGCCCAACGCGGGCATCTACAACCCGCTGCGGCCGGAGATCTTGATGGTCCCGCGCCGGCCGACCAACCTCTTCTACAACGTCTCGACGCCCGACCAGTGGATGGCGGAGTACAACGACATCTACCGCTCGTTCTGGGGGCGCGACCTGGCGTTCTCGGAGATCCTCGACAAGGAGAGCGACGTCCTGGTGCAGTACCTGCTCAAGGGTGAGAACGATCCGTGGATGTTTCACCAGCCGGACCTGCGCATCTATCAGTCCGGTCAGGACAGCCTGCTCGGGCAACTGCTGAACGCGACCTTCAAGAAATACAGCGATCGGGTGACGACGCCGCTGATCTCGCCGGCGATGGAGGACCTGGGCCAGCGCGTCGCCAACCGGATGCAGTACAACGCGTCCGGCGCTTCGGGCACCATCGATCCCACCGCCAACAACATCACGGTGCGGGTCGCGAACGCGGCGACCGTGCCGGTGACGGGGGCGTGTGGCGGCAGCAACGAATTCTACGCGGGCCAGCCGATCTCGTCGGTGACGCTGTCGGCGGGCGGATCATCGACGCTGTCGCTCTCCAGCGGCGCCTGCGGGGGCAGCGGCGGCACCGGCGGCACGGGCGGCACGACCGGCAGCGGCGGCACGACCGGCGCGGGCGGGACGACCGGCGCGGGTGGCACGACCGGCGCGGGCGGAACGACCGGCGCGGGCGGAACGACGGGCGCCGGCGGGACCGGCGGCGGCGGCACGACGTTCACGATGGCGTGCAACGCGCTGGCGAGCGGCACGATCGGGGGAGGCGAATCGGTCGCGACGCTCGCCACCGCCGAGCTGTCGGGCACCACGGACATGTGGCTGGACTACGTCGAGCTCGCGGGGCCGGACCACATCGTCTGCAACTACAACATCCCGTCAGGCGTCGGCGCCAACGCCATCACTTCGCTGTCCGTCGACGTGAACTTCCGCGGGCCGTCGGTCGGCTCGCAGCGGTGGACCTGGGAGGTCTTCGACCCGACGACGGGCAGCTGGGTCTCGCTCGGCGACAACACCTTCGCCGCGGGCTGGGTCTGGACCAAGCACACCTTCACGTTCTCCGCGCCGCTCGCGCGTTACTTCACGTCCGGAGGGCTGCTGCAGATCCGCTACGGCAGCGACAGCAGCGTCGACGCGTCCGACCTCGATCAGATGCTGATCCGCGGGACGACCGGTGGCGGCGGTACGGGCACGGCGGGCACGACCGGCACCGCGGGAACGACGGGCACGGCAGGAACGACGGGCACGGCGGGGACGACGGGGGCTGGCGGTCGCGGCGGCACGACCGGCGCTGGTGGCACGACCGGCGCTGGCGGCACGACCGGTACTGCCGGCACGACCGGCACCGCCGGAACGACGGGCACCGCTGGCACGGGCGGCGGCAACACGCCGTTCTCGATGGCGTGCAGCTCCCTTGCGAGCGGCATGATCGGCGGCGGCGAATCGGTCTCCTCACTGGCCACCGCCGAGCTGACCGGGACGACGGACATGTGGACGGATTACGTCGAGCTTTCGCCCGGCACGCGGATCGTCTGCAACTACAACCTCCCGTCGGGCGTGTCGGCGGGCGGCGTGTCGTCGATGGCGCTGCAGATCAACTTCCGCGGCCCGGCCAAGGCCGCGCAGCTCTGGACCTGGGAGGTCCTGGACACGACCACCGGCAGCTGGGTGTCACTCGGAGACAACGGCTTCGCGGCGGACTGGGTCTGGACGATGCACACCTACGCGTTCCCGGCGCCGCTCGCGCGCTACTTCTCGGGGACGACGCTGCAGATCCGCTACGGCACCACCAGCAACGTCGACGCCTCCGACGTCGACCAGATGCTGATCACGGGCACGCACTGAGGGCGGCGTTCACGGCGCTTTGACGGCGCAGCCGTAGTCGCCGACGAAGATGAATGACCGGCTGCAGCGGACGGTGACCGTCTTGCCGCCGTCGGTGAAGTCGAGGTCGTGGAAGAACGGGGTGCGCAGCACCCGCCCCAGCCGCTCGCGGCATGGCGCGCCGTGGCGTTCACAGACGCGCGCGCGCGCCATCCGTTCGATCGGTCCGGCGTCAGCGTAAACGTTGACCAATCCCGCGATCACGATGGCGATGATGATCAGCGAGATGATGCGCGAAACGTTGATTCTCATGGCCGCCGATCATGTTACCCCGAATGGCCGTTCGCGCCGCGGCGACGCCCTGCGCCAGGGATCTACCAATGAAATCAAGCCGTGCGGGGCATCTGCCGAGATCAAGGTCGGGTCAGACCGCGCCCCGCACACTGGCCCGAGATGGCGCCGAAGACTGAAGAATACCTGGGATCCGAACGCGCTGTGGCGCCGGCGCGCATCCTGATCGTCGAAGACAACCCGCTCAACCGGCTGCTCATTCACGACGTCCTGGAGCTGCGCGGCCACCAGGTGATCGAGGCGGCGACGGTCGACGAGGCGCGCCAGACGCTCTCCGAGGTGCGCCCCGACCTCTTGCTGCTCGACGTGCAGATTCCGGGCGGCGGCGGCGAGGCGGTGATCCGCGAGGTGCGCAAGCGCGATGACCTGGCCGATCTGCCGATCATCGCGGTGACCTCGCTGGCGATGCCGGGCGATCGCGAGCGTCTGCTCAGCATCGGATTCCAGGGCTACCTGTCGAAGCCGATCGACACGCGCACGTTCGGCGCGGCCGTCGAGTCGTACCTCAAGTCAGACAACGAGGGTCGAGGGAAGCATCGTGTCCGTCACCTCGGTTGAGACGCCGATCAGAATCCTGATCATCGACGACAACCTCCAGAACCGAGAGGTCGCGGAGGGTCATCTGGTCTCGGCGGGATATCAGGCGATCCAGGCCGAGAGCGGCGAGCAGGGGCTGGCGATGATCGAGGAGCAGCGGCCGGATCTGGTCCTGCTGGACGTGCTGATGCCGGGCATGGACGGCTTCGAGACCTGCCGGCAGATCCGGATGCTGCCGCTGGTGGGCGATACGCCGGTCCTGTTCCTGACCGCGCTCGGCGATCTGGGCACGCACAAGCAGGCGCTCGATTCGGGCGCCGACGACTTCCTGACCAAGCCGATCAACCGCACCGAGCTGTTGATCCGGGTGCGGTCGTTGCTGCGCATCAAGCAGCTCGGCGACGAGCTGAAGCGCAACTACGACGTCATCCGCGCCCAGCACGACGCGCTGCTGGGCGCCAACCGGCAGAAGGAGGAGCTGACCGCGCTGATCGTCCACGATCTGAAGAACCCGCTGTCCAGCATCCTTTCGAACGCGCAGTACGTGCTGTCGCGCAAGCAGCTGGGTGTGGATGAATGCGAATCGCTGGACGACATCCTGCGCGCCTCGCAGTCGATGGTGCGGCTGGTGATGAACTTGCTCGACGTGTCGCGCAGCGAGGACGGCGCGCTGATCCCGCACGTGACCGAATTCGACCTCGGCACGCTGCTGTCCGAGGTGTGCAAGGAGATGGGCCGGCGGCTGGAGGACAAGGACCAGAAGCTGAACGCGACCTTCGCGCCGGAGGTCGGGCCGCTGCGCGCCGATCGCGATCTGATCCGCCGCGTGATCGAGAACCTGATCGACAACGCCTACAAATACGGCCCGCGTCACACGACGATCAACCTCGAGATCCTGCCGGCCACGATGGACGACGGCGCCGAGCCGGCCGTCGAGATCCGCGTGCGCGACGAGGGCGAGGGCGTCCCCGCGCCGTATCGGCACCTGATCTTCGAGAAATACGGCCGCGTGGAAGGGCGGGCGGGCGCCGCCGCCAGCACCAGCCACGGGCTGGGGCTGGTGTTCTGCCGGCGCGCCGTCGGCGTTCACGGCGGCGCCATCTGGGTGGAGGACGGGGCGGGGCGGGGCGGCTGCTTCTGCGTGCGGCTGCCGATCGCGCGATTGCCGCTCTCGGCGGCGGCCGCGCCTCCGCTCGGCACCCCGCGCGGTGGCCTTGCCGTCTAAGAGCCGCCTCCGGCTGGCCGACGAGACGCCCGCGACGCGTCGGCTGCTGGCGGAGTATCGACAGGAGGTCTGGGACCGCACCGACAGGATGTTCCTCTGGCTGCTGGTCGGCCAGGCGGTGGTGGCCATCGCCGCGGCGCTGCTGACGGCCCCTCAGCCCTGGGACGGACCGCTCGGATTCCCGGTGCTGGCGTGGAAGGCGCTCGGGCTCGGCATCGTGATCGGCGCGCTGCCGCTCAAGGCGGTGTATTTGCGCCCGGGCTCCCGATCCACGCGGCGCGAGATCGCGGTCGGTCAGGGGCTGATGACCTCGCTGCTGATCCACGTCGCGGGCGGCCGCGTGGAGATGCACTACGCGATGATCTTCACGCCGCTGCTGTTCCTGGCGATGTACCGCGACGTCAGCGTGCTGGTGCTGGCCAGCGCCATCACGGTCATCGACCACGTGCTCGGGTGCTTCCTCTGGCCGCACTCCGTGTACGGCGAGGCTTACGTCTCGCGCTGGGCGTGGCTGCTTCCGATCTGGCTGATGACCATCGAGGATCTGGTCCTCGCGTTCTTCATCGTCCGCAAGCAGACCGACATGCTGACCGCGGCCCGCCGGCAGGCGACGATCGACGCCAGCCGCACGGCGCTGGAGCGCGAGGTCGCGGAGCGTCAGCGGACCGAGCGGCTGCTGTCGCTGCAGAACCTGATCACCCGCATCCTCGCGGGCGCGAACACCCTGGCGGAGGCGACGCCCGTCGTCCTCCGCATCATGGGCGAGAACCAGAACTGGCAGGTGGGCGAGCTGTGGGAGGTCGACGAGGGCCGCCAGACCCTGCGCTGCGTTCACATCTGGCACATGGAGGACTTCCGCGAGGTCGAATACATCCGGCGGCGTCAGACCGAGCGCATCGCGCCGGACATCGGCCTGGTGGGGCGGGTCTGGCAACGGCACCTGCCGCTGTGGATCGCGGATCTCGCCGAGGAGCCGATGCTGCCTCTGGCGGTGCTGGCGAGCGACTCGAAGCTGCACGGCGCCTTCGCGATTCCGCTGCGCAACGGTCCCGAGGTCATCGGCGTGATGGCGTTCTTCTCCAGCGAGGTGCGACAGGCCAACGACGATCACCTGCAGATGTTGAGCGCGCTGGGTGGCCAGATCGGCCAGTTCATGGAGCGAAAGCGGATCGAGCAGGGCCTGCGCGACAGCGAGGAGCGCTACCGGTCCGTGATCGCAGCGCTGGACGAGGGGATCATCCTGGTCGACCGGGACGGGCGCCTGATCGCGTCCAACGCCAGCGCCGAGCGGATCCTGGCGCGCACGTCGTTCGAGCTGCTCGGCGCAGCGGGCGCCGACCCGTTCTCGTCAGTGGTCGACGAGGACGAACGGCTGGTGCCGGCGGTCGACCTTCCGTTTCTGGTCACGCTGCGCACGCGCGAGCAGCGCCAGAACCGCGTGCTGGGGGTGACCCGCAAGGACGGCAGCCGCGTCTGGATCTCGATGAACTCGCAGCCGCTGATCCACTTCGGCGAGACGCTGCCGTACGCGGCGATGGCGTCGTTCACCGACATCACGGCGCGCAAGGCGGCCGAGGAGTCTCTGCGGGCGACCCACGCGGATCTGGAGAACCGCGTCGACAAACGGACCGCCCAGCTGAGCGAGGCGAACGCGCGGATGCGGCGCGAGGTCGAAGAGCGCGAGCGCGCCCAGCGAGAGATGCGCGCGGCCAGAGACGCGGCCGACACCGCCAATCAGGCGAAGAGCGGCTTCCTCGCCAACATGAGCCACGAGCTGCGCACGCCGCTCAACGCCGTGATCGGATTCTCGGAGCTGCTCGAACAGCAGATCTTCGGCGAGCTCAACCCCAAGCAGACGACCTACGTCAAGAACGTCCTGGTGTCGGGCCGGCACCTCCTCCAGCTGGTCAACGACATCCTCGACATCTCGAAGGTCGAGGCGGGACGGATGGACCTCGCCTACGAACGGACGCCGATCGGCAGCATCGTCGACGTCGTGCGCAGCGTGATCACGGCGGTGGCGGCCAAGAAGGGAATCGAGCTGGACGTCGACGTGGCGCCGACGCTGCCCGAGGTGTTCATCGATCCCGGCCGCATCAAGCAGGTGCTTTACAACTTGATCGCGAACGCGATCAAGTTCACGCCGCGCGGCGGTGTCGTGCACGTGTCGGCGCGGGCGGACGCGAAGTACCTGACCCTGCTGGTCTCCGACACGGGCGTCGGCATCGCGCCCGAGGATCTGCCCCGGCTGTTCCGTGAGTTCGAGCAGCTGCCGCAGCCGAACGGGGTGCGGCCGGAGGGCACGGGCCTCGGGCTCGCGCTCACGCGCCGCCTCGTCGAGCTGCACGGCGGCAAGGTCGAGGTCGAGAGCAAGCTCGGCAAGGGCTCCACCTTCTCGGTCTTCCTGCCGCTCAAGTCCCCCGACGAGATCACCCTCGTCCGCCCGCCAGACGTCGCCGCGTAGCAGGGCTCCGCTCGCCTGTGGGTTGAGGGGGCCGCGGTCTGTGTGTGCCCCTCCGTGCTCAAACAGTCCTCGCGGGTCGGTTCCAGATCTCCTCGGCAGACTCAGCAGACCGCTGCGGAACTGCGCGCGGAGGGGCAC
>Ga0066903_100000072_pt1 | contig 43406 bp, 32 predicted proteins | sample PanSoiMetaGPlot1_FD_67491 | JGI IMG/M metagenome (GOLD analysis project Ga0066903, IMG submission 67491) | Tropical forest soil microbial communities from Panama analyzed to predict greenhouse gas emissions - Panama Soil - Plot 1 (version 2) | ecosystem: Environmental > Terrestrial > Soil >... | reverse complement strand
ATCCAGCACCAGAACGGAGGGCAGCAGCGACCGTATTACGGCTACTCGCTCGGCCAGCTCACCAACGCGCCGGAAGCGGTGTGGGCCTCGCGGTCGATGCCGATGTACCAGTCCCAGGTCACGTGGACGTCGCCGTATACCAATCGGTTGCTCTTCGAGGGCGGTGCGCTCTTCAACAACAAGGATTTCCCGACCTTCCCGCAGCCCGACAACTCGCCGGCCCAGGTTCCGTATCAGGACTCCGGCACCGGCTTCACGTGGGGCAACTATCCGAACGTCTACGGCCACAACGCGAGCCACAATTTCAACTGGCGTTTTGCGACCTCCTACGTCACGGGCTCGCATGCCTTCAAGGCCGGCGTGAGCTTCATGCACCTCTGGGCCTGGACGTCGCAGGACGTCGTCAACAACGGCATGGTGCTCGGCCTGCTCAACAGCTCGCCGCGGCAGGTGACCGTGTTCGCGACGCCGTTCTCGTTCTATGAGCTCCTGAACCAGAACTGGGGCCTGTTCGCGCAGGATCAGTGGACGTTCAGGCGCATGACGGTCAACGCCGGTGTCCGCTTCGACGCGCTGAACGACATGGTGCCGGCCCAGGTGCTCGGCCCCGGGGCACAGGTGCCGACGCGCAACATCGCGTTCGACGAGGTGACGGGCGTGCCGGCGTGGCGCAACACGACGCCGCGGCTCGGCGTCGCCTATGACGTGTTCGGCACCGGCAAGACTGCCGTCAAGGTGGCAATCGGCAAGTACCTCGAGGCGCCCAATCCGCCGACGTTCACGCGGATCGCGAACCCGGCCGGCGGTCTCGTCCAGAGCGCGACGCGGACGTGGACCGACACCAACAGCGACTTCGTCCCGCAGGCGAACGAGCTCGGGCCCATCAACCCGCCGAACTTCGGATCGACCGTGGTCAGCCAGCGCTACGACCCGACCGTGCTGTCGAGCCGCATCTACAACTGGGAGATGTCGGCGCAGCTGCAACAGGAGGTCGCCCCGCGCGTCGCCGTGAATGCCGGCTACTTCCGTCGCTGGTACGGCAACCTCCGCGTGACCGACAACCTCAATATCAAGCCGTCCGACTACTCGCCGTACTCGGTCACTGCGCCGATCGATTCCCGCCTGCCCGGTGGCGGCGGATATGCGGTCAGCGGCCTCTACGATCCGAACTTCCTCCCCGCGCAGAACAACATCATCACGCTGTCGGACGCCTACGGCGGCGCGACAGAGGTGTACAACGGATTCGACTTCACCGTGAGCGCGCGGCTGCCGCGGGGTGTCGTGCTCTCGGGCGGTCCCAGCATCGGCCGCACTGAGACGAACTACTGCCTCACGATCGACTCGCCGCAGGGAACCGGGCTTCCGCCGGCGCAGGGCGCCACGAGCGCGGCCGGCTTGCTGTACTGCGACGTCAAGCCGCCGTTCCAGCCCAACGTCAAGCTGCTTGGCGCGTACCCGCTGCCGTGGTACGGCATCCAGTTCGCCGGCACGTTTCAGAGCCTGCCGGGCCCGCAGATCACGGCCGCGCGCACGTATACGAACGCGGAAATCAGGCCGACGCTCAATCGCAACCTCGCCACTGGCGCGGCTGGCACCGCTGTCGTGCAGCTCGTCGCACCCGGGACGATGTACGACGAGCGGTTGTATCAGCTCGATTTGCGCGTCTCGAAGATCTTCAAGGCGGGGCATCACCGCGTACAGGCGAACGCCGACATCTACAACGCCGGCAACGCCAGCTCGGTTCTGGGCATCAACACGACGTACGGGATGAACTGGCTGCGCCCGACGAGCATTCTGCAGGGCCGCCTGGTCAGGTTGGGCGGGCAGTGGGATTTCTGAGCGCTCGGAGGCATGTCATGAACGGTCGATTGGCTTTCGGTCTGGTCGCGGCGGCGGTTGTCGGCACGGCTGTCGCGTCCGCGCAGGTGCGGAAGGTGTACAACCCGCCGAAAACCGTGTGGGGCGATCCCAACATCGCCGGCGTCTACACCAACAACGACGAGAGTCTGATTCCGTTCGAGCGGCCGGCGCAGTTTGAAGGACGCCGGCTCGAGGACATCACCGAGTCAGAGCTCGAACAACTGCGCGACGACCGCAGCGAGCAGCGCATCGAGGCGGACCGCAATCGCGCCGAGTTCCGCAGTCCGATTCACTGGTTCGAGAATCACTTCCCGAACAACAGCCGAGCCTGGCTGGTGACCGAGCCGCCCGACGGCCACGTGCCGCCGCTGACGGCAGAAGCGCGTCAGCGCGCGGCGGCGCGTGCGGCCGCACAGGCCGGCAAAGGGCCGGCCGACTCGGCCGGGGACCGCAGCCTCTACGATCGCTGCATCACGCGCGGCGTACCGGGATCGATGATGCCGGCGATCTACGGAAACGCGTACGAGATCGTGCAGGGCCCCGGCTACGTCTCGATTCTCTACGAGATGGTGCACGAAGCGCGCGTCATCCCGCTCAATGGCCAGCCGCATCCGGGCGAGAAGATCCGGATGTACATGGGCGACGCCAGGGGCCACTGGGACGGCAACACGCTCGTCGTCGAGACGACGAATTTCACGGATAAGACGCCCTACCGGGGATCGAGCGAACACCTGAAGCTGACCGAGCGCTTCAGGCCGGTCGCGCCCAACACGCTCGAGTGGTCGGCCACCTTCGACGACGCGCACACGTGGGCGCAGCCGTGGACGTTTGCGATGAACCTGTCGAAGAAGGACGAGACACAGCGTCCGTTCGAGTATGCGTGTCACGAAGGGAACTACGGCATGGTGGGTATCCTCAACGCGGCGCGCGCCGAGGAGAAGGCCGGCGTCGCCGTGGACAGTCCGCGCGACGCGGAAGGGGAGCGGTAGCGATGAGGAACGTGATCATCGCGGCGGCGGCAGCCGCGTGGGTCGCCGTTGCGGCCGGACCCGCGCGTGCCGATCAGAAAACGATCGCCGGCACGATCAGCGACAGCCTCTGCGGAAAGTCGCACAAGGCGATGATGGAGAAGCAAGGTTCGAAGATTTCGGATCGCGACTGCGTGATCGCCTGCCTCAACTATCAGACACCCGACAGTCCGAAGCTCGTCGTCGCAGCGAGCGACGGGACGGTGTACACGATCGAGAACCAGAAGTTTCCGGGGCTCATGCGGCGCGCCGGGGAGAAGCTGGCGATCACGGGCGACGTGACGGGGACGTCGATCACCATCACGAAGATCGAAGCACAGTAGGCGGGCCTTTCAGGCCCGGCACCGCGGTCTTTCAGTCGAGAGAGCAGTAACCGGCGGACGCATCTCGCTCGCCCAGTTGCTCCGCTCGATCGACGGCATCCACGCGATCAGAGCCGCCAGCGTCCTCACGCAGGTAACTGCAGGCGTCGTTTTTCGGACCTGAGGCGCACGCGTTTTCAGGCGCTCGCCAGCCTTGTCCAACATCCTCTTCGTTCGCAGCAGCTTGCATCCACGCAAGCGATCGGCCCGTCCCGGTTCGCTCCTTGCCCACATCGGCGGTGACCCTGCCCGGTGCACGACCAACCGCGGGGGCCCGACCTCCCACTCCGTGGGTCCGGTGCGGGGTCGCTTTTCTTGGAAGCACATTTGAGGAAGGAGAACGTCATGATTCGGTTCGTCCAGTCCCTGTGTCTTGTGGCCGTGATTGCCGCCATGGCCATCGTCGAGCCCCACGCGGCCCAGTCCCGCGCCGCCAAACCCTCGTCGACGGCCATCGTCAACATCAATACCGCGTCAGCCAGCGATCTCGAGGCGCTGCCCGGCATCGGCGCGAAGACGGCGGCGCGCATTGTCGAGTACCGCCAGAAGAACGGACCGTTCAAGAAGATCGAAGAGCTGATGAACGTCCAGGGCATCGGCGAGAAGAACTTTCTGAAGCTGAAGCCCCAAATCACGGTGACAGCGACGCGGGCCGAACACGCGGAGAACCGCTGACGCTGTGCCGATGCGTGCGCGAGCCTCCAACGGCTATTCGCTGCCGGAACTGCTGTGGGTCGTGGCGCTGCTTGTGACCGTCACTGCGATTGCAATTCCACAGCTCCTGGCAGGGCTCGACGAGGCTCGCGGCCTCGCAGCCGCCCGGTATGTGGCCGGGCGGCTGCACGAGGCGCGGATGGCGGCCATCGCGCGCTCGGCTCACGTGGCGCTTCGTTTTGATAAGACAGCAGACGGCTACGAGTACGCAATGTATCTCGATGTCAACCGTAACGGCGTGCGAACCAGCGAGATTCAGGCTGGCGTGGATCGACCGATCACGAGCCCCGAGCGACTGTGGCAGCAGATTCCGGGCACCGATTTCGGACTGGCGGCCGGCGTACCGGCGGTCGAGGGCGGGACGGTCGCTGATACGACGCCCATCAAGTTCGGGACCAGCAGCATGGCGTCTTTCACCGCGCTCGGCAACTCTTCGTCTGGCAGCGCATACGTCAGGAGCCGGAAGGGCGCCCAGTACGTCGTGCGCGTCTTTGGCGGCACGGGAAAGATCCGGGTGCTCCGGTTCGACCCGCGCACCAACAAGTGGATTCAACGGTGAACGATCAGCCCGAACGGCGGCAGTCAGTACGGTGGACCACCGCGGCCGATCACGGCGTGCTGTCGGCGCGCATCAAGCTCGGAAGCGAGGCGATTGTGATCGACATGTCGGCCGGCGGCGCCCTGGTGGACACCGAATCGCGCGTGCGACCCGGGACGGCCGTCGAGCTCCTGCTGAATACACGGTCACATGTGTGTGCCTCTCGCGGTCGCATCCTCCGATGCGCGGTCGTCCGGGTCGGCGCGGACGTGGTTTGGTATCGGGCAGCCATCTGCTTCGATCGCGCTCTTCCCTGGCTGGTTGAGGACGATGGCGTTGGGTATGAAGTTCCCATGGCCGACCAACGGCCCGCTCGCGCGGCGCGAGTAGACGCTACCCGCGATCTGTGCTGAGAAGTCGTGGCGACCGTGCCGACATAAAGGAATTATGCAGACTCTTCAACCAACCGAGCGTGGCACTCGATTTGGTTCTCCGATGGACACCTCGAGGCCAACGCCGATGAACGTAGCTCCATACGCACCGGCCCGATCGCCGCGGCGGCGCGACCGCCGGCAGGGTCTGCCGCTGCTGCTCGCCGCACTCGCGCGTGCTACCGACGATCAGCACGAGCCGGGTGCGATGCGCGCGGCGTTCGAAGAGCTCGTTCGTCGCTTCGTGCGGGCCAAGCGCATTCATCTGCTGGGCGCCGGCCATCTTCCCGTCGTGCCTGGTCTCGACGAGGAGTCGATCCTCTTCGAGGTGCCGGCCCTGGATCGCTCGAAGCCAGGCGTGCTGGCGGCGATTGTCGACGGCGGCATCCGCTTGAGCGAATGGGACGTGCAGGGCTTGACGATGGCGGCGCATCTCGGCGCGCTGGTTCTGGAAATCGAGCGGCATCGAGCAGGGAGCGTGAGAGTCTCGGGACAGCCTCCGCGCGCGAGGCGTGACGCCGCCGCTCCGCTCATTGGATCGACGACAGCCATGGGCGAGCTCAAGTCGCGGATTGAACGCGTCGCGCTCACGGATTTCACGGTCCTCATCGAAGGCGAATCTGGCGCCGGCAAGGAACTGGTCGCGCGGCAGATCCACGACCTCAGTGGCCGGCGTGCCGGTCCCTTCGTCGCCATCAATTGCGCGGCCCTGGTCGAAACGCTCGTCGAAGCGGAGCTCTTCGGCATCGAGGAACGGACGGCGACCGGCGTGAGGGGAAGGCGCGGCAAGTTCGAGGCCGCTGATGGCGGCACCTTGTTTCTGGACGAAGTGTCGGACCTGTCGCTGTCGGCGCAGGCGAAGCTGCTGCGCGCGATTCAGGATCTGGCGGTCGAGCGTGTCGGGGGAAACGGCGTCCATCGCGTGGACATTCGCATCATCGCCGCGACCAATCGTCGTCTTGGAGAACTCGTCGAGCGTAAGTTGTTCCGCCTGGATCTGTTCTATCGGCTGGGCGGCGTCGAGCTCTGCGTGCCGCCGCTGCGTCAGCGTCGCGACGACATCCTCGAGCTGACGCGCTACTTTCTCGAGCGTCACCAGTCGACGCGCCGGCTTCATCTTTCGAGTGCGGCTGAAACCGCGCTGCTCGAATACGGCTGGCCCGGCAACGTGCGCGAGCTCGAGCGGCTCATCGAGCGTGCCGTGACGCTCACGCGATCCGACGTCATCGAGCTCGACGACCTGCCGCCGACCGTGCGCGGCGAGCACGTTGCTGTGCTCGCGCCCTCCGCGGAGCGGAACGAGACCCTGAGGGCGTGGGCGAGCCGATACGCACGGCTCGTCGTGGATCGCTGCCACGGCAACAAGCGACAGGCGTGTCGTGTGCTGGGCATCAGTTACCACACGCTGCAAACCTATTTGCGATATCCGCTCGGATCGCCTCCGGAGCCGGCGGCGGGCGAGTGGGACAAGGCGGCGGTGCAAGGCTAGCGCTGCCACGACCGGGCGTCGCCGGCGAAACCGGAGAAACGAGACGGGGCAGCAGGGTGCTGCGAGGTCGCGCGTGGATCCCTGTCCGGCGGTACGGCGGGGCTGTGCCGCAGAGCAATCGGAGAGTGTGCGATGAAGGTCACCATTGCCTCACGTCGGGTTCGCGAGGTCGCGGCACTGCTGCTCGTGTTGACGACGATCAGTGTCGTGCCGACGAGGGCGCAGGTACCACCCAGCGCGCAATACCAGTGTGTCAATCAGCTGGTCAGCTGCTACTACTGGGCGGCTGCGCAGGCAGGCTTCTGGACCATGTGGGCCTCTGGCCTCGACTGCGAGTTGCAGGTCATCGCCTGTGTGCGTATGGCCACCATCGGCCGCTAGAAGGGGCGCGAATGAGAAGGGTCGTCCGGACGGGGTGCGCTCCGTCCGGGCGATAGCCAATGGAGCGGTTCTGATGTGGCAGCTGTTGTTCGCGTACTCGATCGTTGCCCTCGCGCTCGTGCGATCGGTGGAGGCGTCGTTGCTAACCAGCGGCGTGGTGTCGCAGCCGGTGCTCGCCAACGAATCGGTGATCGTGGGCCGATCCGTGTGCGGCGGCGCCACATGGCTGTTGACGGAGGCCGGCGAGCTGGTCCGCGTGCTGCCTGGCGCGAAGCAAGCGACCTCGGTGCGCGTCCGGAACGGGCGAGGCGGCGATCAACCCTGGGGTCTGGCGTGCCTGGACGATGGGTCGCTGTGGACGCTGGCGACGGCGCGGGCGCTGGCGCGCATTGCGCCCGACGGCCGACTCGTCGAACGACATGAACTGTCGCAGCCCTGGTTCGCGTTGTTCGCGGCGGGTGCGCGGCTCGTGTACGAACCGCTGCCGCCTGCGACTGGCAAGCCTGTGCTGGCAGAAACGCGGCCCGGTCGGCTGCTCGTCGGGAAGCCGTGGGTCGGGCTTGTCGCACGGCGCGGGACGACAGACCGCATGCAGGACTTCGCGAACTACGTGACCTGCGGCATCGCCAGTTACACCATCCTGCCGTGCTGGTTCACCGACCAGTCGCAAGTCGCGTTGTCGGACGGCGTCAACGCGCGCCAGGTTGCTGTCAATTGGATGAAGTATCGAGCGGCGGGCGTCGATCCGGCATCGCCGATCCGCGACGTGGCGCTTGCGGCACCCGCACGCATGTGGGTACTCATCACGACCATTGGCCAGGCGGCGCGGCGGGAGGGCCGGTGGCTTCTGAAGACAACGACCTCGGAACCGGGCCGCGACGATATCGTGGCGCTCGATCCGCCGGCCCGGCTCATTCTGGCGGCCACCGACACCCGGTGCATTCTGCTGAACGTGCGAGGCCAACTCGTGGAGGTCGAGGCGCGATGACTCCATCGACTACGCGGTTCTTTGCTGTGCTGCTGCGGCCATCGGCAGCCGTCATGGTCGCGGCCGCCGCGATTGTGGCGATCGCGGCGTGGCTCGGGGCGATCGGCGCCGGCGACTTCGATCAGAGCTTCGCGCTCGTGCTGCTGTTGCAGATGTTTTCGGGAGCCACCGGCTTCACGCACGCCGCGCGACGCGGCTATTTCGACCCGTTATTGGGCACGTCGCATTCCCGGGTTCGCGTCGCCGTCTCGCATGCGGCGGGATCGATGCTGCCTGGGATTGCGGCCTGGATCGGTGTGATCTGTGTCGACCAGGTCACGCGCCCACAGCATCTGTCCACGGGGTTGTCGACGAGCGCCATCGAGGCGCTGGTGTGGGTGTCCGTCCTCGTCTGGTGCGTCACGCTGTGCTTGCCGCGCTATTCGGGCGGTCTCCTGTGGCTGTTCCTGTTCGTGGGTCTCGGCTCGGTGCATCGGCTGCAGGGACTGGAGCCGACGCTTCTCGATCAGACGACGTGGCCGGCGGTCGGGAGGGCGGTAGGGGCCGCGCTCGCGGCGCCGCTGCTGCTGGTGGCGCACCCGGACAGCTCCGACGCGCCGTTGCTGATGGCGGTCGCCATTTCGGCGCTGATCGTGTTCGCGTTGGGCGTGATGACGGTCGTCGCGCTCGACGCCCCGCTGACGGAGCCGTCATGAGCCTCGTGTGCCGCGCGGAGAACGTTTCGAAGCGGTACGGCCGCGAGAGGGCGCTCGAGGGCGTCACGCTGCAGGTGCACGCCGGACAGATCCTCGGGCTCATCGGTCCCAACGGTGCTGGCAAAACGACCCTGCTTCGCATCCTCGTCGGCCTCCTTCGCCCATCGTCTGGCGCGGTGGTTCTTGGTGGGAATGCCGTCGCGAAGTACTTCGGAGGCGAACGGACGCTGCCGCCGTTCGTGTCTGCGCGGCGATGGGTGCGCATCTGTTCTGGCGCCGGCGATCGACAGCTGTCGGATATCCCTCGCCGCCGGATGGCATGGCTGTCGCGAGGCACGCGTCAAAGAGTCGGGCTGGTTGCGACGTTGAGCGGCGATGCGCCGGCGCTCCTCGTCCTCGACGAGCCGTGGGAGGGGCTTGATCCCGACGGAAGCCGCTGGCTCTCGCAGCAGCTGCTGGCGCTGCGCGCCGCCGGCACGGCCGTGGTGGTCTCATCGCATCGGATCCACGAGCTCGCGGATGTCTGCGACCGCTGCGAGTTCCTGATTCAGGGAAAGCTTTCGTCGCCGGTCCTGGAGGGCTGGGAGGCCACGCTGGGCATCGACCGAGCTGAACAGCTCTACGAGGCGTTCGATCGGGCGCGAGCGGGACACCGATAACGTCAGTGTCGAAGAGGTCGGGTTGCGTCTGACGCGATCCGCATAGTACGGTTACGGGGTTCCGCGCGACTGTCCACATGGAACACCCGACCGCCGCCACCGCCACATCACTCAAGAAAACCCCGCTCCACGGCCGACATCAATCTTCGGGAGCGAAGATGGTGCCCTTCGCCGGCTGGGAGATGCCGCTCGAGTATTCGGGCATCGCCGACGAGCACAACGCGGTCCGTACGCGTGCGGGGGTGTTCGACGTCAGCCACATGGGGGAAATCGAGATCGCCGGCAAGGATGCGCTGGCGGCCGTCCAGCTGATCTCGTCCAACGACGCGTCGGGGCTCGAGCCCGGCCAGGCGCAGTATTCGGCGCTGACGACCCCGGCGGGAACCTTCGTCGACGATCTCGTCGTCTACCGCCTGCGCAGCGACCATTTCCTCCTCGTCGTGAACGCGGGCAACGTCGCCAAGGACTATGCGTGGATCGCGAAGCACACGGCGACGTTTGGCGACGCCGTGGCGTTCGATGCCAGCTCGCGGTATGCGCTGCTGGCGGTACAGGGACCGGCGGCCCTCGACGCCGTGCAGCCGCTCACGGGCGTGGACCTTCGCAACCTGAAATACTACGCGTTCGGGACGGGCGAGGTCGCGAACGTGCGCGCGACGATCTCGCGAACCGGCTATACCGGCGAAGACGGCGTCGAAATTTTCGTTCCGCCGCAACAGGCCGATCGTGTGTGGCAGGCCATTCTCGCCGAGGGCCAACACGCGGGCGTCGTCCCCTGCGGGTTGGGAGCGCGCGACACGCTGCGCCTCGAGGCAGGGATGCGCCTGTTCGGCAATGACATCGACGAAACCACCACGGTCGTCGAGGCGGGATTGAGCTGGATCGTCGGGTGGGAGAAGGGCGCGTTCAACGGCAGCGACCCGTTGCGTGCCCAGAAGGCGCATGGAGCGGCCCGCCGCCTGGTCGGCTTCGAGATGACGGATCCCGGCATCGCGCGGCACGGTTATCAGGTGCACATCGACGGCGCTCCCGCCGGCATCGTCACCAGCGGCACGCAGACGCCCTTTCTGAAGAAGGCGATCGGCCTCGCCTATGTGCCGGCGGCGCACGCCGCCGTGGGCACGGCGATCGAGATCGACATCCGCGGACGCCGGGCCGGTGCCCGCGTGGTGCGGCTCCCGTTCTACACACGAGACAAGGCAGGCCGATGACTCTTCCGGCTGGCTACAGGTTCACGAAAGATCACGAGTGGATTGAGGCGTCTGGCGACGCGCGCAAGGTCGGCATCAGCGACTACGCACAGCAGCAGCTCGGCGACGTCGTCTACCTCGAGCTGCCCGACGTCGGCACCCGCCTCAAGGCGGGGCAATCCTTCGGCAGCATCGAATCGGTGAAGGCGGTGTCCGAGCTGTACGCGCCGGTCGCCGGCGAGGTCGTGCAGGTCAACACGGCACTGAAAGAGAAGCCGGAGCAGGTCAATCTCGATCCGTACGGCAGCTGGATGATTGCCATCCGCCCGGGTGCGCCCGCCGACGTCGACGCGCTGCTCGACAGCACGCAGTACGCGTCGCTCGTCAAATGACCGACGCGTTTGCCTCGCGGCACATCGGTCCGGACGCCGCGGACCGCGATGCGATGCTCGAGGTGATCGGTGCGCCGTCGCTCGACACCCTCATCGACGAAACCGTTCCCGCGGCAATCCGGTTGAAGGAGCCGCTGCCGCTTCCTGAGGGCCTGTCCGAGCATCGCTATCTCCGGCGGCTGCGCCGGATCGCGGCGCGCAACGAGCTGTTCCGGTCGTACATCGGCCTCGGCTACTACGACTGCGTGACACCAGCCGTCATCCAGCGGAACGTGCTCGAGAATCCCGGTTGGTATACGCCTTACACGCCGTATCAGGCCGAAATCGCGCAAGGCCGGCTCGAAGCCCTGCTGACCTTTCAAACGATGGTCGGCGACCTGACCGGCATGGAGATCGCCAACGCCTCGCTCCTGGACGAAGCGACCGCCGCCGCCGAAGCGATGACATTGCTGTATCGCGTGCAGGCGAAGCGGACCGCTGGGGCAGGCGGCGCGCCTCGATTCTTTGCAGCGGCGTCGTGCTTTCCGCAGACGCTCGACGTCCTCAGGGGACGTGCCGAGCCGCTCGGCATCGAGCTGGTCGTCGGCGATCCGGAGACGGCGGCGCTGGACGGGAGGACGTTCGGCGCGCTCGTCCAGTCGCCCGACGAAGCCGGCTGCGTGCACGACCTCTCGGCATTCATCACGCGGGCGCACACGTCAGGGGTGCTCGTCGCGGTCGCCACGGATCTGCTGTCGCTGGTGCTGCTGACACCGCCGGGTGAGTGGGGGGCCGACGTCGCGTTCGGGAATTCGCAGCGGTTCGGCGTGCCGCCCGGGTACGGCGGCCCGCACGCCGCGTTCTTCGCGACACGCCAGGACTACGTCCGCCAGACGCCGGGCCGCATCATCGGCGTGTCGGTGGACCGGCACGGCTATCCGGCGTACCGCATGGCGCTGCAGACGCGCGAGCAGCACATCCGCCGCGAGAAGGCGACCTCCAACATCTGCACGGCGCAGGCGCTGCTGGCCAACATCGCCGCGCTGTATGCCGTCTATCACGGTCCGGCCGGGCTGACGGCCATCGCGCGACGGGTGCACGGCAGGGCCGTCGCGCTCGCGCGCGCGCTGGCGGCGATGGGCATCGAACAGCGGAACCCCCTCTTCTTCGATACGCTTCGCGTCATCGTTCCCAGCGTCCCCGGCCGCGACGGCGTCGAGCGCGTGCGGCAGGCCGCGCTCGCGTCGCGCATGAACTTCCGGTACCGAGACGACGGCTCGATCAACGTCGCGCTGGATGAAACGACCGATGAGAACGACCTCGCGGCGATTGTCAGCGTGTTTGCCGCGGTGGTCGGCGCGCCCGATCCGGGTCGGCCCGCCGATGTTGATCCCGGCGACGCCGGTTTTTCGGGATCGCTTGGGCGGCGATCCACGTTCCTGTCGCATCCGGTGTTCAACACGCATCATTCGGAAACCGAGATGATGCGCTACGTCCGTCGGCTCGAGCGCAAGGACATCGGGCTCGATACCTCGATGATTCCGCTCGGGTCGTGCACGATGAAGCTGAACGCGGCGGCCGAGATGCTGCCGATCACGTGGCCCGAGTTCGCGCGGCTGCATCCGTTCGCGCCTCTCGAGCAGGCGGAAGGGTACCGGCAGATCCTGTCGGAGCTCGAATTCGCGCTCTGCATGGTGACAGGGCTGGCGGCCGTCTCGCTGCAGCCGAATTCCGGGGCGCAGGGCGAGTTCACCGGCTTGATGGTCATCCGCGCCTACCATCGGAGCCGCGCCGACGAGCGGCGCAATGTCGTGCTCATCCCGACGTCCGCGCACGGCACCAATCCCGCCACGACGGTGATGGCCGGCATGAAGGTGGTCGTCGTGGCCAGCCGGAGCGACGGCAGCGTGGACGTGGACGACCTCCGCGCGAAGGCGGCCGCGGCCGGCTCGTCGCTGGCGGCGCTGATGATCACGTATCCGTCCACGCACGGCGTGTTCGAAGAAGAGATTCGCGAGATTTGCGCGATTGTTCACGGCCATGGCGGCCTCGTGTACATGGACGGCGCGAACATGAACGCACAGGTCGGGCTCACGAGCCCGGCGGCGATCGGCGCCGACGTCTGCCACTTGAACCTGCACAAGACGTTCGCCATCCCGCACGGTGGCGGCGGACCCGGCATGGGGCCGATCGCCGTGGCATCGCACCTGGCGCCGTTTCTGCCGCGGCACGCGCTCGTCAGGACTGGTGGGGCGAAGGGCATTCATGCGGTGGCGGCCGCCCCGTGGAGCAGCGCGAACATCCTGCTCATCTCGTACGGCTACATGCACATGCTGGGCGGACCCGGCATGACGGACGCGTCGCGCTACGCAATTCTCAACGCCAACTACATCAAGTCGCGGCTCGAGCCGCACTTCCCGGTGCTCTACGCCGGCGCGCGCGGCCGTGTGGCGCACGAGATGGTGTTCGACCTGCGCGAGCTCAAGCAGAGGAGCGGCGTTGACGAAACCGACGTGGCGAAGCGACTGATGGACTACGGGTTCCACGCGCCGACGGTGTCGTTCCCCGTGCCGGGCACGCTGATGATCGAGCCGACCGAGAGCGAGCCGAAAGAGGAGCTGGATCGATTCTGCGACGCGATGATCGCCATCCGGCGCGAAATTCAGGCGGTCATCGACGGCAAGGCCGACGCCCGCGACAACGTGCTGAAGATGGCGCCGCACACGGCCCGCGAGCTCACCGCCGATGCCTGGACACACCCGTACTCGCGCGAGCAGGCTGCGTTTCCCGCGCCCTTCGTCCGCGAGCGGAAGGTATGGCCGAGCGTGGGCCGCATCGACAACCCGCACGGCGATCGCAACCTGGTGTGCGCGTGTCCGCCCATGGAGGCCTTTGCTGACGCGTGAAGGGGCGCTACGCGTGCTTCATCTCAGCACGGGTGATCGCGTCGGCGCGACGCGCGTAACCGTCGCGCAGGGCTCGCGTCACCGGTCCGGGAATGCCCGTCCCGATCGTGGTGTCGTCGACAGCGACGGCCGGCACCACGCCGCGCGTGGAGCTGGTGAAGAACGCTTCGTCCGCCTCGAGCAGGTCTTCGTCGCGCAGCACGGCTTCGCGGACCGGGACGCCGATCTCGGCGCCGATCTCGAACAGGAACTCGCGCGTGATGCCCGGCAGGAGTCCCGCGCTGAGCGGCGGCGTGAGGGCCGCCCGGTTGCGCACCACGAACAGGTTCGACATGGTGCATTCGGCCAGCTCACCGCGGTAATTGCGCATCACGCCTTCGAAGGCGCCGCGTCGAAACGCTTCCTGCATCGCCAGCGCGTTGTTCAGCAGATTGTTCGACTTGATCACCGGGTTGACGGTATCGGGGTGATTGCGCACCACCGACACGATCGACAACGTGACGCCGCGCTCGTACACCGCGGGCGGCGGATCGACGTGCGGCTTCGCGATGATGACCACGGTGGGCGACGGGCAGGCGGCCGGATCGTAGGACAGTTCGCCGACGCCGCGCGTGACCAGGATACGCAGGTAGGCCTCGGCCGCCGGGCCGTCGCCCAGGCCGGCCGCCCTCATCGTCTCGCGGCAGCGGCCTTCGAGCTCGCCGTCGGCCAGCGGAATGGGGAGGAGCATCAGCTGCGCCGACGCTCGCATCCGCCGCATGTGCCGATCGAAGAGAAACGGCACGCCGTTGTACGTCCGCATCGTTTCGTAGATGCCTTCGCCGTAGAGGAAGCCGTGGTCGAACACCGACACGGTCGCGTGCGCCGAGTCGGAGAGCCTGCCATTCACGTTGACGATCGCGCCCATTGGTGCGAGGGTACCATGCGCAATCCGCCGCTTACATTAGTATTCTGCGTGCTGACGCCATGCGTGTGCTGAACGCCGCCCAGATGCGGGAAGCCGATCGACGCGCCATCGAGGAGATTGGCATCTCGTCGCTCGTGCTGATGGAGAACGCCGGCCGGCAGGTCGTGGCCGCCATGGAGGCGCTGCACGCCGAGTGCCTCGGCCACGTCGCGGTGCTGTGCGGCCGCGGCAACAACGGCGGCGACGGCTTCGTCGTCGCCCGCACGTTGGTGCAGCGCGGCGTCGACGTGTCCGTCTTCCTCGTGGGCGTCGTCTCGGACGTCCGCGGCGACGCGCGGACCAATCTCGAAATTCTGGGACGCCTCGGGCTCACCGTCGTCGAGATCGCCGACGGCCAAGCGTGGGAGCTCCACTTTTCGGAGGTCCGCGAATGCACGCTCATCGTGGACGCGATTTTCGGAACGGGCCTGAAAGCGCCGCTCACCGGCCTGCTGCAGAGCGTGGTGGCCGACATCAACGCCTCAGGCATTCCCGTGGTCGCCGTCGATCTGCCGTCGGGGCTTTCGGCCGATTCGAGCGATCCGATCGGCGATTTCATCGAGGCCGACACGACCGTGACGCTGGGCGCCCCGAAGCTGCCGCTGGTGCTGCCGCCGGCGGAGCTGAAGTCGGGCGACGTCGTGATCGCCGACATCGGCATTCCGCTCGAAGTGATCGGATCGGTCGACGGTCCGCATGTGGAACTGCTGACGCGCGGCGGTGTCCGCGCCATGCTCGCGCCGCGCACGCCCGACAGCCACAAGGGCGATTTCGGTCACGTGCTGGTCATTGGCGGATCGATGGGGAAGACGGGGGCGGCGTACCTCTCGGCGACGGCCGCCCTGCGATCCGGAGCCGGCCTCGTGACGCTCGCCACACCTCGCTCGTGCCAGGCCGTCTTATCAGCGATGGCGCCCGAGTACATGACGGAGGCGCTGGCGGAAACGCCAGACGGCCTGAGCGTGGACGACGTGGATCGCGTCATCGAGATGGCGCGCGACGTGGTGGCGATCGGCCCCGGGCTGGGGCAGGCTCCTTCCACGACGGCGTTCGTCAGAGCGCTGGTCGAGCGGGCGACGATGCCGCTCGTCGTAGACGCCGACGGCCTGAACGCGTTCGCTGGGCATCCCGAGCGGCTGGCAGGGCGCGAGGGCCGGCCGGTGATCATCACGCCCCACCCGGGCGAAATGGCGCGGCTGGTCCGCATGTCGAGCGACGAGGTCCAGCGGAACCGGCTCGAGGTGGCGCGCAGCTTCGCGACGTCCCAGCGCCTGTACGTCATCCTCAAAGGTCACCGCACGCTGGTCGCGACGCCCGACGGCAAGGTGTTCATCAATCCGACGGGCAATCCCGGGATGGCGACGGGCGGCACGGGCGACGTGCTGACCGGCATGGTGGCGGCGCTCCTCGCGCAGCTGCTCGACGCCGAAGCCGCCTGCAAGGCGGCCGTGTTCCTCCACGGCTTGGCCGGCGACCTTGCGGAAGGCGAGGAGGGCGAGATGGCGATGACGTCGGCCGACGTCGCCGCTCAGATCGGAGCGGCCATCCTGGAGCTTACGCGCCAGCGATCCTCTGAGACCGAGTCCTCGTGACTGCTGCCAGCCCCTGCCGAGCGCGCGAGTTTCCGCAACCAGAGAATGACCACCACAACCCGGTCTGAAGACGAAACGGCGTCAGTGGGCCGTGAGCTGGCGGCGCGTCTGAGCGCGGGGTCGACCGTGCTGCTCATCGGCGATCTTGGCGCGGGCAAGACGGCGTTCGTGCGTGGCCTCGCCGAAGGCCTCGGCGTCGCGGCCGACGAAGTGAGCAGTCCCACGTTCACGCTCATGCAGGAGTACCGGAGCGGCCGCGTGACGCTCGTCCACGCGGACCTCTACCGCTTGAACGACGCGCGGGAGATCGAAGATCTGGGCCTCGAGGAAATCGGGGCGGACGGTGTGCTGGCGATCGAGTGGGCGGAAAAGCTGCCGCATCTGCCGCCGGGGGCGATCGAGGTGCGGATCGCGCACGGCGAAGGCGACACGCGGGTGATTGAGGTGGGAGTAGGGAGTAGGGAGTAGGTTGTTGCTACTCCCTGTCCCCAACTCCCTATTCCTTAGTGTCGAAGCTGATTCGTGACGTTGCCGTCTTCGTACACCTCGCAAAACGCGCGCTCTGCCTGGATTCCGTCGCCGCCGCCAAAACCGCCAAAACCGCCGCCCCCCTGGCGCAGGATGCGGGTCGCCATCACCCAGGGCTCAACCAGCACTTCCGGATCTTCGATCGTCATGTCGTATCGGATTTCATTTCCGACGCGTGTGAGTTTCTCGACGATATGCAGGCTGGAGGAGTGGAAGAGCCCTCCTCGGCCGAACCACGTCGTGTCGACGAAATTGATGGAGTCGATGACGAGCGTATCCCCTTCCCAGGTCCCTATGCTGTTCCCATAGTACGTGGCCAGGCTCGCCGACCGCGGGTTCCGCTGGCGACCATCCGTGGGGATGTCGCGGAATTCCGCGTTGCCGCCGCCGTAATCGGCATTCGCTCCATAGAAGAAGATGACGTCCTTATCCTGCTGGATGATCCGCCGGGGCGTGCCGTGCCGCGGGATGCCCAGCGGCTGGCAGGTCATGACTGGATCGTATTTGTTCGTCCACTGATCGAGTTCCTCGATCTTGTCCCAGAACTCCGGCTTGTAGACGGGATGACCCCAGATGCCGAACCTCGAGGGCGAGAGCCACTCGTAATCCACCCAGAAGTTGTCCATCGGGATGTTGCAGTTGACCTTCGTCTGCGTCGGACCACATCGGCGGGTGCCGCCACCGCTGATTGGGTTATACCCGCCGCCCCAGACTCCCGTCAGATCCGGTTTCCCGTTGGCCGCGCGCGGCGTGGCGACAGCTGCCGTCTGCGTCGCCGCCGGCGGCGGGTTGTTGGGCGTGATCGTCCAGTTGGGAGGCTGAATCGTCGGCTTCATCGCCGCCTTGACGCTGGCCGGAACAGGCACGACCACGTACATTTGTGCCGTTTCCGTGAGCGTCGTCGTGATATCGCGGACCACAGCGCCGTTCTTCTTTTCGATCATCCGGCCCGCGTACAGCGCTTCGGCGGGGTTGAGCGGGTTGTTCCAGTCTTTGTAGTCGCTGTATGCGAACTCGTACGTGTTGGCGCCGTGCTTCACCACGACGCTCTCGGCCATGAATTTCGCGTCGAGCGTGGCCGTGGCCGTGGCCGTGGGGATGCCCGGGATCGGGTACGTCAACACCGGCTTGTTGTTGACCCATGCGACAGAGGTCTTGCCGATCGTCGCCACATCGGCCGCGAGCTTTTGCGGTCGCGGGGTCATCGACGGTGGGTCCGACGTCCCGGCGAATGCGGCCTTGAACGCACCCTGGGGGCCTGACCACAGGCGAATCATTCGCTCCTCGACCGTTGACGGCATCGGCGTGGACTTGCCCTGGCCCGCGATGAGTTCCGCGCCGGGAATGTCATCGTTCCAGGCATACCCGCCGCTGAGGTTTTCGATCGTGTTGCAACTCTGGCCGTTGGGCCGGGTGCCGGCGATCTGGATCCGCTCGCCGGAGTTCTGGTAGGTGATGCTGGTTCGGTACTTCGTCACATTGCAGGGTTGCCCGTTCACTTGCACGGTGCCCTTGCCCTGATATTCGAGCGTCATGAGGACGTCGTATTCCTCATTGCTCCGCAGCATGCCCATGTACCAGGCCCAGTTGAACAGGACCGACTTCAGGTCCTTCGCACCGGGGGCCGGGGTGAACGGCGGGGCGGCGGGGCCTCGACCGCGGCCGCCACCACCCTGTGCAGGAGCCTGGCCGCCTGCTGCCGGTGCCGGCGCTGCGCCTCGAGCTTGAGCTCTGGACAGGGACGGCACGCTGAGTATGAGAGCTGCCGCAATGGCGACACTCGTCCGGATTGTTTTTCTAAGGGCCATACTGATCTCCCGGTCCACTAGTCGTTGGGGTTCCCGTTGGAGATATTCAGGGTGCTGCCGTCCGCCCTCGTAATCGACTTGAGGAATCCCAGTGGAGCCCCGTTCCGGGCAGGGATGAACTTCGCGGTCAACGGTTCGCCGACCTTGAGCGCATTCGGACCGAGCTTGCTGATCCCGCGATCGGCGAGCGTCGTGGCGGAGCCGGTCGTGAACGTCCAGTCGGTTGTCGTGCCGTCTTGGTTCTTCACCGTGATCGTCATCGATCCGTGCGGGTTCACGAATTTGATCATGGTCAGCGTGCCCGCGATTTCCTTCTCCGCCTTCATGTCGTACACGCCGGCGAGGGAATGATGCGCCTGGAGCGAGGCACCGGCCATCAGACACCCGCATACGACGATCCAACCTAAAGCTCGTCCAAACATTTGTGCCTCCGTGAAGTTGTAACCAGGGCCCTGATTATACCGGCGTTTCGCGTGCAGACTCGCGTCCAGCCTTTGTGCTCTATGGTTTACGGATAATTCACCAGTCTCGGCGCCCCGTGTTTCCACGGCTGCGCAGGCAGCGAGTACCCGTGAAGATTCGGCATCATGACCTTCGGCAGGCTCTGCTGGTCCATGACGTCGTCCTCCTGAATCACGCCGTTCTTGAACAGCAGATACGCCGTCAGCGAGTAGACCTCGTCAGGCTTGAGCGAGCCCTCTGTTCCGAGCGGCATCCCGCGGTTGATGTAATCCCACATGACGGTCGCGTACGGCGCGTGCAGGGCCATCACGTTGCTGTCGTTCACGCACGGCGCGAGACACGGAACCGACGTCTTGGTCGTCCCGTCGCTTTTGATCAAGGTCGGCGCCGTCGATCCAGACCCGCTGCGCCCGTGGCACCCTGCGCATCCCTTCTGAGTGTAGAGCGTCGCGCCTTCCTTGGCCGTTCCGTGTCCAGGCGGCAGCTCCGCGCCGTCGGGTCGGATCGAAATGTCCCAGGCGCGAACTTCTTCCGGCGTGGGTGTACGGCCCACGCCGAACGTGGGCGACTGCGCCGCGACGGCCACGCCGACCGCGACGATCATCCACGAGAGGCACGAAAGACGCAGGACGCTACGCCAGGCCATTGCGAACGCTCCCATCGCTCAGGATCCGCCACCGCAGGACAGTGTTGTCGTTGCCGGGGACGCGGAAGTTCGCGTCGAGCGGCCTGTTCCAGAACTTCGCCGCTTCGGCGCGTGTCGGCTGCACGGTGCCGAGCTCGTCGGTGCAGCGCGACATGATCACGCACTCCGTGCCGTCCCACTTCCAGTTCATGCCGAACCGCGTGTGCGCGATGCGAAACACGGGCGACTGGATCTGCGCCTCGTGCCAGGTCCGTCCGCCGTCGGTGGAGATGTCGACCTTGCGTACCGCGCCGGCACCGGACCAGGCAAGACCGGAGATCTGGTAGAAGCCAGGGCCCATCAGCTGCTGGCCTCCCGAGGGGAACGTGATGACCGACTTCGGCCCGATCTGATTCGTCAGCGACGCCGCGCGGGCATCCGGCTGGATGTGCCCGTAGTCGTCGTACGTCATGTACTCGCGATCGACGACCTTGATGCGGCGGAGGTATTTGATCTGATGGATCCCTTCGAAGCCAGGGACGATGAGACGGAGCGGGAAGCCCTGCTGCGGACGAATCGCCTCGCCGTTCATGGCGTACGCGACCATGCAGTCGTCCCTGGCTTTGCCGAGCGGAATGCTCGACGCGCCTTTCACTTCCTCGGCGCCTTCGGCGACGATCCACGACGCGCCCTTCTGCACGCCGGCTTCCTTCAATAGCAGCGACAGCGGGACGCCCGTCCACTCGGCGCAGCTCGTCAGGCCATGCGTTTCCTGGACCGTCTTGTGCCTCGCCTGCGCGCGGTTGCCGAGGCATTCGATGAAGTGGATGCGCGACACTGGCGGCAGCCGCTTCAACTCGTCAACCGTGAAGATCAACGGTCGATCGACCATCCCGTGGAGCATGAACCGGTGCTCGCTCGGATTGATGTCCGGCACGAACGATCCACGGTGTGTCGCGACATAGTGGAGCGAGGAGGGCGTGATGATGCCGACGGAGTCCTGCAACGGCGTCAGCACGTGGAATGTCAACCCATACATGTCCGGCGACATCCGTTCGGCTACGGGCACGCGGACCGACTTCACGTAGTGCGACCGCTCGCCGTACGCAATCAGTTCTTTCGCGAGCTCCTTCGGATCGGCCGGGTGCGTGTCGGCGCCCGAATGGCCGTCCGTCGTCTGGCCGCTGGCAGACTGCGCCGCGCCGAGGGCCAGGCCGGCAAGCGTCGCGCTCTTCTTGAGGAACCTTCTCCGGCCGGCGGATCTGGAACTCATTAGCTCGCTCCTTGTCACTTCACTCCGAGCGGTAGTTTGGAGCCTCTTTCGTGATGGCCACATCATGCACGTGGCTTTCGCGGACGCCGGCCGCCGTGATCCGAATGAGCTGCGCGTTCCGCTGCAGATCGCGGATCGTGCCGGCGCCGCACAGACCCATGCCGGCGCGCAGGCCGCCCACCAGCTGATAGATCATCGCGGCCACGCTGCCCTTGTGAGCGACGCGTCCCTCGATCCCTTCCGGCACCAGCTTGTCCACCGAGCCCGCGGCGCTCTCGAGATCGAAATCGTCCTGGAAGTAGCGGTCGCGGCTCCCGCGCCGCATCGCGCCGATCGAGCCCATGCCTCGATAGTCCTTGAAGCTGCGGCCCTGATAAAGGATCAGCTCGCCCGGGCTCTCGTCCGTGCCGGCGAAGAGGTTGCCGATCATCGCCGTGCTGCCCCCGACGGCGAGCGCCTTCGTGATATCACCCGAGAAGCGGATCCCGCCGTCCGCGATGATGGGAACGTCGTCGGACTCCGCGGCGCGCGCGCACTCGGCGATCGCCGTGATCATCGGCACGCCGACGCCGGCGACGATGCGCGTCGTGCAGATCGAGCCGGCGCCGATGCCCACCTTGACGGCGTCGACGCCTTCGCGGATGAGCGCCCGCGTGCCCTCCGCCGTCGCCACGTTCCCGGCGACGAGTTCGACGTCGGGGAAGCGCTTCCGGATCGCGCCCACCATGTCGAGGACGCGCTGGGAATGGCCATGCGACGTGTCGACAACCAGGACGTCGACATGCGCGGCGACGAGCGCTTCCGCGCGCTCGACGGCGTCCTTGCCGACCCCGATCGCGGCGCCCACGCGCAGCCGGCCGAGCGAATCCTTCGACGCGGCCGGATACTTCACCGCTTTCTGGATGTCCTTGACCGTGATGAGCCCCTTCAGCCTGAACTCGCGGTCGACGACGAGCAGCTTCTCGACCTTGTGTTCGTGCAGGATTTCGCGCGCGGCGTCCAGCGTCGTGCCCACCGGGACGGTGATGAGGTGCTCGTGGGTCATGACGTCGGCAATCGGACGCGACACGTTGGTCTCGAACCGGAGGTCGCGGTTGGTGAGGATGCCGACCAGCCGGCCTTCCTTGCTCCCGTCGTCGGTAATCGGGACGCCGGAGATGCGGTACTTCTTCATCAACTCCAGCGCCTCGTAGATCTTGTGTGTGGGGGAGAGCGTGATCGGGTTGACGATCATGCCGCTCTCCGACCGCTTCACGCGATCGACCTCCGACGACTGCTCTTCGATCGACAGGTTCTTGTGGATGACGCCGAGGCCGCCGTGCTGCGCCATGGCGATGGCGAGCCGCGATTCGGTCACGGTGTCCATGGCGGCGCTGACGAGCGGCACGTTGAGGCGGATGCGCCGTGTCAGGCGGGTACTGACGTCGACCTGGTTCGGCACCACCAGGGAATGGCGCGGCGTCAGCAGGACGTCGTCGAATGTGAGGGCCGTCGTGAGGCCCGATTCGGTGAAAGTCAGGGGAGCGGCTTCAGTTTTCAGCATGGTCGTATACAAAAAAAGGCCGACGCATGTCGGCCTTGAATGACTGGTGACTGGTGACTGGCGGCTCCGCATGGCGATGTCCCATCATGCGGCGGCTCCATGGCACTTTTTATACTTCTTCCCGCTGCCGCAGGGACACGGATCGTTGCGCCCGACCTTCGGTTCATCGCGGCGCACCGTCTTGACCGGCGCGTCGTCGCCGCCGACGCGCGCGGGCTGCTTGCCACGGGACGGCTCAAAGGGCAGCGCGGCCGCTGGCGTCTGTGACTGGGGGCGACCGGCGAAGGGTGGCAGCGCTTCCGACGCGCCGCCGCTCAGGATGAGGGGCGCGCGAGGCTTCTGGACGGGCCGGCGCGCCGGGGGAGGCATGGGCGAGTCGCCTTCGATGATCGGCCGCAGCCACCACAGATAGCGGACGATTTCCTCATCCACGCGATCCTTCATCGCCTGGAACAGCGCGAAGCTTTCCTTCTTGTATTCGACGAGCGGATCGCGCTGGCCGTAGCCGCGCAGGCCGATGCCTTCCTTCAGGTGGTCGAGGCTGTAGAGGTGATCCTTCCACTGCACGTCGACGTGCTGGAGCATGATGTCGCGCTCCACACGCTGCATGATGTCGCGGCCGACCAGCTTTTCCTTCTCCTCGTACGAAGCCTGGATGCGGGCCCAGAGCGCGTCGTTGATCTCGTCGGCGGTCCGATCGGAGAAGTCGAGGTCCGCGGTGTCGACGGCGAAGATCCGGCCGACTTCCCGCTTGAGCGCGTCGAGATCCCATTCTTCGGCGTCCGACTCGCGTGCCGCGTAGGTTTCGACCGTCTGGTCCAGGATGTCTTCGGCGAGCGAGACGAGATAGGCGCGCGAGTCGAGGACTTCTTCTTCGCCTTCTTCGTCCTGGAGCCGAATCTCGCCCTCGAGAATCTGGCGCCGCAGCGCGTAGACGTTCTCGCGCTGCTTGTTCATCACGTCGTCGTACTCGAGCAGGTGTTTGCGGACGGAGAAGTTCTGCGCCTCCACCTGTTTCTGCGCGCGCTCGATCGCCTTCGTGACCATCCCGTGCTCGATGGGCACGCCCTCTTCCATGCCGAGGCGCTGCATGAGCCCTGAAATGCGGTCCGACCCGAAAATCCGCATCAGATCGTCTTCGAGCGCGAGGTAGAAGCGCGAGGATCCGGGATCGCCCTGGCGGCCGGCGCGGCCGCGCAGCTGGTTGTCGATGCGCCGCGCCTCGTGGCGCTCGGTGCCCAGGATGTGCAGCCCTCCGAAGGCCACGACCTCGTCGTGCTCCGCGTCGCACTGTCGCTTGAAGTGCTCGAAGATCTGTTGATAGCGCTCCTTCGGCACCCGGTAGAACGCGTCGAGGTGATAGAAGTAGACGAAGTTCTCGTCCTCGACGAACCGCTCCTCGCCCTTCGGCAGCCGCTCGGCGATCTCCTCGGCGAGCGTCTGCTGGCGCGCCATGAACTCGGGGTTGCCGCCCAGCAGGATGTCGGTGCCGCGGCCGGCCATGTTCGTGGCGATCGTGACGGCGCCCTTCCGGCCCGCCTGCGCCACGATTTCAGCTTCCTGCGCGTGGTACTTCGCGTTGAGGACGACGTGCTTGTCAGCGGTCCCGCCGGTGGACGTGCCGCGCTTCAGGCCGCGTCGATCGAGCATCGACGACAGCTTCTCCGATTTCTCGATCGAGACCGTTCCGACCAGCACCGGACGCCCCTTGGCGTGCTCGTCGATGATCTCGGTGACGATCGCGTCCCACTTCTCCCGCTCGGTCCGGTACACGAGATCGGGATTCTCGATTCGCAGCAGCTTGCGGTTGGGCGGGATGACGACGACATCCAGCTTGTAGATCTTGGCGAATTCCTCGGCCTCGGTGTCGGCCGTGCCGGTCATGCCCGACAGCTTGCTGTACTTACGGAAGTAGTTCTGGAAGGTGACGGTGGCGAGCGTCTGGTTTTCCTTCTCGATCTTGACCTTCTCTTTGGCCTCGACTGCCTGGTGCAGGCCGTCGCTCCAGCGGCGGCCGGGCATGAGCCGGCCGGTGAACTCGTCGACGATCACCACCTCGCCGTCTTTCACCATGTAGTCGACGTCGAGCTTGAACAGGGTGTGCGCGCGAAGGGCCTGGTTGATGTGGTGGAGCAGCGGCATGTTGCCAGGGTCGTACAGCCCGCCCGGCTGCAGCCGACTCCCGAGCATCTGCTCGGCCTTGGCCATCCCGCTTTCGGTCAGCGTGACCGTCTTGTGCTTTTCGTCGACCAGGTAATCGCCGGTCGCTTCGAGCGCCTCGCGCTCCTCGGCCTTCGTATCGCCTTGCGTGACGGCGCCGGCCTTGAGCCTGGGGATGATCCGATCGACCTCGTAGTAGAGATCCGTCGATTCTTCGGTAGGCCCCGAGATGATCAGCGGCGTCCGCGCTTCGTCGATGAGGATGCTGTCCACTTCGTCGACGATCGCGAAGTGGTGCCCGCGCTGCACGTAGTGCGCGAGCTCGAACTTCATGTTGTCGCGGAGGTAGTCGAACCCGAACTCGTTGTTCGTGCCGTAGGTGATGTCGGCGCCGTAGGCGACCTGCCGCTCCTGGTCGTTCAGGCTGTGCTGGATGACGCCGACGCTCATCCCGAGGAAGCGGTAGATGCGGCCCATCCACTCCGAGTCGCGCCGGGCCAGGTAGTCGTTGACCGTGACGACGTGGACGCCTTTGCCCTCGAGCGCGTTCAGGTAGGCCGGCAGCGTCGCGACCAGCGTCTTGCCCTCGCCGGTCTTCATCTCGGCGATCTGCCCGTGATGGAGGACGGCTCCGCCGATGAGCTGGACGTCGAAGTGCCGCATGTTCAGCACGCGGCGTCCGGCCTCACGCACGACGGCAAAGGCTTCAGGCAACAGGTCGTCGAGCGTTTCGCCCTTACCGAGCCGGTCGCGGAACTCGGCGGTCTTGGCTCGCAAGGCCTCGTCGCTGAGAGGCTGGACCGAAGCCTCGAGCGCGTTGATCTGCTCCACGAGCGGGCGCAGCCGTTTCAGTTCCCGTTCGTTCTGTGTGCCGAAAACCTTGGCGAGGACAGTCTGAAGCATCTAGAGTGCGGACACCCGCGAGGGAGTATCCCCTGATTGTAACACTTGGGATGTGTGGAGCTTATCGACTCGTTATTCGTACGTAGGCCGGGCCGGCAGGTCCGCCCGTGGCCCTACGCCGAACCTGAAGGTTCGGCCGACGTACGGGGCCCTGACTTACGTCGACGGACTTAGCGGCTGACGGGTTGCGTGAGCAGCTGCAGCGGGTTCATCAGCTGCCCGTTCGCGAGGATTTCGTAGTGGAGGTGCGCACCGGTCGAGCGGCCGGTCGACCCGACGTACCCGAGAAGCTCGCCGCGCTTGACCTGCTGGCCGGGTTTGACGGCGAACGCGCTCAGGTGCCCGTAGCGCGTCGTCAGCCCGAAGCCGTGCTTCACGACGATGAAGTTGCCGTAATCGCCGGTGTAGGCGGCGGACTCGACGGTCCCGTCGCCGGTCGCGAACACGGGCGATCCCTTGTCAGTGGAGATGTCGATGCCGGTGTGGTAGCCCGGTTCGCCCGTAAACGGATCGCTGCGCCCGCCGAAAGTGCCCGTGAGCCAGCCATGCGTCGGCCAGATCGAGGGGGTGGCGTTGGCGAGTGCCTCGCGGCGCTCGACGTCCCGCCGGACGAACCGCAGCCGCGTTTCGAGGCCTTGCAGGAGGTCGCGAAGCACGCCAAACGTGTCTTCGGCGGAGGAGAGCGAGGTCGACATCACGTTGGACCACGCCTCGGCGGGCGCCGTCCCGCCAGCCGCCCGCGACTTCACGACCGGCGGCAGCTTCTGCATCGCGCGCGCCGCGGCCGGATCGATCTTGGCGCGGGTGCCGAGATCGTCGATCACGCCTTCGAGCGTTTGGATCTGCGAGGTCAGCTCGCCGGTCGCCGTCCGATAGTTGCCGTTCTCCGCGACCAGCGTGAGGTTGGCGGCCTTCAGGCGATCGATCTCCGCCTGGGCGCTCCACTTCGCGCCGAGGCCGACCAGAATCGGCAGCGACAGCACGACGACGGCAGCGAGCAGCACCGGGCGCGAGCTGACCGTGAAGCGGCGAAGCACGCCACTCGTACGGTCGGCAAGCACAACGGTGTAACGGCGAACGGCCATAGAAGTCTTCTTATCCGATACCTATCGGCACCAGCCGGCTCTTCAAAATAGTGAAGTTCCGCGACTCTATCACACGATATGCGACACGAGGAACCGCTAAACGGTCGGAGACGAACAACAGGCGAATGTCCGACACTACGGGTTTGAGGTCACGAGAAACTGGATGTCGCGTCATCCTCGGCACGTCAGGAGTCATGCCTGACGAGGTAGCTTCGCAGCACAGCCATAAGCCGCTCCATCTCGGTGACGAGCCGATCCCAGTCGTGCGAATCCTTTGGCAACTGAGCCTGCTTGCCGGCTTCTTCCAGCGCGCGCGCGGCATCGACGAGCATGGCCGCCCCGAAATTGCCCGCGGCGCCTTTGAGTGCGTGAGCCCCGCGCCACAGGGCGTCGTGATCGCGGCGTTCGATCGCCCTTCGAATCCGCTCCAGATGCCGCGGCGCGTCCTGGATGAACAGGTCCGCGATTTCACCGAGCAGTGCGGTGTCGCCCCCCAGCCGGGCGATGACGTCGCTATCGAGCGCGTCCGCCTCGACGCCGCCTGCCTCAGACGATCCTTCCACGATGCGTTCGACCGTGTTCCAGAGCTGACGGGAATCGATCGGCTTGGTGAGGTAGTCGTCCATCCCCGATGCGAGACAGCGTTCGCGATCGCCCTTCAACGCGTGAGCGGTCGTGGCGATGATGGGCAGGTGCCCGCCTGCGGCGCGCTCGCGCTCGCGAATGCGCTCGGTAGCTTCGAGGCCGCCCATCACCGGCATCTGCACGTCCATCAGCACGACGTCGAAGCGTTCGCGCGCGACGGCGTCGACGGCGTCCTGGCCGTTCTGCGCGAGCGTCACCCGGTGGCCCCGGCGCCTGAGCACGGCCATCGCCAGGCGCTGGTTCACCACGTTGTCCTCCGCGAGGAGCACGTGGAGGCGGCGTGACGGCACCGGGTCCGGCAGCATCGCGTCAGGGAGTTCGGATGCGGGGGCGGCGCCGTCGAGGCGGGGCACGGCGCCGACGCTGAGACCAGCCGTAATCGTGAAGTGAAAAGTGCTGCCCTCGTTGGAACGGCTTTCAACCCAGATGCGGCCGCCCATGAGCGACACGAGATTCGACGAAATGGTGAGGCCCAGTCCCGTCCCGCCGAATCGGCGCGTCGTCGAACCATCGGCCTGCTGGAACGGCTGGAAGATGGCGGCCTGCTTCGCCTCCGGAATGCCGATGCCGCTGTCGCTCACCATGAACGTGAGCTCGACGCTGTGCGCCGAGAGCGCCGCGCTCTCGACTTGCACCACCACCTCGCCACGCTCGGTGAACTTGATGGCGTTGCCGACGAGATTCACCAGCACCTGCCGGAGCCGTCCCGGATCCGCGACGATGCCGTTCGGCACGTCCGGCGTCACTTGGCAGATGAGCTCCAGCCCCTTCTGCTGCGCGCGGTAGGCGAGCGGCTTCAGCAGATCGGCGAGATGCTCGCGCAGCGAGAAAGAGATGGCATCGATGCGCAGCTGGCGCATCTCGATCTTCGACAGGTCGAGCACGTCGTTCAGCACGGTCAGCAGGCTTTCCGCCGAATCCTTCACCATCGCCAGGTACTCGCGCTGTTCCGGCGTGAGCGTCGTCTCCAGTACGAGGTCGGTCATGCCGATGATGCCGTTCATCGGCGTGCGGATCTCGTGGCTCATGTTGGCCAGGAATTCGCCCTTCGCGAGGCTCGCTTCCTCGGCGACGCGCGTCGCTTCGACGAGCTCCGCCGTGCGTTCGCGCACCTTGCGATCGAGATCGTCGGTGAGGGCCTGCAGATCGGTGTTCAGGCGCTCGCGCTCGCCGAGCGCGGCGTGCAGCTGCCGGTACGAATCGGCCAGGCGCGCCCGCATCGCCTTGACATCGTCGACGAAGGCCGCGATTTCCGCCGGCGGCTCCGACGTGACGACGGCCGGCGCCGCGGTTTCCGAATCGGAAATCGTGCGGACAATGGCCACGAGTTCCTCGAGCGGCCTCGTGACCACGTAGGCGAAGCGGCGGGCGGCGAGCACCGCGCCGCCGAGCGCCAGCACGATCAGGACGAGCGTCAGCGTGTAGTACTGCGGCGTCTGCAGCCGCATCGTGATGATCGGCTCTGCGATGATCACCTGCCAGCCCGAAAGGCTGATGATCGCCGACGCCGCGACCTGCGTGCGGTTCGACCCGCGCGTCGGCGACGTAAACTGATAGACGCCGCCGACGGCCCGGCGGCTCTCCACGACCAGCGGCGTTTCGGAGAGATCTTCCTGCACGTGTTGCCCCGCGTTGCCGCTCGCGTAGATGACGCGGTTGTGCGGATCGAGGATTCGCACCGTGGCGTCGGGCAGCCTCAGGTGCGTCTCGACGAAGCGATGGAATGCCTGCGGATCGAGCCCGGCGAACACGACGCCGCCCGGGCGCGGCCCGCCGTTCAGCGGTGCCGCGATCATCACCAGCGGAGCCGGCTCCGGCTCTCCTGTGACCACATCCGACACGACAGCCATATGGGTGCGGATAGCTTGCGCGAAGAACGCCCGGCCGCCGACCGACTCGCCATCGTGATCCGGCATGCGCGGGAAGGCGAGGCTCACCGTGCCGTCGGGATCCGCGATGCGGACGTACGTGAACCCTTCGTACAGCGCCTTGTAACGCGCCAGCATCGCCTGACGCTCGCCGGCGTCCTGATCAATCGCGTCGAGCGCTGAAGCCAGGCCGCCGATCGCGCGCATGTGCGTCGTCAGGTACGTTGACACGTGATCGCGGAGCGATGCGGACGCGTCGCGCAGGCGAACCGCGCCTTCGGATTCCTGCTTCGTGGCGAGCATCTGCCCGGCCACGATGCTCAGGAGCAGGACCGGCACGACGCCCACGAGGACGAAGGCGTGGAACGCGTACGCGCGCAGTCCCTGACGCTGGAGCGGCTGGCGGTCGCGCAGCGGCCCGCGGGCGGACAGCGCGACCACCAGGAAATCCGCGAGGACGACCGCGACCATGGCGTTGAGCAGCCGCTGCAGGGCGACGGAGACGATCGAGCTTTGCGGATAGGCGGCGCTGACGAAGAGACCGGGAAAGACGACGAACGCCGCGGCGTACGGCACCCACACCAGCGCGCACAGCAGGGCGCCCGCTTCGACCGGCGACCTGCGGCGGCGGGCGAAGGACCCGATGAGCACGCTTTCAAGTGCGAAGACGACGAGCTGCGACAGGTTGAACTGGAAAGAGGAAGGCGCCGCGACGAGCGCGGCAACCAGCCCGTACCACGGGCCGAAGAGGATGGCGACCGGAAGCGTCAGGAGGCGGCCGGGCCAGAGGCGGGCGAGCCAGTCGATGGGGATGGTGTTGAGGGCCAGACCGCCGAGGCCAGCCGCGAGGGCCACGAGTCCCCCGGCGCGCCGATTGTTCACGAGTCATGTTTCGGCCGATAGGCGTCAGTGAGTCAGAGATGAGCCTCAAAGAATCAGGGAAACGCCTCGTTGAAGGCGCCGGTTACGAAATCCGCCGGCTTCAGACGCCGGCGAGCCATTTACGGCCGATCGGCCGGCAGGAGAGCGTGCTCGACGACTTCAAGGCGCGCGGCTTCATGCCCTCGGTCATCTTCGATGTCGGCGCGAGCGACGGGGCCTGGACGCGCGCGGTGCAGCCGATCTTCCCGAGCGCGAGGTTCGTGCTCGTGGAGCCCCGCGACACGGGCTTCGAGCCGACCGTGCGCGCGGCTGTCGGTGCACGCGAAGGGACGGCGACGCTCACCGACTGGGACACGGGGTCGACGCTGCTGCCGGTCAATCCGGGTGGCGCTTCCCAGGTGCACGTGCCCGTGACGACCCTCGATCAGCTGGCTCAGCAGTTTGGCGTGACCGACTTCGTGAAGCTGGACGTCGAGGGATACGAGCTCGAAGCCCTGAAGGGCGCCGGCACCTTGTTCGGGCGCACGACACTGTTTGTCATCGAAGTGGCGCTCTATCGCTTCGAGAAGCGGCCGATGCTCCACGACGTGGTCGCGTTCATGGCCGAGCGCGAGTACTACGTCTACGACGTCGCCGGTTTCATCCGGCGTCCGTACGACGGCGCCGTCGGCCTGACCGATCTGTGCTTTGCGCGATCGCCGCTGCGAGGCCCCGAGCGCGAGTGGGCTGCACGAAACAGTGCAGCGGTCTAGTCTGCAGTGCAGATTAGATATTGACACAGACACATCTGCGTGAGAGGCTGCTGCGCGCCGGAGGTCACGCATGCGCGACCGGCAGACCGTCCGCTACATCACGACGCACTACGCGCGACTGCAGGGGCTCCGGCTGGTGCCGCTCGGCGTCGTCTTCCTCCTTTCGGCGGCGTGGCGCGGCGGCTGGCTCGCCTGGTGGCCGGGCGCGCAGGGACGCGGCGCCACCGGCTGGTTCCTCGCGCTGGTCGCGTGCGCCGTCGTCATCTCGTTCCCGATTCGCGCCTGGTACGAGCGCCAGTTCGGGACGGTCCGCGCCCGCCTGCGCGACAGCGGCGCGCTGCCGCTCGTCGCCTTCGCCGCGCTGGTCGGCCTCGCCACCTGGTATCAGCTTCTGTTCGCGCCCGTCCTCGTTTTGCCCGTGCTCATCGTCGGCTTGATTCTGGCGATGATCGGCTGGCGCGATCTGACGGTGCGGCCCCACTACATCGCCGTCGGTCTGGCGTGGGCGCTGTATGCGTGCGCGCAGCTGCTGGGCGTGCCCGGGTACGCTCGGGGCGTCCTGTTCGATTTCCTGATCGGCGCCGGCCTGATCGTGGCCGGCCTCGGCGATCATCGCGCGCTCGTCAGCGCGCTGACGTCCGCAGAGGATCCTCATGTCCGGCCCGTTTGACGAGATCGCCGCGCTCGATCGCGTGGTGCACGAGCCGGTCCGGCTTGCGATGCTGACGGCGCTGGAGGCCTGCCGCAGCGCGGACTTTCCGTTCCTGCAGCACCTACTCGGCCTCACGAACGGCAACGCCTCCGCGCATCTCGCGAAGCTGGAAGAGGCTGGCCTGGTCGACGTGACGAAGACGTTCAAGGGCAGGGTGCCGCGGACGGTATACCGCTTGACGCGACAGGGCAGGGCCAGCCTGCAACGCCATTGGCAACAGCTCGACGAGCTGCGCCGGGCCGCGAGTACGCTCGCGCCTCATCCCGATTGAACGCCGGATGCCCTTGCCGCCTCCGCTCAAACTTGAGCGGCATGTGCGCGAGCCGCAGGCTCATTTCTGATCGCGGCGCGGCTGTCCTTCGAGCGGCAACCGAGAAATCAGGCCGAAATCAGCGCGTCGTCTCCTCCTTCGTTCCTGCCCTCTTTCTTGCTCATGGTGGAGCGTCCGCCGGAATGATCCGGCGCGACGCATCAGGAGAGACGCCATGAACATCCCGGACACGCGGCGGTACGAAATGCTCGTTCGAGTCCGCGACTTCGGCGCGGCGCACGCGGACCTCTTCCCGGCCGACTCGCTCGGCGGGCAGATGTTCGCGGCGGTCGGCGCGGCAGTCGCAACCGCCAGTCAGCAGGCGGCGGCGCAGGTCTCGAGCGCTGGCGCGCTTCGGGGAGCCCGCCGCGCCAAGGCTGCTGCCCGTGCGGAGCTGCGAACGACGCTTGGCGCGGTTCGCAAGACGGTGCGAGCGGTGGCTGTCGAGACGCCTGGTCTCGAAGGCAAGTTCGTGGTCTCGAGCGTGAACGGCACGCAGGCCTTCGTGGCTGGCGCGCGGGCGTTCGCGCAGGAGGCGCAGGCGATCGCGCCGCCGCTGGTCGCGCACGGGTTGCCGGCGACGTTCGTCGACGACCTCGAGGCGACGATCGCGGCGTTCGAGGCAACGCTTCGCGATCATGCGGCCGCCGTTCAGTCGCGAGTGGCCGCGCGCACGGCGCTCGAGGCCGCGATCGCGGCGGGCGTGGCCGCCTTTCAGCGGCTCGATGCCATCGTCTCGAACCGGCTGCGCGACGATCCGGCCGCGTACGCCCGGTGGGAGCGCGCGCGACACGTCGAGAAAGTGCCACGTACGCGCAATCGGGCGCCGCGTACGCCTACACCGCCCGGCGTGCCACCCTCGAACGGCGCCGCGGCCGCGGCGTAGGTACCAGTGGTGGTGGCCACTGCTTCGGGAGCGGCGCGCGCCGCTCCCGGATCCTTCATGGAAGCCGCGCGTCACGTCACGGAGAGCGTCGCGACCGTGCCGAGAAAGCGTCCGTACTGTTGAACGACCTCTTCGAGCGCCATCCGTTCCGAGCCGGTGAGGCGACGCGTGGGCGCGACGTTCACACCGATTTCGCGATCGCGCTGGACGGTCTTCCATGTCCCCGCGATGTGATCGTTGATGACGAGGACGGGGCCAAGTTGTGTCGCGGCGCCGCGGCCCTGGCCGAGCGGCACGGCGACGCGGTCGCGATACGCCACGAGGTACTCGTCGTAGATCGGCAGCAGGTGCACCGTCGAACGGCGAGCGCGTGGAGCCGCCGGCGGTTCGCCAACCGTCCAGTACGTGATGCCGTCGACGATCTCGGACCGAGCGTCATTCATCTCGAGGCCCCGCTTCGCGTCGCGCGCGGTCAGCGTCGACCACCACATGAAGTCGCGCGTGGTGGCGGGGCCATGACTCTGGAAATATCGCCTCGCCAGCGCTGCGAGCGCTTCGTCGGCCGACAGTTTCCGGCCGACTGGCACACGCGTGGAATAGCGGATATAGGTGAGATCTCTGCCGCGGAACGGCCCGCTGCACATGACCCGCTCGAGTTCGGCGTAGACCGTCAACAACGCGAGCGCTGTGCCGCGCGAGGGCAGGCCGGCCTTTGCGAGACGCGACCCGAGTTCGGCGAACGTCAGGGGGCGACCATCACGCAACGCCCGCTCCATCACGCGAGCCGCCTGTACGCGGATGGCCGAATCGAGCTGGAAGGTCCGGTACGGATGCGCCATCAGCTTCTGCACCCGCGCCGACGTCAGCTCCAGCATCCAGTCAAGGTCGCGGGGCGTGACGAAGTGCCATGTCGGACGCAGCACGTGCGTGCGCAGGACGCGCCCGTCATGGACGGCGGCTTCGATGTCCCGCTCGCTCGCCGGACTCTTCAGCCGCAACCCGAGCGCCCACTTCGCGGCCGGGTAGTCCTGCGCCTGCACGGCACCCAGCCAGGCGACGAGATCCTCCGGCTGCCGGTAGGGCGAGTGAGTGATGCAGTGAGTGGCGAGTCGGGCCGTCGCAATCGCGCCGTTCACAGGTCCGTGAGTGGGCTGATTCTGTCATGATCGGACGTGAAAGCGAGGGTGGATGAGGACGACGACGTGGACCATCGCGCTCCTGGCGATTCTCAGCGCCCGCGTCGCACACGCGCAGGACCTGACCGGCGACTGGCAAGGCACGCTCGCGCTCGGCGGACGCAACATCCGGTTGGTCGTTCACATCGACAAGGCGCCAGGCGGCGCGTGGACCGCGACGTTCGACGCCATCGATCGGAGCCAGGACCGCGGCATCACCTCGTCGGTCGAATCCATAACCGTCCAGGGGTCCGACTTCACGTTCACGCAAGCGCCACAACGCGGGGGCGGGAGCTTCGACGGCAAAATCTCCGCGGACGGCAACGCCATCGTCGGAACGTGGAACCGGAGCCAGGGCCAGCCGCTGCCGTTGGAATTCAGGCGCGCGACGCCGGCGACGGCCTGGGGGCATCCATCACCGCACTCGATCCAGTTCGTCGTCGTGGAACCAGGCGTGAAGCTCGAGGTGCTCGATTGGGGCGGTCCATCGGACGGCCGGGGTCGTCCGCTCGTGATGCTGGCGGGCGTCGGCGCCACAGCCCACAACTTCGATCAATTCGCGGCGAAGCTCGTTATGCAATTCCACGTATGGGGGATCACCCGCCGAGGCTTTGGGGCGTCCAGTGGGTTGACTCCGGGCATCTCGGCCGACAGGCTGGGCGACGACGTGCTCGCCGTGCTCGACGCCTTGAAGATCAACAGGCCGATCCTGGTGGGGCATTCGATTGGCGGCCAGGAACTCAGCTCGATCGGATCCAGGCATCCTGACAGAGTGGCGGGGTTGATCTATCTCGACGCCGGCTATTCGTACGCCCTCTATGACAAGACGCACGGCGATCTGTACATCGATGCGCTGGACGTCCGCAGGAAACTCGAGCAGCTTCGCTGCTGCGGCGCGTCTCAGGACCCGCAGGCGATGCGCGATCTGCTCGAAACCCTCCTGCCGCAGCTCGAGAAGGATCTGAAGGCACAGCAGACGCTCCCCGTTGCGCCGCCGCCGCCGGGAGGATTCTCGCAGCCGGACGCTGCCGTTCAAGCCATCGTCGACAGCCAGCAGAAATACACGAACATCCCGGTGCCGATTCTGGCGATCTTCGCGGTCCCGCACGATCTCGGATCAACGGCCGCGGCCACGCCCGAAGCGCGCGCTGCTCAGGAGGCCGCGGACGAGGCGATCACGGGCGCCCAGGCCGGCGCCTTCGAACGCGCGCTACCTTCCGCGCGAGTCGTTCGGATCCCGCACGCGGATCACTTCGTGTTCCGATCGAACGAAGCCGACGTGCTTCGGGAGATGACCGCTTTTATTGCGGGACTGCGATAGGGAACACTCAACCAATCTCGGCGTCCAGCGTCAGCATCCTGAACTGCAGCGCCTCGGCGACGTGATCCGATCGCATATCATCATCTCCACACAGGTCCGCGATGGTGCGGGCGACGCGCCGCACTCGATCGTAGGCGCGAGCGCTCAGCTTGAGCCGCGACACGGCGGCGGCCAGCAGTTGCTGGCCCGCGCGATCGACGGACGCATAACGGTTCATCAGCGACGCCGTCAGCTGTCCGTTCGTACGGATGCCGTCTTGTGCGTAGCGTGCCTGCTGCCGCTCGCGGGCGGCGGCCACGCGATCGCGCACGACCGCGGACGGTTCCCCTGACGGTGCACTCAGCAGGGCATCGGGCGGCATCGCGGGCACGTCCACGGTCAAATCCATCCGATCGCGCAGCGGCCCCGACAGGCGATCGCGATAGCGCGCGATCTGCGGCGGCGTGCAGCGGCACGTCCTGAACTGATCCCCGAGATAGCCGCACATGCACGGGTTCATCGCGCCGACCAGCATGAAGCGCGCGGGGAACCGCGCCGTCCGCGCCGTCCGCGACACGGTGACCGCGCCTTCTTCGATCGGCTGCCGCAGCGCCTCCAGCACGTGCCGGTTGAACTCCAGCATCTCGTCGAGGAAGAGCACGCCGTGGTGCGCGAGGCTCACCTCGCCGGGGCGAGGCAGCGATCCGCCCCCGACCAGCGCGGCGTCGGAAATCGTGTGGTGCGGCGCGCGAAACGGTCGCCGCGCCAGCAGACCCGATCCCGCCGGCAGCAGGCCCGCGACTGAGTGAACCGCCGTGGCCTCCAGCGCCTCGTCGAAGGTGAGCGCCGGCAGAATTCCCGACACGCGCCGCGCCAGCATCGTCTTGCCGGCGCCGGGTGGACCGACGAGCAGCAGGTTGTGGCCGCCGGCGCACGCGATTTCGACGGCGCGGCGTGCGAGCAGCTGACCCCGAACGTCCGCGAGATCCGGCGCGTCGGTGTCGACGACCGGCGGAGGAGGCTGGGGCCGTGGCGGAGCCGTCGCCGGATCGTTCAGAGCGCGCACGGCTTCGGCCAGCGACGACACCGGCACAATCGCGAGGCCCTCGACGATGGCGGCTTCGCGCGCGTTCGCGTGCGGCAGCAGGATGGCGACGACGCCGTCACGCCGCGCAGCGGCTGCGATGGGCAGCACCCCGCGCGTCGGATGGATCGATCCGTCGAGCGAGAGCTCCCCCAGGAGCACGACATCGGAAATGTGGCGGCGCTCGACAATGCCCTGCGCGGCGAGCACACCGAGCGCGATGGGCAGGTCGAACGAGGCGCCCGCCTTGCGGACGTCAGCAGGGGCGAGGTTGACGGTGACGCGGTGCGGCGGAAACGCGAAGCCCGAGTTGCGGATGGCGCTGCGCACGCGATCCCGGCTTTCGCGGACGCTGGCGTCGGGCAGGCCGACCATGTTGAAGCACGGCATCCCGAACGACACGTCCACTTCGACATGGACAGGGCAGGCATCCACCCCGAAGACTGCCGCAGTGCGTAAAGACGCCAGCATCAAACTAGTCCCTGGTCCTTGGCGCTTGGTCCTAGGTCCCTGTTCAGTACGTCGGCCTTGTTCCGTTTGGGCTTTGGCCCCACGGGGTGCGCGGCTGAATCGCATCGCGCGGACCAAGGACCAAGGACCACGGCCTAAGGACCAACGTTGCAAGTCAGGTGACGAAAAGCTGGCAAGTCCGGAGGCATGGATTGGCGCGGGGTTTCACGACTCTGGCAGTTGACCAATGGCGGATATTGCACTGCCATCGAGCGCACGGCCGGGCAAAGGCTGAACACCATGGTCGGTGGCGCCGATATTCGTCTATGCTTGCGATGGCTCGACGCGACATGATGGTGTGTCGCGCCGGAACACCACTACCGCACACTCCAAACTCGTTGGCTCGCGGGGTCGGGACACCTGTCTTTCACGGAGAAGCTCTGCCATGCTCGACGCTCTCAAGAACCTTTCAGGCGGCAAACAGAAGGCGGGGCTGCAGCAGCAGGCCAGCGAGCTCGAAGCGCTGATCGCCAGCGCTCGTGAGGAGCGCAGCGCCATCAGCGCGATGCTGACGTCGCTCGCCGCGCGCAGCGCCAAGCTGACGCCGCTCAGCAAGTCGCTGGAACAGGTCACCGACAAGGCGACGAGCGTCACCACGCGTATCGACGACATCGCCAAGCGCCTCGCCGCGCTCGACGATCGCACCAAGGAGCTCGAAGAGGTCGACAAGCGCATCCAGGCGCTGAAGGACGCCGCCAAGCAGGCAGAGCAGACGACGCAGAAGGCGCTCGGGTCGGAAGGCGAGCTGCAGAAGCACCGCGAAGCGGTCCAGCAGCTCTCGTCCCAGGCGCTGCAAACACAAGCCAGCCTCGAAACGCTGAAGCGCGAACACACCGCCCTCGAAGAGCTCCGCACTCAGCTGCGCGAGTCGGACGCGGAAGTCAAGAACGCCGTCGGCCAGGCGACGACGCTTCGGACCGAGCTCGAGCAGATGCGGACGGCGACGGCGACGCTGACGCAGGATTACACCCGGATCCGCGAGAGTTCGCGCGAGGCGCGCGAAGACACGGCGGCCGCGATGGGTACCGTCAAGGAAATCGAGAAGAAGCTCGAACCACTCTCCCAGCTTCACGAGCTCAGTCAGAGCACCGAGGAGCGGCTCACCGCGCTGAACTCGCTGGCCGAACACGTCTCGCGCAAGGCGAAGGCGATCGAAGCGCAGCAGCAGGCCGTCGAGCACGCCGTCGTCCAGTCCAATCGCGTCAACGAGATGGTCTGGTCGATGGACGTACAGCTCGGCAAGCTGAACGAAGGGATGAAGCAGGCGGCCAAGGCCGAAGAGACCGTCGCCCGCATCGAGAAGCTCGCGGAAGACACGGAACAGCGGGTCGAAGCCGCGCAGAAGCTCAATCAGGAAGTGCTGCGCGAGACGACGAAGTTCCAGAAGGAATCGGCGGGACTGCTCGAGGTGGTCCGCGCCGAAGTCGGGGCGCTCGCCGCGAAGAAGCGCGATTTCGAGGCTACCGAAGAGCGCATCCGCGCCCTGCAGACGTCCGTCGCCGAGGCGGAGACGCGGATGGCGGCGCTCAACGCCAAGGACAAGAACCTCTTCACGCTGTCGCAGAACGTCGACGCGCTCGCCAAGCGGTTCGAGAACCTGTTCGCGCAGGCCGACGAGCTGACGAAGAAGCAGCTCGCGATGGAAGGCCTGCACGACAGCATCGCGCAGCTCGACGAACTGGCGAAGAAGACGGCCTGGCAGATGGAAACCCTCAAGCAGAGCCGTGTGGCGCTCGACGGGCTCAAACAGGAAATCACGGACTTCCACAAGTCGCACACCGAGATCGGGAAGCTGCGCGACAAGCTGGGCGCCGACCGCCTGGCGTTCGAAGCGTTCGGCGAGCGGATGACGGGCATGTCGAGCCGCGCCCCCGAGCTCGAAGCGAAGATGGACGCCATCCTCGGGAAGCTGGGGCTCGTCGAGGACGGCGCCCAGAAGGCGACGCGGCTCGGCGAAACCGTCTCCGAGCTCGACGCCCAGCTCACGCGCGTGAGCGCGCGGGTCCCGTATGTCGAAGCGCTCGAAGCGCGGTTGAACGGGCTCAATGCCCTCAGCGCCGACGTCGATCAGAAGCTGGAAACGCAGCTCGCCCGGCGCATGGATCTCGAAGCGCTCAAGAACAAGGCCGACGGCCTCTTCGAGCAGATGACCGACGCGCAGCACAAGCTCGAAGAAGTGCGTGCGCTGCAGGGCCGGCTGGTGCCGGTCATCGCCGAGCTTAACGCGGTGCGCAACGAGATCAAGGCCGCTGAAGACCGGATCGACGCCGTCAAGCAAGACGATGACACTGTGGCGTCACAGGAACGCCGGTTCGCCGAGCTGTTGGGGTCGAGCAAGGCGATCGCGCTCGAAGTGGCGGAGCGCGCCCGGCAGATGCAGGTCCTGTCCGAGGAGCTCGCCCGCTCGGCCTCGATCAAAGAGGACATGCTCACCGAGCTCGATCGCGTCCAGGATCGGCAGCGGGACACGGTCAGTCAGATTCAGGCCTCCGAAGATCAGCTGGCCCGCGCGGAGAAGATGTTCAAGCAGCTCGAGCAGCGCCGCAGCCAGGTCGCCTTCGGCGAGAAGAAGCTGGCGGCGGTGGAGATGCGCCTCGCCGAAATCAAGGCGCTGGCCGAGGATCTCGAGAAGAACGTCCAGCAGATTGCCACGCGCGAACAGGCGGTCGACGCCGTCAAGGCGGAAGTGGAGCAGGTCTACCAGATCGGTGCCAAGGCGAAGGCGGACCTCAGCTACATCTCGCAGCACGAGGTGGAACTCGCTGCGCTCCGGACGAGCGTCGACGACCTGCTCTCGCGCATTGCCGAAACCGATGAGCGCATTGTCTCGATCGATTCGCGCCGGAAGGTCGTCGACGAAGTGCAGACCAAGGCGAACGCCATCGTGCACCTGCTCGACGACGTGCGGCTGAACCTCGAGGCGCTGGCCGAACAGAAAGCGGTCATCGACCACGTGGCCGAAAAATCGGCGCAGCTCGAGTTCATGGTGCAGGAAGCGAGGAACACGGCCCGCGCGCTGCAGACCGAGCGCGAGCTGGCGGAGCGCATCGAGCAGGGCATCAAGCAGCTGCGCACACGGACGACGGAAGAAGGCAAGCGCACCGCGTAGGGAGTCGTTAGTCGGTAGTCGGTGGTCTTAGTCGGTAGTTTTAGTCGTCAGTCGACAGTCTTAGTCGACGGTCTTAGTCGTTAGTCTCAAAGGGATCTTCTGTCCCGCTTGCCGCGTCACGGTCGTGACGCGGCGCAGCAGCGACGTCAGATACTCGGGGTCCTGCCAGGCCTCCTCGCCGTCGGCGGGAACCCGAGACACGGCCGCCGCGTGGTACACGCCGTCGGGAAGGCCCTTTATCGACGCCAATCCATCCGCGCCGGCAACCGCCTTCCGCATGAAACGCGACGCCGGGTACCACTTGTCACGATCGCCGGAAAACACAATCAGGTGGGCGCCGGCGGCGGGGCGGCCCTTGTCGTCCGCCATCGACGCGACGATCTCGTTGACCCGATCGGTCAGTACCACTTCCACATCGCTCAATGACTGATCGCGACTGCCGAACGTCATCGGCTGATCCGTCGCGTCGATGCCGTTGACGCGGATCTCCTTGAGCGCCCATCCCTCCGGCGGCCGCACCAGCGTCAGGCGCCGCAGGCCAGTGACGCCCATCATCTCGAACCGCCAGCCTGCATCCACCTCGGCGACGACGACCTGCGACGGCGACGTGTCGGAATCGACGGCAACGGGCGAGAATTCGAGCGAGCGCGGCGGCCGCTTGAATCGATCGGCGCTCTCGAACGCGAACCTGCCCGAGATCGTCGACCCCGGCATCGTCTGCAGGACCAGGTTGGTCACGTCGTCGCCGTTCACCGGCACGCGGAGCACGCCGAACTCGCCCTCCATCCACGGCTTGGGGCGACCTTTGTAAAGCTGGATCACGTAGTCGCCGGGCGGGATATTCGGGAACTCGAACCTGTCGCCGGACAGGACGCGCGCGCCCATGTCGACGCCGGCGAGCGACGATGAGCGCCGGCTGGGCCTCAGCGTGAGGCTGCCGCCTGCCGATTGTTCGCCCGCGGCGTTGAACGCGACTCCGGACACCAGGGCCGTCCTGATGCGGGATAGCGCGAAATCGATCGGGAACGTCTCCTGCGACAGTCCGACCTGCACGACCAGTGCTTCGTCGGCGTTCGGCGTGCCCGGAAAGTACGAGCGGCCGTAGCCCGGCAGGTCCGCCGATGACCCGCCGATGATCACGTCGCCGACCGTCGCGCTCACCACGTACTGACCGGGCGGAAGACCGTACACGCGATAGCCGCCGAGATCGTCGGTCAGACCCGCCCTGGCCCCCATGAGGCGTCGCCCGCCGCTCTGGTATCGCGGCTGGAGGAGCTGCACGTTCGCGCCCTTGACTGGATCCCCGTACTCATCGAACACGCGGCCCGCAACCGCGCCCCAATGCGCGAGCGTGAAGTCAACGTGATCGCGCGTGTCGCCGGCCTTGAGGTCCACGAGCTGTGCGGCGTCCGCAGGATCGAGCGGTGTCCCATCGGCAGAGACCGGCGAGTATGCGGGCTTGGTGACAGTCAGGCGAGCCCGTCCGGCCGGCAGATCGCGGAGCTCGAACCGGCCGTCTTCATCCGAGAACGTGTTCCGGCCGATGTTGCCCAGGAGCGGCGGCGCCCCCGCAGTGGAGCGAGGCACCCTCGTCAGATCCACACGGACGTGGGAAAGCGGTCGGCCGCTCACAGTCGTGACGCGACCGCTGACTACGCTGGTATCGTTCGAACCTGCGGCCTCGTTCGCCGATCTCACGACCATGATCCGCGGCGAGCCCAAGCCGGCCGCGTGATCGGCCGGCAGAATGAAGTCGATGCCGGGCCGCTCCTCGCCGGAGTCCAGCTGAAGCGATTGTGCTTCGTCGGACGAAAGGACGCCGGGGTAGAAGGTCTTCCACTCCCGTCGGCCTCCATTCACGACCGAGTTGCCGTTCACGTATAGCGTCGTCACCGTCTCGGTGGTCTGGATAGCAACGGTGATCCGGCCTGCGGGCAACCCCGACAGGCGGTACTCGCCGCGATCGTCTGTCTCGGTCTCCCCAGCCCTCGTAGAGTTCCGACCCATCCAGAGTTCCGCCGTGACGCGGCCGGCGATCACCGGCTCGCCGAACTCGTCGACCGCACGTCCCGCGATGACCGCGCCCCGGCGCAGACGGAGCTCGGCCGCTGTGGTTTCGGCGCCCCGGGTCCGGCTCAGTGTGTAGCCGGTCTTGCTGGCGGCGATCGTGTACGTCCATGGTGGAACGGAGAAGACGAAACGGCCTTCTCCGTCAGTGAGCGTCACGGCGGGTCCGATCCTCGGAACGGGGCTGAGCGCGACGCGCGCGTTGCGGATCGGCTGGCCGGATTGATCCTCGACGACGCGGCCGGCAATCGTGATCGGTGACGTGGTCGCGTTAGAGGGGTCACGAGGCGTCTGCGCGGACGGATACTGCGCCAGCCCTGAGAGGATGACGACAACGACAACCGTCTGCCTCATATGGCCTCAGTCCCTGATCGTCAGTCTCAGGGGGCCGACCTTCTGTCCGTCCTGCAGCGTGACTGTCGTGGCGCGGCCGAGCAGCCCGCTCAGATACTCGGGATCCTGCCAGGCTTCGTCGCCCTCGGCAGGAGCTCGACGCACCGCGGCGGCGTAGTACGCCCCATCAGGAAGAGCCCGGATCGACGCCTGGCCGTCCGCTCCGGCGACCGCCCGCTGCATGAATCGCGATTCCGGATACCACTTGTCCCGATCGACTGAAAACACAATCAGGTTGGCGCCAGCCACCGGGCGAGCTCTATCGTTTGCCATCGACGCGCCGATCTCGTTGATGCGGTCGGTCAACACCACTTCCACGTCGCTCAACGACTGATCGCGGCGTCCGAACAGCATCGGCTGGTCCGTTGCGTCGATGCCGTTGATGCGGATTTCCTTGAGCGTCCATCCCTCCGGCGGGCGCACGAGCGTGAGTCGGCGCAGACCGGAAACACCTTCGAGAGTGAACCGCCAGCTGGCATCGACCTCCGCGATAGCCGACTGCGACGGCGACGAATCCGGATCCACCGGCAGGGGCGCGAGTTCCATCGACCGCGGAGGCGGCGTCCCGTCAGGCCTGTCCCACGTAATTCTTCCTGTGATGCTCGAGCCGGTCTGTGTCTGCAGCACGAGGCCGATCACATCGTCGCCGTTGACGAGCACGTGCAGCGCAGCGAATTCGCCTTCGGTCCATGGCCTCGAGCGACCGCGGTACAGCTTGATCACGTAATCGCCTGGAGACACGTTTGGAAACTCGAAGCTGTTGTCGGGATTGATGCGCGCACCCACCTCGACGCTCGTGGGCGACGACGACCGTTGGCTGGGGATGAGTTTGAGGCTGCCGGCCGCCGAGCGCTCGCCCGAGGCGCTGAGTGCGACGCCGGACACGCGCGCGGTGCGCACTCGGGACAGCGCGAAGTCAACGGGGCCCTGATCCCGCGAAGCGCTGACGGCGACGAACAGCGCTTCGCTCGCGTTCGACGTGCCCGGATAGTACGATCGTCCGTAACCCGGAAGCTCCGCCGAAGAGCCTGCGCCTGACACACCGCCCACCGAAGCGCTGAGGATGTACTGCCTGGGTGTCAAGCCGTACACACGGTACCCGCCGAGATCGTTGGTCTGCCGCGGCGCGGCGCCCGCGGGAAGAAGACGTCTGCGGCCCCCTTCATACCGCAGTTG
>Ga0066903_100000071_pt1 | contig 43432 bp, 34 predicted proteins | sample PanSoiMetaGPlot1_FD_67491 | JGI IMG/M metagenome (GOLD analysis project Ga0066903, IMG submission 67491) | Tropical forest soil microbial communities from Panama analyzed to predict greenhouse gas emissions - Panama Soil - Plot 1 (version 2) | ecosystem: Environmental > Terrestrial > Soil >... | reverse complement strand
CTCGTACACGTGCGACAGGGCCATGCGTTGCGCACGGTTCAGGCTCACGATCAGCCCCGACATGACGATGTCGCAGGCGCCCGAGGCGAGATCCTCGTCGACGTGCTCGCGAGACGTCTCGACGAATTCGAGCGTCACGTCGAGATCGCGGCCGAGGACGTTGGCCATCTCGATGTCGTACCCGATGAGCTCGCCGTGCGTGTTGAAGAACGCGTAGGGCACGGAATCGGGGATGTAGGCGACGCGCAGGACCTTCCGCTCCACGATCTCCGCCATGCGGCGCCCAGGCGTGGCCCGCACGGCGGGCGCGTGCGCCGCGCCTTTCAGCACCGACGGCGTAAAGGGGGGCCGCATGCGAAACCCTTCGAGCGACGCGAGCCCGGTCGGTTCGTGTGGCAGCAGCCTGCCGGACGATGCGCGCGTGCCGACCACGAAGACGGCCACGATCGCAACCGTCGTGAGACCGAGCCAGAGCAGCCGCGTCAGGTGCAGACGGAGGCCGCGGGTCAACGCCACCGCGATGACGAGCGCCAGCGCCCCTGTGTGCACGGCGGCGGCGAGCGCGCCGAAGCGGCCGTTGAGCACCGTCGACATGGAAAACAAGCCGAAGAGATCCGCCGGGAGCTTGAGCAGGTCGAGCAGGAACGGGATGGCGCTGTTCAGGCTGCCGAAACACGCCAGTACGCCGGCGCTGGCCAGCGTCCCCCACTGTCCGAACGTCATCGACGATCCCGTGAACCACGCCGCGAACGGCAGGAACCCGAGGCTCAGGATCTTGCCGATGTGCGGAAAGTTGAACAGCAGCGGCACGACGACGCCCATCGTCGATTCCGCGTCGGAGGCCGAGAGGCCTTGCTCTCTGAGGAGCGCCTTGCCTTCTTCGGTGATGATCGGCAGCACGATGAACAGATCGCCGGCCGCAAACGCGGTGAGGAGCGCGCTTCGCATCCGCGTGAGAAACCGGTGGTAGGGGATGGGCGTGAGCAGCGCGACCAGCGCCGGCAGCAGCCAGAACGACACGATGCACGTGGACGCGATGTAGACGATGAACCAGAGCTGCAGCCGCGCAAGCTCCGCCGGCCGCATCACGCCCGCGGCCGTGGCGGCGAGCGCAAAAATGCCGATCGGCGTGATGCGCACGAGCATCCCGGCGACGCGACTCATCGTGTCGTTGAACGCCTCGACAGTCCCGAGCAGAACGGCCTTGTGCGGTCCCTCCAGGCTGCCGAGTGCTGTGCCGGCCAGCAGGCCGAACAGCACGACGGCGGGCAGCACGTTGTTGGCGAGTGAGTTGAACAGGTTGGAGGGGATGTACAGCGAAAGCCAGTCGATCGGTGGCGTGGCGGACGCGTCCGGACTGAAGAACGAGTCGCCGGTCAGGCCGGACGGATACGCCAGCGACGCGGCCGCGACGAAGAGGAGCGACACCGCCCAGAACACGAGCAGCACGATGCCGCCGCGAACGGCGAGTCGCCGGGCATCGGCTGGCGTCCGCCGCCCCAGTCCGACCAGGATCGATCCGAGGAGATACGGGAGGACGGTGACCTGGAGGAGTTTGATGAACCCGTCGCCGACGAGACGCAGCGGGGCGACCGCTTCGCCGAAGAACAGACCGAGCAGGATGCCGAGTCCGACCGCGACCAGCAGGGAAGAGAAGAGGCGCCGCTCACCCGACGCGGGCGGCGGCGCGATCGATGGGGCGTGCTCGGATACCTCCGTCACACGGACGTGCGGATTGTAATGCGATCAGCGCGGCGCCTGCGGCTCGCCTACTTGTACCAGGCGTCGACGCCGCCGTGCTGCGAACACGCGCCCTTCTGTTCGGCGGCCTCGGTGTACGTGCCGTCCTTACATTTTCCTGTCGCGGCGGCGGGCGCATCCTTTGGCTTGGCGGGCTTCGAGCCGGTGATGGCGCCGATGCCTTTCTTCGTCGCATTCGCGGCCGTCTTCGCACCGCCGGCCGTCGCGTCCGCCGCGGTCTTCGCACCGCTCGCCGTGGCGTTCGCGGTCGTCTTGCTGGCGTCCTTCGTCACTTCGCCGGTCGTCTTTGCCGCGCCGGCCGTCGCCTTCGCGCCGGTCGTCGTCCCGTCGGCCGTGGCCTTTGCGGCGGTCGTCGTGCCATCCGCGGTGGCCTTCGCGGCCGTCGTCGCGCCGTCCTTGGTGGCCTGCGCTGTGGTCTTGGCGCCGTCTTTCGCGTCGGCGTACCACGTGGCGACACCACCGTGACTGGAGCAGGCGCCGCTCTTGGTGGCTGAGGTCGTGTATGTGCCGTCCTTGCACTGTCCGGTGGCGTCCTTGGGCTTGCTCTGCGCGGAGAGGTGAGCCAGGCCGAATGTGGGAAGCGCGAACGCGACGACGGCCGCCGCGCACCACACCGGGAAGTTCCGACGAATCAGCATCCGCATATCAAACACCCTCCTACTGAGGCATTGTGGCACGTGCCGGCCTTACGGATCCTTCTCGCAAGCTCTACAATTCTGAGCGGAAGGTGACCGACATGAGCGGACACGACCCCGCAAGCAGGACGCGCGGTATCAGCCTCGCCGACGAAGATCAGGTGCGGCAGGTGCTCGTCGATTCGGTGCTTGGCCTCTGGGACGTCGTCAACAACCTGACGCGGCTCAAGCCCTCGCGGCGCGACCGATATCGCGTGACGATTTTCGGATCGGCCCGCTTGCAACCGGGCTCGGTCGGCTACGACGAGACGAAGCGCGCCGCCGCGGCGCTCGCCGAAATGGACTGCGACATCATCACCGGCGGCGGCCCTGGCTTGATGCAGGCCGCCAACGAGGGCGCGGCGTCCCGACGCGGGCAGTCGGTCGGCATTCGCGTCGAACTCCCGTTCGAGCAGGAGGTCAACGCCTTCGTCACAGAGGCGTTCGAACATCGGACCTTCTTCACCCGGCTGCACCAGTTCGTGCTGACGTCCGATGCGTTCATCGTGGCGCCCGGCGGCATCGGCACGGTGCTCGAACTGATGCTCATCTGGCAGCTGCTACAGGTGGGACATCTGACTCAGACGCCGCTGATTCTCGTCGGAAACATGTGGCCCGGCCTGGTGGCGTGGGCCCGCGAATCGATGCTCGCCACCGACCCGCCACTCGCGAGCGCGCCCGATATGGCCATCCCGCGCTGCGTGCAGAACGCCGATGAAGCGATCGCGATCATCCGGGAATCGCGCGAGGCGTGGTTGACAACTGGCTAGCCGCCGTACAGCGCCTGAAAGGTGCGGCGGAACGTCGCTTCGTCGCGGCCGATCGCCGCGCGCATGGTTTCGCGCGGCATCGCGCCATGCTGGAAGCGGCGCTTGGGGAACACCGGCATTTCGATGCCGGTGATCGCCTTGACTCCGCGCCGCACGATCTCGCCCTTGAGGCTGTAGAGCGTGGGCACGTCATAGCCGGTCAACGCCGCGAACGGGATCGATTCGGCAACTTCGACGACGTTCGGGCGCGTGTACGGACTGAAGCCGTCGAAGCCGAACCGCTGTGCCGGTGCGTACGTGCGGACGTAGCTGCGGCTGAGGCCGCCCGAGTACGTGAGCGAGTGCTTCATGCGGCCGACGCCCCAGCCCTCTTGATAGAGCATCAGGTTGTCGACGACGCTCCGGATGGTCAGCTCGGCGTTCTCCTCGATCGGGTAATCCTTCAGGTTCTCGTCGCCGCCGTCGCCGTCGACGAGACATCGCCACTCGGGATAGCGCGCCCTGATGCCCCCACACAACCCGAGCCCCATCGTCGCGCACTCGACGTCGAGTGGCTTGTAGTCTTCGAGCACGCCAATGGTTTGGCAGGCATCGAACGCGCCGGCGTCCGCCTCGATTTCTTCGAGGAACAGCGAGAGGCCGACGCCGCCGAGAAAGGCGCGCGCCTGCGCGACGTCGGGACCCGCGCCCGCGTTCAGCACGAACGCCTTCAGCCGCGCGGGCGACATCCCTAGGCGCAGCAGCATCGCGTAGGCGACCAGAAACACCGATCCGCTGTCGATGCCGCCGGAGAACGCGACGCCGATCGGCTCGCTCCCGCGCCCCTCGCGATCGAGCGCCTGCAGCCACGTCGCGATTTCGTCGGCCAGCGCGCCGACATACCGTCGTCCGATCTCGTCCAGATCCGGCGGCAGCGAGTTGCGCGCCGGAGAAAGGAAGCGCGTGTAGGTGGGACTCGGATCGGGGCAGCCCACGAGCGCGAGATCCACGACGTAGTGCGCCGGGATCATGCGCGTGTAGCTTGGATGAAACTGATCGGCGAGACCGTCGGCGCCAAGCGCGTGATGCAGCGTATCGATCCGGTCGGCGACATACAGAGCCGGCCCCTCGTGACGCTTCGCGAGGAAATACCGCATCGGCCGATCCATCGACCGCGCGAGCCTCACCGTGGTCCCTTCCGTGGCCACGAGCGCGAACGAGCCCCGGATGGCGCGGACGGCCGCCGGGTCGCCGCCGAGCACGCGGCGCCGCGCCTCGTCGGCGTCCATGTTCGTGATGCGGTTCAGGCGTGGATCGAGCAGGTCGACGACACGACTCAGATACATGGACGCCCGGACTACCAGTTGACCAGTTTCGCGACGGACGCCGGCAGCGGTACGGGACGCTCCTGCGGAAACACCTGCCAGACACACTCGAGAAACTGCAGCGTGGCCGGTGAGGCGTCGTCTTTCCGCCAGGCGATGCAGACATCGACGGCCGCCTCGCGATCGCTGATCGGAATCACCGCCACGCCGCCCGCGGGCCGCGCGCTCGTGATGCCGATGCACAGGTACACGCCTTTGCCCGAGGCCACGAGCATGAGGCCGGCGTGGTTGTGCGGTCCCGCGCCCGGAGTAGGCGTCGTTTTCGGCGTGATGCCCGCTGCGCGGTAGGCGTCGAGCGCCTTGTCGTACACGGCCGGCATGAGATGCCGATCCCACAGCAGCAGGGTCTCGTCAGCGATGTCTTCGATGCGAATCGACTTGCGCCGGGCGAGCGGATGGCTGTCGCTCAGAACCGCGACGAGGCGCTCCTGGAAGATCGACACCGTATCGAGCGCCGTGCTGTCGAACGGCGGCCGTCCGATGACGACGTCGAGCGTGCCGTCGCGCAGCTGCTCGTTGTACTGATCCGAGCAGAAGACGTCGGTCGCCTCGATGGTGAGCTCTCGCGGGCGCTGTGCCGCCACGACGCGAATCTGGTTGACGGCTTCCCACAGCCCCCAGTGAATGCCCAGGCGGATGCGGCTCGAGTGCTGGCGGGCTGTCTCGTTGGCCGTTTCGTAGAAGTCCGCGGCGGCCGAGGTGAGCACCCGCGCCTTTTCGAGGAGCCGGCGCCCGGCGTCGGTGAGCGTGACGCCGTGGCGGTGGCGCACGAAGAGCGTGACGCCCAGCTCTTCCTCGAGTTGTCGAATATGGCGGCTGAGAGGCGGTTGCGAGATATGCAGCCGGTCGGCTGCCTTGGTCACGCTCGACTCTTCGGCGACCGCGATGAAGGCGCGCAAATGCCGGAAATCCACGGCCGGGATTCTATACCAGATCCGTATGTACCAAACGATAGGGTCGCGCCGCTTCGGCTACACTCGATAGCCTGCATTCAGGAGGATCGCGATGCGCGCACGAACGGCGTCGTCGGTGGCGGCAGTAGCGCTGATGGCGGCCCTCTCGGGGGCCGGGGCCCTCGCGCAATCGGGCGGCAAGGCCTACAAAGCGCCGCGGACGCCGTGGGGCGATCCCGACCTGGGCGGCACCTACACGAACAAGTACGAGCAGGGCACGCCATTCGAGCGGCCGCGCGAGCTCGAGGGCCGGACGCGCGAGAGCATCACGGACAAGGAACTCGCCGACATCCTGAAGGCGCGTCAGCAGAACTCCATCGAGCGCGCCCCGTTCAACGGCGGCGACCCGGAAGGCCGTATCGGCGGACCGGCGGAGTTCCGTGACAACAACGAAATCACGCGGGGCAGCATGGCCTGGTTCGTGGTCGATCCGCCCTACGGCAGAATTCCGCCGCAGGTGCCGGAGGCGTCGCAGCGGATCGCGCGGCTGCGCCGCGGCGGCAGCAGCTTCACCAACGGGCCGTTCAACGGACCCGAGGACTTCAGCCTGTACGATCGCTGCATCACGCGCGGCTTTCCCGGCTCGATGCTCCCGGCCATCTACGGCGACTCGTACCAGATCGTGCAGGGCCCGGGCTGGGTGGCGATTCGCTACGAGATGATCCACGAGACGCGCGTCATCCCCCTCGATAACCGGCCCCACCTTGGCGGCACCGTGCGGCTGGACATGGGCGACGCGCGCGGCCGCTTCGAGGGCGACACGCTCGTCGTCGAGACGACGAACTTCCGCGAACGCAGCATCTACCGCAACGCGAACCCCGCGGCGCTGAAGCTGACCGAGCGCTTCACGCGCGTCTCGCCGACCAGGGTCGACTGGCGCGTGACTGTCGACGATTCGACGACGTGGACACGGCCGTGGACGTTTGCGGTGCCGCTCACCATCAACAACGAGGAGCCGGTGTACGAATACGCGTGCCACGAAGGCAACTACGCGGTGCGCAACATGCTGAGCGGGACACGCGCGGAAGAGAAGAGTGCGGGGAAGCCGGCCATCGATGAATGATGAGTGATGAATGATGATTGATGGGCCATTGACGATGGCACGCTCGATCATCAGGCGCCGAACGCCATCGTTACGCTCGCACGCGTGCCTCGCGGTTTCGACACACGTGCGGAGTGTCGCAGCTGACCACGAGCGGCGCGTCAAGCGGTCGATAGGTCGCAGCCCGGCCCGCCTTCGCAACGTCTCAATTCTGGGTACTGCTATCCTTCGTGGCGTATGCACTACGCTGGCAAATTTCTCGACAGCGCACTCGTTCCCGATCCGATGTTCGACGGCCACGGCAGCGGCTACACGCGTGCCGAGCTGGTGAACCACGCCACGGGATCTGTGCACACCGGCCTGACGATCGCCGAGCTGGCGCCAGGCGGCTCGCTCGCGCCCCACGTGCATGCTTTTGAGGAAGGCTTTTACATCCTCAGCGGCCGCGCCTTCGTCGCCATCAACGACCAGACGTATCTCCTCGGGCCCGGCGACTACGGTGTCGCGAAGGTCGGAACGCTGCACGCGTGGCGGCAGTCGGGAGCAGCGCCCGTCCGCTGGCTGCAGATGGCCGCGCCGCAGCCGAAGGCACCCGGCAAGGAGCGCGATACGTTCTTCAAGAAAGGCGCGGCGGCGCCGGCCTCTGGCGAGCCGCTGGATCCGGCCGACCCGCGCGGTAATCTCCTCGGCCACTTCGACGCGAGCCAGATTCCGCCCGTCGGTCAGCGGCAGAATGTCGCGGCGGGCCTCGAGGGCGTCTTCCTCAAATGGATGATCGACGAGCACTTCGGATCGCGTCATCACCGAATGCTGTTCATCGAGTACCAGCCCGGCGTCAGCATTGCGCGGCACGATCACACGTTCGAGGAGGCCTACTTCATCCTCGAGGGTGAAGTAGAGGGCACGATGGACGGCCAGACCTATCGCGCGCGGCCGGGCGACGTGTTGTGGACCGGCGTCGGCTGTGTCCACACCTTCGTCAACAACGGTACCGTGCCGGTCCGCTGGCTCGAGACCTTCGCCCCGATTCCGCCTGCCGAGAACGTGTTCCGCTTCATGGGCGAGTGGGAGAAGAAGGCCAAGGAACTGGAGGGCTGACCGTGGCTGTCTCCAAGCTCACGATGACCGACGAGCAACGGAAATCCGTCGCGCTCGAGTACCTCAAGGCCTTCGACAACAAGGGCGTGACATCGTCGGGCGGCAGCATCCTCGATCTGTTCGCCGACGATGCCCAGGTGTTCTTCCCGAAGTGGGGGCTCGCCAACGGCAAGAAGCAGATCGGGCAGCTTTTCACCGACTTCGGCGGGAACATCAGGCACATCCTCCACGACTACGCCACCTTCAACTGGATCATGACCGGCACGGATCTCTTCGCCGTCGAGGGCACGAGCGCCGGCGTTCACAAGGAAGGCGAGTGGCGCGCGGGCGTGAGCCACGCCGGGCGCTGGTGCGATGTGTTCGAAGTGCGCGACTTCCTGATCCAGCGCTGCTTCATCTATCTGGATCCAGATTACGCGGGTCTCGATACTGGTCGCTATCACTGGCTGTCGGCGGGCGGCCGTGATGCCTCGAAACCAATGGGCTAAGTACTTCGAGCCCCGAGGATCGCCTACTTCGCGCCGACCCGGCTCTTCAGCTCTTCGATCCAGTGCTCAACGACCGTGACCTGCTGCTGTTGATTCGCGACGCCGTCCTTCACCAGGAGGAAGCGCCCATCGGGTGCGACGTCGTACCCGACGAGGTAGCCTGTCATGCTGAACAGCTTCGTCGGCGGCGCGGCGGCGAGTGTGGCATTGTCGAATCGCACGGCGACGCTCATCATGCTCGCGCTGGTAAGCGCGATGTAGAGGAGTTCCCGGCCGTCGCGGCTCCATCGAGGCAGCGTGCCACCCTCGGTCGAAATCTGCCATCGCCCTTTGTCCACGTCGGGGAACGGGCGCACATAGACTTCGAGCCTGGACGATTCGTCCGAGGTGTACGCCAGCCATCGGCCGTCAGGCGAAATCTCCCCGTTGTTTTCGGTCGCCTCGCTCTGAAGCAGCGGGCGCGGTGTATGGTCGCCCTCGAGCCCGACGAGACTCAGGTCGCCTTGAGTTTTCGCTGAGCCTCCGGCGACCAGCAGCCATTTACCGTCGGGCGAGACGGATCGCGGTTGCCGGGCGGTTCCGCCTTTTGTGAGGCGCTCGGCGGCGCCCGTGCCGTCGGCCGCTTTCACGAACACGCCGCGGTCGCCGTCGACGTTGGAGCTGTAAAGGACGCGCCGTCCGTCCGGCGTCCAGCGTGGCTGCCGGTCGATGTTCCTGCCGAACGTGAGCCGCGTCAACGTGCCCCTCGCGAACTCCCAGATCCAGATGGCCGTATCCGCATCCGAGATCTCCATCGCGGCCCGTGTGCCGTCTGGAGAAACCCGCGGAACGACGAACGCTCGCGGAGCCGCGACGATGGCTGTTGGCGTGCCGTGCCGATCCATCCACGTGAGCGTTCGGCTCGCGTTGGCGTTTCCCGACACGAGCACGGCCGATCCCGAGCGGGACAGCGCGAATTGCAGCGCACCGCTCGCCTGCGCCTGCGTGACGCCCTCGACCAGCGCGACTGGACCTCCCGTCATGGCCAGACGCCTGACGTCGAACGGCGCCGCCAGAATGGTGTTGTCGTGGCCGTAAACGATGTGCCCGGTCTCGACGTATCGCGCGTCGGTCGCACCTTCGAGCAGTACGGTCCGTCGTCCTGTCTTCAGCGACTGCACCACAGCGCGCGCCGTGTCCCACTGTTGTCCTTTGGCCAGGGTGAACAGCAGACTGTCGCCGTCGGGCAGGAGGTGCGGCCCGTGGGCGAGCTCCCCGCTACTGCCGTCGACGCTCACGATCGTGCGCGGGGTGCCGCCATTGGCCGGCACTTCCATGATCCCCTGGCCGCCCTGGCCGAGCAGGATGCGATCGCCCGTCCAGGTCGCGCCCCACGGATTGCCTGCGTCGCAGATTTTGACCGGCGCGCCACCGGTGATGGCAATCTTCCTCAACTGGTTGCTCGCCCAGAATCCGATCCACTGGCCGTCCGGCGAGAAGAACGGTTCGCTCGGATCGAGGTTCGTGCCGCGAATCGCCGTGGCCTCGAGCTGATCCATCGGCCGCAGGTTCAGCTGCTGGTTCGCGACGTACACAACTTTCGTCCCGTCCGGCGAGACGGCGACGAAATGACGGCCCGTCCGGGAGAAGCTCTCGTCGGGGGGTAACGGGATCTGAAAGCGCGTGATCGTGGCAGGCGGTGCCGGCGTGGGCTTGAGCAGCCACGCGGCCGCGCCCGCGACAATCGCCGCGACGACGGCCGCGCCCACGGCGACCAGCACGCCGCGTCGTCCGACCGGAGCGTGCGTCGACATCGGGACAGCAGAGGCGTTGTCGCCCTGCGCGATCCACTCGAGCTGACCGAGGAGATCCGCTGCCGTCTGCCAGCGTCGGTCGGGATCCTTGGCCAGGCACCGCCGGACGACGAAGTCGAACATCGCCGGGCTGAGGGCCTGGACTGTCGAAACGGGCGGCGGGTCGTCTTTCAGGATCGCGCCGATCAGGCTCACTTGTGTCCTGCCCTGAAAGGCCTTCCGACCGGTGACCATCTCGAACAGCACGCAGCCGAACGCGAAAATGTCAGAGCGCGCGTCGGCCTCGTGGCCTTCGAGCTGCTCCGGCGCCATGTACTGAAAGGTGCCGAGGATGGTGCCCTGCGCCGTGATTGTGTGGGCCGGTGGCGTCGTCGGCAGCGCGGTCGGCACGCCAGCCATCGACCTGACGGCGCTCGATCCGATCGCCGGGCGCGGACTGTTCTTCGCCAGACCGAAGTCGAGGAGCTTTGCGCCGTTCCTGGTCAGGAAGATGTTCGCGGGTTTGAGATCGCGATGGACGATGCCGGCGCGGTGCGCGGTGTCGAGTGCCGAGGCAATCTCGATGGCGATCGTGAGGGCCTGGGCGAAAGGCACCTGGCCTTTCTCGAGGCGCGCGGCGAGCGTCTCGCCCTCGAGATGTTCCATGACGAGGAACTCGGTGCCGTCATGGCTGCCGACGTCGAACAGCGGGCAGATGTGGGGATGACTGAGCGACGAGATCACACGCGCTTCGCGCTCGAAGCGTTCGTGGAACTGGGCATCGGCTGCGAGATCGGCTGGAAGAACCTTGATGGCGACCGTGCGATCGAGGCGCGTGTCGCGCGCCTGATAGACCTCGCCCATCCCGCCTTGACCAAGCGGCCCGAGGATTTCGTACGGCCCAAGACGCGCGCCGGCCGCAAGGGGCATAGGAGGACGCGCATCATCATACTCGCGCCATGCTCGCGCCGCGAGCCGTACCGGTCGGCTCGGGCCGAGACGATGCCGTCAGCGGCGGACGACCGGCCGGCTCGCGCTGCTCGATCAGGCGGGCGACCCGCTGGACCATCCAGATGACGCGTTCGAACCCGGTCGTCGCTTGCAGCAGCGCGGCGCGCTCGAGGTTCGTGACCTCGATTTCACCCGTGAGGTACTCGCGACGGATTCGCTCGACGAGTTCGCCGCGGTCGCCGGTGATCTGCACGAGGATCTCGATCGTGTCGCCTTCTTTCGACTCGATGGCGTCCTCCATCGTCATGAGCACGAAGTCGAGCGATTCCGCAAACGTCGCAAGCAGTTCGCCCAGACGCCCGGGCGGCACGCCGTACGCGGACGCGACCAGTTCCTTCAAACTGTCCTCGACGTACACGATGAGGCTCAGGCGCGTCTGATATTTCGTGAGGCGTTCGGTTTCATGCGGGCCGAGTTGCTGGTGCACGAGATCGTGCTGGAACTGGCCGATTCGGCTTGCGACAGCGGTGAAGGGCTCGTGAACATGCTCCGCACGCGCACTCTGGACGGAGTCCGGACCGCCTCGGATGGCATCGATGTAGAGCCGGAGCCGGCGCGCAAGCCTGAGCTGCTCGAGATCGATGAGGTCGAGGGCGGTGGCCGGTTCGTTCAGCGCTTCATCGTAGAGGAACTCGGGCTTCGAGAGATCCTCGTCCTCGTCCGCGGGCAGCCACCGTTCGAGCCAGTGCAGAATCGGACGCTGCGCGAACGAGAACACGACCGCAGTGGCGAGATTGAACAGCAGGAAGACACACGCCATCTGGCGATCGACTCGGTGCGCGACGTGACTGACAGCGGCGTAGACCAGCGGCACGCCTTCGCGCACCTCGATGTACAGCATCACGACGAACACCACCGCACCCGAGAGCTTGAAGAGATCCTGAAAGGCCGTCAGCTGGCGCAGCGAACCCTTGAGCGTGCTCGACAGCGCCATGCGGGCGAAGGTGGAGCCGACGTTGGCGCCATAGATGGCCATCATGGTGGGAAAAGGGCCGATCAGGCCTGTCTGGGCAAATCCGATGACGACGATCGAGACCGCCGTGGCCGACTGGGTGACGAACGAAAAGGCGGCCCCGCCGACGAACGCGAGCACGTACGATTGCTGACCTCCTGACAGCAGTTCGGGAAGCCAGGGCAGACCTTTGAGGGGCTCCGATCCCGTCTTCATGAGTTCGATGCCGTAGAACAACATGCCAACCCCGAACACGGCACCGAGCGCATCGCGCCGGTGTGAGCGATCGAATGCGAACGCCGCACCGGCAACGCCGACCAGATAGAGAATGGCGACCCGCAGATCGAGCACGGCCGCGAAGATGAGCACCGAGCAGCCCACGTTGGCCCACGTGACGATGGGCAGTGCGCGGCGCACAGTGGTCAGCCCGCTCGACACCAGGCTGACCAGAATGAACACGATGCCCGATGAACTCTGGACGAGGGCGCCGGTCACGACGCCGACACAGCCAGCGATCCACGCGCTGCGCGTCAGACGTCCGATGATCATGCGCAGCTGCCGGCCGGTCGCCTGCCGCAAGTGCGCGTCGACCATCCGCAGGCCGCTGAAGAAGAGTCCGAGGCCCGCGACAACGTTGGCGAGGATCGAATTCAACATGGAAACGGGAGCCCGGGCGTCAGGCGTTCGCCAGCGCCAGGATCAGGCGATTGCGCCCGGCATTTCGGCGATACTCCAAGCGCACCGCGATCTTTCGGACGAGCATCAAGCCGAGCCCGCCAACCCGCGCCTCGTCCAATGAATCCGCCGTGGGTGGTTCGTCGCTTTCGCGCGGGTCGAACGCGATGCCATCATCTTCGAACGTGAGCTCGATTTCGCCGGGGGGCGTCGCGAGCGTGACATCGATGTCGCCGAGAGCGCGTGAATAGCGCACGATATTCGAGGCGATCTCATCAAAGGCCAGTTCGACGTTGTAGCGCGCCTGCTCCCCGACATGCCACTGGTCCAGTGTCGCGCGAAGCCGGGCGCCGCCCTCTTCGATGCCGGCAACGCTGCCGGGGAACCGGATGTGCTGCCGCCCGTCCACGAAGTTCACGTCCGACACGAGTCACTCAAGCCCTGACGCCACCGCGGCAAGCGCGTCAGCCTCGGTCGCGCAGATCGGAAGGATCTTGTCCAAGGCGACGGCGTCGAACACGTTTCGAACCGTGCTCTGGACTCCAAACACGGCCAGCCGGGCTCGCCGCAGTTTCAGGCTCCTTGCCGCGGACACCAGCATGCGGATGCCCATCGACGCGACGAAATCCACGCCAGACAGGTCGATCACCGCGTTGTGAGCTTCAGGAACAAGGGCGGCGATGAATTGGGTCTCGACGCGGTCGACCCCGGGCGTATCGAGCCTGCCGGCAAGGGTCACGCGCATGACGTTCTCGGCCACGGGAGCGACATCTATGTGCATGGTGGCGTGGAGAGTACACCGCCACTGCAACGAAGATGTTACGGGCCAGTTACGACTGTCGGGGTGGGGACCTGCCGGGGATGAAATACCGCCGAAAAACGGCTCAATCGCCAAGTCGAAGGTATCATTCATGGTTGCGCCGCGACGCGGCGGCCGACCCGTAGAAGAATGACGGATGAACGGGGGACTCTGACCGATGCCGGTTCGAATCGTGGTGGGGGCCAACTGGGGCGACGAGGGCAAGGGCCGGATGGTCGATTACTTTGCCCGCGAGACCGATTTCGTCGTCAGGTATCAGGGCGGCCACAACGCCGGCCACACCATCGTCAACGATCGCGGGAAGTTCGCGCTGCGCCTGGTGCCCTCCGGCATCTTCTATCCGGGCGTCACCAACGTCGTCGGGCCGGGCGCCGTCGTCAACCTGGAAAGCCTCGTCGGCGAGATCGAGAAGCTGTGCCAGCGCGGCGTGCGCATCGGTCCCGAGAACCTGCGCATCTCCGACCGGTCGTGCGTGTGCTTCCCCTTTCACGTGCTTCAGGACAAGTACGAGGAAGAGCGGCTCGGCAAGAACAAGTTCGGCTCGACCGTGCAGGGCATCGCGCCGGTGTACGGCGATCGGTATCTCAAGTACGGCGTGCAGGTCGGCCTGCTCCGTCATCCCGACATGCTTCGCCGCCAGCTGGAGCGGTGCCTTGAGCTCAAGAACCTTTTGTTCGAGCGCGTGTACGAGAAGCCGGCGGTTGTGCTGGACGAAATGTGCGACTGGGCAGATGAATACGGCCGCCGGCTGATGCCGCACGTCTGCGATGTCACGCCGGTCCTGAACGAGGCGGTCGCCGCCGGCAAGCGCGTCTTGTTCGAAGCGCAACTCGGCGCCCTGCGCGACGTGTACTTCGGTATCTATCCCTACGTGACCTCGTCGAGTCCGCTCGCGGCGTTCGCCTGGGTGGGCGGCGGCCTCACGCTTCCAGCCGAGACGACGACGACCGCCGTGGTCAAGGCGTTTGCCACCTGTGTCGGCGAAGGTCCGTTCGTCACGGAGATCCATGGTGAAGCGGCCGACCGCTTTCGCGAGCGCACGGGCGAGTTCGGCGCCGCCACGGGGCGGCCGCGGCGTATCGGTCACTTCGACGCCGTCGCGACGCGGTACGGCGTGTTGATGCAGGGCGCGACGGAAGTGGCGCTGACCAAGCTCGACGATCTCTCCGAGCAGAAGACGCTGCAGATCTGCACGCACTATTCGATCGATGGCCAGAAGTCGACGTCGTTTCCGCTGGCGCCGGAGCTGAACGCCGCAAGCCCGATCTATGAGGAAGTCGAGGGATGGGCGGCCGACATTCGCTCGGTGCGTGCGTACGGCGACCTGCCGGCCGCAGCGCGTGCGTACGTGGAGCGCATCGAGCATCTCATCGACGTGCCGATCAAGTTCATTTCAGTGGGCCCCGAGCGCGACGCGCTCATCCGGCGCGCACAGGCATCGTGAAGATTGTCATCGCGGGGGCCGGCGCCGTCGGCGGATACATCGGCGCGCGCCTGGCGCGCGCGGGCGCCGATGTCGTGCTGTTGGCGCGTGGCCCGCACCTGCGCGCCATACAGGAGCGCGGCCTTCGCGTCGTCAGCCCGGACGGCGACTTCCACGTGCGGCCCGAGGCCACGGGCCATCTCGCCTCCATCGGCACAGCTGACGTCGTTTTTCTTGGCGTGAAAGCGCACGGCCTGGCCTCGCTCGCGCCGTCGCTGCGGCCGCTCTTCGCCCGCGACACCGTCGTGGTGAGCTTGCAGAACGGTGTGCCATGGTGGTACTTCCAGGGCGTCGGCGGCGAGCTCGACGGCCTGCGGCTCGAGCGGATCGATCCCGGCGGCGTCATCGCGGCAGCCATCGAGCCGCGGCGCATCATCGGATCGCTGGCATACTTTGCGACGGACATCGTCGAGCCGGGCGTCATCCGGCACACGGGCGGCAACCGGATCACGTTGGGCGAACCGGACGGTACCGAATCGGTACGCGTGACGCACATCGCGGCCGCGCTCGTCGCCGCCGGCTTCCAGTGTCCGATCACGTCGAGGATCCGGCAGGAGATCTGGGTGAAGCTGCTTGGCAACGTCGCCTTCAACCCGATCAGCGCGCTGACGGGCGGTACGCTCGAGGAGCTGGCGCGCCATCCGGATATCTCGCGGCTGGTACGGAACATCATGAGGGAGACTGAGGCCCTGGCCGGAAAGCTCGGCATCGAGCTGCCGATCACGATCGAGCAGCGCATCGCCGGCGCGGAGAAGATGGGCGCACACAAGACGTCGATGCTCCAGGACTACGAGGCCGGCCGGCCGATGGAAATCGAGGCCGTGGTCGGCGCCGTCGTGGAGTTGGGCGAGCGGGTCGGTGTGCCGATCCCGGCGACGCAGGCCATTTATGCGTGCGCGAAACTGATCAACGAACATCGCGTCCAACCGAACGTGTCCCGGGTCGAGGAGGTTGTCCGGTGAACGTCAACAACCGCTGGTTCCAGCTCGGCGCGTCGCTCATCGCGATGATCATGATCGCGAATCTCCAGTACGCCTGGACGCTCTTCGTCAAGCCGCTGCAGGTGGGCACGGGCTGGAAGCTCTCCGACATTCAGTTCGCCGCGACGCTGTTCATCCTCTTTCAGACATGGGCGCAGCCGGCCCAGGGGTGGCTCATCGATCGCATGGGACCGCGGCTGTTCATCACGATCGCTGGCGTACTGTGCGGCGTCGGCTGGGGTAGCCTCGGGATGGCCTCGTCGCTGCCGGCGCTCTACGGGTTGTATGTGCTGGCTGGTATCGGGTCGGCGCTCGTCTACGGCGGATCGATTGGCTCGGCGCTGAAGTGGTTCACCGATCGGCGCGGCCTCGCGTCCGGCATCATGGCCGCTGGATTCGGCGGCGGCACGGCGCTGTTCGTGCCGATCATCGCGCGGATGCTGTCGACCAGCGGCTACCGATCGACGTTTCTGTGGACCGGCGTGTTCCAGGGTCTCGTCATCGTCATCGTCGCGCAGTTCCTCAGGCATCCACGCGTCGAGACAGGCGCGCCCGCGGCCGCCAAAGCCGGCGCTTCGTCGGCCGCGCTCGGGCAGCGGCACTTCACGACCGCCGAAATGCTCCGGACGCCGCAGTTCTACGTCCTGTATTTGATGTTCGTGATGATGGCCACCGGCGGGCTGCTGCTAACACTCAACGCAGGACCGATCGCGCAGTCGTGGGGGATTGCGACGGCGGCGCTGACGCTCGCGACCTCGCTCAACGCGCTTGCCAACGGCGCCAGCCGCGTCTTCTGGGGATGGGCGTCGGATCGGATCGGGCGCGAGCAGGCGCTGGGGATCGCCTTCGTCCTCCAGGCCATCTGCCTCATGCTCGTGTCGACGATCGGTCGGACGTCGGGCGCCATGTTCACGATCACGCTGGTGCTGACGTTCTTCACCTGGGGCGAGATCTACTCGGTGTTCCCCTCCATGGTGGGCGACTATTACGGAACGAAGCACGCCACGTCCAACTACGGCGCGCTGTACAGCGCCAAAGGCGTGGCGTCGATCATCGGCGGGTGGGCGGCGGCGCTACTGTACGAGCAGTTCGGCACCTGGTCGGCGGAGTTGTACGGAGGCGCACTGCTCGCGCTCGTCGCCGCCGGGATGATGTTCGCGCTCCGCGCCTCGAGGCAGCCAGGCCGCGCGGCGATGGGGGTGCCTGCAACCGCAAAATGAAGCGCTTCCTCGCGCTGACCGTTCTCCTCTGTGCGGCGGCTGTGAGTGCCCAGACTCCGTGGAAACTGGGCCGGACGGCCTGGGGCGATCCCGATCTGCAGGGTGTCTGGACGAACTCCAACGAGTACGCAACGCCGCTGGAGCGTCCCGCGAAGTTCGAGGGCAAGACGCTGGCCGACCTGACCCCGGCGGAGCTTGCCGACGTGCGCCGCAACGCGACCGACGACGCGATCAAAGGGCTGGCCAACGGCGACGTGCGCGGACCCGATGAGTGGTGGCTGCGTCTCCTCGATCTGTCCAAGCGCGCTCAGCCGTGGTCGGTCGTCGATCCGCCGGACGGCCGCATTCCTCCGCTCACGCCGGAAGGACAGCGGCGCGCCCAGACGACGAGAACGCGCAGCAGTTTTCTCGGCGGACCCTTTGACAGTCCCGAGGACCTGGGCCTGCTCGAGCGCTGCATCTCGCGCAGCATTCCGGGCTCGATGATTCCGGTGATGTACGGCAACAATTACCGCATCATGCAGCGCCCGGATCTCGTCGTCATCACGTACGAGATCGTGCACGAAGCGCGAATCATTCCCATCGACGGCCGTCCGCACGTCGGGCGCGGGATCCATCAATACATGGGCGACGCGCGCGGACACTGGGAGGGCGACACCCTCGTCGTCGAGACGACCAATTTCAACAGCCTGGCTGCGTATCGCAACGCGAATGCTGACACGTTGAAGGTCGTCGAGCGATTCAAGCGCGTGGCGAAGGATCGAATTGCGTGGTCCGCGACGATCGACGATCCCGCGACGTGGACGCGGCCGTGGACGCTCGCGATGCCGCTCGCCGCCGATCCCGATCCGCTGTTCCCGTTCGAGTGCCACGAGGGCAACTACGGGCTCGTGAACATCCTCAAGGCCGCACGGGCGGCAGACAATCCTCGGTAGAGACGTCGGTAGCGGACGGCATCAGGCCGTCCCGCAGTGAAACGGGCTGAAGCCCGTTCCGTACCTCCGGTCACAGCTGAGCGGCCGCGTGATACCGTAGGCGCATGCCCACTCTTTTCAGCCGAACGCTCGTCGCCGGAGCCATCGTTGCCGCGAGCCTGCTCAGCTCCTTGCCGATGAGCGGCCGGCTTGCCGCGCAAGCGCCTGATCCCGGCGACGTCGCCGATGGGATGCGGTTGTTCCGGGCGAAAGCCGACTGCCAGGCGTGCCACGGGTGGGCGGCCGACGGCCGCAAGATGGACACGCAGATGCCCGACGGCGCGAACCTGCGGACGACGAAGCTCAGTCGCGAACTGCTCATCGCCGCGATCAAGTGCGGCCGGCCGGGCAAGGGGATGCCGGCGTACGACCGTCTGGCCTACACCGACGATCGGTGCAACGGCATCAAGCGCGCGGACCTGAAGAAGAACGGCCTCGAGTTGCCCGATCCGCCGGCGACGCTGCAGCCGCGCGAGGTGGACATGATCGCCGACTTCCTGTTCGCGAAGGTGATCGGCAAAGGCCCGATGGACCGTGCCAAGTGCATCGAGTACTGGGGATCGGACGTCGACACCTGCAAGGAGTTTCCAAAGTAGGGCCGACCTTCAGGTCCGCCCGAGCCGAGCGGCTACAACGCCTCAGGGCGGTGGCCGAAACTCCGGATCGCGCTGGCCTCGGAGCTGAAGGACTCGATCACCGTCAGGAGTTTGGTGACATTGAGGACTCTGAAGCTTCGATCGCGCAGGTGACACACTTTCAAGTCCCCGCCGCGAGAGCGGAGAGTGATGTACTTGCTGACGATGGCGCCGACGCCCGCGCTGTCGAGGTAGACCACCTTCGCCAGATTGAGCAGCACGTTGCGGCACCCGTTTCGCACAAGCGCGTTGACGGCGTCGATGAGCGCCTGGTCTCCGTCGCCCGCAACCAGGCGGCCTTGCAGGTCGAGAACCGTCACCTCACTGACCGTCCGCTCGACGATTTCCATGTGCGTGCTTTCTTGAAGCATCAGAGCAAGGCGCGATTATCCTTGCGCCGGCATAGCGATTCAAGAGGGGAGGTTCGGACCGGAAAGCTCACTCCGAGCCGCCAGAAACGACGAAACTCGAGGACGAGCGCCTGTCCGCCGCGCCATTCTTCGAGGCCATCGATCGCGCCGATCTTGGGGTGGTTCAGCGAAGCAAGGGCTGCGCTTCCCGCGTGAACGGGGCCAGGCGATCCGCGTCGAACGTGAACGCCTCCGGGAGGATCTTGATCGCGACATCGCGTAGAGACATGGAGCCGGGCGAGGCCGATCATCCCGTGCAGCGTTGGATTACGATCGCAGGTCCCATGAAAGTGCTGGTCACCGGCAGCGCCGGTCATCTCGGCGAGGCGTTGATGCGCTCGCTGCCGGCTTCCGGCCACCAGGTCGTCGGCATCGACATCAAGGCATCGCCGTTCACGGAGCACGTGGGCTCGATCGTCGATCGCGCCTTCGTGAACCGGTGCCTGCGAGGGGTGGGCGCCGTCCTGCACGCGGCGACGCTGCACAAACCGCACGTCGCGACCCATACGCACCAGGATTTTGTCGACACCAATATCACGGGGACGCTCAACCTGCTCGAGGAAGCCCGGGCTGCCGGCGTCCGGGCCTTCATCTACACGAGCACAACGAGCGCGTTCGGTCGAGCCCTGGCGCCGCCGGTCGGAGCGCCGGCCGCATGGATCACCGAGGACGTCGTGCCGGTTCCGAAGAACATCTACGGCGTCACCAAAGTGGCGGCCGAGAACCTGTGCGAGCTGTTCCATCGCAGCCACGGCCTGCCGTGTCTCGTCCTGAGAACGTCGCGCTTCTTTCCCGAGCCCGACGATCGCCGCGAGATCCGCGAGGCCTACCCGGATCTCAATGTGAAAGTGAACGAATTCCTGTACCGGCGAGTCGATATCGAGGACGTAGTGGACGCGCACCTGCGTGCTCTGGAACGAGCCGCGGCGATCGGCTTTGGCCGCTACATCATCAGCGCGACGACGCCGTTCACGCCCGATGACCTCGCGGAGCTGGGAACTGATGCGCCGGCGGCCGTCGGACGTCGTGCGCCGCAGTATTGCGAGGTGTATGTGGCGCGCGGCTGGACGATGTTTCCCCGCATCGATCGCGTCTACGTCAACGAACGCGCCCGGACCGAGCTTGGCTGGCGCCCGAAGTACGACTTCGCGCGGATGCTCGAACTGGTCGAGGCGACCGCCGCCGCCGCCAGTCCGCTGGCGCGGGCCGTCGGGTCGAAGGGCTACCACGACGTCGCGTTCGCCGACGGCCCGTATCCCGTGGAGTAGTCGGAACCAGCGCGCGCGGGCGCGGAGGCGTCTGCCGTGAGCACGGGTTTTCGCCAGTTGAGCCCCCGGCTAGTTCAAGGCAAACACGAACAGGTAGCTCGAGTTCTGCAGCTTGTCCCAGTTGACCGGATGCAGGTGCCGCCCGCCTGACTGCACGGCGAGGTACTGCTTCGGTCCGATCGAGTAGGTCACTGGCGCGCCCTTGAGCGGCGTGCCCACGTTGAAGCGCCAGAGTTCTTCGAGCGTCTCGTCGTTGTAGGCGACGATCCAGCCGTCCTGCAGCGCCGTGAACACGAGCCCGCCCGCGGTGGCCGTGACACCCGATCGAATCTCGATGTCGGTCACCGCTTTGCCCAGCACCTTGTGGTTCACGGCATCGAACGCCGTCAGCGCGCCGTAATACAGATCGCTCGTGTACTTGCGCGTCTGGCTGGTCTTGGTGTCCACGCCGCCGTCCTTCGACAGGACGCTGACGGCCGCACCGTTCTGCGAGAAGCAGCCTTCGGTGCCGACGCCGTACGCGATGTTCTTCACCGGGTTGAAGGCGAGCGGCTGATGCGCCACGCCGCCGTGCCACGTCGGGCACGTACGCTTCATCCCGTCGCCGCGCAGGGCGCGCGCTTCCTCGTTGTACTTCTGCACGTCGAACGCGGAGCTGTACTCGACCGGCTTCCCGGTCTTGGGATCGATCCCCTTCGTCCAGTTCAAATCGTTGACGTATTTCTCCGCCTTCAGGAACTTGCCGTTGGTCCGATCGAGCGAGTAGAAGAACCCGTTGCGCGCGAAGTGGCTGACCACCTTCCGCTGCACGCCGTCGATCTTCGCGTCGTACAGCATGTGGATGCCGATCTCGTCGAAGTCCCACGAGTCGTTCGGCGTGTACTGGAAGTACCACGCCAGTTTGCCGGTGTTGACGTCGAGCGCGATGACCGAGTTCGTGTAGAGGTTGTCGCCAGGCCTGAACTGGGGGTCGTAGATCGGATAGGGATTCCCGGTGCCGACGATGTAGAGGTGCGTGTCGGGATCGTAGGAGCCGGTCTGCCAGATGCCGCCGCCGCCGGTCTTCCAGGCGTTGTGGTCGTCTTTCCACGTCTCGCTGCCAGGATCGCCCGGCTTCGGCACGGTGTAGAAGCGCCAGAGCTCCTTGCCATCCTTCACGTCGAGCGCGGCGACCCAGCCGCGCGTGCCGGCGTCGCCAGCGCCGTTCTGGATGATCACCTTGCCTTCGGCGACGAGCGGCGCCGCGGTGAATTTCTCCTGGTTGCCGAACTCGTTCTTGCCCGCAATCTTCTTGTCCCAGACAATCTCGCCGTTGTCGCGATTGACTGCAATCACGCGGCCATCCGGCAGGTTGGCCAGCACGAGATCTTCCCAGAGGGCGATGCCGCGCGTGCGCGGCGCGTTGCCCTCGTGCTTGACGCCGGGATCGGCCGTCCACACGAAATCGGCGCGGCCCGGATTGCGCGCGTCGATCTTGTACAGGGTGCCCCAGCCGTCGCTCGTGTACATGAACCCGTTGTCGATGAGCGGGTTGACCTCGTTCTCGGGTCCGTTCTGGCCGACGTCCTGCATCCCGCCGAGCGCCAGTGCCCACACCATCCGCAGGTTCTTGACGTTCTCGCGGTTGATCTGCGTGAGCTTCGAGTAGCGCGTCGAGCCGTAGTCGCCGTTCATCAGCAGCCAGTTCTGCGGCTCGTTCTGCGCGTGGATCAAGCGGTCGCGATTCACGGTCAGTGTGTAGTCGGCGGCGAAGGCGAGCGCACCCGCGGCGACGACGAGGGCAGAGACCGGCGCAATGATTTTGGCCATAACGCGCTACAGACTAATCGATTTCCGGCGATTCCGGGTGAACTTCGGCCGGGCCGGCCGCGTCTACCGGGGCATGCTTTTCCGCGATCTTCGGCATGCCGCTCGGCTGCTCGCGAGGAACCCGGGGTCCACCGCCATCGCCGCGCTGTCCGTCGCCATCGGCCTCGGCGCCAACACCGCGATCTTCACCGTCGACGACGCGCTCCTGTGGCGCCCGCTCCCCGTGCGTGACCCCGACCGCGTGGTCACGGTCGCGCTCATCGGGCTGTACGGCCTCATCGCGTACTCGGTGGCGGGCCGGACGCGTGAGATCGGCATTCGCATGGCCATTGGCGCCGCTCGGTCCGAAGTCCTGCGGATGGTGCTGCGGCAGGCGATGACGCTGGCGGGTGTCGGGATTGCGATAGGCGCGATCGCGAGCATTGCGTTCGCGCGCGTCATGGCGTCCGCGATGCAGGGGCTGGGCAGCGCGTCGACTCCTGCGACGCTCATCGGCGTGCCGGTTGCCGTGGTCGTGCTCACGCTCGTCGCGAGCTACATCCCCGCGCGGCACGCGTCGCAGGTCGATCCGCTCAGAGCCCTCAGGTATGAGTGAATTTGGTAACTGGGTGATTTGGTAATTTGGTGATTGGAATGGCGTAATCGCAGAATCGCCCAGTCACCAAATCTCCAAATCACCCAATCACCAAATCACTAGATCCCCGGCCCGACTCGTTGCACACTAGGCCCCATTGCCATGGCGTGCCGTCCTTGTGGTTTAGTGCGTGCGCTCGTGGCGCTGGCGGCCTGTCTATCGGCCGCAGGGTTGCTCGCGCAATCCGGCATTGATCCGTCCGGCAGCCGCCGGCGCGCCACGGGAGCGCCGGTCGCCCCGGTCTTCGAAGGTTGGGAGCCGAACCGCGACGGAACCTTCAGTTTGTACTTCGGGTACCAGAACAGGAACTGGCAGGAAGAACTCGACATTCCAATCGGGTCGAACAATTCCTTCTCGCCGGGCGCCGCCGACCGCGGCCAGCCGACACACTTCCTCGTCAATCGCCGGAAACTCGTCTTTGCCGTCGTCGTGCCCGGCGACTTCGGCAGCCAGACGCTCGTCTGGACGCTCGTCAGTCACGGCAGCAGCCAGTCAGTGCCAGGGAAGCTTTCTCCGATTCTTCAGATCGACACGAAGAAGGACGAACGCAACATCGCGCCCGCGTTGCATCTCGGGCCCGAACAACGTGTCGAGTTTCCTCAGCCGGCCACGCTCGACGCCACGGTCTCGAGCGGCCGCGACGAGGCGCGATCGCAGGCGAGCGCCGGGCGGGCCGCGCGCGCGCCGCGTCTGACGATCGAGTGGTCGAAATACCGGGGTCCCGGAATCGTGACGTTCGCCGACGCCAGACCGCCCGTGAAGGACGGTCGTGCCGTCACGACGGCGACCTTCAGCGAGCCTGGACTCTACATGCTGCACGCGCTCGCCGACGAAGGCTCACGCGGCGACGCCGCGCAGTCGACCGGCATCCCGGGTTTCTTGTGCTGCTGGACGAACGCCCAGTTGACGATCGTCGTGAACGCACCGAATCAAGGAGGCGTCAGATGACGCGCACCGTCAGCCTTACGGCAGTCCTGGCGTGTCTCTCGACCGTTGGCGTGCCCGCACTCGCGCGTGCCGCCGAAACCGGTTCAGCGGTGACGTTCAGCAAAGACGTGGCGCCCATCTTTCAGCGCAACTGTCAGGTGTGCCATCGTCCCGGTACCGTCGCGCCGATGTCGCTCGTCACCTACGACGACGCGCGGCCGTGGGCGCGATCGATCAGAGAGCGAGTGGCGAAGCGTGAAATGCCGCCGTGGCATATCGACAAGAGCCAGGGGATCCAGCGCTACAAGAACGATCGCTCCCTGAGCGACGCCGACATCGCGACCATCGTGAAATGGGTGGACGCCGGCGCGCCGGAAGGCGATCGCAAAGAGCTGCCCCCGCCCGTGGAGTTCCGTTCAGACGACGAGTGGACGATCGGCAAGCCGGACCTCGTCATCACCAGTCCGAGGCACGTCGTCGCCGCCACGGCGGCGGATTGGTGGGGCGACTACGACGTGCCGACGGGTCTCACCGAAGATCGCTACGTGAGAGCCATCGAGACGAAGCCGTCCAAGGACGGCCGTTTCGTCAATCACCATGCGACCGTCAGCGTCATTCAGGACGCCGACTCCTTCGTCGCCGGCGGCCGGTCTGCCGGCGGTGAGGCTGGCAAGGTGATCAGCAACTTCAGCGAATACGTCGTCGGCAAGTACGGCGACATCTTCTCGGACGGCTCGGGTCGGCTGCTGAAGGCGGGCTCGGTGCTGCGGTTCGGACTGCACTACCACTCGGTCGGCAAGGCCGTGGAGGATCGAGTGAGCGTCGGCATCGTGTTCTACCCGAAAGGGTACGTGCCGAAAACGATCAGCCGGTGGATCACGATCTTCCCCGAGGACTTCAACGACATCGAGATTCCACCCGGCCAGATCACGAGGGCCGACGGGTACTATCGCCTGCCGAAGTCGGCGCGCATCGATGCCTTTCAACCGCACATGCACATGCGCGGCAAGGCGCAGTGCCTGGAAGCGATTTATCCCAACGTCGTCGACAATCCGGACAGCCTGCCTGTCAACGCGCGCAGCGGCGCGACCAGGCGCGAGATTCTCGCCTGCGTCGATCGCTTCGACTTCAACTGGCAGGCCGCGTACTTCTTCGCCGACGATGCGGCGCCGCTGCTGCCGGCCGGAACCATCCTGCATCAGATCGCGATCTTCGATAACACGGCCGGCAATCGCCACAATCCCGATCCGACGGTCTGGGTCGGATACGGTCAGCGAAGCGTCGACGAGATGTGCAACACGCACGTGACCGCCGTGTTTCTGTCTGACGACGACTTCAAGCAGCAGACCGCGGCGCGTCACGTCCAACGGCCATAGGAGAGGGGCCCCCGTGATCATCAATCGCCGCAACTTTCTGGGGTCCAGTCTCGCGGCCTGGAGTGGAGCCGCGATCGCATCGCCCGCCGTTGGCGCGACGCCGCAGGCCGAGTCGTCAGCCGCTGCCTCAAGCAAATCTCTCAGCCGACAGTTTGCGAAGTGGGTCGCCGGCCTGCGCTATGAAGACCTGCCGGCGGCAGTCGTCGATCGCGTCAAGGGGCTGACGCTTCAGAATCTCGCGTCGGCGCTCGTGGGCTCTGAGCTGCCTGCCGGCCAGCAGGCGGTGACGTGGGTTGTCGGCGAAGAAGCCGGTGTGCAACGCGGGGCCACGATTCTCGTGAACGGCGGCAGGGTGACGAAGGGAGGTGCCGCCTTTGCCAACTCGGAGATGATGCTGGCGGGTGGAAAGTGGGACACGTTCCGCATGCTCACGCACCCCGGCACCGCAATCATTCCGGCGGCGCTGGCTGCAGCCGAGGCAGACGGCGCGTCAGGCCGCGACTTCATCACCGCCGTGGCGGCCGGCTACGAGGTGATGGAACGCATGGCGGCCGACTGGATTCCCACAGTCATGGCGCGCGGATTCCACGCCGGGCCGGTGTTCAGCATCTTTGGCGCCGCCATCGCCGCCGCGAAGATCATGCGTTTCACCGAGGAGCAGATCCACGCCACCATCTCGCTCTGCACGAATCTGGCGGGCAGCAATCTCGAAAGCCGCGCGCTGCGTGAGGGCGCGGCGGTACGAAACGCCATGCTAGCGGTGTCGCTGGCCGGCCAGGGCAAGATCGGCGGCGGCGACGCCGTCCTCGAGGGCCCCGCGGGCTTCTATCAGGCCTACGCCGGCGACCGCACGGGACAACTCACGTACAGCTTCGTCGGCGCCACTCGAACCAGCCTCGACCAGCTCACTGCCAATCTTGGCAAGGACTGGATCCTGCTCGAGACGCTCTACCGCATCTATTCGGTTGCGGGCTACAACATCGCCCACATCGACGTGACGGCACAGCTGTGCGAAGAGCACAGCCTCAAGTATGCGGACGTCGAGCGTGTGGAGGCCGTCGTGAACTGGCTGGAAACGCAGTACCCCAGTCCTGCTTTCCCGCAGCGCCGCGAAGACATCGGCGAGGCGACTCGCGGCAGCACACGGTACTACACGGCCTACGGCGTCGTCATGCGCGGGTTCCCGATGCTCGCCGTGACGTCCGATCCGCCAGAGGTGCTCGATCTGATGAAACGCGTGCTGATCATCCCGTCGCATCAGATGCCGCTCTTCGGCCCGCGGATCACGATCTTCACCAGGGACGGCCGCAGCTACACGAAGCAGGCGACCGGCCGCGAGTTCATCTGGAATTTCGAGGAGGAAGCGCGGCGCATTCGCGGCGTCGTTCCCGGCATTCCAATTCCCGCAACCCAGTTCGATCACGTGATCGCGAGCTGTCGCGATCTCGATCGAGAGCCCCGCGCCGACGCGCTCGTGCGGCTGACACAGAAGGCATGAGCGTCCTGACGCGCCGCGAGCTGTTGGCGACCTTGGCCGTTGCGCCCGCCGTCGGCCTGCGCGATCTCGGAGCGGTCGGTGACTCTGCGAGGCTGGCGCTCAGGCTAGCGCGGCTCGTGAACGCGGTGAAACTCAGCGATGTCCCTCCGACAGCCGTCGAGCGCGCCAAGATGATCGTCGCGAGCACGCTGGCGAGCGCCGCCTCCGGCTCGCACATCGCCTCGGCTCGCATCGTGCGCGATCTGGCCGTGGAGCAGGGAGGCAAACCAGAAGCGACGGTCTGGTTCGATGGCGCGAGGCTCCCGGTTGCGAGCGCCGCTCGCGTAAACGCGATGTTCAGCGACGCCGCCGCTTCCGACGACAGCGACCTTCGCAACGTCGCTCACACCGGCACGACTGTCACGGCGGCCGGCCTGGCTGTCGCCGAGTCGACGGGCGCAACGGGTCAGGATCTCCTCTCGGCCATCGTCGGGGGCTACGAGGCCGCCGGCCGGATCGGCGAGGGCCTCAGCGCCGACCGGCAAGGCTTCCACGCGTCGGTCATCGTCGCGTTCGGCGGCGTCGTCACGAGCGCGAGACTTCTGAGGCTCACTGAGGAGCAGACGGCACAAGCCATCTCGCTCATCGCGACGACGATGGGTGGGCTGGCGATTGGGACGAACAGCTTCGCGCGCGAGTATCACGCCGGCAACGCGGCGCTGGCGGCGATCAACGCCGCGCAGGCCGCATCACGTGGGTACACTGCGAACGAGGACATGCTGGAGGCGCCGCGGGGATTCTTCGCGGTCTTCGGCGGCAACAAAGCGAAGCTCGATCGCCTGACACGCGACTTCGGCAAGGACTGGTCGATCATCGACTATCTGGCCATCAAGCTCGTGCCGGGCGCCCACGCGTTTCACCCGTCGGTCGAAGCTGCCGTCGACGCGGCGCGGCAGTCGGGCGTCGCGCCGGACCAGGTCGCCAGGATTCTCGTCGCGGGCGCGCAGAGCCGGACCATCGTTGCCGGTCAGCATCCGAAGGACATGGTCGAGGCGATTCACAGCCTGCCGTACTTCATCGCGTCCGCTGTCGCCGACAAGGACTTCTCGTGGGTCCACGCTTCACCGGAGAGAATTCACAATCCAGCAGTCGCACGGCTTATGGACCTGGTCGAGCGGGATCCGTCCCCGCCGCCGATCCGCTATCAATGGAGCTGGGGAGGCACGGTCACGATCGTGACCAAGTCCGGCGCGACGTACACGAGCACTGTCGACGCGCCAAAAGGATCGGGGCCACGTGGCATCGACTGGAGCGACGTCGACGCCAAGTTCCACGCGCTGGCGCCTGACTCGCGCTTGCCTGCCAGGCGCATCGACCAGGTCTTGACGCTTATTCACCGCTTCGAGCAGGTGAAACACGTCACGGAGCTGACGCGGCTGCTCAGCTGAACGTGTACTACCGGATGTCCCTGGCTCTGTCGGACATGCCGTCTTCGTACGAGCTCCAGCCGGAGAGCTGACCGTACGGCGCGCGCGTGAGTACCGCTTCGATGCGGTGGATCTTGCCTTTTTCGATGCGGAACATCTCCGCGAGCTCCCAGGTCCAGAGTTCTGTCGGGCCCCCAGTAATCGTCCGGCCGTCGGAGCGCGTGTACGTCCGGCTCTTGCCCCCCATGTGATCGAAGAACGCGAAACTGAACACGAGCCCGTGCTCGGGATCGACGGCGACGTACCGGCGGTCGCGGATGCGCGAGACGAAGTGAATCAGGCCCGACTTGAACTGTTCCAGGCATCCCCACTGCGACGAGTAGGTGTTCGCCGTCTTCGGATCGGGACGGGTCTCGCCCGGCGGCGTGGCCGTGTTGGTGGTCTGACTCGCGTTTTCGAACCGCTCGCAGTCGTCGGTGAAGGGATACTCGCCCAGGCCATCGTTCTTCTGCATGCCAGTGAAGTACATGTTCGCGACCTTGATGAGATCGGCGCGCGACATGCGTTCGGAAGGCGGGATGGCCTGCGCGAAGAGCGGATGCGGTGTGCCCATCGCTTCGAGCTTCGCGGCGCCCTGCAGAGGAGGCGTGGCAGGAGCTGCGCCGCGATTCCCTCGTCCCGGGTTCGTCGCCGCCGGGCGCACGACGATCGTTTCCACTTCCGCAATCTGACGGTTCTGAATCTTCAGTCTCAGCGCCACCATGGAGGCGACCGGCGCCGCCGGCGTCGGGCCTTCTTCGGTGACGGTGGTGATCACGCACACCTGGCCCGTCTGCACGTCCGTCACGAACAAACGATATCTGCCCTTGCCGAGCGAGACGTTCCACGCCCCATCACCGAGCTCGAGCCGCTGGCCGTTCTCCGTGTACTTCAGGTCGCGCGTCACCGGCAGCTTCTTCGGATCGCGCGCGATCCAGGCATCGAGATACGTATCGACGAAGCCTTCGAGGCACGCACGATCGCAGGTTCCCTGTGCCTGCGCCGGCGGAACCGCTCGCAGCCCCGACAACAGCACCAACAAACCCGTGATGGGGAAGACCTTCGCTCGCATGGCGCGGATTCTAGTTCAGCATCAGCCCCGTGGACAAAAGTCAGCGTCCTGGACGTCTTCGCTGGCCCCGGCGGCGCCGATCGCCGATCGCGCGTGGCACGTCGATTGCGATTTGTCCCCATTCAATCAAGACAACTGTCCGGGCCGCGCGGGGACAGGACAGTTGGAAAGGGAGTCATGTCAGCACCGCGGCCGCCTGAGTCGTTCCGCCACTCCATCCTTCGGCGCGCCCTGCGCGATCGGATTCTCGTCATGGATGGTGCGATGGGCACCATGATTCAGGCGTACGAGCTCACGGAAGCCGACTTCCGTGGCAGCCAGTTCGCCGATCATGCCAGCGATCTGCGCGGCAACAACGATCTGCTCAACCTGACGCGCCCCGACATCGTCGAGGCGATTCACGCCGCGTACCTGGACGCCGGCGCCACCATCGTCAAGACGAACACGTTCAACAGCCAGTCGATCTCGCAGGCCGACTACCGCGCCGCCCATCTGGTGCCGGCGCTCAATCGTGAGGCGGCGCGCCTGGCGCGCAAGGCCGCCGACGCGGCGTCGCTGCGGACGGGCGAGCCCCGATTCGTCTGCGGCGTCCTCGGACCGACCAATCGCACCGCGACGCTCTCGCCCGACGTCAACAATCCCGGCTTCCGCAACATCAGCTTCGACGATCTGGTCGCGGCCTACACCGAACAGGCCGAAGCGCTGGTGGACGGCGGGGTTGATCTGTTGATGGTCGAAACCGTCTTCGACACGCTCAACGGCAAGGCGGCGCTCTTTGCTATCGACGCGGTCCTCGCCAGCCGCGGCATCGAACTGCTCGTGATGGTCTCGGGGACCATCACCGACGCCAGCGGGCGTACATTGTCCGGTCAGACCGTGGAAGCGTTCTGGACCTCCGTCCGCCACGCCAACCTGTTCGCGTGCGGACTCAACTGCGCGCTCGGCGCGCGCCAGCTGCGGCCTTACATCCAGGAGTTGTCGCGCGTCGCCGACGCGCCGGTCAGCTGCCACCCCAACGCAGGACTCCCGAACCAGTTCGGCGGCTACGACGAGACGCCGGACATCACGGCGTCGATGATCAGGGAATTCGCGGAGAGCGGACTGGTCAACATCGTCGGCGGCTGCTGCGGCACCACCCCGGCCCACATCCGGGCCATCGCCGGGGCCGTTCGCGATCTCCCTCCGCGGCAGATTCCCGCTCGAGCGCCGTACTCCGCCTTCTCGGGCCTCGAGCCGCTCGTCATCCGCCCCGAGACCATGTTCGTGAACGTCGGGGAGCGCACCAACGTGACCGGCTCGTCGAAGTTTGCCGGCCTCATCAAGGCGGGCGATTTTGAAGGCGCCGTCGAAGTGGCGCGCGAGCAGGTGATCAACGGCGCGCAGATGATCGACGTCAACATGGACGAGGGGCTGCTCGACTCTACGACGGCGATGGTCAGGTTCCTCAATCTGATCGCTGCCGAGCCCGACATCGCCCGCGTCCCGATCATGATCGACTCCTCCCGCTGGGACGTCATCGAAGCCGGACTGAAATGCGTCCAGGGCAAGGGGGTCGTCAATTCGATCAGCCTGAAGGAAGGCGTCGAGCCGTTCGTCGAGAAAGCGCGCCTGATCCGGCGCTACGGTGCTGCCGTCGTCGTGATGGCATTCGACGAGCGTGGCCAGGCCGACACGGTCGACAGGAAAGTCGACATCTGCACGCGCGCCTATCGGATTCTGACTGAAGACGTGGGGTTCAGCCCGGACGACATCATCTTCGACCCGAACATCTTCGCCGTCGGCACCGGCATCGAGGAGCACAACGAGTACGGCGTCGCGTTCATCGAGGCGTGCCGCGCGATCAAGAGCACGCTGCCCGGGGCGCTCGTGAGCGGAGGCGTCAGCAATTTCTCGTTCTCGTTCCGTGGGAGCAAGGCCGTCCGCGAGGCGATGCACTCGGTGTTCCTGTATCACGCCATCCAGGCCGGCATGGACATGGGCATCGTCAACCCGGGCCAACTCGCGGTCTACACCGACATCGAGCCCGACCTGCTGGAGGCGGTCGAGGATCTGCTGTTCAACCGGCGGCCCGATGCGACCGAACGCCTGACGGCATGCGCCGAGAAATTCAGCGGCAAGGTGGCGCGCAAGGAGATCGATCTGGCCTGGCGCTCGCTGCCGGTCGAGGCACGCCTGACGCGCGCCATCGTCGACGGGATCCTCGAGTACATCGACGAGGACACCGAAGAAGCACGGACGAAGCTGCCGCGTGCGATTCAGGTGATCGAAGGGCCGCTGATGGACGCGATGAACATCGTGGGCGACCTCTTCAGCGCGGGGAAGATGTTCCTGCCACAGGTGGTGAAGAGCGCCCGCGTCATGAAGAAGGCCGTCGCCTGGCTGGTGCCGTTCATCGAGCAGGAGAAGTCTGAATCTCCATCGGCGAAATCCAGCAAGGGGACCATCGTCCTCGCCACAGTCAAGGGCGATGTCCACGACATCGGCAAGAACATCGTCGGCGTCGTGCTGCGCTGCAACAACTACGAGGTGATCGACCTCGGCGTGATGGTGCCGATGGCGAAGATCCTCGACACCGCGCGCGAGGCGAAGGCCGACATGATTGGCCTCTCAGGCCTCATCACGCCGTCGCTCGAGGAGATGGTGCAGGTGGCGCGCGAGATGGAACGGACCGGCGTCGAACTTCCGCTGCTCATTGGCGGCGCCACGACGTCGAAGGTGCATACGGCGATCAGAATCGATCCGCAGTATCACGGGCCGGTCGTGCACGTGCTCGACGCGTCGCGAAGCGTCAACGTGGTCGCGCAGCTGATGTCGGCGGGGCGGCGGACCGGGTTCGCCCAGCAGGTCAAGGACGAATACACACAGCTGCGCGGTTCGAATGCCAGGCGCGAAGTCCAGACGCGGCTGCGGCCGATTGGAGAGGCCAGGTCGAATCGCGTCTCGATCGCGTGGGACGGCTACCGGCCGCCGAAGCCTTTCGTGACGGGCACCACCGTGTTCAGCGACTATTGCCTGCGCGAACTCTGCCAGTACATCGATTGGTCGCCGTTCTTCACGACCTGGGAGCTGAGCGGACGCTTTCCCGGGATCCTGGATGATCCGCTTGTGGGCGCGGAATCGCGGAAGCTGTTCGATGACGCCACGAGGTTGCTGGAACGGATCGTTCAGGAAGGAACGCTGGGTGCGCGAGGTGTCGTCGGCCTTTTTCCGGCGAACGCCGTGGGCGACGACATCGAGATTTATGAGGACGAAAGCCGGCAACGCGTGAGGGCGGTGCTGCGCGGCCTGCGCCAGCAGCAGGAAAAGCCGCCGGGCCGTCCCAACCTGTGCCTGTCGGATTTCGTGGCGCCCCGGTCCACGGGGATCGCCGACTACGTCGGCATGTTCGCCGTCACGGCGGGCGCGGGTGCCGACGAACTTGCGGCGCGCTTCGAAAAAAATCACGACGACTACTCGAGCATCATGGTGAAAGCGCTCGCCGATCGGCTGGCGGAGGCGTTTGCGGAGCGGATGCACGAGCGCGTCCGCCGCGAGCTGTGGGGATACGCGCGCGACGAGCGGCTGGGCAACGAAGCTTTGATCAAGGAAGAGTACGTCGGCATCCGGCCGGCGCCCGGCTACCCGGCCTGTCCGGACCACACCGAGAAGCGCGTCCTCTTCGATCTCCTGGACGTGACCTCCAGCATCGGCATCGAGCTGACCAGCAGCTGCGCGATGTGGCCGGCTGCGTCAGTCAGCGGCTGGTACTTCTCGCATCCCGAATCGAGCTACTTCGGGCTGGGCCGGATCGGCCGCGATCAGGTTGCCGACTACGCACGCCGAAAAGGCATGAGCGTCGAGGACGTCGAGCGGTGGCTGGCTTCCAATCTGGCGTACGGAGCGGCGGCTGAACCTTCGCAGACCGACGCGGTGGCTGTGTGAGCATGCGACTACGGGATTTGATCGCAGACCGCGGCGTGCACGTCGTCGACGGCGCCATGGGGACCGTGCTGTATACGCAGGGCGTGTTCGTCAACGTCTGTTACGACGAGCTGAACCTGACGAAGCCCGAGGTCGTGCGGGAGGTACATGCCGGGTACGTGGGAGCCGGCGCGGAAATCCTCGAGACGAACACGTTCGGCGCGAATCCGGTTCACCTGTCCGCCTACGGTCTGGCGGAGCAGACCGAGGCGATCAACCGGCGGGCGGCGGAGCTTGCGCGCGCGGCCGCCAACCAGCGCGCGACCGTGGTCGGGACCATCGGACCGCTTGGTCTGCGCGTCGAGCCATTCGGTCCCACCAGCCGTGAGGAAGCCGAGGCACTCTTTCGCCGCCAGGCGTGCGGCCTGCTGCAGGGCGGCGTGGACGGGTTCGTCCTTGAAACGTTCGGCAACCTGGAAGAGATCAAAGCCGCGCTGCGCGCCGTGCACAGCCTGACGGACCTTCCGGTGATCGCGCAGATGTCGGTCGGCGATGACGGCCGGACGGTTTGCGGCACGGACGTGGAGACCATCGCACGCGCGCTGGACGCTGAGCAGGCGGATGTGATCGGGTTGAACTGCTCGGTCGGGCCGGCCGGGATGCTCGATGCGATCGAACGCATGGCGGCCGTCACCTCGCGGCCGCTCTCGGCGCAACCGAATACCGGGCTGCCGCGCGTCGTCGGCAACCGGCAGATGTACCTGTCGAGCCCCGACTACATGGCCACCTACGCCGAACGGCTCGCCGCGGCTGGCGTCCGGTTTGTCGGCGGCTGCTGCGGGACCTCGTGCGATCATGTTCGCGCCATCCGCGCACGCATCGCCGCCAGCGTCGACGTGCTGCGACGGTAGGGTCGGCCTATCCCGCCTCTACGACATCGAGAATCTTCCGATAGCGCTCCTCGGGCTTCTTGAATCCCAGGTTGCTGATGTAAACCTTTTCGATTCCGAGATTTCTGAGGGCGCGAATGGTCCGCGCGGTGATCTCCTCGGCGCTCAGGCCCTGCGCGAAATCGTGCGTCACGCCCTCTATGGGAACGGGGAAGAAGTGCTGCATGCGCGCGAGCGTCGCCGGGTTCGGACTCTGGTAGTAGAAAACGCCGTAGATGCCTGGATGCGGGACGCCGCGCCGGCGCACTTCGTTCTGGAACTGCTCGACCTCGCGCAGGTTGTGGTGTGAGACGATTTGGGTCAGAAAGAATTCGGCGAAGAACGTCGGGCGCAACAGGAAGTCCACTTGAGCCGTTCGGTCGCGGAAGGGGTTGGCCCACCCGCCAAGCGTGACGGCCGGGAAGCGCTCGCGGATGATCTGACGCAGCTGCCAGGCGAACTCGACGCACCGCGGCGGCCCGACGCTCTGGTCGCCGCCGAGAATGGTCAGCGTGTCGAAGCCGTTCGACACCGCGCGCGCGACGTACATCAGGCAGTAGTCGAGCGTGTGCTTGCTCGTGAGAAACGGGACAAGGCGCGCGGGGCTCGCGTCGCCGGCCAGGTTGGCCACCAGATGCCGCAGGTTTTCCTCTTCGGCCTGGCCGACGGCGTTATCGGTCATGAACGTCACCGTATCGCGCGCCGCGAGGTGGCGGATCGTGTGGTGCACGTCGATCCAGAAGTTCATCCCCTTCGCCGAAGGCAGCCCCGCCTGCGGCGGGCGCATTTCAACCGCCAGCAGCGGCCGGTTTTCGCGCATCCGCTCCAGCGCGTTCATTTCCCGACCATGTGCGGCAGGTCTCTGTTGTTCTCCTGGCAGATATATTCGTACAGCTCGACGCCCGCTGACCACGGGATGGTGTAGCTCGTCGTCCACGGTCGCGTATACGCGTGCGGGTCGTCTATCGTCGCTTCGTAGCGAAGCGTCATCTCGTCAATGCGCGTGAACCGCTCGATCACGTGGAGCGCCTCGGTGTGCGGATGACCCGCCTGGTCGAGCCATGTCGCCTCGTTGAAGCCGATCGCATCCACGACGAGCGTGTCGCCTTCCCAGTGGCCGATGGAGTCGCCGAGGAATGACGGGTTGGGATCCGCGGGGTGCTTGCGGCCGTCGGTGAAGATCGTCCGCCAGATGTGTGCGCCTCCCTCGAAGATGAACAGCACCCGATCGGGCTGCTGGAAGATCTGAAACGGAAACGGCGTGGCCATCATGCGCGGGATGCCGGGCGGCAGGCACCGCGACTCGGGATCGTACCGTTGCAGGTCAGCCTGCCGGCTCTCATAGACCGCGCGCGCCCACGGCTGGAACGGCACGTCCACGATCTGCTCGACGGGCGATCGATTGCGGTCGCCGACGCCGGCGATGTTCGCGATCACGCGCGGATTCCACGAGCCCTTCCCGTTGCCAAGATCGGGCCGGCCGTCAGGAAGGCGCGGCGTCGGCTTGTGCGCGCCGGCCGACGACGTCTCCGGCAGTCGCCCCGCGATGATCTGCGCCGCCGCTGACGAGGACACGGTGGCGAGCAGGAGGGCGCCGGCAACGCGAGCTCTCATGGTTCCTCCCGCTCACTTCTCGAGAAGCCTCGGCCAGTTGACGATCACGGTAATCGGCACGTCGCTGCCTTCGTCGCCAACCGGCTGATTGACGATGAAGCGCCGCCCGTCGGCCGTGACGCCGAACTGGCGAGTGAGGCTCGCCGTCGCGTTCAGTTGAGTGCGAAACAGCGGCGTGGGCACGCCCGGACGGAAGAAATCGGCACCGGCGTCCACGGCCACCGCGTTCATCGTCCCATCAGCCGCGACGTACAGGATTTCCCGCCCGTCGGCTCGCCAGGTCGCTTCGAATCCACCGGCATTCGAGATCTGCCATTTGGCGGATCCTCCGGGGCCTCCGGCTTCGGGCGGCAGCGGTTGAACGAAGATCTCCCGTCGCCCCGACAGCTGTGCGGAGTAGAGCAGCCAGCGCCCGTCTGGCGAAATCTCGCCTCCCGCAGCACTGTCGCCGTCGACGAGGACCATCGGCTTCCCGCCCCCGCTGCTTGGAATCAGGATTAGGCGCTGGTTCCGTTCGCGGAGCACGAGCCACCGGCCGTAGAGTGACGACGCCACCAGGTTCGAGCGTCCCGTCGACACGACCCGTTCCTGACCGATGCCGCCGACCGGGCGCTCGACGACCGACACATCGCCGCTCACGACGGCGATGGGGAACGTCGGGTTTGGCGCCGACTGATAGACGATGGAGCGGCTATCCTGCGACCAGATCGGAAGTGTCTGTTGCCCGGGACCGAACGTGAAGCGCGAGGCGCTGCCGCGCACGACGTCGAAGAGCCACAAGTTGGAGCTCAACGGTCCATCGAGCCGCACGAAGACGACAGTCTTCTCGTCGGGAGAGATGCGCGGGTAATCCACGGCGCCGGGCTCGCCGATCGTGCCCACCGTCTTCCCATCGCGATCGAACCATGTCAGCTGCGTTTGCAGCGGCTGGATTCTGCGGAACGCCAGCACGCCGTTGGCTGACACGGACCACGAAGGTCCGCGAGAGACGCTGCTGGCGACGACCACGGCGTTACCCGTGATCGCGCTGGTCCGCGGATCGAAGGGCCGCGCCGTCAACTGTCCGTCGAAGCCGCCGCTGAGAATCCAGGTGTGACCGAACGAATCGGACGCGAAGGTCGGCGGCGCCACGCGAGCTGGAAAGAGCGCGCGCCTCAACGAGCCGTCGAGCGACGCGATCGCCGTGCCTGGTTCGGCGCTGTTTGTGCCGTAGACGAAGCGCTGACCATCGGGCAGGAATGACGGCGCCTGCTGCGAGGTCTCCTTCCGCCCGGCGTCGAGCGCCACGGCTGGCGAGGGCGACCCGCCGTTGGCCGAGACCCGCAGAATCTGCGGATGGCTGTTGTCCTTGTAAAGGATGACGTCCTGAGCGCCCCACGTCGGCGGATCGTTCGGGTTCGCATCGCAAATCGTCAGCGGCGTTCCCCCCGCGGCTGGAATCTTCTTGAGTTGGCCGCTGGACGAGAATCCTATCCAGCGGCCGTCGGGCGACCAGAACGGCCAGCCGGCGTATTCGGTGCCTGCGAGCACGACCGCGCTGCTCTGATCAAGCGGTCGCAGCCAGAGCATCCGCTTTCCGTCGGGCCCGGCCGCGACGTACACGAGCCGCGAACCGTCACGTGAGAGCGCCAGCTGACCGACGCCGACGCGCCCCAGTCGTACGCCGGCTGGCGCGGTGATCTCCATCTGGAGCAGCGGCTGCTCGGGCGCGCGCTTCATGAGCCAGCCGCCTGCGGCGCCCGCGACGAGGGCGATCGCCGCAGCCGCCGCCGCGAACGGCCAGCGGCGTGCTCGAGGAAAGGCGATCGGCGTCGGCGCTGCCGTCGTGTGCTCGAGCAGCCATCGCGCATCGCCGATCGCCTGCAGCCGGCGCTTGCGGTCCTTCTCGAGGCACCATTGCAGGAGCGGCAGCGCCCTGGGCGGCACCGCCGTCCAATCCGGTTCCTTGTTCAGGACCGCGCTGAGCGTGTCGATGACCCCCTCGCCCCCGAATGCAGGTCTACCCGTCACCGGTTCGTACACCACTGCGCCGAACGACCAGATGTCCGAGCGCCGATCGGCAGTCTTGCCGCGCGCCTGCTCCGGCGACATATATGCCGCCGTCCCGAGGATGACGCCTGCACCGGTCGCGCCGACCGTCATCGTCGGGGAATTCCGCGGGTCGGCGTCTACCTCGGGATCGGCAGCTCTGGCGAGGCCGAAGTCGAGAATCTTCACGACGCCGTCGTGCGTGATCTTGATGTTGGCCGGCTTCAGGTCGCGATGGACGATGTTCTTCTCGTGAGCGGCGTCGATGCCGTCGACGAGCTGCCGGATGATCGGCAGTGCCCGATCGAACTCGAGCGGGCCTTTGAGCTCGTCGCCGTCGGCGAGCTCCATCACCAGGTAATCTGGGCCGACGTCGTAGAGATGACAGATGTTCGCGTGGTTGAGCGCGGCGACCGCGCGCGCCTCACGCGCGAAGCGCTCGGAGAACTGTTCGTGAGAGGTCTTGAGGGCCACAACCCGGCCCAGCCGCGTATCCTGGGCGCGATACACTTCGCCCATGCCACCCGCGCCGAGCGGCTCGATGATTTCGTACGGACCCAAACGTGTCCCGCTGGCGAGCGGCATGATCCGAGTGCGCGGATTATAGCGTTCGGATACGGAAGCGCTTAACTGACAGGAGGAGAGCCGTGCGCCGTGTGCTGACCGTCTTCACCTTGGGAATACTGCTGGTGTCGTGTGTCATGTTGATTCGCGCCCAGACGCCGGCCGGGCCGCCGTTTTCGAGCACGATGCTGGTGGACAACGAGCGCGTGCGGGTTCAGCGCCTGAGCGTGCCCGCGGGGTTCCGCGAAGGGCTGCAGACCGTTCCCAACGATCAGATCGCCATTCAGGTGACGCCCGGCGACCTGGAAGTGGTCATCAACGGCCAGAAGACCACCGGACGCGTGGAACCGGGCACGGCCTTCTACGTGCCGAAGAATGCGCCGCACCAGTTCCTGAACATGGGCGCGCCCTACGACGTCGTGGTCGTGATGCTCAAGTAACGAGCCGTCCGCGCCTTGGCGACGGATCAGCGTTTCGGCCAGACGACGCCTTGCTCCGCTTTCGTCACGGGACCCACGCCCTTGAACAGGAAGCGCTGGACGCGAGCGCCCGTGTAGGTCTCGGTGGCGTAGAGGTTCCCCTTCGAATCGGTGGCGAGGTTGTGCACGCCGAAGAACTGACCGGGCTGGCGCCCGCCGTCGCCGAACGATGTCAGCACCTCGAGCGAACTGCGCAGCAGGATGTTGATTTTCTCGTTCACGCCGTTCGCCATGTAGATGTAGGTCTGCTGCGGGTCTCTCGAGAACGTCATATCCCAGACGGAGCCCGACCGGTAGGTGTCGGGCTCGATGATCGCCTCCTTCACGAAGGTGCCGTCCTTGCGGAACACCTGGATGCGATCGTTCACGCGGTCGCAGACGTACACGAAGCCGTCGTTCGACACGATGACGCAGTGCACGGTGCTGAACTGCTTCGACGGCGGGTTCTTGGGATTGTACGCAGGCATGCGATCGTCGCTCGGCTTCGCCCCGTACGCGCCCCAGTGCCGCTTGTACTTCCCGGTCTCGGCGTCGAACACGATGACCCGGCGATTGCCGTAGCCGTCCGAGATGTACATCTCGCCTGCCGAGACGTCCTCCCACATCTTCGTCGGCTGCCAGAAGTTCTCGGTGTCGTTGCTGCCGTTGTGGACGCCGTGCTTGCCGATCTGAAACAGGAACTTCCCGGCGGCGTTGAACTTGAGGACCTGCGTGTCCTTCTGCCCGTTGCCGGCGAGCCAGACGTTGCCCTTGCTGTCCACGGTGATGCCGTGATTGCTGTCCGGCCAGTCGTAGCCCTGCCCCGGCCCACCCCAGGACTTCACGAGGGTGCCCGCCTGGTCGTAGACGAGCACCGGCGGTGCGACCTTGCAGCACTTGCCGATCGTGCCGGCGCCGCCGGTCTGGGGGGCTGCGCCGCCGACGGCCTCGTCGTCGCGGCCGCGCGCGTCGCCGACCTTGATGTCGGCCGCCTTGAAGTTGTCCTCGACGGTGTTCGGACGATGGATGGTCCACACGTTGTCCTGCGCATCAACGCCGAGGCCGATGGTCGACCCGGTCACCCAGTGGTTGGGCAGCGGCTTCGGCCAGAGCGGGTCGACCTCGAAGATCGGCGCGCGTTTGCCGTTGCCCTGCGCGCTGGCCGGCTGTCGAAGCGACACAAACGTGCCGAACGCGAGCGCGACGACGACCGCGGCGCTGACACGCGCGGTGAGACGTGGATGCCTTGTCATGGCCGCCATCATACTGCCGCGCGACCGGCTTCGCGTCTTCGTCACCGAGATCGATCGGGACGGACGTAACGGGACGGGCTAAAGCCCGCCCCTACCAAAGGGGGTTGTTACCGGGAGGTTGCGATTCGTCGGCGGATCTCGTCAGGCGCGACGTGCTCATCCTGCCACGCGTACATCAGCCGGACGATTGTTTGATTGTCGGGCTCGCGGCCATTCGCGGCGACGTACCAGTCGCGGACCTGCCGTCGCATCGCCGTCCATTCGGCGTAGGCGCGAGCGACGGCGCTCGGCCGCCATCGTACGGCGGGATCGATGCGCTCCAGGTCAGCGAGCAACGTGTCGGCTCGAGGCGCTCCGGATTTGTCGACGCCTTCGGCTGCGGCCAGGGCCGCCTGGCTGGCGGGCATCTGATAGCGCGCGGTCGTCCACACGCCGGTCGCGGCCGAGACACCGCTCCCGATCGCGCACACGAGGAACACCGCCGCGAGCGCGGGGATCCATTCCGAGCGCCGGAACTCCTGGTGCCCGTGCGCTGAAGGCGCGCGCATCAGCGCCGGAGCGGCCAGCAGCGCGACGAGCGCGACGAGCCAGCACACGGTCAGGACGCCGTTGCCGGTCGAGACGTGCCACGGCGCGCGGCTGTCGTACGGGAACAGCAGATTCGACTTCCAGCCGCTGACGCTCCAGTCGTACAGAAGGGCGACTTCGCGCTCATGATGCAGGTTGTAGGCGAGTGCATTGTCGAGCGACATCACAAGCAGCACGGCGAAGAGCGCCCACACCCATGCCTTCCCGCGCGACAAGACGGCGATGATCGGTGTGGCGGCGAACGGGACGACCGCGAGAATGAGCCGCGTCGGCGTCGTCTGCGCCAGGATCTTGCCGGACGCCGGGAGGAGCAGAGCGAGCAGCACGATCGCGTTCAGGAACGCGGCCGCTGGGCGTTGTCTCGCGAGCCACCAGTACCCTGGGAGGGCGAGCAGCAGGACGGGTGAGTGCGCCAGCAGCCCCCAGTCGCGATCCACGAAGTACGCGAAGGCGTTGAGGACGATCTTGTTCGGTGAAAAGTTGGCGTCGCCTTCGACGTCCCAGAGCGCGCTCGGCAGCACGCTGCCGGTGATGTGATATGCGTAGAAGCAGAAGAGCGCGACGGGAATAGTCAGGCTGATCAGGAAGATCGCGAGACGCCTGATGTCGCGGCGCCACACCACGACGGCGCCGACAGCGAAGGCGGCGGTGACCAGTACAAATCGCACGTGGAACCACGGCAAGTAGCCGGCGACGAGGCCGAAGCACGCCGACGGCAGTCGCGTCGCGGGATTGGCGAACAACAGGTGCGCGCCGACGAGCGAGATGAACAGGCCCGCCGCGAGTTCCGGATAGTACTGAAACGGAAAAGCCGCCATCGGCAGCGGCAGCGTGACGGCGGCTGCCGAGAACCAGGCAACAGCGGTCGCGGCGCCGGATCGCCGCAGGAAGCGGAAGACAACGACGGCCCAGAGCCCGTACAGCGCGAGGAAGAATGCGTTGACGAACGGCAGCCGGTAGGGCCACTGCGCTGGAGAAGGAGGCACGACTGTCGCGAACTGCCGGTCCAGGTAATAGGCCGGAAACATCATCATCGACACGCCGGGGTTGTGCACCTGGTAGGCGCCCCCATCCTTTCCGTCGAGAAAGCCTCCGTCGCGAAAGCGCGCTCTGTTGAAGCGGCGCCATGGGTCGCGTGCAAAGCGCCGCGCGTCTGAGCCGAGGTTCTGCAATTCCTGCGGCACCACGTCGGCGAGCAGCGCGAAATTCCGCCAGACGCGCGGACGGAAATCGGCGGGCAGGTCGGCGATCGGCTTGATCGCGGAATGATCGAAGCCCAGGCCCTGGTAGAAATTCTCGGCGTAGCGGAGATACTTCGGCTCGTCGCCGTGCGCGCCGCCTTGCCGGAGCATCGGCGTGCCGAGCGCGGACCAGCCGATTGCGATTCCGGCGAGCGCAGCCTGAAGACCGATCTGTGCGACAGCCGGTCTGCGCTCGACGAAGCCCTTCACCCAGCGTGCCGCCGCGCGATCGAGTCTTGCGTCGACGGCATATCCGAACCATGCCGCGATCGCCAGCGTCCACCACACGCGCAGGTCGACGACGAAGTACGTGACCACGGGAAGGAGGGAAGGAAAGCCCGGGACGACGTTCAGCAGGGCGATGGCGGTCAGCCAGAAACACAGGAGCGGCCGTGTGTATCCAACATCCTCGAGCGAGAGAAAAGCTGGCTGCGGCACGTTCCTCGTTCTGCGAATCAACCAGTGCCCGCCCGTGAAGGCGCCGGCCGCGATAACGGCGATTGCGACCAGCGTGGCGGAAGGTGCCGGGACGAACAGATAGGAAACGTTGTCGTTCGCGCGGAACGGGACGAGCGTGCCCTGCGCGATCCAGCCGTGCACGGCGACGCCCAGCGCGGCGCCGGCCAGGCAGAGGAAGCCAGGCGACTTTGTCAGGGCGCCGTCCTCGCCGTGTGCCTGGCGCGCCATTCGTCCGTGTTCCGGATCGCGTCTTCAACCGCCCGGCGCGCGTCCATTTCCGACTGGCCCTTCAAGCGAAGGCGCAGGTACAAGTCGAAGACCCACGTCGTCAGTCCCTCCACGTCGGGCTGATTGTGAATCCACAGGCCGTCAGGACGCTGCAGTCCGTCGGCGCTCTTGTAGAAGTCGTTGAGCCAGGTGATGGTCCGCTGCATTTCGCCGCGCATCCCGGGCAGGGACTCGCCGACCATCGCCCTGGCCAGGACGACGTTCGCTTTCGCCTCGTCGAGCTCGCGGTGAAGGCGGCTGATCCGCCAGGCTCCGGCGACGGCCAGGAGGGCGGCGATCAGCGCCGAGACCGCGAGCAGACGGGTCAGGATGCGTACCCTTCGGCGTCGTAGCCGCCGCGATAGTCCGCGGAGTCGGGCCGGCGGATCTTCGAGTGCACGACGACCCGATCGCGGCGGGAGCCGCGGAAGTCGTCGAGCGACGACCAGCCGTGGCGATTCATCACATCGGTCATGCCCGACGTGAGGCGCTTGATCACGTTGGGGCCGATCGCGTGGTCGAGCATGGCGGCCGTGCACACCTGCACGGTGCCGCAGCCGAGCAGGAAGTAGTTGAGGGCGTGCGGGAAGTCGGCGATGCCGCCGATGCCCGAGAACGCCTTGTCGGGAAACGCCTGCGTCATCTGCGCGATCTTGGCGAGCGAGAGTGGAAGAATCGCCGGCCCGCCCAGGCCTCCGCTCGAGACGTAACCATCGACGTTCATCTCGAAGTCGAGCGTCTCGGGATCGATCAGCGGCAGCGACGGGAAGGTGTTGGACGAGGTGATGGCGTCGGCGCCGGCCAGAAAGGCCCCGCGGGCCTCGACGGCGATGTCCGTCGTCGACGGCGTCAGCTTGGCCCAGACCGGCACGCGCGCGACCTGCTTGACGGCCTGGGTGACGACCGACAGCAGCTCGGGATCCTTGCCGATGTTCGATCCCATGTCCTTGCGATCCATGTGCGGGCACGAGAGGTTGAGCTCGAGCGCGTCGACGCCCTCGTTCTGGCACGCAGTCGCCA
>Ga0066903_100000070_pt1 | contig 43446 bp, 71 predicted proteins | sample PanSoiMetaGPlot1_FD_67491 | JGI IMG/M metagenome (GOLD analysis project Ga0066903, IMG submission 67491) | Tropical forest soil microbial communities from Panama analyzed to predict greenhouse gas emissions - Panama Soil - Plot 1 (version 2) | ecosystem: Environmental > Terrestrial > Soil >... | reverse complement strand
CCACCCACGCTCGGCGGTCAACTTCTTGAGAGGGGACGTGGTACCTGGGGGGTGGCGCTTTGTCGCCGGGGCCTGCCCGGGTGCGCTGCTACGCTGCGCTGCGCGCTGTGCTGCGCTGCACCGGCTACGCTGCGCTCGGCGCGACCCGGTAAGGCTGCGCTGCGCTAGCCGACGCGGCCGGTGCTGTGCTCGCTCGCGCGCGCGGCCCCGGAGGGTACGGGGTGCGCTGACCACCCCGGCTCAAAATCTGTGCAGCCAGACCTAACAATTCTTTTACAGATTCTCAACCTTATGCGCTTGACCGTCTACAATTTGTAGGGCATCTTGTGTCTGTCGGCGCCGAACGGGCTCCGAACACGGGACACGAGAGAGAGTCACACAAATGGAACACAACTTCCGCAATGTTGGATACAACGTCTTTGTCTGCCGTGCGTCTGGAGAGTCACCCATGCTGATGTACGTCATCTACGATTCCGACGGTAACCCCGTTGCCGCGACAGCGCGTGCCGAGCACCTCGGCACGCTCATCGCCGAGCACTTTGTGCTCGTTGACCGCACGCCCGGTGCAGACGAGCCATTCCTGACCGTCCGGCCCGAAGCGATGCTCTCGAAACGCCCATTGCCAGGCTTTCGCGTCGAAGAGCACGCATCGTGAACTGCTATGAGTGCGGCGCCGAGTACTTCGCTGCCACGTGCGCCGAAGGCTTCAAACACACCATTGCGCAGCACAACGAAGGCGCCTGCTCGCAGTGGTCGGACGTCGCCGAGTGGCTCGAGCACCACACCCACCAGGCGCCTCGGCCGATCGATCCGGAGGCCGAACTGCCGTTTTAGTCGAAACGTCGGACACCTAACGTCCGACGTCGGCCGGACCTGACCTACCGGCCCTGAAGACGACAGGTCAAGGAGAGTCACCCATGAAACACGGAACCATGCGCGCCGGAATCTCCGGCAAGGTGATTGCCGGCGAGACTGCCGACACTCACGAGTACGCGGCGTACATCGTGAGCGACGACCACGCGCCAGCGCTACAAGATGTGGCGAAGTGGCTGCGCCGGTTCAATCGGCGCAACGTCGTGATCACAGTCGAGGTCATTGACGATGAAAACTGAGCGCAAGCCACGCACAAGTCCGCTCGTGCCGACACGCGCTATCGACCGCTGGCTAGCCCGGACGCACGTAGCCACGCCTGACAACGACATCATCTATGCCGTAGAGCACGCGCCAGGACTGGACACTGATACCCGCTGGACGCCAGCGCTGCTCCGCCAGACCGTCCGCTACGCACTCTGGCGCCACCACCGGAATTTCGCCGACTACGCGTGGGTTATGGGCCCACACTGAGGAGAGTCACATGGAAACCGTCAAGCTCATGCTCATGATCGATCCGGCCGACGCCGGCGACGTTGCCACACTGCGACCGCTGCAGCGCGCTGCTCTGATCCGCGCGCGGCTACTTGAGATCCACACGCACAAAGCGTGTGGCGCTGGGAGTCTGGCAACGTCGCCATCCCGCGCACGGTCGAGTACTCACTGCTCTACCTGACCGATGCCGGCCTGGCCTACAACGACAACGAAGAGGGTCACCATGATTTACCGTCGCCCCACAATTGAAGAGGTACGCGCCGCGCGAGCACGGACCGGCGCCCCGCCGCTGACTGCCGCTGATGAGGCCGCTTATCTCGGTATCGAGCAAAGCACGCAGGCACCTGCAACTTCACCAGGCGCGCCGTCGCCGTCATCGTTTAGCGAGCGCTTCGACACGCTCATGACACGGCTCATCGAGCGCGTCAAGAACGACCCGGACTGGCAACGTCGTGAGCGGTGGGTCGTCCGCGGCCGCACCGGCGGCAAGTTTGCTACTCGCATCAGTGCCGAGGGCCCATCCTGGCATGTCCATGACCTCGTCCTGCGCGACATCGTTTTCTGGCTAGGCATGGAGCCCGAGTTTGTAGAGCGCGTTGAGGAGGAACTAGCTGAAGAGAACGATGACGCCGCGCTAGCGCTAGCCAGCATGCGCCTGATGGCCGATAGCGGGCTGATGGCAGTCTATGACCAGAACACCTGGGAGATCTACCACGCAGTGCCGAGGCGAAAGCAGTGACCCCGGACGAACGCCTCGACGCGCTCGAGCAGCGTGTTGCCCGCGCCGCCAAGAGCGCGTACCGCTCTGGCACCACCGCCGCAAAAGTCGCCCGCCCGCCGCTCATGCCCGAGGGTATGCACTCGATTTACGGCGACCTCAAGTGCAGATCGAAACGCCCGGCGACTGGGTCAAGAAAAACCCCGAAGACAAGTGGGGCACCTGGGACGAGAGCGCCGTGCGCAGCACGACGTACTGGTTCTGCCCCGATCCTACATAATGTGCGCTCAACAGGAGAGTCACCCATGACCACCCGCACCCGACAACGCCCCACGCTGGCCCTGCGTACGCCGCAGGGCTTGCGCGCCTGGCGTCTCGCCCACCGCCTGACCCAGGCCGACCTGGCCAAGTTACTCGACGTCACCGCGCAGAGCGTGTACCGCTGGGAGTCTGGCACGGGCGCGATCGCGCGCACTGTCGAGTACTCGCTGCTGTACCTGACCGACGCCGGACTGCTCGAGGTTCGCGACACGCTCGAGCGCGCCGTCCGCGGCCAGGACGGTCAGCCATGAGCCCGCGCATGGTCCTCCTCGTCGTCATGTGGCTGCTGTCATGACCATTCGCCTGGCCGGCGCGGCCCTGGCCCTGGTCGGCTTGCTCCTGTGCGCCGTCCTGGGCCCGCTCATTGCCGGCCCGGCCGTGCCTTTCTTCCTGCGCCTTGTCGGGCCCAGCCTGGACATGTTCGTCATGCTCTGGATCGTCTTCGTCGGCCTGATCCTGGACGTCCTGGCCATCGTCTGCGGCGCACGCCTGGTCGTGCGGGGCCGGGCATGAGCGACGTTGAGCAGCGCTGGTGCCGCATCCACCCGGCCGTCATCCACGCTCAGCGCGCCGTGTGTCGCTTCGATCGAACCCCGTATCAGAACGGACAGCCGGCGTGTGGCTGCCCTGCTCTGGCGCCCGTGTGGCGCTGCCTCGAATATCAAGCACCCCGCTAAGGAGAGTCACCCATGAACACTGCAACGCCCCGCGCGACCGTAGAGATCGATCGTCAGGTGCTCGAAGTCCTGATCGAAGCTGCCAGGCTCGGCCAGTCGGTTATGAACAACGCCGAGGAGCTTGCGCTTAAACGGAACAAACCCGGGCGCGCCGCCACAGCCGCCGACCATGCGACCGCTACTAACTGGGCCGTCAGACGCGCGCTCGCTGCGATAGGCGGACTGTCCTCGACCGACCCCATGGCAGCAGCCGTTATCAACAACGAGCTATGACCACCGGCCAACTCATCATCGGTCTCACCATCCGCAATTCCACTGCTCGGCAGATCGGTAACTACCGCTCGGAGGTGCAGGGCGATCTGGCCGCACGCATCCAGGAGCGCGGCTACTCCGTCCGGATCTATGACGAGCAGGGCACCTCGGGCGCCGACCTGTCCAAGCGCAAGATCGCACTGGGCATGCTCGAGGACCTACGCACCGGTGTCATCCACGGCATCGGTGCCCTCGACGTCAAGCGCCTGACTCGTGACGAGTTCGGCGTCGACGGCGCGCTCATCGCCCGCCGCATCGTCGAAGCCGGCGGCCGCTTCCACACCTGGGACCGCGAGTACAACCTGCGGCTCGAGGATGACTTGCTGCAGTTTCAGTTCCAGTGCTTCATCGCTGGCATCGACTGGCGCAACATCCGCAACACGCTCTGGAGCGGAATCTTCAAGAAGCTGGAGAAAGAGCCGCTGTATATGAAGACGCCGCTCGGCTACCACAACGTCGCCGGCGAGGATGGCAAGAAGCACGTTGCCAAAGACCCCGACCAGGCTCACGTGATCGAGCGGTTAGCTGAGCTATTTGACGAGCACGACACGCTTGCCCAGATCGTGCGCATCCTGAACAGCCAGGGGCCGCAACGGCCAGCCTTCCGCGGCCGCGGCGGCGACAGCACGCGCTGGCACGTCTACGGCCTGCGCTACATCCTCAACAACGGCATCTACGTAGGCACCTACAGCTTCGGCGACAAGCTCACGCAGCGCTCCACCGTGTGGGACAAGTTCGCGATCGATCCGCTCACCCGGCAGCCAAAGACCTTCGCTCAGCACCGCCCCGACCTGGCCTATTGGGAACCAGCCCGCGTGCGGCGCTGGCAGCGCAAGTTCGCCAAACCGGCTAACGCCCGCATCATGAAGGGCACCGCCTCTGAGCATCTGCTGCTCGGCGTGCTCGAGTGCGTCAGCTGTGGCGCGCGCATGATCGGTCACGGTCCCGGCACATATGCCTGCCCGGCTGTTGGCTCAGGCAGAGGTCGCCGCGGACTGGCCTGCGCCGAACCACAGCTCATCGTCGAGAACGTGGCGCTACAGATCCTGCGCCAGGAGCTCCCGCGAGCCATGGCCAACGTCCAGGGTCTGGCCGAAGCGGCGCGTAATCACCTGACCACACGTGAGCCATCTGCAGCAGCCCAGCGCATGGCATACCTCGAAGAGCGACGAGACGTCCTGGCCGAACAGGTCATCAACGACGAAGAGCTAGGGCTGGCCCTGGTACCACAACTCAAAAAGGTCCAGGCTGAAATCAGCGCTCTGCAACAGCAGGTCGCCGAAGAAGAAGATGCACGGCTTGACGACGCCGCCCTGGAAAAGACGTGCGCGATCCTGCTCGATAGCCCCCTCGATGCATTCGACAGACTGCCGGTCGCCAGGCAAGCACGGGTCTACTGCATCCTTTTCGCCAATGTGCGGATCGGAGTCGCGGGCTTCGCAGCGTCGCGACAATGGCACCTGCAACAGTACCTGGCGCGCATCGGCGACGAGCTACGACTGACGACCGATGCGCCCTGGGCACGCAAGCCCAACCCGCGCGCCAAGCTACCCGAAGGCGTGACTCACAACGTGCTGATCTTCGACGAGATCACCGGTCCGACCTTGGCAACCGACATATCCGCACGCGCATATGATCGCTACCTAGGATCACTGGGCTCCTTGGCCGGCGCCCTGGCCGCCTGAGCCCGCTCTTGCAGCAAGATCTGGGCGCCCTCGATCAGCAACGCGGCCAGCTCGTCCAGCAGATCCTCACGTGACCGATCTGTTATCGTCTCAGCAGCGCGCGCAGGCGTTGGTGACTCTCCCCTGCGCGGGCGCCGACCCCTACCGGTTGTCATGGCCGGTGGGGGTTTTCTTTTGCCCCCCACATGGTGCGCAGCAACTTCGAGCGGTCGAATTGGAGCGTCTCGCGCTGCAGCCACAGTCGCTCCGCGGCATCGTGTTCCTCGCGTAGCTGCGCCTGGCGCGCCGCGATCTCCAGCTGGACCATCAGCCGGGCCATACGCCTGGCCCGCAACATCGACCTGGTACTCATCAGTTCCTGCTCGGGACACTGTCGGCCATGCGCTCGAGCAGGTCGAGCAACGCTTCGTACGCGGCCCGTTCGGCGCCCACCATCCTGAGCGTTTCGGCGAGCGCCTCGCTCAGGAACCAGATCACCGTCCTGGGCGGCAGACCGCCGAGCGCGTCGAGCGCAAACTCATGAGCCTCCACGCCGTAGGTGATCAGCACGACAGGCCGCCGCCCGGTCAGCCGCTCATACTCTTCCTGCCACTGCCCAGCCAGCTCGGTATCCATCGGACTAGCCATAACGCACCTCCCGTTTGGCCTGACGTTCACGCTCTTCTTTGCGCGCCTCTTTGCGCTCCTCCTCGGCCGCCACGATGCCGGCCAGGACCGTCTCGTAACCACCCACCCGCTCGAGCAGCCGCCGCGCCTCCTCGACCGCCCCGCGCAGGTACGACGTCGCGCCCCAGCTGGCGTGCAGACACAGCCACAGCGTGTCGCTGATCTGGATGAAGCGGCAGCCGTGCCGACAGCGCGGCGTGGTGGCTCGTCTCATCGTCCGTAGCGCGCCCGAAACTCGGCGAGATCCATGGGACGAGCACCGTGGCGGCGCGTGTACCAGTACACATTCAACGCATGGCTGACTAAGCGCAGCGCCAGCCGCTGTCTGAGGCAGCGCCGCGAGCAGTACCAGTACGTGTACTCGTGGATCGGGCAGTACCGCTTCATCAGTCCCGGCACCAGGCCCGGAACGAGGCCAGACCGACGATGCCGCCCTTCTTTCTCATAGGCGGATCCTCCTGCTGCTGATCTCGGGATCGCACTTGTGGTCATGGTCCCAGCGCCCGCCGCATTCGCCACAGAAACCGTGCTCGCCGTGACACTCGAGGTGACCGCTGGCCACCGCCACGGACACCTCGCGCATCCGCTCCCAGGCGCGGTTCATCTGCTCGAGCCACGTCTCGGGCGTCCAGCTACGCCGGAAACGCGACAGCTTGGCTGTCACACGGTTGAGCACGATGTACTCGAACTCGGGCAACTGGCCAGTCTCTTCCCAGATCGCCTGGGTGTAGAGCATGGGCTGCCACACCTCGGTCTCGGCGCGCGCCTCCGACCACGCTCCGCGCGTCGTCTTGAAGTCGTACACCACGCCCGCCTCGGCGTCGTACAGGTCGAGCGCGCCCACGATCGGCGCGCCCAGGTCGGCCTCGGTGTCGAGGCTGAAGCCGCGCTCGGGCACACCGTGCAGGCCTAGCTCGGCCACCTTCTCGAGCAGCACCAGGCCCGTCCCGGTCAGCCCTGGGGTGGTGGGGCCCAGCGCCGGCTGGTAGCTCTTCCAGGCGCGGCGGAACGCTAGCTCGGCGTCATGACCCTGGAAGTGCGCCTCGAGCCCGAGGTGCATGGCCGAGCCGAACGCGAGCGCCTCGGTCAACTCGAGCGCGAGGCCGTCTACGTAGCGGTCGCGGTACTCGGCCGGACACTGGTCGAAGCACATGAACCTGGACGCCGACCAGTGCGGCCCGACGAACCTGGGCATCGCCTACCGCGATCCTCCGTACTTAGCCTGGTTAGCGAGGTGCACGTAGCCAGAGGGTGCCTCCTTGGCCGGAATCGAATGCCAGCTGCCCCACGGGTCACGAATGTTCAGCCAACCAAGCTCACGCGACCACACAATCCGGGGCGGCCAGAAGCCCTCTTTCCCAAACTCATTCCCATTCCGGACATATATAGGTGGGAATGGGAATGAGTTTTGTTTTGAACTCAAATCGTCAGTCGTCATCGTCGTCCTCGCCAGCGCCCCGCTCGTAGTAGTGCATGCGCGGGTAACCCTTCGGGCCAGGCTTCCTGACAGCAGCCAGACGCTTCTCGCCGACTAGCTCTTTGACGCAGCGCATGACCTCGAGCGCACGACCAGGCACGCGCCTGAGCATCTCCTCCTGGTCGATAGCCTGCTCCTCGTTGTCAGGCACCGCAGCCAGGATGTCGACCCGCATGTCACGCGTCTTGACGTCGTCAACGCTGCCCACCACCGAGTACTGCTGCGGCGCGCCCTCGCCCAGCGTGATCAGCAATGCATCAGGCGTCTGGTCCGAAAAGCGACCCGAACCTTCGAGCACCCGCTGACGCTGATTGCCTGGCTTGGCCTCAGGCCGCAACAGATGCAGGATGATGTCGACCGCCCCGGCGTAAGCTGAGCTGCCGCGGGCACTGTCACCCACCTCGCCGCCCGACTTGCGGTCGTGGCGACTGATGACGATTGCCAGCTTGCGCTGCGTCGCCACCATCAGCGGCTCCATCACCTCGAGCGCTTCGCCCGCCCTGTTCTCTTCGTCGCCGCGCACGCCGCTGAACTGCGGCAACGTGTCGATGATCAGCAGCCGCGCGCCGACGTCATCGACCTTCTTCAACACCTCTGGCACCAGGTCTTTCCAGACCCAGCCCGAGTTGAGGTTCCAGCGCAAGATGTGGAACGCATCGCCATCGACCAGCCCAGCGCTGCGCAGGTTGTGCTTGAAGCTGGGACCTGACTGTTCGGTCAGATACACCACGGGTGAGTGCCGGGTCGGCTGCCCGAGAAATGACTGGCCACGCAGGATGGCACACGAAAGCGACAGCAGCAGCGTGGTCTTACCCGCCCGCTTGGCCTTGCCGTCCAGCTCAGTGATCAGCCCCTCGCCCACCAACCCGACGGCGAGCCAGGCAACCTCTTCGTCAACGCTCGCGTTGAACTCGTCGATTGTCTCCCAGGTCAGCGGCTCCAGCTTGGGCTTCGGTCGCTTCGGCTCAGCGCGTACCTGGCCGTTCAGCCGTACTCGTTGCGGTCCCTGGCTGGCGCGCGCTCGCTCGACAATGACGTGGTAACGCTCGTTCGCATCGCGCCGACCACTGAACTTTTCCCAGCCGAAGGCCAGGTCGCGCTCGGCCAGCAGCTGCTTGACGAACGCTGGCTGCAAGCCCGCCTCGAGCAGGTCTACCGACAGGCGCCACAGACTGTAGCTGCGGTCGGGTGTGCCGTCTGGCCGACGCTCATACAGGCGCCCGTGCCAGCGCTCCAGCGCCTCGCCACCCAGCACGACGGGTGGGGCCTCGGGATCGAACGGCATGCTCTGCTGCGCGTCCTGGACACGCCTGTGGGCACGCTGGCCAAGCTGCTCCACCGCCCACTGCGGCGCCTCCTGGATCACGCCGCCGTCAGGCAGCTCATCATCGGGCAGCCAGCGGTAACGTCGCCCGCTCGCGTGCAGGCTCGGCGGCCCCACGCAGTAACCGTTCGACATCAGGTCGAACAGACCCGACTCGGTCTGGCGGTAGATCGGGCAGTCCTCGGGCCGCGCGTACAGGTAGTGCACGTGGCCCTCGCCCGCACCCGACGCAAACGTCAGCGTCGGCGGCAGGCCGCGGGCCTGGAACTCGGCCCACCACTCCACTGAATCGGGCGCGATGTCGACCAGGCCCGACGGCGCCAGGGCGATGCCGATGTTGGCCTGGGGCCACATCTTCCACCACCAGCGGATGGTCGCCTCGTCGGCCGAGGCGGCGTCGACACCCTTCATCGTGCGCGGGTGCTTGCCGCTGTCGGTGCAGTCCTGACGCCGCGGGCAGTCGCAGACGCCGCTGTCGTCAGGCGTGTGGAGCGGCAAGACCGCCCAGCCCAGCGCGGCGTAGTGGAGCGCGTCGCGCAGCATGTCGACGCCAACCTGGGTCACGCCGCGAACTCCTCGGCGATCTGCTGCAGCATGGCCGGCCGCCACACCCCGACGTCGGCGCCGGCCGCCGCCAGCAGCTTCTGCCAGAAGTTCTGGTGGATGCTCATGCGCCCGACGTCGCTCTTCAGCTCGCGGAACTTGGGCGGGCGACCCGCCTTGAGGAAGATCCAGTCCGGGAAGCCCCAGCCGTCCATGTGCCCGTCGCGCTTGAGCAAGTGAATGCCACGCGTGGCCGCCACTGAGTAGCGGATATGGAAGCCGCACCAGCCCCACAGCCTGGCCAGGCGCATGACCTGCACCTCGAAGGCGTCCTCGGACAGGACGCCGACCAGGGCCGGCTTAGCGCGCCGACCAGTGGTGGTGAGCCGCACGCTGCTCGACCAGCTGCTCGTGCAGCTCGGCGATGTGCTGGCGCTGGTCAGCGATCAGCTCGAGCAGCTGACCGATCAGCGCGCAGTCGTCGTGACCGTGCGGACAGTCATCGACGTCAGCCTGGAGACGACGCAGCTCCAGCTCGTTGAGCAGCGGCGGGACGGTCACGCCGACCGCCTGATCGGCATGCCGGTCTTGCGGTCGAACGGCAAGTACCACCACTCGCGGGCGTACGTGGCCGTCTCCTTGATCTGGTGCTGCGCGCCCGGGCACGGCCAGGCCTCGCCGCACCAGCCACACTTCGAGCGATCGTCAGCGTCGCGCTCGTGCAGCGACGAGAAGTAACCCGGCTTTTCGCGCACCTCGGCCTCGGTCGGCGGATAACGGTGGTAGATGCTGTCGCTCATGCAGACCTCAACATGCGCCCAGGACGGGCGTAGTAACCGGCCACAAAGGCCTCGAGCTGGTCGCGGTGGGCACCACGGCGCTCAACGCGCTCAGTGCGAAAGCGGACGTAGGCGTGCTGGATACGGATCGGCAGCCGATCGAACTCTGCGCGCAGCTCAGACGGCATGCCGCGTAGCGGGTCTTTGGCTGTCGATTTCACGGCGCTGCCTTTTCTCGTCGCTCGCGCCGAACATGGCGCTGGTCACCGCGTCGGAATATCAGAAAGGTGGCGCCGTTGTTACGGGCACTGAGCTGTTCTTCCCAGCGCGGATCAACAAGCGCAGCCGAGCGGACCTGGTGGACTACGTCGTACGGCACACGTCCGCCCAGCGCCTCGCGTACCCAGTCTGTTTCCATCTGGAACTGCTGCGCGTGGATGTGGTCGCACACCTTGAACACCATGCCCACGCGTGCTGTCAGCCAGGCCACGCTAGCCGCCTTGATGATCAACTGCTTGAGTTCGGCCTGGGTAGCCGAGCCGAATCGCTGACCCATGATCGAATCGTCACCAGCATCAGCTACCTGCGGCGGGTCAACAAACACAACGTCGAAGCTCTTGGGCCCATAGGCCAGCGTTACGCTGCGCAGGTCCAGCGCAGCTCCTGGCGACCGATCTGCGCGCAGATCGTGAGCTGTCACCTGAACGTGGGCCGAGCCATCCCAGAAGCCGCCCAACCCGTACGTCAGATCAAGCGCTGTTTCAGCATCCGGAAAGTGCACGCGCAGAATCAGCGACACAATCGACGGCGTCGGCAGGTCCTGGCTGAAGCGCAACAGCGCAGCTCTGGGCATCGGCCGCGAGTCCGGTCCAGGCAACGGCTTGGCATGGCGCTCCACCACCGCCGCGACGTGCCTGGCGGTTAGCTGGCCGTCAGGCGCGGTCTCCACCGCCTCGCGCCAGGCCTCGGCCAGCTCAGCTGGTCGCTCGAGTAGCGGCGCGAGCGCGCGCGCCTGAGCTTCGTTAGCAGGCGTGTCTCCAATTGGAGACAAAATGCCTGCCACCTCGGCAGCGTCCATCAGCCGATAAGCGTGTGGTCGGCTGAACTGCCACTGACGAAAGCAGTACGCCTCGAACGAGGCGAAACCGCGGTGGCGGTACCCGCGTCCGTCGCGGATCGCAAGCAACGCCTGGCCGACGTCGACGAACGTCTCGAGGCCGCCACGGATGACCGCCTCGGCAGCCTCGAAATCCTCGAGCGCCATCTCGCTGATGACCAGATCGGCCACCAGCTACTCGTCGTCCTCGTCGTCGTCCAGGCGGCTCTGGCGCGGTTGGCGGGGCGCTGGCGCAGCCGCAACCGGCTCGGGCTCGGGTGCCTTCTTCTTGCGCTTGAGCGGGCGCATCTTGATCACCGACAGCCGCTCGCCGCCGTCCTGGGTGAAACGCGTCTCGAAGCTGGCCAGCGCCTCGCGGTTGGCCAGCACCTCGGCGAAACCGTCGTCGATCATCTCGTTGATGTCGTCGTCGGACAGCTCGCGGCCCATGAACGCTTCGGTCCACTCGCGGGCCTTGGCCTTCTTGCCGCTGGTGGGGTTGGAGTAAGTCGTGTCCGACGTCCACTGCCAGGTCTCGTATGTATCGCCCGTGGACGGGTCGATAAAGAACTGCCCGTCCTGGTCGCGCACCGCGAGGTGCCATACCAGGGCGTTCTGGCCGCTCTTGGCGTCCTTGAACTGGCTCGGCTTTTCCTCGAGCCCGACCAGCTTCACGGGGTACGACAGGGTCTCGTCGAAGCCATCGGGAATGGCGACAATGCTCCGCTCGGTAGGTCTCTTTGGCATCTGTCTCGTCTCCGTCTACGTGCGGTACCAGGCCCCGCACGGCCGCTGATCAACGGAAGCTCAGCAGCCAGACCAGGCCGAGCGGTAGCACCACGGCCAGGCCGACCAGCAGCGGCGCCACCGGGTCGTGCTGACCGCGCTGGCGCTCGCGCCAGATCTGCTCGAGCAGCTTGTCTGGCTTCATCGACGCCGTACCCAGTGCCCGAACAGCAGGGCCGCCACCAGGCTGGCGATGAGCCAGCCGAGCAGGATCAGGCCAAGCTCAGCCACGAGCCTGCTCCAGGTCAATCTTCACCACCGCTGTCCAGTCTCCTGTTTTGGTCGTTTTCAGTTCATTTTGATACGCGTTTGTGACATCGGGCATCTTCCCGCGAAGTCGGCCAGGCGATCGACCAGCTTCTGCCGCAGCGCGTCGTTCATGTGCGTCATCTGGCCGCGCCGGTCCAGCTCGAGCAGGCCCAGAATGGCAACCTGCTGCTGGACCACGCTCATGGCGATGGCCAGTGCATCGAGCTTCTCGTTGGGACTCGCGTACGCCAGGCGTCTGGCCATCAGCACCCTCCTACCGTCCACTCACTGCGGCTACCGGGGTAGGCCGCGAGCATGAAGCTCATGACCCGCCGGACGTCGGCCAGGCTGTGCAAGCTGAGCGCGCCCGCATACCCCGTTGCCTGGCGGTACAGGCTGGTGTGGCGGGCCCAGGTCGCTTCGAGGTACTGGCCCGGCCCCCGCGCGTCCGAGCCTGAGCGGTTGGGCACGTCGAGGCCTCCGCTCTCCTTGCCGATGATGCAGTCAGCGCGCGCGACTGCGCCCTGCAGCGGCGGTGGGGGGCGCTGCAGCTCACCGGTGCCATACAGGTACTCGCGCGGATCGTCCTGGCCGACCGTCAGCAGCGCCCCGAGCAGATCGATCTCGTCGACCCCAGCCACAGCGGCGGCGGTGTGGACGCGCTCACGATCGGGCTCTGCTGTGGCCATGGGGGCAGCCCTCAGCAAGACCACGGTCGTGCCGATGATGGCGATGGCCCTGGCCATCAGTCGGCGACCTCGTCGAGCACGTCCTGCACCACCGCCGCGTCCTCGAGCAGCTGGTTCAGGTGGGCGATCTGCTGCATCAGCCCGCTGAACTCGGCGGTGCGCGCCAGGCAGTGCCGCCAGCCGGTCTGGAAGCCGACGACGTAGCTCAGCTGCTGGTCGCTGGCGCTGCCTGGATTGAAGTGCTTGAACTTGTACCAGCTGGCGCGCGCCAGCTCGGCGATCTTGGGCACGGCTCCGCCCGGGGCTCTGGTCGCCATGGGCTAAGCCGCGGCCTGGACGTCAGTCGGTTCGGGCGGCGCCGAAGACGGCCCATCCTCGGGCCTGGCCAGTGACTCGCGCAGCTCCCACAGCACCAGCGTGCGCGGACTGACGCCTTCCAGACGGGCCCGCTCCACCAGCCTGGCCCACTGGCTGCGCGGAATCTCATAGGTGAGTCTGGGCATGGCCGCCAGTCTGGAACGGCCGCGGGCGCAGCACCACTTCAAAACGTTCAGCGTTGCTAAGGCTGAACGTTTCGACAGTTTTGAATGGTTCAGCCCATTACACTAGTTGCATCTGAGCGCAGGATCTGTAATTCTGACGAAGATTCCGATGCTCGGGTTCTTCTAGCAGATAGCGTGCGTATGCTAATGGTAGTGACAATTCACGTTCAGCTCGGCCGTCTCATGGGGGAGCGAGGGCTGAAAGTAGCCGAAGTCGCCGCCAGCACGGGCTTGACCTACGCCACGATCAACAGCCTGTACAAGGGCGAGGCTCGCCGCATCGACCTCAAGACGCTCAACCGTCTCTGCGCCGTGCTCGACGTGACGCCAGGCGACCTGCTCAGCTACTCGCCTGGACAGCAGCCTGGCGACGACGACCCGAACTGGTGACGTAAAGCCTGGGTTAACGAAAGTTTAACCGTCTGTGATCCTTAGACTGAAAGTTTTGACGATCCGGAGGTAGTCGATAGGCGACATCATCTGTTTGTACTGGCTCGACCTGACAGCTAGCAACTCGACGGGCGGTGGGGAACCCGAACGCTGAGGATGGTTCGAGACTCTTCCTGGACACAGGGGGACCGGCGTCCATGCAGAGGAGGGCTACAGCCCGTGCCTTCAAACCTGGGACTGGCAAGACGATGCCCCTGGTGGCCGAGATGTTCCGACGCACTGCACCGCCCACCATGACCCGTCACCAGAAACGGGCCATCCGTGAGGTGGTGCGCGAAGAGCTGTTCGAGCTACAGGCCGACCAGGAGCAGCCCGTTCGGATTCACCGCTGGCGGCCACCCGACCTGTCGATCGAAGACTTTGACACCCGGCTCCATGACGCGGTGGGAGAGCTGGCCAATCCCGAGACGGTCCATGCTCGGCTCACCGTCGAGACGGTCCACAAGATGCTGGACATGTCGCGCAACAGCCTGGCCAGCTACTTCGAACGGTACGGCTACAGTCAGGACAACGAACGACCAGCGCGTACGCTCAAACGCCTGGCCCACGAATGGTTCCCCCAGTGGAATGAGGTCTGAATAAAAGGAGGAGCAAGTCGTGTGAGGAGGTTTGGATGGTGATGCCCGGATCCCGCTGGGTCGCCCGTAGAGGGCGCCACTCAGGGGCAGAGGTAGAAGTGGTCAAGCTCACCGCCGGCGACCGAGTGGTCGTCAAGCGCATCGGCGGCGAAGGTGACCGGTGGAACAAGTCGAAGTCAGACGCGGCCGAGCTAGCAACGCTCGGCCGCGACGTATTTCTCCTACCCTGCGGCCTTTTTCTTTGTCTGAATTAGATTGGAGGCCCAGTTGGTTGCCACTTCACACGCTCGCTGCCGTGAATGCGGTCAGAGCCGCCACAAGATCGCTCGCTTCAACCTGTGCCAACGCTGCTGGGAACAGGTCAAGCCGAGCGTCCGTCGCCACTGGCGCGAGATCAAGGAGCGGCGCGCCTTACGCCGAGCCGTCGAAGCGCACGTTGCTGAGCAGCAAGCCCATCGCGCCGAACGTGCGGGGCCAAAGGAGAGGCACTTGGAACTGGTGATGAGCGAACCGAACGGGGCTTCGCCCCAGAGCACCCTGGCCGATCTGTTTCAAGCGATCGCCGCCGGACAACTACCGCCTGATCAGAAGCAGGCCGCAATCGAGCGCATCCGCGCCGAGGGTCTTCCGCCGATGGGCTCGCGCGAGTGGGCCAGCTACATGCGCCTGTTCAAGACGGGTGCGCGCAAGGAGATCCCACGGGAGGATCTGATTGCCCGCCTGTACGCCGACAGCGACGTGCCGTTGAACCAGATCACGCGCGCACTTGACGTCAGCGTCGGTGACGTCACGACAGTTCGACGGCGGCGGGACATGCCGGCCCGCGAAGACATGCCGCGCTGGCAGCCCGGCGCGCACATCCTGGAAGGCGAGGAGGAACTGCTGATTCGCAATGGCCAAGCCTACTTCCGTGACCTGACCACGGGCAAGGTCCGCGCGGCCTGGCCAGAAGCGAATGAGCCTGAGCCTGAGCCCGAGAAACCGGACGAGCCCGAACCAGTGCCGGTGGCTGCGCCGAGCGAGCCCCCGCTCGGGCACACCACCAGGGGCAAGCCAAGACAGAAGCGGCGGCGGCCCAACGGCTTCCTGGGCGAGCAGGCCGAGGCCGAGATCGCCCACCTGTACCTGGACCCAAACGTCACAACAGCCGAGATCAACGAGACGTACGGGATTGGTCCGGGCACGCTCTACCGCATCCTGCGGCGGCACGGCATCGATACCAGGACACAGCGCGCGCTCCGCGCGGCCAAGCTCGAACGCGTCAACGTCGAGCGGGGCGGCCACTTCCGCCTGATCGACGGAAACCAGACCTGGGTACCGGGCGATGTCGTGCAGCAGCTGCACCTGGGCCAGGCCCCCGCTGCCGCACCGCCCGCTGCCCCGATCGCCCTGGCCGTGCCGATGCAAGTCACCCATCGCGAATGGACGGCCACGGTGGTGATGACACTCAAGGTCGCGGTCACCGCCCCGAGCATCGACGAGGCCCTGCGCCAGGTCCGCGAGACCCACGGCCAGGACGTCGAGATCGTGCAGATCGAGCGCGCATGAGGCCCGCTGGAGTCACTCCTTGGACGAAGACCCGTACATCCTGGACCGTCGGGGGCGGCCTGTCCCCGAGCGCGACCAACGCGCTTGGTCGCGCTGGTTCGAGGCGGCCGACAACCGCCTCGAAGTCGCCTCAGACCCCTGGGAGATCGACGACGGCAGCGTCCAGATCTTCACCTGGTTCTCCAGCTTCGACCCGCAGCGCAAGACCCCGCCGCAGCTGTGGGCGACCGCCATCCTGCTGTTTCCCAAGGACGGTGGGGACCCGATACCGATCCGCGAATACCGCTACGCATCGCGCGCGGCAGCAGTGAATGCGCACCTTCTACTGGTACGTCGTCTGTATGGGGGAGATAGCCCGGCTGGCCCGAATCGACGGATCGGGCGACGCGACTTGTTTGGGATTGTGCTCGCGCTCGTCCCGGCCATTCCGCGCACGCTCGACTTCGCTTCGGATGGGCGTATTGACGGAGTCATCCGTATCGCCGCCCGCTGCATTCATGTCTGACATCCACCGGCCAGCCCGAAACCGGAGGCAACGTGGTAAGCGAACGAGAAGCACAACTGGAAATCGAGATTGTCCGCCTGGAGAGCGAGGTGGCCCGCCTCAGGAAGCTGATTCACAAGGCCTATGGCGTCCTCGCTCTCGAAGTCATCCGCCCGCTGCCGCGCACTGGCGCGGGGGTCGGCCGACCGACCGGCTCGACGCGCTACGACGAGCGCGTCTTTGCGACCGACCTGTTCCAGGCCTACGAGGCCTTGCCGGCCAACCATCGCTCACGCGCCGAGGTAGCCCAGCGGCTGGGTATCAGCCGCCGCACCCTACTGCGCTACCTGAATCGCTGGACGATCATGTGGCCGCCCAGTCAGACCGAAACCCTGGAGGAGGTGCTCGAACGCTTGAGGGCCCAGCAGGCTCCACCACAGGGCCCACACACGGGTTCTCCAAAAGACGACCACCAGGGAGGCGCGTATGGCAGTCAGCACGTCAACGGTCTCTAAGGGGCCTCGCTGCGACTTTTGTTCGCACCCCGAGCCCGAGTGGGTCTACCCGGCCTACGACTTCGAGATGCAGCCCTACAACTGGGGCTCTGCCGGCGGTTGGACAGCGTGCGAAGAGTGCGCCGACCTGATCGAGCGCAGCCAGTGGGAGCAGCTGGTGCGCACGCGCATGCTCAATGTGCACCTGCCCAGAGCCATGGCTGACGCCGGGCTGACCCGCCTGACCAGGAGTGAGCGGCAAGAGGTCGAGGACCAGGTCTGGCGGATGCTCCACGCCTTCCGTCGCTCGCGCAAGGGCGCGCGGATGGGCTTCGGCTGATGGCTCGCCACAAACTGGCTGAGATCTGGGACAGCGGCGAGGGCTATCACGTACGCCTGTTCACGCGCGGCCTGGCGGTCGGCCGGGGCCTGGTCGATCAGGCCACCTTTGAGGAGGCGTTTCTAGATGGCGTGGTGGACGTCATGCGCGCGATCGTGGCCGAGCACGACGCGCATCGATTCGAGCGACTCGGCCCCGATTCATCAATCAACTGAGGACGGGAAGATAGGAGCAAGCTACCGTGATCCTGACCCCCACGCTCACCGACCGTGCCCTGGACATCGCCCGCCTGCAGCGCAAGCTAGCCAAGCGCGAGATCAAGCTGGACCACTGCCGCCGTCGCCTCGACCGTACGCGCAACAAGCTGGAAGCCCTGCGCGCCGAGCAGGCCGCTGAAGCCGCCGAGAGCCTCTGATGCGCCGACAACTCAATCGAATCCTGATGGCCCCGATGGTGATCCTGGGCATCGCCATCGGTCTCTACTTTGGCCAACACGACCCGATTGCCTGGGCAATGTTCACCTTCTGGAGCGTCTACGGCCTGGTCCGAACCTACTATGAGTGACACCGAACGTCTGGCCTCACTGGAGCAGCGGGTCGCGCGCCTGGAGGCCGAGCTACTCGGCTCGCGGCCAATCCTGCTCGACGTGCTCGGCCTGGTCAGAGCGATCCACGACAACCTGCTGCCGGATATCGGCATACGCCTGGACGACGTCGAGAAGCGCCTGGAGCGGATCGAAGAACAGCTACGCAGACCGGGCCAGAACGGAATCTAATTGTGGTTAGCGCTTTCAAACTGAGCATTCCGCCAGGCGACGTGAAATGGCCGCTGGGCGGCTGGCTGAAGCTCCGCGACACGCCAGGAATCGTTCGACACTTGGATATCAGCGGGCACGCTACCTATGACGGACCCAACGGCCTGGCAGTAGTAGTCACCATCGACAACACCCCTCGTTTCGGCCCGTTGCTGCACGTCAGCATCAGCCACCACCGACGCGATCCACTGTGGACCGAGATCAAAGCACTACGAGCCGCATTCTTCCCTGATGACGTGGACGTGATGATGATGCTGCCCGCCGCGCAGGACTACGTGAACCTGCACGAACATGCTTTTCACCTTATCCAGACACCCGAACGCTGGGGCCTTCGGTGAACGTTGTCAGACCTAAGTGCCGCTATGGTGAGCAACCATGACTAGGGCAACTCGCGCAGATGTGGACGCTGCGTACTCCTGGGGCCAGCGAGCACTCGATGAAACGCGGCGGGAACGCGACGAACTGCGCGCCGAGAACGAGCGGCTGCGGGCGGCACTCCAGCGCGTCAGGGACCGCGAGGGCAGGGTCTGCGATGAGTACGAACTCTGCGAGCACCGTGCCTGCGCCAGTAGCTACAACGCCTGGGCTATCGCTGACGCTGCGCTGCACGGAACGACGCCCGAAGAAACGAATCAGTCCTAAGGAGTGATATGACCGGCAAAATCACGCTCGAATTGACGGAGGAAGAGGCCGAGTGGCTAGCCACCTGCCTGAGCGCGTTCAGCATTATCGAAGACCCGCTCTCACGATCAGGACGCATCGACCTTGTATGCCCCCCGGGAGTCAGTGACCTGACCAGGCGGATGTTCGCCAAGCTGGCCCTGGCCCGTGCTCAGGGCAAGGTTGGCATGGACCCTGACGAGTGGCTCGCCCAAGCGCAGGAGCGACTGGCCGAGTGACTTGGTAGACCTAAGAACTATTAGCGCGCTGAAGCCACCCACATCTGTTCCCGCGGCGTGCCCAGCAGCCCAAAGCCAGGGACCATCGTGTCCAGCGCGCAGAACCAGAACGCCGCGTCGGCGATGACCGCCAGCATCCTGGCGAACGGCACGAGCTGGTCAGTGTCCCGATTCCACTCGGTCGCCCACAGCGCCAGGTCACGTCTGGTCATGCGGTACTGGCGCAGCAGGTCGCCAGCCTGGCTGGGGGTCTTGTTGTACGGATGCACGCCATAGCCGGCGGCGCCGTTGAGGTGGGGGGCCACCTCGGCGAAATACGAGACGTCGCCCGAGCAGAAGCCCGCCGCGATCATCGGCAAGCCCGGATACGTCTCGCGATAGATCCGCCAGTCCTCGATGTACTCCGCGGGTGTGCGCGTCCACGAGCTCGGCCCGCTCGAGTCGGGCTCGTTGCCGATCTGGTACATGTCGCAGTCCGGCAGCAGGTAGCCCTCGGACTCGCGCGCCACCACCGTCAGCACGCGGATGCCGTACTCGTGGCACAGGTCGCGGTAGTTGTGCAGGTCCGGCAGGTCGCGCGAGACGAAGCGGACCCAGCCCGCACCCAGGCGGCCTAGCCGCACCGGATCGACCCGTCCGCCAGGGTGCGAGGGATCGACGTTAGGCCCGCAGATCATCCCACCCGAACTCCTGAGCCAGCAGCCGATCCAGCAAGAAGCGCGCGAAGAGCAGCCCGTCCATCACGCGCTGGTCGAGCAGCGCCTGGTGGGCCGGGCACGAGCCGTTCACCACGCCGGCCGGACTGCGCAGGCACGTGCAGTTGTGCTCCACCGCCCCGACCAGCTCGAGGATCGAGGTGGCATCGCCGTGCCACACCGTCGCGCGCACCTCACTCCTCCACGAGCTCGAGCGCGCGGTACGGCGAATACGCACGCTGGTCATGCTTATCGCCCACAGCGAACACCAGCACCACCACCGGGCGCATGCCGGTACGACCGCTGGCTGCGATGTACTCGCGTTCGGTCTGGATGACCTCGAGCACGGTCTGGATGCGGCCCTTGCCGACCTTCACCCGGTCGCCCCGCTCGATGTCGACGGCATATTTGTGGCGGCTCACTCCGGTACCTGGACCAGCTTGTCGCCGATGCGCACCAGCTGGTGCGCCCGCGGTGGCCGACTGCCGCCCGAGCGGTACATGATGATGTGCTTGCACACCGAGTGGCGGTAGATGATCGGATGGGCGTACTGACCCATGTCCTGCTCCGCGCGCAGCGCCACCAGGCCGGTTAGCCCGCAATGCTCGCAGTGGTCGTGCGCGCCAACGTTCTTCACCCAATGCCCAATGCCGCCAGGATGCGCGGGACAATGATGATCAGGATGACCACGGTCACCACCGAGCCGATCAGCAGCAGCCCGAGCGAGTCCACCCTGGTTTCCCAGCGATCGTGTGTATCTGGCCGGACGCGCTGATAGCCGATCGACAGCGTCAGGTCGATGCGCATGCCCGAGTCGCGCGGAGCTACGTCAGGCGCGCCACCGCCAGCGCTCCCAGCAGGCCGAACAGGATCGTCGGTGTCGTCGGCAACACCCCGACCAGGCCCAGGATCGCCAGCAGCAGGACCACCAGTGCGATCAGCCATCCTACCGTCACCGCGTACGTACCAACAGTCGCGATCTGCATTTACTCCTCCAGCAAATAGACCACCGAAAACGGCCCCAGCCGCTCGAAGTCCGCGCGGCTCAAGATGTCGGAGACGCCCTTGTAACCGGGCGCCGAATTGGCGATCCACAGGTCCGGGCCCTGGACGCCCCTGATCGAAACCCAGTGGTACCAGGCCGCCCCGGACATCTGCCCGGTGGTGCGCTGGGCGAGCGCGTAGACCTCGTCGAACGAAAGCCAGCCCTGGGCCGTGTCGTAGCCGTAGACGCCCTCGTAGACGCTGCGCAGGGCGCCGCCCTCGGCGTCCATCAGCCCGTACTGGGGGTTGATGTTGTCGGGGTAGCCGATGTCGTGGATCGTCTGGTAGCGGTTGCTGCTCGAGTTGATCGCCGTCGCGCGCAGCACCCAGTCGAGCGCGCACGAGCTGCACGTCCAGTCGAAGAACTGCGGCGCCATGGCCAGCGCCGGCTGCCAGTCGGTCGCCACATCGGGCAGTGGGGGGACCTCAAAAGGGCAATCGCCGGGTGGCGTTGTCCTCCTCGTAGTACCAGTAGACCGCATCGCGGCCGAACGTCTGCGAGATCTTGTGGCCCGGCTCCAGGATGACAAACTGCTCGTCCGAGCGCGGCTCATCATTGGCATCAGTCATCGCCTGCTGGACACCGGGGCCGATGTTGTAGACGACGTCCATGAGCTCCTCCTAGTGGGGGTAGGTCGGTGTCGGTACGAAGTAGGCCGTGATCGCCGACGAGGCATAGCTGCCGTCCGCCGGCGCAGGCGAGATGTTGAACACGATCGTGTCGGTCACCGCATTGGCCGTGACCAGGCCGGCGATCTGGTAGGTCGTGGTCCGCGAGACGTTGCCGGCGATGTCGATGTTCGGGATGTTGACGGTGGTCGAGCCGTTGAGCAGCAGCGCCGCGTTCGGCTGCGCGTCGTTGGTCGGGTGCGAGCCGGAGTTGATGATGAACTGGGCGATCACCACCCACCGCCCGACGCGGTTGAGCGTGACCCCCGGAAAGCTCAGCGAGCCACCCGAGAACGACCCGCCGCCGCTGCTGTTGGAGACCGACACCGGTGTGACCCCGGAACCAGCCGGCAGGACCCGGTTGTAGCCCTGCTCCCAGCTCTCGCCCGAGTTCCAGGCGCGGCTGGCGCCCCAGGCCTGATCAGCGCGCGAGTGCCAGGTGGCCGAGTCTGACTCGAAGCTCGAGCCGCTGTTCCAGACCCGGCTGGCGCCCCACGCCTGGTCGGCCCTGGTGTGCCAGGTGTTGCGATCCGTGATCAGCGCCCCGGCGGACGAGGCCAGGTAGGTCACACCACCCTCCAGTTGGTGCCGTCGGACTTGTAGGTCAGCGAATCGCCCTGGCTGCACGTACCGTTCATGACCGCTCCACTCGAGGTGTTGATCGAGCCGCCGATGACGCTGCCGCTGGCAGCCGTGATCGCGCTCTGGCCCGAGACGGCGACGACGGTGATCGGACGATTGGTGCTCCCGGCCGCGGGCAGCGTGACCGTGACGCCCGAGGTGCAGAAGACGAACATGATCGGTGCGGCCACGACGTAATCGGCGCTGCGGGTGATCCAGGTCCCGCTAAAGAGTGCCTCGATGATGCCCGCAGCCAGCTTGTCCGCGGTGATCGTGGCCGCTGCGATCTTGGCCCCGTAGACCGACAGGTCGACCAGCTTGGCGCCGGGGATGGTGTTGTCCGGAAACGCACCCGCTCCGAGCAGACCGCCCTGGTGCGCGCCGCTGTGGGTGTGGCCGGTGCTGTTGTTGAACAGACCGTCGATGATCGCCAGCGAGTCGGCCAGGTCGCTGGTCAGGTAGTCGGCGGTGTCGTCGTTGTCCTCGCCCTGGACCAGGTTAAGTTCTGGAGTAAGGGTGCTCATAGGTAACGCAAGCTCCCGATCGTGTACCCGCGCAGGTCGCCGATCCTGGTCCCCCGCAAGCGCTTGATGATCCCGTACAGCGTCAGGATCCTGAACTGGGTGGCGGAGAAATCGATCTGCCAGGCGTGACCACCACCAGCGGCCAGCGGCAGCAGCGTCTCGCGGTAGTCGAAGATCGCGATCTCGTTGACCGTCTCGTCCGGCAGCTCGATCGCCAGGCTACCCGGAAAGGCCGCCGCATCCATCATCGCCTGATGGACCTGGTCCGGGTTGGGTCGGTACGCCGCCCCGTCCAGGCGGCTGATAACGGCCCGTCCGTCGACTGTGCCGCTGATGTCGCGCTTGAAGGCGGGCACCACCCGCTCGTGCACCGCCAGGGTCTCGAGCACCGGCGTATTGCTCGAGTCGGAATTGGACAGCGCGATCTTGAGCGAGATGGCGTTGCCGGCCAGGTTGGACGGGGCCGGGATGCGCTGGCCGTTGGCCGTGAACTCGCCCAGCAGCAGCCAGTCACCGGTCGGATCGGTGCCTGGTCCGCCAGCCGAAGCCATGATGCGGTAGTAGACCGTCGCCTCGTCGCCCACGCGCAGGACCGGCCCGAACAGCGAGAAGCCCAGCCAGTGCTTCAGGTCGGCCTGGAACATGGCGTGGTGGAGGGGAAAAACGATCTCGGCTGGACCCAGGTTGAACTCCGCGCCAGAATCCACCGCCAGTGGATTGGGCACCAGCTTGATCCAGTCCCAGCCGCCGTCGGCGAAGCCGATGTACAGCCGGTCGGTGCCGCTCGCGCCCGAGACGCCGATGGCGGTGGCCTTACGTCCGGTCCAGTGCGCGAGCGCGCCATCCCACTGGTCATCGAACTGAGCCGAGGCGCCGCCGTCCTCGGTCTGGCGCATCTCCCAGTTGCCGTAGCTGAGCAGGTAGCTGATGTTGTCGTGCGCGTTCCAGATCATCAGGTACGCCATGTAGCCGCCCCAGCCGCAGAACGCGCGCGACTCGCCGCGGACGGGCGAGGCGTTGTCGAGCAGCTTGCCCGGTCCGATCGGCTCGAGCGCCGCGCCAGGCATCTCCAGGCGATAGAGCGTGGGTCCCGCGCGGAACCACAGCGCGTTCAGCCAGGCCGCCGCGCGCGCACCGTTGTCGGGATTGACCGGTACGGTGGTGCCCGGAAACAGGTCGTTGGCCGAGCCGTCCGAGTTGAGCGTGTACAGCGTGCCGTCCTCTTTGAAGATGACCAGGATGTTGGCTGTCTGGCGCAGGGCGCTGATCCGAACCGACGGATCGCCGATCAGAAACGGCCCCGACCAGTTGCCCGCAACCTTCGGATCGGAGGTCACCTTGCGCACTACCGAGCGCACGACGTCAGCCGCCCACAGCTCGCTGCCGACCACCTCCAGGCGGTAGGTGTTGAAGCCAGCCGGCAGCGTGCACTGGGTCCACACGTTGGCTGGCGTGCGCTCCCACAGCTCGCCGTTCAGGTCGGCGACGTACAGGCTGGCGGCCGCCCCGGCGAAGCCACCCTGGAAGACGACGCCGTCAGTCACGGTCGAAGCCAGGTCACGCAGCACGGTCTGGCCGGTGTAGGTGTCGTCGGTGCGGCGGTACACCTTGGTCCCGGCCAGCGTGACCTGGTCGAACACACCAGGAGTCGCCGTCGGCACATCCAGGAATTTGTTCACGCCGCCACCGGGGGCGCTGCTCGGGACGATCGGGTGCAGCAGCGGACCTTTGCCGAACAGGCCGCCGGAGACCTGGATGTCCATGCCCCAGTAGTAGCGACGGTCGCCGAAGGCGGACTGGACCCGCTCGCCGTAGCCACCGGTGGGCTTGCCGGTCCAGGTCCGCTCGCGGTAGACCGGGGCGGAGCCGTACTCCTGGACGCTGGGCACCACCCCGTCGAGCATCTGTTGCTTGCGCCCGATCAGCAGCCCGGTATCCCTGGCCAGCAGCATCAACCCGAGCCGGTCGCTGGGCGAACCGAGAATCGAGCCGAGGCGCATGTGGTACGGATACGGCCGGCGCCGCGAGCTGAGCAGGCTCATGGCGGTGTGTCCTGGATGCGCCCGTCAATCGTGACGTACGCCGGATCGGTCCGCAACAACTTGTCGTACTCCTCGATCGCAATCACCTCGACCCCGTGCTGGTTGCCGACACCACCCTTGGGATGCACGCCCACCACCAGGCGGTCGGAGCGGCGGTAGACGATCGGTTTCTGGGGCGGTCCTTCAGCCATGGCTTATGCCTCCACCCAGCGCGCTTCGCCGTCCATGCGCGCACAGTTGAGGTGCACATGCGCCTCAGGGATCGCGTTGCTGCTGGCCGCGACGTTGCCGCAGGCGCAGCCGTCACGTTCGGTCTTGTGCACAAACATCTGCTGGACTGCAGCTGGAGCCGCCCCGCCGCCGACCGGGTGGACCGATGACGCTCCGCAGCCGTCGGGGCACTCCAGCACGATGCCGTTGTGGTCATCGGAGCCGTCAGTCTTTTTGGCCCAACGGATCTCGGCAGCCGGGATCGTGCCGCTGTGGCCAAGCTCGTCGAAGACCACCTCGATGCTGCCGTCAGCAGCGTTGAACGCGACCGGACGAACACTCACGGGTTGGCCTCAACGACAAAGACGCCGCCGCTGTTGACCGCCTGGATCACCGACCCCTGCCCGGTGGTCAGACCGCTCGCCACCGTGACACGCACCATGGCCGACCTGGTAGTCGCTGCGCCATCCAGCGCGATCGCGGTCCCGGCAATCTGGGCCATGTTGCCAGCGCAGGCGTAGTAGTTGCCCGCGCCAGTGAACGTCACGCTAGGCGCGACCGCCTTCTCGACCCGATAGATGTACGGCCCCTCTGCCTGCGTGGTGCTGATCGCCTGGCCCATCATGATGCCCACGCTGCCTGAGCCGCCTGGCGAGATCTCGTAGTACCTGAGGCAGCGCGCCAGCTCGTCAACCGGATGCAGCGGCGCGTAGTCAGCTGGCACGCTGCCGACCACCAACATGGCGTCGTTGACCTCCACGGTGCAGGAAGCCGTGGTGACCTCGACCCATGCGTACAGCGCCGCCGCAGCGGCCGCCACCGTCGCCGTGACCGTCAGTCGCTCTTCGGTTGTCCCGACATTGAACGCGCTGTTGACAGCGCCGCTGACGCTGTCGTAGATCACCACGCGGACTGTGCCCGCGACGGTGCTCTTGACCGAGACCGCCAGCGTCAGCGTCCGACCACGGAGCTGGCCAAGCTGCTCAATCAAGGACTGGTTGGTCTGCCGAACGGAGCCGCCGGCGGCGTGGGTGTAGGCCACCTGGCCAGACAGGCCTTTGCTGCCAATGGTCGAGGTGATCTGCGTGATCGTGGCGCTGGACCCGCTGATGAACTGGGTCCGCCAGCCATCGAGCAGGTAGCCGTCGTTGGCCGTCACCGAGGCCGCCGAGCGCTGCTTGATGTCGAAGCCGCCATTGACCAGCAGGTTCAGCCGCGCCGTGTCGGTGCCCAGCTTAACGTTGGTGATCGCGCGGTCGGCGATCTGGCCGGTGGCTAGCTGCGCCGTCCACTGGGTGGCGTAGTCGGTCGCGCTGGCCTTGGTCAGGATGCTGCCGGTGGCTCCACCCGCCGCGACACCGGGCCCGGTCGCGCCAGGACTACCGGGATTGCCCTGAATACCCTGTGGACCTTGAGCGCCATTAGCGCCTGGCGTACCCTTGATATTGCCAACCAGCGTCCACGCCATCAGGAGGTTCCGCCGTGACAAGTGAGTGGGTGTTGTTGAGAGACCTGGCTGACGAGCTGGGCATTCACGCCGACCATGTCGAACGCTGGAGCATCTGGACTGCAGCTGGGTTTCGACCGACTCGCCTGACCATCCGCAGCAAGACCGGTGTGATCCGTCGCTGGGCAGTCACCACCGAGCAGGCGCAGCGGTTGCGCAAGCTGCGCGCTTCGGCACTCGTACTCAGCTGAAGACATAGACGTCTCCGGTCGTCGTGTCGAGGTACTGATCCTGCGGCAGTGCGCCACTGATCGTGCCGGGCGGTCCGGCGCCCTCGTACCATAGCGAGCCTCGTGTTCCAGCAGGACCAGGTACCGTGCTGTCAGCGCCCGGTTCACCTTGCGGTCCAGGTGGCCCAACGATGCTCTCACCAGGCGGTCCAGGAGGTCCAGGAGGTCCCTGGCTCCACGTCGGCGGCAGCGGCTCGGTGCTCACCGGGTTCCAGTTGACGACGACCGGCGGTTTCGTCGTCATAGCGGTAAGCTGACCACCTCGTTGAATGCAACCTGGCGGTTGTCGGCCGGATTCCAGATCATGGCCTGGCGCGTGAACTCCCTGGCCGCCATCTCCTGAGTCGCCTGGAGGTTGCCTGCGGCAGCCGCGAACATCCGTCCTGGAAACAGGTGCCAGGCCTCGATGTGTCCGGCCGCGGCGGCGTAGTCCAGATCGACCGCCAGCTGGTCGTCGTCGTCGGTCGGGCCGGTGTCCGAGTCCAGTCCATCCACCCACGTCCAGTGCGGGCGCAGGGCGGTCACCCAGACGCTCGAGGGAGCGTAGCTCCCCCATGCCCCGCTGAGCATGACGTGACCGTCCTGCACGATCGCCTCGAACGGCGCCTCGCCGATCGGTTTGTAGTAGCCGTACTGGACCCGCCGGACCTGACCAGGGTCGGTCACCCACGGCTGCTGGTAGGTCAGGTCCATGTCACCGTAGCCGCTGGTGACCGTGGCCCCGAATCGTTGAGGGAAGAAGCACCGCCGCAGCCCGGCCAGGACCGCGGTGCGCAGCTCCTGGGTCGGGTGAAGATGAGTGAAGTCGGCCAGCTCGTTCGGCTGCATCGGATCGCGCCAGTTGCGGTCGACGATCACCCGACCGGCCCCGGCGTCAAAGGCCTGGACCAGGCGGGCGCGATCGACGTCCTGGACCAGGACGGGCGTGGGCGTCCCGTCCAGCAGCACCCCCCGCCGCACTAGCCACAGGTTCTCCGGCCCGCCCAGGATGGCGTTGGACTTGAGCGTGGGCATGATCGCGCTGGTCGTGGTCGACGACGTCGGCGTACCCGAGTCCTGGGCCGCCTGGAAGAACGGCCCGGTCCGGCGCGCGACCTCCTGCTCGAGCGCGGCCAGCGTGATCATGCCGTGGTGAAGGTCCCATCCACGGTCATCGTCACGTACGTGCCCACGGTGACCGAGATGCGGTAGTGGTAGAGCGTGGCTGTGGTGAGCCCGGTCAGGTTGGCTGCGATCGCCCCCGAGCCCGAGGCTGGCGTGGCCGCCTGGCTCGAGCCGTAGGCGGTGGTCGTGCCGTAGTCGACCTTCATGGCCGTGCATGGCTGGTCCACCACCCAGTTGACGCTAGCGGTGGTGGCCGCGATGGGCGCGACCCGGACCGCACGGATGGCTGCCCCCATCAGCGCGGCCTTGCCCGAGGCGATCAGCGCCTGGACATACGCCTCGTCGGCGATGTCAGCCTGGTGTCCGGGCCCGTGATAGGTCGTCGGGGTAACCGAGTCCTGAGACGGCGCGTTGAACACGACCCGACTCATGGCGCCGGCGCCGCGAATAGCTCGGGTGGCGGTGGTCCGTCGAGCAGCTCGGCCTTGCCCTCGAGCAGCAGGCTCTTGATGTACTCGTAGTCGGCCTCGACGTAGTCCGTCTCGTGACCAGGACCGTAAGTCGTGGTCGGGTGGTCAGGCCGCGGATCGGCAGAGGCCGCCAGGAAGCGCAGGCGGGGCATCAGGACTTGCCTTTCTTCGGAGGCGGCTCCTCGGATTCGCTGGCTTCGACGCGGCCTGTACGCGCTGTGAACGTGCCCTCCGAGGCAGCCCTGGCCGCGGCCTGCTCGTCGGCAATGAGCGAGATCTTGCCGTCGGCGCGCCAGCTGCTGGCCACCTCGTCGGCGACGTCGACCTCCACCCCCGCCGCGAACTGCTCGCCGGTCTCAGGATGCTGGAGCGGCACGAGCGTCCGGATCTTGACCATCACTTCTTACCCTTCTTGCGTTCGGGCAGCTTTGATTCCTTGACACCCTTGAGCTTGTTTCGGGCTTCGTCGGCGCTGAAGCCAGGCACGTTGCCGCCGGCTGCGTAGCCGAAGAAACGTGCCTGTGCCTTCGAAACCGGCTTCTTGTAAGGACGCCCGCCGGGCATGGACTCAGCCCTCGCCGCCGGTGGAGGCCTTCTGCTGAACCACCGCGAACGGATAGCGGCTAGCTTTGGTCGGCTGTTGACGGTTGACCGGATTGGGGATGGCCCAGGCGAAGCGCGCGGTCACCCGCAGGGCGACCATGTCCTGTTGGAGCAGGTTGTACTGGATGACCGGAGGTGAGCCGTTGTCGGTGATGACGCCGGTGTCGAACATCTCCATGCTGATGTCGTCGCGCACCGCCAGCATGGACTGGTCCCACTGGCCCATGATCATGGAGTAGTTGGCCGCGCCAGTGGCGAAGCCGCTCAAGCCAGCGTTCGAGAACACCACTTTCTCGCCGTACAGCGAGCCGGTGTTGATGCTCGCGCTGGGCGGAGTGTCAGGCAGGAACAGCAGTCCCTTGGTCGTGTCGCGCAGGCCACGTAGCTTGGCCTTGACCTGACGCCTGGCCCAGAAGCCGGTCACATCGAAGCCGTCGGCCTCAACCGTGGCCATGGCGTTGTTGACGTCGTCCAGGTAGTCGACGGTGGACGCGCCAGCCAGGACCAGGTTGCCCGCGGAGTTGGCACCTGAGACGATGCTGGGCGGAAACGTACTGGGGGCGTTCACGCCGAAGAAGATGGCCTCGTCGAGCGCCACCCCGAACGCCTCGGTGACCTTGGGCCGGACCTGCTCCCAGAAGTCGTAATCCATGTCGTCGAGCAGGTTCTTGGCGATCGGGACGATGACCGCCATCTCTTCGGCGTTCAGGTAAACGTTGTCCCACGCCAGCGAGGTGGTCTGCTTCATGCCGATGTCTCTGGCATCCAGCGACGCGCCGGCGACCCAGTACGCGATCGGCAGCTGAGACATGACCGGGATGCGCTGCTGCGCGCGCTTCATGCGCACATGCGGCATCAGTTGCAATGCAGCGGACTTCTCTTCGATCGACTGGACGATCTCGCGCTGGACTTCTTCTGGAATGAGCGGCCCCGAGCCAGGCGTGGCGCGGGTAGCAATACTGTTGTACGGCAACCCCGTATCCCCTTCTTGATGGGGGGCGAGGTCGCGATTAGCTCAGCGGTGCCTAGCCCCTGATTCCGTATCTCTCGCGCAACAGCGCCGAGACGCTACTTGCGCCATTGGAGGCTCCAGCCGCGGGCAGTAGCTCCGGCTCGACGGTGCTACCGCGCGTCTCCGACAAGACCTGCTTGCGAAACGCGGGGTTGCGCCGCAATCGAGTTTCGGCGTCTTTTGCGCCCTCGGCTCGCCAGTGTTTCTCCAGGGCCTTCAAGGCCTCGGTCACAACCAGCCTGCGTCCGTCCAGTCCTCGACCAGCGCCCTCGAGCGCCAGAATGCGCTCACGCTCTTCTTTGGGCAGGACCTCGACCACGGGGTCGATGCTCACGCGATCGTGCTCGGTGCCGACACTGGTAACGAACTGCTCGAGCTGCCCGGTGGCGAGCTGGGCCTGTTCCTCGCGACGGTCCTCTTCGGCGTACGCGAACGGGTCTTTGTCCCGCAGCTCACGCTTCTGCTGGCGCCGGGTATCGGATGCGCGCTTGGCTTCGCGACGATCGGTCTCAGCCTGGATCCGACGGTCTAACTCCTCCTGGGTCAGGGTAAGCGTCGGCGACGCGGTACTCTCGGTTGTCTGATCGGCGGCCTCGGCGCTGGACTCCGGCTGGTCGGTGCGCCCGAACAGGCGATCCCACCAGGACTTCGAAGGCTGCGCTTCCGACGGCTGCGAATCAGCAGCGGGAGCTTCTGCATCGGACGTGCTCACGTCCACAGAAGAGGTGTTTGGTTGTACAGGCTGCATCATACGCCTCCGTAGACGTAAGTGGAATTGAGGTACGGATTGAGCTGGCCAGCGAACCGCGGATCCAGCTCAGGCATGCCGGCGTAACCTGGCGGCAGCAGCGAGGCCTGAGCCGCCTGATTCCGCGCAATCGACTGGGCCGAGGTCTCGTATGGCGCGACGATAGGAGCAGCTGGAGCTGGAACAGCGGCCGCGGCCGGCACAGGCGCTGGTTGCGGTGCCCCGCCCCACAGCTGGTACTGGTTCGGGCTCAGTGCCTGCGGAATATTGATCGCGCTGTAGTTGGGCATGCTCGCGCCGGTCGCCTGCGCAGCGGTAGGGCTGATGTACTTGAGCGCCTCCATGACCCCCTGCTGGTAGGTCTGGCTGATGTCTGGGGCACGGTAGGTGACCGAATCCGGAATCGCACCCAGCGCCGCGAAGTCGCCCTTGCTCGCCGCCGCAGACGCCTGGTCCCAGTTGGCTCCGACCCGGTTGGCCTGCATCGCCGTGAACGCGTTGACGCCCAGGTTGCCGGCCTGAATCGCGGTCTGGTAATTCTGCTGCCGCGCAGTCTGCTCGGCGGTGGTGCGCGCGAACTGGGCTTCCTGCTGAGCCGCCTCGAGCGCGCCCATCTGGGGCTGGACGTTCTGGCCCCACCACTGCTTGAAGTCGGCAACAGCGTGCTCGTTGGTGTAATTCTGACCGTCGACTTTGGCCAGCAGCTCGTTCTGCTTGGCCTGGGCGGCGGCGTTGATCTGACCAACTCGAGCGGCGATCTCAGCCTGGGTCTTGGGCTGATAGGCCAGGTTCATCTGGCTCTGGTCAACTGCTCCGCTCAGTGGATTGACCTGCGTGAGGTACGGGTTAGTCAGCCCGCCCTGGAGCACTGGCGCTTTGCCCGCCTGCAGGTCCTGGTTGTACTTGTCGATCTGCGCCCTGGTCAGCGCGGTGGAGGCTTCGGTGCCGGCCCTGGTCGCCTGCTGCTGAGCCAGCTCGCCCGGCAGCTTCTGACCGGCGATATCGAGGTTCTGCTGAATTTGCGACGTCTGGGCGTCGATGTAGCCGGTCTGGGCTTTCGACTGCAGGATGTCCTGGGCGTCCTTGAGGTCCTGGGCCTTCTGCTTGATGTCGAACTGGCGCTGGTTCTCGTCGAGCACGGCCCACTGGCGCCGGAGGTCGCCTTCGTTGACCCCGACCTGGCGAACCTTGACGTTGCGGTCAGCCAGCTCCTGGTCGGTGGCGTAGCTGCCGCTCAGCGCCAGGTTGCGCTCCTTCTCGGTGCGCTCGGCCTCGCGGTTCTGGCGATCGATCGCCTTCGAGATCTCCTCGTCAGGATTCTTGGCCCCAGCCGGTACCACCAGCGAGACGGCGTACGGGTTGTCCGCCGTCGGCGTCTGCATGTAGTAGCCAGTGTCCTGGCTGCCAAAGACCTGGTCCTTGGTCGCAGTTGGAGCCTTGGGCTGGTAACCGGCGTTGTAGACCCACTGCCAACCAGTCGGAGCTGCTGGCGTCTGCATACCAGCCGGGGCTGGCATCGGCTGCTGCCCCTTCGCCAGCGGCATCAGCAGCCACTGCTGCGAGGCGGGGGCAGCGACGCTGTTCCCTCCGCCGGTTTTGCCGGCGTTGTACGCATCCAGAAACGCCTGGTCTGCCGGCGACAGAGCCGGAGCCTGCGTCTGCGTCCCGTCAGCCATAGCCAATTCCTCCGCTCGAGCAGCTCATGTGTTAGTACTCCGCGCCATGGAGAGTCACCCCACCCTGGAAGAGCTGATGGCTCGACCAGCTCGTATCAAGCGCCACGGTCCCTGGAACATCTTCTCGGGCGCGGTGGTCATCGTCGTCTCGCTCGTGTTCTGGCTGTGGCCATTCGTCCAGATCGCCCAGAATCGCCTGCCGAGCTGGTGGATCGTCGTGTGGATCGTGCTGTACCCGCTGGTGTGCTACGTGCTGTACCGCATCCTGCGGCGCCTGGAGCGCTGGTACTGGGCACAGTCCTGGGCCTGGAGCAAGCAAGCACCGCACTAACCTCCGCCACCAGCGCGGCGGCGTTGTGTGCGATAGAACGACTCCGCAGCCTGATGTACCAGCTGCGGCGCCATCGATTCACGCACCGCCGAACGCATGTCGTTGACGACGCCATTGACGAACTTCGCCTTTTCCTCATCGCTCTTGGCGTTCCACTCGTCGGAGCCGATCATCGTCGACAGCAGGGCGTAACTCAGCGCACCCGAGCGGGCCTGGTACTGATGCTGCTGCTCGTCGGTCAACTCGATCGGCTGATCGAGCGCCGAAACGTTCTTGCCGACCAGGCCTGGCTCGACGCTGTAGCCGCGGTCCTGGAGCCGCTGTAGCTCCTGCTCGACCGGGTTCTTCGTCTCGGTCGACATCGGGAACACATTCAGCATGGCCGTCAGCCCGCTATCGGGGCGAGTCCGCTCCTGGCCAAAGGCACTCAGCTTGGCCGGTACGTTCTGCGAAGCAAACGGCACGTTGGCCAGGACCGACTCGACCGGATTGCTGGGGTCGCGCACGACGTTATCGACCATGCGCGCGGAGTCGCGCAGCACCGCCGGCACAACTCCACCAGCCTGCTTGCCGATCCAGGTCGCGACACGCTGCGGATCGGCTGTGCCTGGCCCACCCGCACCGAAGACATCGAGCGCATCGGAGAAGCCCTGCGTCCACTGCTGATCGACCATGGCGTGGGCGATCGCTACGCCCATGGCGGCGCCGATCGCCTGCGCGTCTGCGCCCTCGAGCTGGCCCTTCTGGACCGCGGCGGCGGTGTCTGCAGCCGTAGAAAAGAGCATCGAGAACGGCGATGCAGCCTGGTAGCTGATCCAGTTGTCGGTCCCTGGTACGCGGAACGAGTACGGCTGTTTGCCCTGGCGATAGAACGCGTCGCGCTCGGTTGGATCACTCGGCGCCGCGCCGGTCAGGTTGTCGTGCATGGCGTACATGAACAGCCCGCCCCAGGTCGCCGAGCCGATCGAAGCTCGCCCGAGCCGGTCTGACAGCGCACCCGAGCCAGCCTTGCGCAGGTCTGCGCGACTAGCCTCGTTACGGAAATCCCACAGCACCTTGGCGAAGCCAAGTGGCGAGCGCTCACCGGCGTACTTGGCGATGTTGATCGGCGTCCGCGTGAACGGAAACAGGTAGCGCAGCAGCGGCACCCGCTCACGACCCTGGTTGAGCCAGGCCGCAAACTTGCTCTCGTTCTGGAACACGCGATAGCTGCCCTCGTCGCGCACCGACTTGAGCATGTCCTCGGTCGGCGTCTTGATCAAGCGCGCGATCTCGTCAGCCAGCTCGGAGCCGCTGAGTCCCTGCTGTTTGGCCATGCGGTAGGCCAGGGCGTGGAGCGAGCCGCCCTCGTTAACCGCGCGAAAGAACGTATCTTCCGCTTGCAGTGCCCGGCCTGGGTAACCAGCCACTTCGCCAGCAGTCCCGCGGAATGGTTCACGACTGAACTGCTCGTATTCACCCGCACGCTCGGGCACCCAGCCTTCATGCAGCGAGCGCCAGCCCTGACGCACCCCTTCGGGTAGCGCAGCCGCCATGCCGAACGCTTCATGGCCGGCCTCGCCCAGATACCGCTGACGCGGACCTTCCTCCCCCAGCAGGCGTCGCGCAATCGGGTCCCAGCCCGCGGCGGCCGCGCTCTCAGCCGGTCGGCCCAGGGCCGTGAGCGTGTTGCCGACGATATTGCGGATGTGGGTCTTGGGTGAGCTGAGCATGGCGAAGTACCACAGCGCACCGACCCGGTCACCGAAGGTGAAGTCGCGACTGACGTGAGCCAGATTGTTGACCACCTCCGGATCGGTCAGGTCGAGCCTGCTCAGCTCCTGACCAAACTCTTCAGGACTCATACCGAAACGTTTGGCCATACTCTCCAGCTGATCGAGCGCGTTGCGCTGGCCAACGAGCGTGTTGGTCATCGAGTTGAGCCGCCGCCCAGCCTCTGGCGGCCGGCGCTCGAGCGCCTCCTGCAGCGCCTGGTGACGCGTCAGCTGCCTGACCACCGCACTCACCGCATCGCTGCTGGTGGGATCGCTGCGGACCGCTTCCTGTAACCGCCCCATCTCGCTAACTGAATCATCCAGAGCCTGGTTGATAGCGCGCAGGATGTCGTGATTGGCTGCCGACTCGGCCGGTTTCCACACCCGCTCCAGCCGGTCAGTAGTTGTCCCGGCCTTATCAGCCAACTGCTGAATGAAAGCACCGTCAACTGGAGTAGCGCGATCCTCGAGCGCCTGGTTCGATCGCTGCAAGATCTGTTGAACACGGTCTGGAATGAATTTCGGCAGCTCCAGGTCGCGCGGAATGAAGCCCTCGAGCACGGTCTGCCCCGGCTGTGGACCCTCCGGCAGATACTCTGAGCCGCGCGGAGCCGGACCGCCATGTGGCAGTTGCGGGATGTCTTCGCCCAGGCCGAGCCCAAGCTGGCCTTGCTGCGCCCCGCCAGGCAAGTAGCCGGCTCCGCCACCACCGCCGCGAGCGCGGCTGGTCAGATCTCTGACGGTGGACTCAACCTCTGACGGGGTCACCATGCGCGGAATAGTCTCGACCGGGTTCTCCGCCATCCACCGCTGGAGCGTGCCGCCCAGCGTCGACGGACTGGCATTCATCTGATCCAGCCACTCGCGCACACCCTGCACGATCTGGGGTGGATAGCGATCCAGATCAGTCATCGCGTCGCGCAGGATCTGTTCACCGGTCAGGGCCGTACGCGGCGCAGCTGCACCCGGCTCCGGTGCTCCAGCCCCGGTGTGAGTCATCGCCACCGCCTGCGCGACCATGAACGAGCGCGCGGTGTCAATCACCTCCTGGTCGGTAATCGGGCTGGTATCACCGCGGCCTCTGTCCAGGTTGGCCTGGCGCGCATTCTCCAGCATCGTGCGTGCGGTCTGCGCGTCACGACTGTGCAGGACCTCGTCGTCGCTCAGCAGCTCTGGTCCGCGCAGCATGCCCAGCGCGCCGCCCAGGACTGGAGCATTCGCGATCTGCTCGCGTACGCCCGCCAGCGGTGGATTGGCCTGGTTCTCCGCCAGGGCCTGGCCTGGTGCGCTCGTCGCCGCAGCCGAGCCGGCTCGCTCGAGCGCATCGAGCGCGCCCTGGCTATCACCACGCAGCACCGCGTCCTTGGCCTCACCCAGCGACGGCAGCACCGCCGGGCCCTCGAGCGACGGCAGCGGCGCGGTGCTGATCGGCGGCTCGGTCGTGCGCAGCGGACTCGGACCAGCCGGTTGCGTGAGCACATCTGACGGTATCGGCTGTGCCGAAGCCGGCAGGCCACTCGTACCCAACACCTCCGGCCGGATCCGCCCGAGCAGATCCGTTGTCGCCTCGCCCAGACCGCTGGTAATGGAGTCTTTGACGCGGCCCAGGTAGCCCAGTGGATTGCTGTCAGCGTCGGCGGTGCTCGGCGCCGGCACCTGCGGATTGTCCGCCAGCAACGCGCCCTGAATCGGACCCATGACCGTGGCCATCTGGTTCGGCGTCATCCACTCCGAACCGCCCCGCAGGTCGGTCCCGGAGCGGCCGACGTGGAAGGCCCCGCTGGTGGGGTCGTAGCCGTCAGCGAAAAAGTAGTGGCCCTGGGTCGAGATCGTGACCGGATTGCCGCTCTGGGCTTCGCGCGCCATGGACTGGATGTCGTTGCCAGCCACCAGCTTGGTCGGCACGCCCAGCTTGTCCATCAGCGCCCGCTCCGAGCTGATGCCGGCCATGCCCTGAGCGCTGTTCCAGCCCACCTGTTTCGCGAGATCGGTTGCCTCGCGCAGGGTCGGATTGCGTCCGTACATGCTCGCGAAGCGCACCGCGGCAGCCGGTCCGCACGCGGCGTAGGCCTCGTCGGCGGTCAGCTCGGGACTGCCGAACTGGCTGATGTCCTGGACCTTCGAGCGGATCGCGCGACCAGCATCCACCGCCAGCTCGCCGAGCTTGCCCAGCGGCCCCGGTTGACCACCGGCCATGATCTTCTTGACGTAGGTCTGGGTCTCGGCGTACGGCGGGATCCCGTCGTAGCGATCCACCGCGCCCTGGCCGGCGTTGTACGCAGCGAGTGCTCGGGAGTAGTCGCCGCCGTTGCGCTTCAGGTTGGTGGCCATCAGGTCCGCGGCGTAGTCCAGACTGGCGTACGGGTCGCTGGTATCGACGGTGGGGTGGAACTTGGGCACGATCTGGGCGATGCCCGAGGCTCCAGCCGGAGAGCGGGCTGCAGGGTTGAAGCCGCTCTCCTGCTGGATCTGACGCTCGAAGATGTCCGGGTCCAGCCCGCGCTGCTGCGCCGCCTGGCGAGCGTAAGCGTGCAGGTCGCCACCGGGCTGCGCCGCTGCACCGGCGGCAGCCGACGGTGGCGGTGGAGTGGCCTGGGGCGGCGCTGGCAACCCGGACAGGAAGTCCTGTGGACTGGCCCCCGCCCGGAGCGCGGCGCTGAGCGCGCTGCCGACCACGTCGCCGCCCATGCGCAGATTGTTCAGGTAGACCCCGACATCGCCCCCGGCGCGCCCCACCGCTTCGGCGCTCTGGCCGACCCAGTCCTGGATGCCCTGCGGCTGCGTAGCAGGGGCCGCAGCAGGCTTCGGCAATCCGAAGTCGGTCGGAGGAGGGGCTGACGGCGAGGGCAGCTGCGGCGCTGCTACGGGCTCCGGTGACGGCTCAGGCTGAGGGGCCGGTTCTGGCGCTGGCTCAGGCAGTGGAGCTGCCGGTGGAGCTGCCCCGAGCGGATTGGTCAGCGCATCGCTCGAGGGCAGCGTCGCGATCTGCTCGCTCATCATCTGGCGCGCAGAGAAGCTGGCGACGTGCTGCTCCATCTCGCGCCGCGCCTGGTCGCGTTGGTAATCGGTCCAGGCCTGCTCGTCGACGTCCGGGAGCATCGTCATGGGCTACTGCAGTCGCCACGTCCCCGCACCCGCGGCGTTGCTGGCGTAGCGCGGCAGGCCCTGGTTCATCAGCGCCTGGACGTCGTTCTTGTCCCAGCCCTGGGACTCGTACGCGCCGAGTAGCATCTGCTGCTGCGACGGCGCCAGGTTCTTCCAGCTCTGGGCCGCGATCTGGTTCGGCAGCGGCAGTTGGCCGAGCGGATTGTCCTGCGAGCCAGGCTGCGCGCCGGCTCCGCCGCCGTTACCCGCGACCTGCTGCTGGAGCGTCTGCAGGTTGGCCGCCTGCGGCTGCTGACCGGTGGTCGCGCCACCACCAGGGATGTACTGGCCCATGGCCGCGGCAGTCAGGTCGCGCATGCCCTGCGGTGTGGCGCCCAGGACCTGCTGATACTTGGCCCAGTCGGCCGGTCCGCGCAGCTGGCCGAGCAGATTCAGGTAGCTCTGGGCGGTCTGCTGCTGTGCCGTCTGCGCCGCGCGCGCCTCCTGGAGCGCCTGGAGCTGTTGGTTCCACTGCTGGTTCTGCGCCAGCAGCGTCTGCTGACCCTGTGTCGGGGCCGTACCAGGGGCGTAGTACTGACCGTACGCCATAGCGTTCTGGTAGGCCTGGAGGTACGCCTGCTGCTGCGCACCGAGCGTCTGCTGACCGGCGCTGGGAGCCCCCCAGGTGCCGAACTGCTCCGCCTGCCACTGCTGGACAGGCATCGTGTACTGGCCCTGGTACATGCCGGTCAGGCCGGCCTTGTCCATCTCCTGCTGCCAGGCGAATTTGGCCTTCTCGAGCGCGATCCGCTCGCCCTCGTTGGCCGCCATCGACTGCTGATACGTCGCCTGCGCCGCCTGGTTGGCGCGCTGGGTCTGGGCGTTGTACGCGTTGATGTTGGCGTAGGTCGCCATCGGCGTTCCGCCGCCACCGCCGGCAGCCTGGAAAGCCGCCTGACCCGCGGCGTTATCGACGTAGCCCGCGGCGTTCAGCGCGGCCGTGCTGGCTTGTGGATCCCAGGCCATTGGTTACCCTCTCATCGGTGCGCCCGGCAGCGCTGGCATTACTCCTGGTCCTGGCGTTGGCCCTGTGGGCGGTCCTGATCCTGGTGGTCCGCCTGATCCTGGCCACTGTTCTGGCACCGTAATCGGCGCCGGCTCCGGCGGCTTCAGCTGCGGGTAGCGCCGCACCACCGCCTGGTAGACGCGGCCGAAGCCTTCGGCGCCGAGGCGCGCGATCTCCTCGTTGCGGCCCTGGCTGTTGGGTGAGCCGTCCGGGTTGAACAACCGGGTCCGGTAGAAGTCGAGCTTCTGATCCTCGGTGATGTGCGCTGAAAACGGTGCACGCGACGGCGCGAAAGCGGCCGCGACAGACTCGGCGGTCTGATCGATCCACAGGCTCAGGTCGTTGGCGATGTCGTCCATCATGGTCATCAGCCACCTCCCGGTAGCGGCAGCGCATTGGCCGGAGGACCAGGCACTACGGGCGCCCCCGGAATACCCCCTGGCGGCATAGATCCAACACCAGCAGGAGGAGGCGGGGCTATCGGAAGACCTGCACCGGGACTCGGAACAGGATTTGGCGGCATGCCACCCGGCCCCCCGGTCGGCGGTGTGCCCGGCGTGCCACCCGGTACACCCGTTGCGCCGACGCCGGCCAGCTCTTCGGCGCTCGGCAGCCCAGCTTGCTGCATGCGCTGCGAGCGGATGGTGGCGATCTTCTGGAAGATGACGTTCTTCAGCTCGGCCTGGACCTCCTGGCTATTCTTGAGGTCGTGCAGCAGCCAGCTCTTTTCGACCTCGTCGGGATTCGATCCCGCGCGCTCGACGGCGTCCTCGTACGTGATGAGCTTGAGCTGCATCTTCTCACCGATCGCCCGCGTCTCGATGATTTCGTTCGAGGGTGTGGAGGGTGCGAGCTTCACTTCGTAGCGGTGCACACCCTTGAGGTCGTCCGGACCGACGCCTAGCCAGGCCGCCTTGCTCTGGCCACTGATGGTCTTGCGGCCCTTCTTGGCCTGCTGCTCGCCCCAGGCGTAGACCCGCTCGCCGATGCGGTGCTCGATCAGGAAGCTCTCGAAGCCCACCCGCTCGGCCAGCGCAACTTCGGCGTTGGACACGATCGGATCCCAGCCCAGGCGGGCCAGGTACGCGGCCTGGTTCAGCGCGTAGCCCGACTGATCGGAGGCGACCACACCCTGGACCACGCTCGGCAGCGCCAGCTCGATCATCTCGCGCACGTTGGCGAGCAGCTTGTCGGCGTCGAGGCCGCTGTGGGGCTGGTCGATCGGGCTGACATCGAACGGGAAGACCTTGCCGGGCTCAACCGTCTGGGCGTTGGTCTCGCGCCCATCGTTGCCGTACGGCATCGCGGGCAGGCCGGGCAGCGTGCCCGGCGGGGTGGTCTTCTTGTAGGCCGGGTAGAACGTCGTGTACGCCGCCTGGCCCTGCATCGTGAGCAGCGAATCCAGCAGCGGAAACAGACGCAAGAAGCCGAACAGGATGCTCAGCCCAGCGTGCTCCGGCAACCTCGAGGCGGTGGTCGTGCCCAGGGCGTGGAAGTACGGACCGCGGAGCGTCTTCAGGATCGGGTCACCGTAGCTGTGGTGGATGACCCGGCACAGCGTGCCTTCACCCATCGAACCGCTGCGGTGACGCTGGTTGGGGCCCTGGAGCAGGATCACCTGAACCTGATAATCCCAGGCCTCGATGCAGCGGATGGTGCGCTCGTTCTTGCCACTCATGATGCGCGGCCACTCCGCGCGGGCGAGCTGGACCGCGCGCTGGTCGTAGCCACTCCAGGTCTGTGGATCGACCACGTCGCCGTGCGAGTTGAGTCCAGCTCCAAACCGCTCCAGGCAGTCCAGGTAGGGCAGCTCTTTGATCTCGACGGCGGAGGTGAGCCCGTTTTCGTTTTTGGAGTAGTAGAAGGTCTCGGGCGGCACGTCGGTGGTGGCGATCGGGTACGGCAGCGCCAGCTTGTAGTCCTCAGTCTGCTGGTGGTACACGCGATCTCGAGCGTCCTGGTCGTACTCTTTCATCGTCGTGAGCTGCTTCTCCAGCTCCTGCGACTTCTCGTCGTAGTCACCCCAGGCCGTCTTGCACCGCTCGACCGTCTTCAGGATGCCCTCGCCTTTGACCGCCAGGCTCCACATGAACAGGCGCAGCAGCTGCCGCCGCGCCTCGGACTCCTGACGCTTGAAGCTGGACTCGAAGAAGTGCTCGCGCAGTGTCGAATTCTGCTGGTAGATGTCGCCGAAGCCGATCGGTTTGAACACCACACTCATCGGATTGACCGACAGCGCGGCGGTAACGGTGTTGGCGATGTGCAGTGCCAGCGGCGAGCGGACCTCAACCGCGGTCTTGCGGTAAGCCTCGGGTATTTCAACCGGTAGCTCACCGAACAAGACCGCGTCGATGTCACGATACAGCTCGTCACGGTCGCGAAACTGCAGGCGCATCTCCTCCGCCAGCTCGATCGTGGCCCGCTCCATGGCATCCTGGTCGGAGTTGCTGGACTTGAACCAGCCGCTGGGGGGCGAACTGATCATGCTCATCGTTTCTGCTCGTGGGCGAACAACTGGGCGTTGATGTTGTTGACAAACGTCAGCGTGCCGACCGTGCCGTTGTAGACGTAGATCGAAAAGGTGTGCGCTCCGGGGGTCGGCTGGGCGTAATCGACCAGTGTGTAGCTGATCGTCTGGCCCGCCGCTAGCGTGAAGTACGCACACGCTCGAGCCACGCTGTGGTCGAGACCCCAGCCGATGTAGAGCTGTGCTCCAGCTACGCTGTGGCTGAGGCAGATCTGGCCCTCGACCCGGATCCGTTCACCGCTGCAGGATCCGCTGAACTGGAACGGTGTTTCGACCCAGCTACCGGAGGTGGTGGTGTTCCAGGCGGTCCCGCTCGAGACCGAACCAACCAGCGACTGAACCGCACCCGCGGCGATCTCGGCGGTGTCGATGCTGCCGGCCGGCAAATCCACTGGTCCGCCCAGGACCTGGAGCCGGCCGCGGTGCGTCCACAGTCCGGTGGTGGTCTTCTCGTAACCGTTGGTCAGCTCACGGAAGTGCTGCGCGCTCAGGACCATTTCAGACTCCCAGTCGCCTCTTCCTGGCCTGGCTGGGCTTCGGCACACAGGCCGTAGCGCAGCGCATCAACCTCGTCATCTGGCGTGCGGGTGTTGCCGAGCTTGTCAGCGACGTCCTCGTGATCGAGCGGGTCCATGACCATGGCTGGCAGATTCCTGGTCAGCTGCGGGCAGCGCTGGTGCATGATCTTGAGCCGCGGCAGGTCGTGCAGCTCGACCTTGCGTTGGGCCGCGGCCTGTTCACCATGCGCCAGCGCTCGCCGCACCACCGCCCAGCCCTGGGTCCGGTTGTTGAAGCCGGGCGCCATGCCGCCGGCGGCCATGTCCTGGACGCCGTACGCGGCGTAGATCTGGGCGATACTCGGGCGCATCTGCTCGGTTCTGGCGTTGAACATCGACGGGTCGAGCACCACCAGCTGGATCCGTTCGCCCTGGCTGCGCTCGACGATCAGCTGGGCCTGCTGCTCGTCGCGCAGCTGGGCAGCGCTGATCTCCCGATAGACGTAGATGTGGCCGCCGGGCTTGTCGCGGGCGAACCACAGCGCGACCCAGGGGTGGGCGAAGCCCCAGTCCACCGCCACCCAGCGGATCCAGTCCTCTGGCAGGTCGCGCGTCTCGATCAGGTGCAGGCGCGGATCGAACTCGGTGAAGTACATGCCCTCGGCCGCGACGCGCAGCCCGAGCAGCAGCCGATCGCGCAGGTAGCCGCTCAGGGCCTCGAGCGGGGCCAGACGCTCGGGCGTGATGGTCGGGTTGTCGGCATGAGTGACCTTGATGAAGCGGGTCGTGCCGGCCCGCTCGCGCTCGTACAGCCACCAGTTCGGCTCGCGCGGGTTGAGGTCGGCGACGAGCTGCTGGTAGGGCATGGTCGCGCCGCGCCCGGTGATGCGGGTGGTGAGCAGCTCGTACTCCTCTTTGCCGAGTTCGCTGATCTCCTGGACGTAGATCATGTCGCCCTCGAACGACTTCAGCCGCTCAGGGTCGTCGAGCCCGAACAGGTACACCTTGGAGCCGTTCGGGTAGCGGTACTCCTCGTCGTGCCACAGCCGACACGATCCTTCCGGAGCGACCTGGCGCTCGAAGGTGGCCATGGCCGTGCTGGTGAGGCTCTTGCGGGTCTTCCTGACGATCGCGGCGCGCGCGCCCGGATACTTGGTCATCGCGGCGTGCAGCTTCTCGAGGCAGGCCCTGGACTTGCCGCAGTCGGCCGGGCCCTCCATGACCACCTCGTGCTCCCTGGCGCGGAACAGCTCGGCGTTGGCGCCGTGCGGACGGTACGGGCGGGTGTCGTCGCCGAGGCCGCGGGCGCTGACGGGACGCTCCACCACCAGCTCGGCGTTGAGCCGCTCGGTGTGCGGCGCCAGCGCGGGCATCAGACCTGATCCCAGGCTTCTTTGTCGAGCGCCTTGACCACCGTCGTCTGCGTTACTGTCAACTTATCGCTGTACTTCTCGGGCTTGTGCGCCTGCAGCAGCTTGACCAGCATGGCGTCGCTGGGCCGCCACTCGTGGATCTCCTCGTACAGCAGGCCCTGGCGGTACACCCGTCGGGTCATCTTCGAACCGGCCACGGCGCGGATCCTGGCCTCGGCCTCGAGGTGCTCCACCGCCTCGGCCTCGGCCTGGTGGAAGCGCAGCGCGAAAGCCTCGTCGTGCTCCTGCCACTTCCTGAGCTGGGCCCTGGCGATGTCGCCGTCCTTGAGCGCCTGGCGCAGGTCGCCGCTGGCCGCGTAGCTGGTCAGAAACGCCGTCTGCGGGTCGGTCTTGGGCCGCGGCCGCAGCGGCGTCGGTTCCTGCGGCGCGACCCTGGCGTGATCAGGGGCGAGGTGGCTGGTGCGGTGGCGCAAGATGGCCTGGCGACTGACGCCCAGCTCACGCGACAGCTCGCTGACGTTGTGAGCCTTGCGCAGGGCGGCGTCAGCCTCGGCCCGCCGGACATGCGCGCAAAGCGAGCAGCGCTGCGCCATTGCCGGCCACTTTACGCCCGTGAAACCGTTTCACGCCAGAGGTTTTGAGATCAGCCGGCGTGAAACATGTTTCACGGACAGGTGTACGCTGGACAATGCACCGGACCACATAAAGGGCTCGGGGCGACAGAGGGGCCCTCCTGTTGCCAGGAGGGCCTTTTTGTGCCTAACCTGTGATCTGCATCTGACCGGTTAGTCGACCGCCAGCGGTTTCTGTCTTTCCCGGGTAC